>Ga0265314_10003722_pt1 | contig 14592 bp, 14 predicted proteins | sample 4126metaG_FD_203106 | JGI IMG/M metagenome (GOLD analysis project Ga0265314, IMG submission 203106) | Rhizosphere microbial communities from Carex aquatilis grown in University of Washington, Seatle, WA, United States - 4-1-26 metaG | ecosystem: Host-associated > Plants > Roots > Rhizosphere >... | reverse complement strand
TGCGCGAGCAGCGTGTAGCCGTCCGGCGCCGCGTGCGCGACCGCTTCGCTGCCGATCGTGCCGGTCGCGCCGCCGCGATTGTCGACGACCACCGGCTGGCCGAGCCGTTCCGACAAACGTCCGCTGACCGCGCGGATCACGATGTCGGTGCCGCCGCCGGGCGGATAGGGAATCACGATGCGGATCGGTTTGACCGGATATGTCTGCGCGTGCGCGAGACTGCCCGCGAGGATGAACAATGCCAAGACCCGAATTGCGCGCTGCATTTGAATGAGTGCCTGAAGTAAAGGGATTGCGCCGCGTTTGGAACGCAGTCGGATGGGATACGCCGATTGTACGCAATTTTCCGCTCCGTGTTTCGCCGCCCGCCCGCGGTATCATACTGACCCGCGCATATCACACCGAAAGGCAGGACCATGGGCGCCACCGCGGCCATTGCGAATTTCATCGCCAACACGTCAACGGCCGATTTTCCGGCGGACAGCACGGAAAAAGCGAAGAAGGCCATCGCCGACACTTTTGCGGCGATCATCGCCGGCGCGGGCTCCGAGGTCGCGGAACCTCTGCGCAGGTATTTGGCGGCGGCGCACGCGCCGGGCCCCGTGCCGATACTCGGCACCGGAATGACCGCGGCGCCGGAAACCGCGGCCCTCATCAACGGCACCTACGGGCACGCGCTGGATTACGACGACGTGCTGTCCATCATGCCCGCGCATCCGAGCGCCGTGATCGTCGCCGCGCTGCTCGCCAGCCTCAACGGCCAGCGCGTTGACGGACGCACCTTCATCGAAGCTTATTTAGTTGGCATCGAAGTCGGCGGCAACGTCGGCATCGGCATGACCAACGGCCATTACCAGCGCGGCTTTCACGCGACCGGCACGCTCGCGCTTTTTTCGGGGCTCGCCGCACTCGCCAAACTACACCGCATCGATGTCGCGACTATCGAGCAGGCATTCGGCATCGCGTCCTCGATGTCGAGCGGACTCAGGCGTAACTTCGGCACGATGACGAAACCGTTGCATACGGGCATCGCCGCGCGCAGCGCGCTCACTGCATTCAATCTCGCCGCCGCCGGCTTTACCGCAGCGCCCGATGTGCTCGAAGCCAAGGCCGGGTTCTTCTCGTCCTACGGCGTGGCCGAATCCAGTCCCGACATCACGGTCAGGGGACTCGGCAAGCCGTACATCATCGTCGAGCCTGGCCTCGCGCTCAAAAAATTTCCGTGCTGCTACGCGTCGCACCGCGCCATCGACGGACTGCTCGCGCTGCGCAAAAAACTTGCGTTCGATGCGGCTGCGATCGACAAGGTGATCTGCCGGATGCCGCCCGGCGGCATGCACGTGCTCACCTATCCGCGTCCGGCGACCGGACTCGAAGGCAAGTTCAGCCTCGACTATCCGCTCGCGGCCGCCGCGCTCGACGGCAAGTGCGTCTTGTGGACGTTCACCGACGAAGCGGTTCGGCGCAAGGAGATCGCCGCGCTGTACGCGCGCATCGACGCGGCCGAGGACCCGGCATGCCGCGGCGACGATCCGCTGTTCGAGACGCGCAGCTCGGGCAGCAAGGGCTTTGTCGAAGTCGAGGTGCGCCTCACCGACGGCCGCAGCGACATAATACGCGTCGACAAGGCGCCGGGCTCGCCAACCCGCGAATTGACGTGGGACGACCTGCGCGAGAAATTCCTGGATTGCGCGCGTCATTCGCAACGCGTTTCGGATAACGCGGCCAACGAGGCCTTCGAGACGATCCGGAAACTGGAAAAGGTCGGGGATATTGCCGTGGTCGTCGAGCATCTGCGCTGACGGCTTGCCCGGGCAAAAAATTAACGCCGGACGGCCGCTACGACGCAGCCCGACGCCCCCCCCTGAACGGTCTCAGTCCGGATTCGGCTTCATGTCTATCATCCGCGCCGCCGGCGCCTCGGGCATATGCGGACGCAGGTAAGGTTTTTCCGCGCGCACGTGGCACGCATGGCATTCCGTCATGCCCTGCCGGTACGCCGTCTCGAACGCCCGTGGGTCTTTCCGGTCGATCGCGGTCTTCAACTGGGCGAGCGAAGAACTTTCTATGCCCTGCAGCATCGGTTGCAACTCGAACGCCTGGCCGTTGGACAGTTTGCGCACCGGACGTATGCGCACCGCCCAGTTGAGATGCGACTTCGTTTCGTTCAGATAGAAGTCCGCCAGCGGCCAGTTGGCGTTTTGCGCTGCAAACCACAAACTCGAAAAATGATAGTCGACGTCCATCATCGCGTGCGACTGGCTCGGCACCACGCGCTTGAGCGCCTCGATTTCCGCCAGCAGTGCCGCAATGTCGGCTTGCGTAGCATTTTTGCCCTGGGCGCAAGCGCTTGTGGTCAGCGCGCTTAGCAGCATCAGACCGCACAGCACGAGGATGCCGCCGGCGATACGCGATTTGTTTTTCATTTGAATGCCCCCGTTTTATGTTCAACTGCCAAAATTTCCGCGCAAGCTTCCGCCTGCGGCGCGCCGCCGTCAATGACCGCGCAAAAGTCACCGCCCGCCGGCCGCCCCGATCTCGAAGTAAAATGCGCGTTCGCTGAAATCAGAATACGCACAAACGCAATACGCCAGGAGGATGCATGAAAATCACGCCAGCCGTCGTCGTCGCGCTTTTATGCGCGGCCGGGCTGCCGTCAGCGGACGCGCAAACCTATCCCGACCGGCCGATCCGCCTGATCGTCCCCTACCCGCCCGGCTCCAGCACCAACGACATCCTCGGCCGTGCGCTTGCATCGCGCCTGTCCCCGTTACTGGGCCAGCAGGTCGTCGTCGACAACCGTTCGGGCGCGAGCGGCAACGTGGGCTCGGAACTCGTCGCGAAATCCACGCCCGACGGTTACACGCTGCTGATCGGCGTAGCGGGGCCGCTGGCGGTCGGTCCCGCGGTATACAAGAACCTCGGCTACGTGCCGACGCGCGATCTTGCGCCAATTGCAATGTACGCCGCGATTCCTTACGTGCTCGTGGTCAATCCGTCGGTGCCGGCGAACAACATCAGGGAACTGATCGCGCTCGCCAAGGCGAAACCGGGACAGCTGAATTTCGCGTCGAGCGGCAGCGGCGGCTCGCCGCACCTGTGCGGCGAATTGTTCAAGTCGATGGCGGGCATCGACATCGTGCACATCCCCTACAAAGGCGCGGGCATCGCCATGATCGACGTGCTGAGCGGCCAGATCCCGATGATCTGCACGGGTGCCACGGCGCTCGCCGCGCATATCAAGTCCGGCCGCCTGCGCCCGCTCGGCATCGCGTCGCTCAAGCGCTCCCCGCAAATGCCGGATCTGCCGACCATCGCCGAGCAGGGCCTGCCCGGTTTCGACGTGACCTCGTGGACTGGACTGCTCGCGCCGGCGAAAACGCCCGAGCCCATCATACGCAAGCTTTACGAAGCGGTGGCGAAAGTCGTCGCCACCGACGACATGAAAAACTTTCTCGCGAGCGTCGGCGCCGAGCCCGCGCTCATGAACCCGAAAGACTTCGGCGCTTATCTGAAAGTCGATACCGAGCGCTGGGCGAAAGTGGTGAAAACAGCGAACCTGAAAATCGATTGAAAAGGGGAAACCATGCGCTACGGACGATTTGAGCAGCAGGACCGCGTTTTCTTCGGCCGCGTGGAAGGCGATTCGGTCGTCGAACTCGAAGGCTCGCCGTTCGACACCTTCCGCGCGACGACGAAACGCCATCTGCTGTCGTCGCTGAAGACCTTGCTGCCGTGCGTGCCGGGCAATTTCTATTGCGCGGGACTCAACTATCTCGCGCACATCGAATGGGGCAATGCACGCAAAGGCACGAACAAGAAGCCGCCGGAGAAAGCGGACGTCGGCTATCGCTCGAACAACGCGCTCATCGCGACCGGCGAAACGATCGTGATCCCCGCCGATTCGCCGGGCCCCGTGCAGTACGAAGGCGAGCTCGTCGCAGTGATCGGCAAAAAAGCGCGCAACCTTTCGGAAGCCAACGCGCTGTCGTGCGTGCTCGGCTATACGCTCGGCAACGACGTCAGCGACCGCGGCTGGCAGGCGTCCGACCGGACGCTGTGGCGCGCGAAGAATTGCGACACGTGGAAACCGATGGGCCCGTTCATCGCGACCGGCCTCGACCCGATGAACCTCACGGTGTCGGTCAACATCAACGGCCAGCAGGCGGCGGAATACAGCACTTCCAAGATGCTGTTCTCGGCGCAGCACTACATCGCGGAGATTTCGAAGTACATGACGCTATGGCCGGGGGATGTGATCTGGCTCGGCACCGACAACGCGACGCTGCCCGATTTGAAGCACGGCGACGTGTGCGAAATCATCCAGAAAGACATCGGCGTGCTGCGTAACCCGGTGACGCGCGCGGGCGACTAAAATTTCAGGTTTTTCGCCTTGACCACGCGCGCCCACTTGGCGAGATCGCGCTGCAAAACCTGGTTAAAGTAAGCGGCGCCGACTTCCGGCGCGTCGAGACCGTCGAGTTCGAAGCGCTCCTTCATCTCGCGCGACTGCAGCGCCGCGGTCAATGCCGCCTGCCAGCGCGCAACGACGTTGGGCGGCAATCCTTTGGGCCCCGTCAGGCCGTACCACGTGATCGTTTCGAAACCGGGCACTCCGGATTCCGCAACCGTCGGTATGTTCGGCAGCGCGCGGCTGCGTTTCAGCGTCGTGATCGCAATCACGCGCAGGCGGCCGGAATTCATCTGCGGCGTCACCAGCGGCGAGCTGCCGTAGATCATCTGGATCTGGCCGCCGAGCATGTCGGTCAGCGCGGGCCCCGAACTCTTGTACGGCACGTGGGTCATCTGCGTGCCCGCCATCAGATCGAACAACTCGCCGACGAGATGCGAAGTGCCGCCGGTGCCCGACGAGCCGTACGCGATCCTGCCGGGGTTCGCTTTCGCGTAGGCGATCAGTTCCAGCGTCGTTTTCGCCGGCACCGCAGGATTGAGCGTCAAGAGAAATCCCGCTTCGCCGAGCATGCTGATCGGCGCGACGTCTTTCACCGGATCGAACGGCAGCTTGTACGCAGCCGCGGTCGTCGCGATGCTGCCCGACACGATGCCGAGCGTGTAACCGTCGGGCGTCGCACGCACGGCCATCTCCATGCCGATCACGCCGCCGGCGCCGCCGCGATTGTCGATCACGACCGACTGCTTGAGGATTTCGCCGGCTTTCTGCGCCATCACGCGCGCGACGATGTCGGTGCCGCCCCCTGGAGCAAATGGAACAATTAACCGGATGGGCTTGGTTGGATAGGCCGACTGCGCAACCGCGCCTATTGGAAAAACTAACGCGAAAACCGCGACGCCAAGGTGTATCTTCATTTCGCTTTGTCTCCACCCCAATTCTCCCCCGCGCATTGCATGCGCAAGGGAGCGAGCCAAAAAAGGCAGCGTTCTCCAGGACACCTTCCCCTGCGCGAGCGGGGGAAGGCGGGGATGGGGGCAGAACGCATGACCCGAACTAATACATCATCTGCGCGCCGTTCACGTGCAGCGTCTGGCCGCTGATGAAGCTCGCCCCGGGGCCGCACAGAAAACGCACCGCCGCCGCTACTTCTTCGGGCTCGCCTTTGCGGCCGAGCGGAACGTTCTTGCTCGGCGACGGCCGCTCGGTGATCACTTCGCCCGCGGCCGCGGTATTCATCTGGCCCGGCGAAACGCAATTGACGCGGATGTTGTATTGCGCGAGATCGAGTGCGAGCGCGCGCGTCATGCCGACGAGACCGTGCTTGACGACCGAGCCGTGCACGCGGTTCTTCGCGCCCGACAGCGCCATCATGCCGCCGAGGGTCACGATCGCGCCGCCGCCGGCCTTGATCAGGTGCGGCAGTGCCGCCTTGGTCAGATGGAACGAGCCGTCGAGCGTGATGCCGAGGATGCCTTTCCATTCGTCGAAGCTCATGTCGGCGAACGGCGTCTGCTTGCGCACCGATGCGTTGACGACCAGCATGTCGAGACGGCCGAAGCGCTTGACCGCGCCCTCGATCATCGCGTTGACCGCCTTCGCGTCGGCGACGTCGGCGACGAATGTTTCCGCGTCGCCGCCCATCGCTTTGACCTCCTTGACGATCGCCTCGCCCGCCTCGCGCGACACTCGCGAGTTGACCGCGATCTTCGCGCCGCCCGCCGCCAGCGCCAGCGCGATCGAGCGCCCGATGTTGCGCGTAGCACCCGTCACCAGCGCGACCTTGCCCTTGAATTCGTTGCCCGGCTGCAAAGCAGCGTCCTGGATAGCCATGCATTTCTCCTCGTGGAATCGAACTGTTTTTTGGCGAAGCGCGCAGTCTACCGTGCTTTACGTAACTGCGTTACGACGCGCGGCCCTCACCCCCAACCCCTCTCCCGGAAGGCGAGGGGAGCGTCGAGCGAAACCGGACTGCCGCCCGGTTTCGGAATCTTCAAAATGGCGAACGCAGCGTCACTGCCATGCGCCGGTCAGTCGATCTTCGCGCCCGTGAGCTTGATCAGTTGCGCGTACTTGTCGTAGTCGGTTTTCATGCGTGCCGCGAATTCCTCCGGCGTGCTGGTCCACGGATCGAGCGCCTGGCCCGAGAGACTTTGCGCGACGTCCGGCAGCTTCAACGCCTTGTTGATTTCGGCGTTGAGCTTGTCTATTGCGGCCTTCGGCGTGCCCGCCGGCGCGAACACGCCTATCCACGGGCTCATCTCGTAGCCCGGTACGCCGGCTTCCGCGATCGTCGGCACGTCGGGCAATGCGCCCGCACGTTGTGCTGCCGACACGCCAATCGCCCGCAAACGCCCCGATTTGATGTGCACGATGACGGACGCGACGGTTGCGAGCGACGCCTGCGATTCGCCCGACAAGAGCGCGATCACCTGCGGCGCGCCGCCTTTGTAGGGCACGTGGACGAGCCGGATGCCGGCCATCGATTCGAGCAGCGCCATCGACAAATGCGGGATGCTGCCGTTGCCCGCGGTGGAATAAAGAATTTCGTTGGGATGCGCTTTGGCGAGCGCGATGAATTCCCTGACCGACTTTACCGGCAGCGACGGATGCACGGTAAGCACCGCCATCTGCCCGGTCAGCAAGCCGACCGCCGCAAAATCCTTGAGCGTGTCGTACGGCAGCTTCTTGTAGAGATGCGCGTTGCCGACGTGAGTTACCGACTGCACCATGATCGTGTAGCCGTCGGGCGGCGATTTCGCCACCAGATCGGCACCGATGGTCCCGCCCGCGCCGCCGCGATTGTCGATCGTGAATTGCTGGCCGGTGAATTCGGCGACTTTCTGCATCACGATGCGTCCGGCGATATCGTTGCCGCCGCCGGGCGGCCACGGAATCACCACACGCACGGGTTTGACGGGATACGCACCGGATTGAGCGGCAGCGGCGCCGGCAAGCAGCAGCCCCGCCACCACCGATAAACCGAACGATAAATATTTCATATTCACTATTGCTCCGGAGCGATGCCGGCCGCCTTGACGGTCTTCGCCCACTTCAGAACTTCCTCGTGCAGAAACTTGCGCGCTTCGGCTGGCGTATTGCCGACGACTTCGGCGCCCAGCCGCGCCATGCGCTCCTTCACGTCCGGCAGTTGCAGTGCGCGCACGGTTTCCCTGTTGAGCTTGTCGATGATCGCCGGCGGCGTTTTGGCCGGCGCGACCATCACGCCCCATGACGTCGATTCGTAACCCGGCACGGTCTCGCCGATCGCCGGCACGTCGGGAAATTCGGCGGCGCGGGCCTTGCTGGTGACGCCGAGCGCGCGCAACCGACCCGCCTTGATGAGCGAGGTCGTGGCGACGAGCGTATCGAACATCACCTGCACCTGGCCGGCAATCAGCTCCGGATGCGCGGCCGTGCTGCCTTTGTACGCGATGTGCTGCATGCGGGTACCGGTCATGAGCTGGAAAAGCTCCGCCGTCAGATGCGGCGAGCTGCCCGTGCCGCTCGAAGCGACGCTCAACCCGTTGGGTTTCGCCTTCGCGAGATCGATCAACTCTTTGACGTTCCTGGCCGGCAGATTGTTGGTCACGACGAGCACCAGCGGCACCGTCGCGGTGATCGTGACCGGCGTGAAGTCGCGCTCGGTGTCGTACGGCAGCCTGCGGATGCTCGGATTGATCGCGAACGACAGCGCAAATACGCCCAGCGTATACCCGTCGGGCGCCGACTTGGCCACGATGTCGGTCGCTATGATGCCCGTTGCGCCCGTGCGATTGTCGACGACGACGTTCGCGCCCATGGACTGCGTGAATTTTTCGCCGATAACGCGCGCCGTGACGTCGGCCGCGCCGCCCGGCGCGAAACCGACCAGGATGCGGATCGGCCGCGACGGATAGGGTTGTGCCCCGGACTGCGCCGGCGCGCCGGCTGCGATCAGCGCAAGCGCACCCGCCGTTGCGAAACGTTTCATTTCCCCTCCTTGTTTGCCGCGTTACAAGCCGCCGGCGCTTGTCATCACGCGCGCTTGCGCGGCCGAGTGTACCAGTAAGCCCAGGCGAGCAGCACGAGCTGCAACGGCATGCGTATCCACAGCGCGAGCGGGCTGTACTGGGGATACAGCTCCGTGTGGACAGCCATGTGCAGGTTGGCCGGCGTGACCGCAATGATCAGCGCGATCATGCCCCACGCGGCCAGCCGTTCGGTGCGGCGGAACAGCAGCGCGATGCCGAGCGCAAATTCGCCGACGCCGCTGATATAAACCAGCGCGAGATGCCACGGCAGGTACGGCGGCATGATGCTCAGGTAGAAATCCGTGTGCGCGAAATGATTCGCGCCCGCCAGCGCGAAAAGAACGCCGTACACCCACTTCAGGATTTCTTTCGTGCGCGTCATATCGTTTTACTGCGCCGCGCCGTCGCCGCGCACGAAAGCCGCGACGTCATCGAGCACCGGCGCCACATTGCGCAGCGGGCGCGCAAATGCGCCGATCAGCGTGACATGACCGGCATCGGGATACATTTTCAGCGTGACCGGCACGCCGGCCAAGCGCAGTTTTTCCGCCAGCTGCCGCGAGTTGCGCTCCGGATTGACGACGTCGTCGCTCGCCGCGGCGCCCAGAAACGTGCGCGGCGCCGCTTTCGTTGCGTAGTCCATGGGCTGCGAGTCCGCCGGATAATTCGGATGGAAGAACACCGGTTGCGCTTCCACGTTCTTCATCGGGTAAAAATCGTACGGCCCGGCAAGCCCGATCCAGCCGGCCAACGCCGACGGCGCGAGGCCGGCCGCTTTCAGCCAGCGCGGATCGAGGGCGATCATCGCAGCGTTGTACGCGCCCGAACTGTGGCCCATCACGTACAAACGCCGGTCATCGCCGCCGTACCGCCCGGCCTCGCGCCGCGCCCATGCAACTGCTTGCGCGCAATCGACCAGAAAATCCGGATACCTGACTTCCGGATACAGCCGATAGTCCGGAATCATGGCGACGATCCCGCGCGACGCCAGCGCCTCGCCGACGAAGCGATAGTCGCCGCGCGCGCCGCTCGTCCACGTGCCGCCATGAATGAACACGACGACCGGATAACCACCGCGCGGCGCTGCGGTTCCATCCGCCGGGCGCGGCTGATACACGTCGATCTGCTCGCGCGACCCGGCCCCGTACGCGAGACCTTCCGTTGCGACATAAGTGTCGGCCGGCGTGAATGCATTGACGATGACCAGCGGCGAGCACGCGATCAGCGTCGCCGCCGATATCGCGAGCGCGATCGCCGCGAAGGCCCACCGCAACTTTGATTTTCGATTGAATTGCATACGCCGCAGCATACACGGGAGTTCCGGACATCGACTGGCTCAACTGCAACGGCAGGCCCGGTCATGCCGGGCGTCCGGAATTTCGCGGCTCAGTTGCCCGGCAGGTCGTGAATTTCCGGGAAGAACAGGTCTTTCCACGAATTCGGGCGGCTCTTGAGCGAGCCGATCTCGTGCATGAACTGCGCGTACTTGAACGTGTTCTGCGGGACCATCGTGATCACGTTCTTCGGATCGTTGAGCGTCGCCATGATCTCCTCGATGGTCTCGCCCTTGCCGCCGATCGAGTCGAAGTAGACCTGCGCGGCGCCGCGCTTGTCGCGGTTGATATAGTCGATCGCGTCCTTGAGGCCGCGGATGATTGCTTTGTACGTGACGGGATTTTCGTCGCGGAATTTTTTGGTCGTGTAGAGCATCGTGAACGTGGTCGCTCCGCCCATCACGTCGTCGGTGGAGAGGATGGTGCGCACGCGCGGGTCTTTCAGCTCGCGCGCGACGAACGGCGGCGACGTGAAATGCAGGTCGATCTCGCTGATGCCCGACAGCATCGCGGCGACGCCGTCGGGATGCGGCAGGCCGACGGTGTAGCGGTCGTAGCGGAAGGTTTCCTTGTCGCCGAACTCCCTGCGCGCCGCCATCTGCATGATGATCGACGGAATCGAGACCTTGACGGCGGTGACCGCCATCTTGTCCTTCTCCGTGATGTCGCGCAGCGCCTTGATGTTCGGATTGGTGGTGTTCAGATACATCGGCAGCGAGCTCATCGCGGCCACGCCCGTGATCTGCGTCGACTCGCGCGTGCGGTCCCACGTGAGCAGAAACGCGGGCGGCCCCGCGCCCACCACTTGCGCGGCGCCCGAGAGCAATGCGTCGTTGACGACCGCCGGGCCGCCGATATTGACGAACGTCACCTTGAGATTTTTGTTGCCGAGTTGCGCGGCGTGTTTCTCGATGGTCTTCTGCTGCTCCATGACCAGCAGCGGCAGGAAACCGATGCCGCCGGCGCCTTTCGGGATTTTCAGCTCCTGAATCTCCGCGGACGCGGCGAAGCCGTGCAATGCGAGCAGCAGACCGCACAGGACGGCAGGCAATTTGTTCGTCATGGGTATTCCTCCTGCCGCCATCATATAATGAATCACCGTGCGGCAACGCCGGTCGCGCGCCGCCATCGCAGCGGCGCAGGCACATCCGCAAACCAGCAAAATTCACAGAGGTCAACCATCATGCGTGTCGGATTCATAGGCTTGGGAACAATGGGCGCTTCCATGGCGCTCAACCTGCAGGCGGCGGAACACGAAGTCGCCGTCAACGACCTGCGACGCGATGCGGCCGCGCCGCATCTGAAAGCAGGTGCGACGTGGGCCGACGGGCCGCGCGAGATTGCCGCGCATTCCGAGGTCATATTTACGTCGCTGCCCGGCCCGCGCGAGGTTGAAGCAGTCGCCGACATATTGATCGAGCACATGAAGCCGGGCACTGCATGGTTCGACTTGTCAACAAATTCGCCGACGGTCATCCGCCAGCTGCACGCGCGTTTCGCCGCCAAAGGGCTCGCGCTGCTCGACGCCCCGGTGAGCGGCGGCCCGTCCGGCGCGAAAACCCGCAAGCTCGCACTGCTCATTGGCGGCGACAAAGCCGTGTTCGACAAATTCAAGCCCGCGCTCGACGCCATCGGCGATCAGGTCATCTACATCGGCCCGATCGGCGCCGGCTCGGTCGCCAAGCTCGTGCATAACATGGCCGGATATGCAATCCAGACCGCGCTCGCCGAGGTGTTCACGATGGGCGTCAAGGCCGGCGTCGAACCGCTCGCGCTGTGGTCGGCCGTGCGCCAATGCTCGCTCGGCCGTCAGCGCACGTTCGACCGCCTCGGCAAGCAATTCCTGCGCGGCGAATTCGATCCGCCGGATTTCGCGCTGAAGCTCGCGCACAAGGATGTGATGCTCGCCACCGAGCTTGCGCGCGATGTCGGAGTGCCGATGCGCATCGCGGAATTGACGCGGGCCGAAATGACCGAAGCGCTGACCCGCGGCTGGGCCGCGCGCGATTCGCGGGTGCCGATGCTGCTGCAGGAAGAGCGTGCCGGCGTCAGCATCAAAGTCCCGGCGGCGGATATCGAAGCGGTGATCAAGCGCGACGGCTGACTTCGACCCCCTCCCCCGCTTGCGGGGGAGAGCCGGCATCATCGGCGAGGGGGCCGCCGGGGTGGGGGGCGAACGTTGCCCATCACAAAATAAGTTATAGTTTCGTTTCGCAATGCACTTAACGATAGCAAGGAGGATTCACCATGGCTCATACCGTTGCCCAGCTCGCAACCGATTTCCGCACCGCTTTGAAAACCGAACCCGGCCCCGCCGGCCGTGAAAAAGTCTGCAAGCTCCTGAAGGAAGCGCTGGTCGACCAGGACTTCATCAAGGCGACTTTTGACGACGCCACGCCCGAGCGCAAAATCCTGCACGAAGATCCGGAACTCGGCTTCTGCATCCTCGCGCACCAGTACAAAGGTCCGAAGGAAAGCTCGCCGCACGATCACGCGCATTCGTGGGCGATCTACGGCCAGGTCGCCGGCGAAACCGCGATGTCGGATTGGGAACTGGTTACCCCCGCGAGCGTCGACAAACCCGGCAAGGTCAAGCACAAGAGCAAATACAAACTCACGCCGGGCGTCGCCCACGTCTACAACGAAGGCGACCTGCATTCGCCGAGTCGCGTCGGTCCGACACGCTTGATCCGCATCGAAGGCACGAATATGGAGAAGGTAAAGCGGATGAAGTTCGAGCCGGTGTAAACGCTTCCTTGTCCGAAGGCGACGCCACGGTAGAGGGAACACTCCACGAACGTCAAAGCGGCCGGGCAACGGGAATACCCGAGGAGAGATTATGACGATCAGCAGTCGGTTCGTCTTGCGCGCGCAGCGATTGCTGACGTGCGCAATATTGCTTGCCTGCACGTCGATAAGCTGGGCCGACTATGAAGCTGGACTAAAGGCTGCCGAGCGAAAGGATTTTGCAACGGCGTTCAATGAAATGAAAACAGCCGCCGAATCCGGCGACTCACGGGCTTATCTGGCTCTCGGCACTCTTTACCAGAACGGCATGGGAACCGCCGCCAATCCAGCAGAAGGTTTCGGCTGGCTTAAAAAAGCCGCGGATCTCAACATTATTGGCGGGATTAACGGCGTCGCGCGCGCCTATCTTCTGGGCAATGGCGTCGAAGCAAACCTCACTCTGGCGAAACAATGGGCGGCCAAAACCGCGGATGCCGGCAACTCCGAAGGAGAGTTCCTGTTATATGCTGCGATTCTCCAATCCAACCTTTCGTACCTCGAAGGCGGCAAAGCCAGCAAGGCCAAATACGATGCTCTGGCGAACCGCCCGGCAAGTGAAAGGCGAATCGATATCATTGCCTACGAATCGCTGTACCGGTCGGCAGGCAAGGGATATGCGCCCGCGGTTTCAGCGCTCACCGGTTTTTATGCCGACCAGCTCGGCGAGGACAACAACAAGAAATTTATCGCAGGTTACGCGCAGCTCGTACAGAAACCGAAGACGATGGAGGCAATAGACAGGATGGTCCGGGAGATGCTGAGCATTGGAAACACCTACGCCTCCTACAAGATCATGTTCGATGCGCAGCGGGTGGTTGGCGTGGCTGCCGTGGCGAAGGCCGGCTTGACCAATCCCGAAAAGGCCAGGGACTGCGACCCCAAGAGCGGGAAGCTCGTCAAATTGTCCATCACGACGCCAATCAACAATGCGGAATATCTGCCGCTATCGATTCCGGAACTGGCGAAAGCGGTGTTGCTCAAAGGCAGCTGGCAGGAAGAATGGACTTACGATTTTTGCGGCAAGCAGGTGCCTCTGACAGTCTCGTTCCAGGCAGATGGCTTTGGCGGCGCCCACTTTCAGGCCACCGGAAAATAAAACTACCGCACGCTCGCGATTATTCACCCTTAATCCCCGCCTCCTTGATCACCGCCGACCACTTCTTCATGTCGGCGCGGATCACGGCGGCAAACTCTTCCGGCGTGTTGCCCATCGCGAACGCGCCTTCGTTGACGAGGTTCTGCGCGAACTCCGGCGAGCGCACGATCTTGACGATTTCCCTGTGCAACTTGTCGATGATAGTCTTCGGCGTGCCGGCCGGCGCGAGTATGCCGTTCCAGCCGCGCGCTTCGTAGCCGGGCAGCGCGTCCGCAATCGGCGGCACGTTCGGCAACACCGGCAGTGACTGTTTCGTGCTCACGCCGAGCGCGCGCACGCGGCCCGATTTCAATTGCGGCATCACGCCGCTGATCGACGCCACCATGTACATGTTGATTTCGCCGCCGATCAGCGCCGCCAGAATCTGCGGGCTGCCCTTGTACGCGATCTGCGTCATGCGCGTGGCGGACATCGAGCGGAACAACTCGGCGCCGAGATGCCCGAGACTGCCGCTACCGACCGTGCCGTAATTCAACTTCCCCGGGTTCGCTTTCGCGTAAGCGATCAATTCCTGCGTCGATTTCCCCGGCAGGTCGGGATTCACCGTGAGCAGCAGCGACACCGTGCTCACGATCGTGATCGGCGCGAACGCCTTTTCCGTGTCGTACGGCATTTTCGAAAAGAGAAACGGGTTCACGACGTGCGTCGGAAACACCATCAACAGCGTATAGCCGTCGGCCGGTGCGGTCGCAACAATCTGCGAGCCGACGATACCGCTCGCACCGGGCCGGTTGTCGATCACGACCTGCTGGCCGAGGCTCTCGCCGAGCTTGTGCGCGACAATGCGCCCGAGCACGTCGGTCACGCCGCCCGCGCCGGTCGGCACGATCATGCGAATCGGGCGAGAGGGATAAGTATCGGCCGCGCGCGCGTGGATCGCCGCGAGCGCGA
>Ga0265314_10003720_pt1 | contig 14594 bp, 10 predicted proteins | sample 4126metaG_FD_203106 | JGI IMG/M metagenome (GOLD analysis project Ga0265314, IMG submission 203106) | Rhizosphere microbial communities from Carex aquatilis grown in University of Washington, Seatle, WA, United States - 4-1-26 metaG | ecosystem: Host-associated > Plants > Roots > Rhizosphere >... | reverse complement strand
TGCGCCGTCGATGGACGCGAAGATTCATGAACTGACGACGTGGATGAATGTCAACGAACTGATTGGTTTCAATACCGCGTCGCTGGCGCCGACCGCGAACTATTCGCGAAAGGGACACGCGATGTCCTTCACCGGGCCGGGCATTGCGGTCGATTGGCTGGAAGTCGAAGGCCCGATCCACGACGTCTGGCCTCCGCGTGCGCATAAAGTTTTGTTCGACGAGTTGCCTCTGACGGAGTTTATCGCCAAGGACAATCCAGCAGTGCACGCGCCGATCCGCAAACAAATCCGCCAGATCGGCGCCGGGATGAATCGCCCCGATCCGTCGCCGGGAATTTTCAGCGTGCACAGCGAAAAGCCGCATGACGACGCGGATCGCCTGCTCGCGGCGTTCCTGCCGAAAATTTTCCGCCGTCCGGTCGATCCGGCGGTGCGCGCGCAGTATGTCGCAAAAGTCGATGAGCGCTTAAAGGCGGGCGATTGCTTTGAAACCGCAGTGCGCTGGGCGTATCGCGCGGCGCTGTGCTCGCCGGATTTTCTGTATCTGCTTGAGCCGGCGGGAAAGCTGGATGACTATGCGCTGGCGTGCCGGCTCTCGTACTTTTTGTGGAACTCGGCGCCCGATGAGGCGCTCTTGTCGTTGGCCGCAGCCGGTAAACTTCACGACAAGGAGGTATTGAAGAAAGAGGTTGAGCGGCTGCTCAAGGATTCCAAGTCGCAGCGCTTTGTCGAAGATTTTCTGGGCCAGTGGCTGAAGCTGCGCCAGATTGCGGCGACTGATCCGGATCGAAAACTCTACCCTGAATTCAGTCCGTATCTGCAGGACTCGATGGTCGCTGAAACCCGCGCGTATTTTCGAGAGCTGATCGACAAAGATCTCGACGCGAAATATCTCGTGCAGTCCGACTTCGCGATGCTGAACGAAAAACTTGCGGTGCACTATGGAATTCCGGGCGTGGTGGGTTCGGCGATTCGCAAAGTGGCGTTGCCTGCTGGTTGTCCGCGCGGCGGATTTCTGACTCAGGGGTCGATTCTGAAGATTACGGCCAACGGAACGACGACGTCGCCGGTGCCGCGCGGAGCATTTGTGATGGCTCGCTTGCTGGGCCAGCCGCCCGAACCGCCACCGCCCAGCGTTCCGGCCGTCGAACCGGATGTGCGCGGCGCGACGACGATTCGCGAGCAGCTTGAAAAGCATCGTTCGAACGCGACCTGTGCGTCGTGCCACGCGAAGATCGACCCGCCGGGGTTTGCGCTGGAATCGTTCGACGTCATTGGCGGTTTTCGTACGCGCTACCGTTCGATCGGCGCGGGCGACAACGCGCCGCGCGGCGCGATCGATCCGATCATCGGCATCAGTTTCAAACTCGGCCCCACGGTGGACGCTTCCGGACAGATGCCCGACGGCCGGAAATTTGCCGACATCAATGAATTCAAAACGCTGATGGCGGCCGATCCGGCGCGGTTGCTGAAAAATCTGGCCGAGCAGCTCGCGGTTTACAGCACGGGCCGGGAAGTGGCGTACTGCGACCGCGAGCAGATCTCCGGAATCGTGAGCCGCACGCAGAAAAATGGGGGCGGCATCCGCACGCTGATTCACGAACTGATCCAGAGCGAATTGTTTCAGACCAAATGAGGCGCCGAACGATGCAGGACATTTTTTACGTTGATGAAAGGCCAATCCGTTGCGCGCGCCTCATGCGTACTCTGATGCCGTTCCTTTTTCTCATCATCGTTGCCATCAGTCATGCTGAAGAAAAGGCCGCCGAGACCGCGACGGTTAAGTTTCGCGTCATTGGAATGTTTTCGCCCGATCGCGAGGCGGATCTGCGGCAAGCGTCGGCAAAAATGCATGATTACACATTGGCCGCGGTCGATTATGCGAACAACGAAGCCACATTTTCGTACGCCGCGAACAAAATTCCGAAGAACGCGAAGCCGGATCGCGTTCTGAACGAGATCGACTCGCAGTTAAAGGAGGCGTCCAATCACACTTTCGGAATTTCACCGCTCATCGCTAATCGCGACAAACTGACGCGAGTCGAAATTCACGTCGGCATCCTCGATTGCAAAGCCTGCGCGTACGGCGTGTATCTGACGGTCACAGGCGTCGGCGGCGTGGAGCAGGCGACGGTTGCGAGGGATGGACTGGTGAACGCCTGGATCGATGCGGAAAAAACCAATCGCGCGGCGCTGGTTGCCATGCTGAAAATGCGCGAGATCACGGTGAAGGATCCCGACGCCGCGGCAAAATGATTTACTATTCTTCCACGGCGTTCCAGTCGGGAAGACGATTGGAGCCTTCGCTGGTGAGCGGAGCGAATTCGTCTTCGTCGCCGTCGATTTTCTGCACGTAAATCTGCCACGGGCCGTCAGTGTCGTGGGCGCGGCAGTAAGCGATGAACTTTTCGTCAGGCGAATACACGGCGTCGTGCTGCAATCCCGGGCCAAACGTGATCTGTTCCCAATCTTTTCCGTCAGCCTTGAGCTGATGGATATGGCCTTTCACGGTCTGGCAAAGCAGGCGCGAACCATCTTTCGACCAGCGCGGCGTGCAGGACGCCTCTTCAGTTTTGATTTGCTCATTCTTGCCGTCCGTCCCGATTAAAAAGATGCCGATGGATTCAAGGTGGCGGCTGGCGACGGCGAAATGCTTTCCGTCGGGACTCCACGCCGGAACGCCGCAGCGTTCCCAACTTTCCGGCGTCGCGCGATGCTCGGCGCCGGCATTCAGATCGCGCACAAACGCCTGGTTCTCACGAATGAAAACGATCGATCCGTCGTCGGGCGACCAATCGCCTTGCGATCCCTTGGTCACACGATGCGGCGACGAGCCGTCGCGATTCATCATCCAGATTTCGGGAAATCCATCGCGCAAGGAGGTATACAAAATGCGTTTTCCGTCGTGTGAAAAGCGCGGGTCGGCATCCGCGAACGCGTCCTTCGTGAGCTGCACTGGATTTTTCCCGTTGGCGCTCATCTTCCAGATATCAAGTGCACCGCCGCGATCGCTCACAAAGACAATCGTGCCCTTAAGCTTGGAGAGATCGATCTTGCCCGCAGGCTGCGTCGCATTCGCCGCGGCTTTCGGCGGCGCAGAGTCTGGTTTCGCTGCACTTGGAGTTTCGATAACAGTCGGAGATGACGGTGCAGACGCAACCGCTCCGGCGGCGGCGTTTGCGCTTCGCACCCGGCGAAATCCGTAGCTGTCGGCGCCGAAGCATGCGTCGGCGAACATCGGAGATTCGCTCAGGCGGTACGCCGAGCGGCATTTTTCCGGTGAGGAATCCCAGGCGCCGCCCCGCAGAACTTTTTTGTCACCCTTCGCCGGGCCAAGGGGATCGGTGCGCGGACTCTCCTTATAGTAAGTCGCGCCGTAGGTGTCGTTGCACCATTGCCAGATGTTGCCATGCATGTCGAAAAGACCGAACGCATTGGGCTTTTTCTCACCGACAGGGTGCGGCATTCCGCGCGAGGCCGGATTGAACCATGCGTACTGCGCGAGTTGCTCGACATCATCGCCGAAGCAGAATTTTCCTTTGCCTCCCGCGCGGCAGGCAAATTCCCACTCCGCTTCAGTCGGCAGGCGATAGCCATTCGCTTTGAAATCGCACGTCCAGGTTTTCAAATCGTAAGATGGAGTCAGACCGTCATGTTGCGAACATTTGTTGCAGAACCGCACCGCGTCGTTCCAGCGCACCTGCTCGACCGGATTCTTTTTTCCCTTTCGCTTGGAAGGATTGACACCCATGACGGACTCAAACAATTCCTGCGTGACAAGGAAACGATCGATCAGGAATGGGCCGACCGACACCACATGCGGCGTTTCGTCTTCGCGTCCGGATGCATCGCCCATGGAGAATTCGCCGCCATCGAGACGGACCATGGCGTCTGAGATTTGCGGAGCCGTTGTCGGTGCGCCCGTTCCGCCATCACCGTTGCCGGGTACTGTGCTCGATGACGAGCGGGCGAAATACAGGCCGGCGCCTGCACCAAGCACGAGGATTAATAGAAGCCAGCCGATCTTCATGGTTGCATCCTGTTCGATTTGCGCGCGCGAAAATGATTAGTGACGCGCGCCTTCGTGATTAGCCGGATTTTTCAGCGCTTCTTGTGTTCTCGCGCGAATTTCGGTGGCGATCGGCGCGACTTTCGGGTCCATTGCCATCAAGATTCCGGCGCGCTGCCGCAGGCTCTTCACGACCCAACGGCATTCGCCGGAAAGCTCGTCCTGATTGTCGCCGATTTCGACGAGCGCCTCGGCGTACGCTTTGCATTTCTTCAACGCGTCCGGCCCGGTGTCGTCGAGAACATTCTTGCGAAAATCCTCGTTCATCTCCGCAACATGCTCAGGCGTTTTGATTTTGTCTTGTCGCGCGGCATAGCGTGAATCGAGTTCGCCGGCGATCTTGTCCATGTCATCGATAAATCCGCTCAGTTCAGGATGCGCCCTTTTCTGTTCGGCAAGATACGCACGAATCTGACGGCCGAATTCCTGATAACGCGTGATGCGTCCGCGGATGTGCTTCACAAAAATCAGATCGTCGTCGAGAACTTTCGAAACCTCCGCGCGCTTTTCCTTTTGCTGTCCCGAGCCGTAGATGGCCTTCAATTTGTCGCGAGACGAACACGTCGCGCGACCCTTGTACTCGGCCTTTTGTCCTTCGAGATCGAGGATGTATTCGCAGGGCCCGACGCCGAGGCAATCGCGCATCACATCGATGACGGTGTACGCGTCGAACGGAGTCTGCTTGACGCGATTGATCGGGTAGAGCACCACGGGGCCGGCGAAACTCAGGTTCTCATTTTTCAGCGGCTGCAGGAAGCCGGCAAGTTCCGGATTCGACCAGCAAGGATATCGGAATGTGCCGAGGACCGTGTTCCAACGTTTTCGATTGGGCTCAAGTGTGTCATCACCGCTTCCGAGCCACGACGGCTTGGTGTAGCTGCCGCCTTCTTTGGACTGAAGCAGCATTTCCCAGCTGTCGACCAGGTCGTTTGGCCGCGTGAAGTCGACGCGAAATTGCGCTGCGAATGGCATCTTCCAATCGAGAGGCACGACTTTTCCGGTGTCCGCCGTTTTCAACTCGTGCGTGTGCCAAATGTGCGGGGCTTCGAGTAGCGCGAGCCAGACTTTTCGGCCGGTGCCTTCTTTCACGGGTCCGAAATCAATTTCAGAGCCGCTTGCGATCCGATTTTCACCCTCGCCCGAGAGCAGCACCTTGATGTCCTGCTGCCGATTTTCAAATACACACATCGCGATCGCGTCGCCGTTTCCTGCCAGATGCAAAAGAAAGTTTTCGCTCGGCACTTCGGCGAATGGCGAAGGAATCTTGCGCGCATCGATCACGATATCGTCGGCGAAAAGATCGGGCAGCACGACGAAGCGGCTGGGGCAATCCAGGCGCACGCGTCCCGCGCCAGTACCGGGCGAAATCTCCAAGGCGCCATCGCCTTTCTTCAGGCGGAATTTTGCGGTGAGCTGGGCTTTCTGAGCGGTGCGATAGGTGCCTTCGACACAGATGGCGCCTTTTGTCGATTCGGTCACAGCGACCTGTTCCAACATCGCCGCGGCGTCGCCGTTTTCGCCGAGCAGCGTCAGTCGCGCACGCGCATTTGCGCCGTTGGCCGTCATCGAATAGACATCGACCGCCGCGCTTTGTTTGCGCAAGACAATCGTTGCCCGGCCATTGCTCGCAAGGATGTCTCCTTTAATGGTGGCCGTGTCGGTGCTGAGTTGCGCCCAGCCTTCCTTTGCGGCAATTGCTGCGGAGGACAACGGCTCGGCGGAGGGGGTTCCGGTATCCCAGGCGCCGATTGCGCGCGGCTTGGAATCGCCTTTGTCGTCGCCGGCCATCGCGAACAGCGGCAGCAGAAGTGCGACAACTGCGGCCCAATGTACGAATCGTTTCATAGGAGGTCTCGCTTTCTTGATTTTCGACGCGGAACCATGATAGATGTGAACTGTCGCAAAAGCACCATTTTTTGGCGCGACTGTTTGCTGTCGGCTGCTATCCTCATCGCAATCGTGGGGAACTGAATGGATATCGAAGATCCTGCTCAATTGCGTGCGTATCTTTGCGAGCGCGGTTTTGACGCGGCAGAGGTTGGCCATGCGAAAATTAACGTCCTGTGCGGCGGTGTTTCGAATCGCACGGTGCTCATCGATTTTTCGAGTGGGCGCAGCCTGGTTTTGAAGCAGGCGCTCGAAAAATTGCGCGTGAAAGCCGACTGGTTTTGTGCGCCGGAGCGCATTCATCGTGAATCCGCGGGATTGCGCTGGTTGAGCACGCTCGATTTGAAAGGCGCGATCACGCCATTTGTGTTTGAAGATCTCGAGCATCATGTGCTTGCGATGGAGGCGGTGCCGCAGCCGCACGAGAACTGGAAGTCGATGCTGCTGAGAGGCGATGTGCGGCAGGACCACGTCGAACAGTTCGGGCGCCTGTTGGGAACGTTTCATCGAGTCGGACGCGAGCAGCGCGCGACGTTGGAAATCGAGTTCAAAGACCGGAGTTTTTTTGAGGCGCTCCGTCTTGAGCCGTACTATTCATACAGCGCGCAGAATGTTCCCGAAGCCGCGGCCTTTATGAACCGGCTCATCCAGGAAACGCGCGCGAATTGTTCGACCGTTGTGCACGGTGATTACAGTCCCAAGAATATTCTGGTGCGCGACGGGAAGCTGATTTTGCTCGATCATGAAGTGATTCATTGGGGCGATCCGGCTTTCGATCTGGGTTTTTCGATGACGCATTTGCTCAGCAAGGCGCATCATCTGCCGCAAGCGCGCACCCAATTTGCGCGTGCGGCGCGGCAGTATTGGGACGCGTATGCGGACGATACGTGCGAGGAGCGCGCGGTTCGGAATACGCTCGCGTGTTTGCTCGCGCGTGTAGCCGGACGTTCGCCGCTGGAATATCTCAACGAGGACGAGCGTGCGCGGCAGAAAAGCGTCGTTGTGAAACTCATGGCCCAACCGCCGCAAAAAATTCCGGCGCTCATTGAGGACTTTGTTGCATGCCTGTGATTGAGGACCTGCGCGCGCTTGAAATTTTGGACAGCCGCGGCCGCCCGACGGTGAAGGCGTACTGCGTGCTAAAAGGAGGCGTCCGCGCCTCTGCGTCGGTTCCGTCAGGTGCGTCGACGGGCGCGGGCGAGGCACTTGAATTGCGCGACGGCGAATCGCGATTTCGCGGATTGGGCTGCCGAAAGGCCGTGCAGAATATTTGCGAACCGATTCGCAGCGCGGTCGTCGGAAAACAGTTTCAAAGTGTTGCGGCGCTGGATCGCGATTTACTTGCAATGGATGGAACGCCGAACAAGTCGCGTTTGGGCGCGAACGCGATTCTTGCTGTGTCGCTGGCGTTTGCCCGGGCGGCGGCGGCTGAGCGCGGTGTGCCGCTGTACTCGTATTTTGGCGACATGATAGGGCGCGCGCCGGCTGCGCTGCCGCGACCGACGATCAATCTTTTCAGCGGGGGAAAACACGCGGGCGGGCAGGTCGCGATCCAGGATGTTCTGATTGTGCCGGTCTCTGCGCGCTCGATGGACGAGGCACTGGCGATGTCGTTCGCGGTTTTTCAGAGCGCCGCGGAGTTGATCTCCAAAAAATACGGCATGCGAATGCTTCGCGCGGACGAAGGAGGTCTGGCGCCGCCGGCTACAAGCTGTGCGGGTCTGCTCGAAGACGCGGTGCGGGCGATTGAAGCCGCCGGCCTGAGGCCCGGCGCCGATGTTGCGATCGCGATCGATGTTGCCTCCACACATTTTTTCAAAGATGGAAAGTACACGTTGGACGGAGTCGTCCGAGACAGTTCTGCGATGATTGATCTGCTGGGCCAATGGTTGAAGGCATTTCCGATTGTCAGTATCGAGGACGGACTTGCCGAGGATGAGTGGAGTCAGTGGCCGAAATTGTACGACGCCATTCATGGCCGCGCGCTGGTGCTGGGCGATGATTTTCTCTGCACGAATCCGGCGCGGATTGAACGCGCGATCGCCGCGCGCGCTGCGAACGCGCTGCTGCTGAAAGTCAATCAAATCGGAACGCTGAGCGAAGCGGCGCAGGCATGCAAACTCGCGCGCGGAGCCGGATGGAAAGTGACTGTCAGCGCGCGCAGCGGCGAGACCGAAGACGACTGGCTGGCGGACCTGGCGGCAGGGTGGAGCGGGGACCAGATCAAGATCGGCTCGATCACGCAATCCGAGCGGCTGGCGAAATACAACCGGCTGCTCGAGATTGAGCGTGAGACGAAGCTGCCGTTGAACGCGTGGCCGGGCGCGCGAAATTAAACGCCCATTGTTTTGCCTGCAGTCCAATCGCGGTTGTGAACGTTCACTTTTACTTTTTCGAGTTCGTGCACGGCGTCGATGAGGTGATTGGAATAGCGCTTGAACGCGATCTCGCCTTTGTACGCCGCGCCGCGGAATGGATTTCCCATCACGCCGCTGTCGGTGAATTCCTGGTGATCGAACGGAAAATTGAAATATTGGTAGCCCTGAAAATCGCAATCGGGCATGCCGTCGTTTTTGGTCCACGCGGGGCCGAGCCACTTCGGCGCGTGCGCGCGATCGGCCACCGCGCGATCCATGCGCACCAACTTGTGATTGTTGCAGAGACAGAGTGACGTCTCAAATTCGCCGGCATGCCAGCCCGGAGTTTCCTCGGCCGGACCTTCGAGCAGATCGGAAATCATCCCGAGATAGCGTTCGGCGTAAGGCTTGTAGTAGACGATCAGCGCGCCGGTTTCGCTGCGCAATCGGCGCAGCACCGGATCGATGACTTTGATGTTCGAGCCGTGGCCGTTGACGAAAACCAGGCGATTAAATCCGTGGTGAATCAGCGAACGGCCCATGTCGTAGATCAGATTCAGATATGTTTCCGCACGCAGCGTGATCGAACCCGTTCCCTGTCCGGGCTCCTTCAAGTGTTGCGGACTGTAGCCGAGAAAAAGCGTCGGCGTGTACAAAATCCCGGCCTGCTCGCCGGCGCGTTTGGCCACTTGCGTCGCGTGGATCGAATCGCAGAACAGCGGCAAGTGCGGCCCGTGCTGTTCGAGAGACGCCTTGGGAATAAGGATCGTGTCGCTGTGCTTGAGATACTCTTTGATGTCGACGCACGACAAATCGCCGAGACAGTAGGATGGGAAATCCAATTTTTCGAGCGTGCGTCGGCGCGGCGCGTGCGCTTGATCCTGGAAGCACGGCTTGACGTGTGTTTCCGCGCCGCCGGGGCCGCTTTTGTCCCAGGGAATAATTTTGCGCTTCGCGTGCCCGTTGCCGTTGCTTGAATGTCGCGCGGACTTCGGTTGTTGAATCCGGTTGGTGCTTTTCGACTTTGTCGGCATGGGCTCTCCTTTATGAGTGCGCGAAGACGAGGCGCGCTTTCTCAAAGACGGCGTTTGAAAACGCTTCGTCATTGATATGCGCTTCGACTTCGCTGTATTCAATTTCTTTTTTCAAACTCTTGCGGAGCTGATCGCGAAAGAGCTGATCGGTTTCGGGATCCCAAAATTCTCCGCCGTGCCTGCGGTTGGCAACGGAGAGTCCCTCGGTGGGAACGATCAGGGTGACGGGACCGAGCGCGGCGTTGAGCTTCTCTGCGATCCGTCGCGCGCATTCCAGCTGTTCATCGCGCGAGGCGCGCACGAGCGTAAACTGTGGATTGTGATTGTGCGTCGGACGACCGCGGTATTTGTCGGGAATTTCATTCTTCGGGCCAAAGCCCAGAAAATCAACGCAGCCGGGGACGATCAACTGCGGGATGCCACGGCGCGCGGCGGCATCGAGGCGCTGCGGTCCACAAGACAGGTGGCCACCGGCGATGCCGCCAATAATTTCGCTTAGCGTAAAATCAATCACGCCGTGTATGACGCCCTGATCGATCTGCTCCTCCATCGCCGGACCGCCGACGCCGTTGGCGTGAAAAATCAGAACTTCAAAACCAATTTGTTCAAGCCGTTCCTTGATCGGCATGAGCGCTTTGGTGGTGTTTCCAAGCATGGTGGCGGCGAGTTGGCGTCGCGCGAATGTATTTTGTTTAGCGCTCTTTGCCGCGAAGTGGGCTCGCGCCATACCGGCTATGCCGGCCGCGGCCATGTCAAAAACGCCGCGGGATATGGGATTGAGGCCGAGGATGTCGACGACGGAGTGAATCACCGTCACATCCTTCGTGCCCATGAACGGCTCGAAAATTCGCCGGCCGCTGGCGATGGGGCTGACGATGATTTTCGGAAAGCCCAGCGGCAACGCGTGCATCGCGGCCGCAGCGAGCACGCTGCCTTCCGCGCCGCCGAGCGTGATCACGCCGTCGATTTTGCCCTGCGCGTGAAGTTCGACCGTGATTGCACGCACGCCTTTGAGCATTTGTTCGACCGCTTTGCCTCGGCTGCCGGAATCGCGAATGGCATCGAGCGGCATGCCCGAAGCGTCGGCCACTTGCCGGCGCGGGATGTCACACTCGATCTGGCGGGGTTCGCCGAGGATGCCGCTGTCGAGAATCAATGTCTGGCAGCCCAGCTCGCGAATGCGCGCGGCCAGGTACGCGGACTCCGGGCCCTTTGTGTCCATCGTTCCGATAACCAGCACGGTTGCCATGCAGCAGATCCTTGGTGACACCGCAAAGTGTAGCGCATTGCGATGCGAATATGCGCCAAAGAATTGTACAAATGCGACATCAGGCCTGACGGCGGAATTGCCCGGGCGTGGACCCGGTTTCCTGCAGAAAGACCTTCACGAAATAACTGAGCGATGAAAAGCCGGAGCGGCGTGCGACGATGAGGAGCGGGAACTGACGGTCGCGGAGCAAAAGCTTGGCGCGGGCGATTTGAATCCGACGCATTTCCTCCTTGATCGAGCGGTTCATGGCCGTGCGAAAGCGGCGTTCGAGCGTGCGACGCGAAAGTGCGAGCGTGTCGGCGATGTTTTCGACGCGCATGCCGCGGCAAGCCTGTTCGCGAATGAGGCGCAGCGCCTGCGCGACGTCGGCGTCGTCGATGGCGAGGATTTCCGTCGAGTGGCGCGTCGCGACTTCGACCGGATCGATCAGGATCGCGGTTTTTGGCGCACTCATTCCGGCCATGCGGCGTTCGAGAAGCGCCGCGGCCTCGTAGCCGATGCGATGCGGATTTTGATCGACGCTGGAGAGTGGCGGCTGCGAGAGATTGCAGAGCACCGAGTCGTTGTTCGTGCCGAGGACCGCGAGCTGCTCGGGCACGGCGATTCCTTCGCTGCGGCAGACGTCCAGAAGGAGCGCGGCGTAGCGGTCGGTCGCGCAGAAAATTCCGGCAGGCTGGGGGAGCGAGAGCAGCCAATTCGCGATTTTTGTGCGATCGCTGTCGAGCCAGCGCCGTTCTTTCAGCGTGCTGCGGTTCTGCATCGGGAAAGTTTTGCAGGAGAGGCCGCGCGCGCGGACTTCGTCAGCGAATGCTTCGCCGCGTCGGCGGATCCACCACGTTCCATCAAGGCCGAAAAATGCCATGCGACGCAGGCCGCGTTCGAGGAAATGTGCGACGGCGAGTTCTGCGACAGCTGCGTCGTTGGTGTAGACGTGCGGCATTCCGAAAGCGGGATCGCCGTGCAATTCGACCAGCGGAAGGCGGGTTTGTTTCAGCGTGGTGGCGAGCGCGCGGCTGCGCGTGCGCGAAATAATCCCGTCGCCGCACCAGCGCTTCAGCCAGCGTGGAGGCGGATCGTCCTGGCCGCGCTCTTCGAAGTGCAGCAGCCACGGGCCGTGTTCCTTTACGTATTGGCCGATGCCTTCCAGGATGGCGCGGCCATAGGCGCGCGAGGTCTCCACCAGCAGCAGGACTTGAGGTATCCGATTCGAAGGCATGCGTGAATCTTACGCATGCCTGGCGCAAAAGTACAACTGTGTAGACAAAAACCGCACTAGGCCGCAGCGGCCGTCTGCAGGGCTTCGAGATCCTGCAGCACGTCGCGGGCGCTCTGGTAACGCTGCTCGGGACGCTTGGCCATCATTTTCATCACGATCGCGTTGACGTCTTCCGGGATTGCGGCGTCGAGGACGCGCGGCTCTTCGGGAATTTCGAGCACGTGCTTCATCATCAGTTCCATCGCCGATTTGCCCTCGAATGGAAGCTTGCCGGTCAGCAGTTGGTAGGCGGTGACGCCGAGCGAATACAGATCGGCGCGCGTGTCGACGTTCTGCGGCTCGACGGCCATCTCCGGCGCGATGTAGCCGGGTGTGCCGAAAATCGTGCCGGCTTCAAACTGCATCGTGATCTGATCGGCGGCCAGCGACGAGCGCACCGTTCCGCGCGAATCTTTGGGCAGAAGCCGCTTGGCAAGCCCGAGGTCCGCGATTTTGACCTCGCCGTCGCGGTCGTACATCAGGTTTTGCGGCTTGATGTCGCGGTGGACGATGTTGAGTTCCTGCGCGGCGGCCAGTCCGCGCGCGGTGCTCTCGATGACATGCAGAGCTTCGTCGAGCGGCAGCTTTCCGCCGTGCGTGAAGAGGCGTTCGGCCACGGTGCCGCCGGGCGCGAATTCCATGATCAGGTAATGCTGGCCGTCCTGCTCGCCGGCTTCGTACATGCCGATCACGTTTTTGTGGCGGATGCGCGCGGCGGTGCGTGCTTCGCGAAGGAACATTTCGATCATGCTGGGATCGCGCAGGCCGGATTCGACGGGCAGCAGTTTTACGGCGACGTCCACGTCGAGCGCCAGGTGCCGCGCCTGGTAGACGACGCCGAACGCGCCGGCGGCGAGGCGCTTGATCAGGCGGGCGTTTCCGATCACGTCGCCAACGTCGAAGGGTTTGCGCAGCGCCGGCAGTGCCTGGGTTTCGTCGGAGTACAGCGGCGTCGGCGCGATCATTCGCACGGGCGAAGTGATCGTGGCCTGCACGCTTTTCAGCGCGATGAGGAACGCGTCGCCTGACATGAAGCGGTTTTCGGGCTCGGGGTCGAGCAATTTCATGACGAGCTCGCGGGTGCCTTCGTGGAGGCTGGCGACCAGCGCCTTCGGATCTGCCGTACGACGAGTGCTCGCACTTTGGGCGGACGGTTCGGGCACCTGCTTTCCCGTCAGCGCTTCGTACAGCGTCGCGCCGAAGCTCCACATGTCGGCGCTGAGATCCACCGGGCCGCCGCGGCGTTCTTCGGGCGACCAATACGGCGCGAGGCATTCGGTGAGATACTTTTTGTATTTCACATCCATGTGCGCGCAGCTCAGCAGCGTGAGGTCGAGTTTCGCGCTGCCGCTGGACTGGATCTGGATCACGTAGGGCGAGAGATTGCGGTACACGAAACCGTTCGCCCACAATTCGGCGAGCGCTTCCGCGACCGGGAGCAGAAGCGAGAATGCTTCGGCTTCGCTGAGGCGCTGCTGTTCGATGCGGTCGGAGAGGGGAATGCCCTCGACGAATTCGGTGACGACGTACGGATAACCGTCGTGCTCGCCGCGATCGAGAATTCCGGCCAGATGGGGATTGCGGATGCGGCCCAGGCGCTGAAGCTCGCGCGTGATTTTCTTGTAGCGCGCGGCGTCGGCGCGGATTTCGCGCGGGAGGAAACGCACCACGACCGGGAGGTCGAGGCCTTCGTGGCGGCCGAGGAACGACGCACCGTTCGAGCATTCGTGGAGGCGCGATTCGATTTTTACCGAGCCGATGCGTTCGGCGACTTTGACGGACTCGCATTTGCAATTTTTATCGTCGGTGTTCATAGCTGCTCCTGATTTTTTGGCGGGGCTGAGAGCCGCGCGAAGCGCCCGGGCCGGGACGGAAATTTAGTAGCGCATTCCACCGGCGATGAAGAGCGATTCGCCCGTGATCCAGGCGGCGTCGGGGCCGGCGAGGAAAGCGACGGCGGGCGCGATGTCGTGCGGCACGCCGATGCGGCCCAGCGGCGTCATCGCTTCGATTCCTTTGCGCATGCCGTTGTCGCTGTTCGTGATGCCCTGCGAGTGCGTGCCTTCGGTTTCAACCATGCCGGGGTTGACGGAGTTCACGCGGATTTTTCGCGGGCCCAGTTCGGAAGCGAGCGAACGTGTCACGGCGTCGACGGCGCCTTTTGTTGCGCTGTAGACGGAGCCGTTCGCGGGCGCGAGGTGCGAGACGACGGAACTGATGTTCACGATGCTTCCGCCTTCGGGGCCGAAGTGTTTGGCGGCTTCCTGGCTGGCGAGGATCAGGCCGAGGACATTCAGGTTGAACTGCTTGTGGAAATGATCTTCGGTGACTTCAGCCAGCGGCGCGAATTCGTAGATGCCGGCGTTGTTTACGAGGATGTCGACGCGGCCGAAGGCTTTTTTCGCGGCGGCAAAGAGGGCTTCGACATCGGCCTTTTTCGCAACGTTGGCCTGGACGGGGATTGCTTTGCCACCTTTGCTTGTGATGCTGGCGACAACTTTTTCTCCATCGGCTTTACTCGACGAATAGTTGACGACGACTTGCGCACCCTGCGCGGCCAGCTCGCGCGCGATCTCGGCGCCGATGCCTTTGGACGATCCGGTGACGACTGCGACTTTTCCGCTCAACTTGGTGTTCATGATCTTTGCTCCTTTTGTTCCGAGGTTTGTTCCAAAACGATATTTCTGTTCACACTGAACGATGTGTTACTTGGTCGCTATTT
>Ga0265314_10003718_pt1 | contig 14604 bp, 5 predicted proteins | sample 4126metaG_FD_203106 | JGI IMG/M metagenome (GOLD analysis project Ga0265314, IMG submission 203106) | Rhizosphere microbial communities from Carex aquatilis grown in University of Washington, Seatle, WA, United States - 4-1-26 metaG | ecosystem: Host-associated > Plants > Roots > Rhizosphere >... | reverse complement strand
GATGCACGATATCGGCCGAGTGTGCGGCCGAAAGCGCCGATCCGGCCTGGCGTGCGATCTCCTGCACCGTGCGCAGCGGGATCCGGCCCCGTTCCAGCAAAACCTTCTGGAGGGAATCGCCCGCCAGGAATTCCATTAAGATGTAGGGCTCGCCCTCGGGCGTCACGCCGGCGTCGAAGACGTCGATGATGTTGGGATGGCGGATGGCGCTCGCCGCACGCGCCTCATTGAGAAAACGCCGAACCAGTTCGGCATCCTGAACCATCGCGGTGTGCAGGACCTTGATCGCAGCGCGCCGCTGCAGGAAAGGGTTCTCGGCCTCGTATACCTCGCCAAAACCACCCTCGCCAAGCAGGCGCACGACTTGGAAATTGCCAAAACTTTGTCCTGCGACCACCGCCATGCGAACGATTCCTATCGCGGACGATAATACGACAACCCCCAAAATTCCGCTGGGCTTTCGACGTGCGGAGAGACAGGCAGGTACACGGGACGATCATGTGTTGCGCATCACAGAATCAGCACCGATAATGACCAGTCGAGCGTGATCGGAACGAGCATCGGCAACTACCAGATCCAGCGCCTCATCGGAGAGGGCGGCATGGGAAAGGTGTATCTGGCCGAGCACCCTGGCATCGGCCGCCAGGCCGCGGTCAAGGTGCTTACCCCCAGCGACGCCGCAGATCCCCAGATCGTTAGCCGCTTCATCACCGAGGCACGCGCGGCCAACTCCATCCGCCACCCCAACATCGTGGACATCTACGACTCGGGGGTGCTCGATGGCGGCACACCTTACATCGTCATGGAGTTCCTCGACGGCGAGACACTCAAGGACGTCCTGACCCGCGGGCCGTTGCCGCTTGCCGAGGCCATCGACTGGGGCTGCCAGGTCGCCGAGGCGCTGGCCGCCGCGCATGCAGCGGACATCGTGCATCGCGATCTCAAGCCCGAGAATTTGTTTCTGATCGCGGATCCGCGCCGCCTCGGCAAAAAGCAAGTCAAGGTGCTCGACTTCGGTATCGCCAAGCTGCAACGCCGCACTCTGAATCAGGTGCACAAAACCCGCACGGGCGCGCTTTTGGGTACGCCGCTGTACATGTCGCCCGAGCAGTGCATGAGCCAAAAGGACATCGATACGCGCACCGACATCTATTCGCTCGGCGTGATCCTCTATGAGATGGTCGCGGGCAGGCGGCCGTTCGACAGCGATGGCGTGTACGCGGTCATCAGCATGCACATCAACGAACCGCCCGTGTCGCCCGCGACCTATCGGCCGGATCTGCCCGGCGACTTGGAAGCCATCATCATGCAGGCACTGGCCAAGGCGCCTGCCGATCGCCAAGAATCGATGGCCGTCCTGCTCTCGCACCTGGAGTTGACGAGAGGCAATAGTGCGGCCAGCAGCGAAGCGCTCGCTCGCTCAAAGCACGAACGAGTCCGGCCGGTTCCCCTGTTACCTTCGCAGAAAGTGACCTTGCCCGAGATCAAGACCCTGGGAGACACCGCGGTGTCCAAGCAGGTGACGGGAAAGACCGGCTATTCCAGGGGCAGCGCACGGATGTGGCTGGTCCTAACGAGTGCGGTCGTCGCTGTGCTCGTGGGCCTCTATGTTTTCGGACCGTTTGGCGCCAAGCCGGCTGCACCGCGGACTGCCCCCACGCCCACCGCCGCCGCCCCGGTTGCAATCGCGCCGGCTCAGCCCCCAACACCCGCGGCGCCACCGCCTATCGACATTGGACTCGCCAGTGAGCCCACCGGCGCCAGTGTCTTCGTCGGGGACGTTCTCGTAGGCACGACACCGACGACGTTCAAGACCGCCAAGACCAGCGAACCCGTCGAGTTCACGTTTCGCGTGCAAGGCTTCGCGGCGGAAAAGATTCGCGCCTTGCCTGCCCAGGGGCTAACCATCAGTGCCAAATTCTCCACGCCCATTGCAGCAAAGCCGCCTTCCTCCGCGAAACGCAAGCACGCGGTGAACGTGCCCAGTGGCGTCTCGTCCGACATCCAGATAGAACGCTAGCCACGACCGCCATGAGATCAGCGTTCCTCGTTCCGCTTGCCGTTGCAAGTCTCGTCTGGTCTTCGCAGGCCAGCGCCGCCGATTCGTCTGCGACGCTGCCCCTGGCCGGCCAGGCCGACGAAGCCCAATTCCACTTTCTGCGCGGCAACCGCGCCTACCAAGAGAAGCGCTTCGAAGACGCTCTGGCGTCCTACTACCTATCCAACCGCCTGGTCGCCAATCGCAACGTGCAATTCAACATCGCCCGCTGCCTGGACCGACTCGGCCGCTACGACGAGGCCTTCCGCGCCTGGTCTTCACTGCTCGATCAGGCGCTCCCGGAAAAGGAGCAGAAAGCGGCCCAGGAAGCCATCGAACAATTGCGCCCCCACCTGGCTCTGCTGGAGCTTGAATCGACACCCCCAGGCGCGACGATCTATGCCGGGCGCCGCGATCTCGGCGCGCTCGGTACCACTCCCAAGAACCTGGCCTTGCGTCCGGGTCTGACCAAGATCATCCTCGACCACGAAGGCTACCGAACCGTCGAGCTCGCGGCCGAACCGACGCAAAGCAAGCAGATCAAACTGTCCGTCGCGCTGGAGCGCATCTACGGCGAACTGGAGATCCGGCGCGTGCCTTCCCCGGCGGAGATCCGACGCGACTATCTCGACGGCGAACTGCTACGCCAAGGCCCTGGGACAGTCAAGCTCGTGCCCGGCCCCTCGGTATTGTTCGTGTCCGCACCTGGGTACCAGACCGAACGACTGACGGTGAATGTACTGCCCGACGCCAGCGTGCCGGTGGACGTGCTCTTGTCGCCCGCCGTGGCCCCCACCGGCGTCTTGGTCGTCCGTTCCAACATCACCGGCGCGCTCATTCGGATTGACGGCAAGGAAGCGGGTTTCACTCCGGCGGTCATCGACAGCGTCCCCACCGGCTTGCGCGGGGTCGAGATTCTGTCGGAATCCCGCGAACCGTTCCGTGCCGCGGTCGACGTCAAGAAGGGCGAGCGCGCCTTCGTCGATGCCTACCTGGGCCACGCCGACCCCGAAGTCACGGCGGCGACCAAGTCCGCGGTCGCCTCCGAAGCCGCGCCAGCCTCCGTTAGCATCGTAACCGCCGACGAGATCGCGGCCTTCGGCTATACCACGCTGACCGAGGCGCTCACCGCCGTTCGCGGCATTTTCACCTCGAACGACCGCAGCTACGAATCGATCGGCTTCCGCGGCTTCTCGCCACCCGGTGATTACACCAATCGCGTGCTCGTGCTGGTCGACGGTCACTCGGTCAACGATGTGGTTACAGGCCAAGGCTATGTGGGACACGATTTCGACGTGGATCTGGCCAACGTGGCCCGCATCGAGATCGTGCGCGGTCCAGGTTCGGTGCTCTATGGAACCGGCGCTCTCTTCGGCGTCATCAACGTGGTCACCCGTCGCGCGGCGGAAGGGGCGCACGCTGCCATCAACACCACCGCTGGAACTATGGGGCTGATTTCAGGACGTGCCACCGCAAGCGCGCGCAAAGGCGACGCGGATGTCCTGGTCAGTATCGCTGCCCTAAGTTCGGACGGTGACGTTCGCTTTGTAGGTCCTGCCGATGCGACCACGGGTGTGCCGCAAACCGTCCTCGACAGCGACGGTGAGAAGGCCATCCACGCCGACCTTGTCGGACACCTTGGGGCCTTTTCTCTGCGCGCCGGTTTCAACGAGCGAAAGAAGAACCTTCCGACCGGTGTTTTCGGCACCCAGCCACTGCTCGCCACCAGTTACCTGGACGATCGGCGCGCCTATGCCGAGCTTCTCTTCGAGAAGAGCATTCACGACTTCCACGTGGCTGCGCGCGCTGCCTACGATTCAAGCCGGTTTCACGGCTATCTCTACACGGGCGATCCAAATCCGGACGAGAGAATCGGCGCGCAATGGACCACCGGCGAGGCGCGCGTCGAGCTGCCAACCTGGATGCACCAGCGTCTCACCCTGGGCGGGGAGGTCGCGAAACAGCTGGCGCTGGAAACGGTCGCTCCGGGTGGCCCGCCGATCGAGAAAGATCTCATCGCCTCGGCCTATCTTGTCGACGACATCCGCGCGACCGATCGCTTGGACGTGAATCTGGGCATGCGCAGCGACAGCTACACCAAGAGTTTCGGAACGACGCTCAATCCACGCATTGCCATCATCGGGAAACCCTATTTGCACGGCAACACGAAACTCCTGTTCGGACGTTCCTTCCGCGCGCCCTCACCCAACGAGCGCGCCAACACGCTCGACGGCAACTTACGGCCAGAGATCATTTACAGCGCAGAGATCGAACACGCTCACGCTTTCAGCGACGACGTGCGCATTGTCGGCGCCGTCTTTGCAAACTGGATAAGCGATCTCCTTGTCGTGGTCCAGGATCCCGATCCGACAGTCGGTGCCGTCTTCCAGAACAAGTCCAACCGAGTTCGCAGCTTGGGAGCCGAAGGCGAGCTGCGCTGGGAGCCGGGCGGCGGAACCTTGGTTTCGCTATCCGCCACGCGGCAGCGCGTGGAGGAACTGACCCCAAAAGGAAAAGTACCGTTTCTCAATGCGCCCGAGACCCTGGTCAAGGCGCGCGTGCTGTGTCCGCTGGTCGGTCAGGTTCTGCGCCTGGGTAGCGAGCTGGTCGTCGATTCTGGGCGGCGTTTCCAGCCGACCGATCCGACGCAGCCAGCGGCCGACGATCGCGTCGACGACGCCTTCCTGTGGAATGTGACCTTCTCCGGTGAATTCCGCGCCTACCATCTGCGCTACTTCACCGGCATCTTCAACCTGCTCGACGTGCGCGATGCCAGGATGGGCTTCCCGACCAGCGTGGACTACCCACAGAGCCTGATTCCGCGCTACGGCCGGTCCATGCGCGCCGGCCTGTCCTTGGCTTTCTAGCGCCCAGCCGTGGCCGCCGGTCCACCGCTCCAAAATGTTCCTGGTTTGGTCCTCTTTTCTCACTAGACTTTGCCCATGCGTTCCAACCCAACCTCGAAGGCGCGGCTGCTCGGCGCGGCCACGCTTGTGTTCCTGATGGCGTGCGCGTCTTCGGGCGCAGCCAAAGGCCCGGATGCACCCTTGCCCGTCGGAAGCGCCCTGCCCGATTTGATGGGCGTCGATCAAAACGGCCAACCTGTCCGTCTCAAGGCATTGCAGGGAAAACCCTTGCTCGTCTTCTTCTATCCCAAGGCTGGGACTCCGGGTTGCACCAAGGAAGCCTGCGCCTTTCGCGACGCCTGGTTACACTATGAGAGCGCGGGCGTGCAGGTCGTGGGCGTGTCCCACGACAGCGTGGCCGACCAAGCCGCCTTTTCCCGCCAACACGGCTTCAAGTTCCCTCTCGTCTCCGACAGCGAGGGCCGCTGGGGCCAAGCCTTCGGCGTTCCGCTGCGCGTGTGGAAGTTTTACTCGCGCATCAGCTTCCTTTTCGGCCGCAATGGCGTGGTCGCCAAGACCTACCTAGACGTCGATCCTGGCGTGCACGCCAGCCAAGTTCTCGCCGACGCCAAGGGGATTTGAAGGAGCGAAGCGCGCGCGTCAGTTGTTGGGCTCTCCGGCATCCACCCAAGCCTGGAAGAGCGCCATGTCGGCAGCCGAGAGTTGGCCCGCGGGAGGCATCGCCCCGCCCTGGATGACATCGTTGGCTGCGGGGCCATTGGCCTTCGCTCCGGCATAGGTGCTTAGGTTGACGCCGGCTTGCGGGCTTGATCCGCCGTGGCAGGTCAAGCAGTTCGCCTTGATGATCGGTGCGATTTGCTTGGAGTAGCTCACCGCAGATCCAGCGTCTCCCGCGCTGCCGGTATCACGAGCCACGCCCGCATCTCTCGCACCTGAGCCGCCGCCAGTGCCGCTAGATCCGCCTGTGCCCGTCGAGCCGCCAGTGCTGGAACTTCCGCCACTGCCCACGTTGCCCCCGGTGCCGACTTGTCGTCCACCGTTCCCATTCGAGTTTCCACCTGCTCCTGAACGACCTCCAGCGCCGGGATTTCCTCCGGAACCGCTCGAACCTGCGCTTCCACCCATCCCCTCGTTTCCGCCCGTTGCCGCGCTCCCGCCTGTCCCCACATCGCCACCCGAACCATCCGGGCTGCCACCGAAGCCTCCGTTTGTAGAGCTTCCGCCGCTACCAGTGATCCCGCCTGCACCCCCACCCGATCCGCCACCTGAACCATTCCCGCCCATCCCCGCGTAGTTCGGTGAGGAGGGAACGTTGGTGTTACAAGCCAGGCCCACCACGCTCATCAGGCACAGGGATAGGAGTAGGGATCTGCGTGTCGTCATGCTGCCTCCTTAGCGTCGATACAGGGGTTCTTCGTCATTTCCTGGGCCTCCGCGGGTCCAGGGGTCACGTCGTTTGATGTCAGTTTCCCGAAGTTAGATGCGGCGCGGGCGCAACATTCATCAAATTCCGACATAGCCAGTCCTCTTTTTTGCAAAGTGACCGACGTCACCGGATGGAGACCTCCCTCATCGCCAGCCCAACTTAAGAAAGACGCCGCGCGCGCCGATAGCGGCCCAGGGATAGGCCGCGCCGGTCTGCGCCCATCCGTCGCGGTGTGAGGTCAACCTACATCAAAAAGCGCATCCGGACACGCATTTGTTTTATACATGAAAGAGTATTTCAACGTACACTCTATGTGCCGACAAAGATTTCGGTTCGTGAATAGATTAGGAGACTCGTTCATGTCGAGAAGCAGATCGCATCATTCACCGACAGCTCTTGCTATCCCGATCGCATTCATCGCCGCTCTCGTTCTGTGCGCGGGTTGCCAGAGTGGCGGGTCCGTGGCACCCAATTCGGTCGGGCCCAATCGCCCGGGCGATTCCGGGTCAGTCACCCAGCACGACTTGCCTGTCACCGAACCCGATGGTCCTATGGTGGTCAGCCTCCCCGACGGCGGCGGATCGCTGCCCTTGGATAGCGGCGCATGTCAGCCCAAGTCCAGCTGCAAGGTAGCGGGCGGGCAGTACTGCGGCATCATTGGCGATGGCTGCACGGGAACGCTCAATTGTGGCGTCTGTACGGCGGGACAGTCGTGCATAGGCGGTGTGTGCGGCTCAGGCGTGGGCTACGATGGTGGCGTTCTCACGTCATGCACGGTCGTTGGCGGGACCTACTGCGGAGACATCGGCAACGGAGCGGGAGGAAAGCTTTCGTGCGGCGCCTGTCAGACCGGCTGGACCTGTACCGACGGACTGTGCACCGGCGACCCGGCCACTTGCACCCCGCGAACGTGCGGCGCAGGTGCGAGCAAATACTGCGGAACCATCGGCGATGAATGCGGACATGCCAAGGACTGCGGCGGCTGTGCGGCCGATCAGGTCTGTACCAACAATCAGTGCGTGCCGGCCGTGGGCTGCGTGCCCGCGACCTGCAACCCGACCGGCGGAGAGTACTGTGGGGGCAAGCTTGGCAACGGCTGCGGTGGCGCCATCACCTGCGGCGATTGCAGCACGCCGGGTTGGACCTGCCAGGATCACCTGTGTAAGGGCGGTCTCACGTGCGCCCATGTTGCTTGCGGCACCGGCGCGGGCAAGTACTGCGGAACCATCGGCGATGGCTGTGGCGGAAGCAGCGATTGCGGCACTTGCATCGCCGGCGAGGTTTGCAAAAACAGCCAGTGCATGCCGGCGACCTGCACGCCACTGACCTGCAATCCCACGGGCGGCCAGTACTGCGGAGGCAAGGTTGGCAACGGTTGCGGTGGCGCGCTCGATTGCAGCGCGGCCTGTCCAGCGGGCTGGACCTGCCAGGATCATCTGTGCGTCGGCGACGCCACCTGCACCAAGGTCACATCATGCACGAATGGCACGCCCTTCAATTATTGTGGCGATGTGGGCGACAACTGCGGCGGCGTCCTCCACTGCGGCAACGACTGCGCCGCTGGCCAGGTTTGCGATGTTGCTTCCGGCCTATGCAAAGGCGACGCGACCTGCGTTCCCGCCACCTGTGACAACGGCTCGCTCTTCAACTATTGCGGCGAGGTTGGCGATGGCTGCGGCGGCACCCTTCACTGCGGTAACGACTGCGACACGGGTCAAGTTTGCGATACCAAAACCGGTCTGTGCAAGGGCGACACGACTTGCGTCCCCGTCGCATGCGACAACGGAACGCCCTTCAAGTACTGCGGCGAGAACGGCAACGGCTGCGGCGGCTCTCTTCATTGCGCAAACGACTGCGACGCCCACCAGGTGTGCGGCGCCGACGGGATCTGCAAAGGCGACTCGACCTGCGTGCCCAAGACCTGCGACAACGGCACGCCGTTCGCTTACTGCGGCGACATCGGCGACGGTTGCGGCGGCGCGTTCAAATGCGGTACCCGCTGCGCTGCCAAACAGATCTGCGGCTCGGAGGGCCTGTGCAAGGGCGACAGCACCTGCGTGCCCAGAACGTGCGACAACGGCACCGACTTCAAGTACTGCGGCATCGTGGGCGACGGTTGCGGTGGAGCGCTCTCGTGCGGCACGAACTGTGGCACCGGCAAGGTGTGCGACATCAAGGCCACTTTGTGCAAGGGCGATAGCAGCTGCCATCCCATCACCTCGTGCGACAACGGCACCGAGTACCGCTACTGCGGCACCATCGGCGACGGTTGCGGCGGCAGCCTGGCGTGCGACACCAACTGCGGCGCCGGCAAGACCTGCGACGCCACCACCGGCTTGTGCAAAGGCGACAGTTCGTGCATCCCTGTCGCCTCGTGCAACAACGGCACGGCCTTCAACTATTGCGGCAAGATCGGCGACGGCTGCGGCGGCAGTCTCGAGTGCAACGCCAGCTGCGGCGCCGGCAAGACCTGCGACACGACCAAGGGTGTGTGCAAGGGCGATACCTCGTGCACGCCCATCACTTCATGCACCAACGGCACGACCTACAACTACTGCGGCACTATCGGCGACGGTTGCGGTGGCAGCCTCGGCTGCAGCACCGACTGCGGTACGGGAAAAGTCTGCGACAGCACGACCGGCCTGTGCAAGGGCGATAGCTCCTGCACGCCGGTCACTTCCTGCGCCAACGGCACGGCCTACAACTACTGCGGCACCATCGGCAACGGCTGCGGCGGAAGCCTCGTCTGCGGGGCCGACTGCGCCGCCGGCCAGGTCTGCGACAACACCACGGGTTTGTGCAAAGGCGACAGCTCCTGCGCGCCCATCGCCGCATGCACCAACGGCACCCCCTTCAACTATTGCGGCAAGATCGGAAACAACTGCGGCGGCAGCGTCGATTGTTCCACCGACTGCGGCTCTGGCAAGGTGTGCAACACCAGCAAAGGACTGTGCAAAGGCGACGCAAGCTGTGTCCCGCTGGCCTGCAAGACGTCGACGGGTGGCCAATACTGCGGCGGCACGGTTGGCGATGGTTGCGGCAGTTCCATCACCTGCACCGACCCGTGCCCAAGCGGCACGACCTGCAGCAACAACGTCTGTGTCTGTAGCGGTGGACTGATCTGCCAGATCGCCCGCTGCGATGCCGGTTCGACCACAATCACGGGGAAGGTGTACGACCCGGCGGGTGTCAATCCGCTCTACAACGTCATCGTCTACATCCCCAACACCACGCTCGACCCCATCACGCACGGCCCGACCTGCGACCAGTGCGCCACACCGTCCGGCCAGCCCATCGCCGCCGCCTTGACGGGAACCGACGGCAGCTTCACCCTGACGAATGCCCCCAGCGGAACCAACATTCCCATCGTCTTCCAAGTCGGCAAGTGGCGCCGTCAAGTCAAGATCCCCACCGTGACTGCGTGCCAGAACAACGTCCTAGCCGCTAGTCTCACCCGCCTACCCAAAAACCAGACCGACGGCGACGCCGGCACGGTTTCGCTGCCCAAGATAGCTCTGGCCGCGGGCCTGGCGGATCGCCTGCAGTGCCTCTTGCGGCGCATGGGCGTCGACACCGTCGAGTTCACGAACCCGGGCGGCACGGGCAGCATCAGCATGTACCAGGAGTCGCAGAGTCCAGGCCGATGCGTTGGCTTCGACGGAAACAACACGACTTATCCCGACGCCACCAACAACCTATGGAATAGCCAGGCCAACCTCAATCAATACGACATGCTCGTCCTCAATTGTGGCGGCAATCAAACTGCCACTGACCCGACCCACAACAATACATTTGTTTCACACACTGGCACCCCCACGAGCGCGACCGACCGGATGAAAGCCTACGTCAACGCCGGTGGCCGCGTCTTCGCCGAACACTACCATTGGGGCTGGCTCCGATCGTTCACCGGCTACCCCGCGACCTTCGGCGAAGTTGCTACCTGGGGCTCTACTGGCGCCGGCGTTATCGGCAACAACCCGCGCGACACCCTCATCGACAAGTCGTTCCCCAAGGGCATCGCATTCTCCGACTGGCTGCTCAACGTAGGCGCCTCGACGGCCAGCGGCCACTTGACGATTTCCAGCCAGGTCAAAGCCACCGCCATCGATCAACTCAACCCACCTTCTCAGCGCTGGATCTACGAACCCACGAGCACCGCAGCTCCGACGGGAAGCGCCCAGTACACGCACTATTTCAGCTTCAATACGCCGGTTGGCGCAGCTGCGGCAAATCAGTGCGGTCGCTTCGTCTACACCGGGCTGCACGTCACGGATACGGCTTCCGACCCAGGCGACAACCAGAGCAATTCGACGCCCACGACCTTCCCGGCTTGCTGCGCGACTGGAAACTTGACCGCCCAGGAAAAGGCGCTTGAGTTCATGATCTTCGACCTCTCGTCCTGCATCAGCAATGTGAACCTGCCTCCGCCGCCAGTCGTGGTCGTGCCACCCCCAGTCGCGGCGCCACCACCGCCGCCGGCGCCGCCGCCGCCACCGGCCTCGCCCGCCGCTCCAGCCCCCCCTCCCCCGCCCGCGCCGCCACCGGCGCCCGCCCCGCCCGCGGCCCCACCCGCATCCCCACCGCCACCAACCGTACCCGCGGCACCACCGCCACCGCCCGCGCCCGCGCCACCCGCGCCGCCGCCGCCGGCAACCAACCCGCCCGCTCCCCCGTCGCCGCCGGTGCCGCCGCCACCTCCGCCACCTCCGCCCGTCGCCGCACCGCCACCGCCAGCGCCGCCGCCGCCTGCCACGGCACCACCGCCACCACCACCTCCCCCACCGACGCCTCCGCCCTACATTCTCTGACACACGCCACCGCCCGCGAAACCTCTGCCGCGCGGCCAAAACCGCCGACCGAGCCAGCGCCACAAGTCGAGCCGGTGCAGCTGTTTTTCATGTAGACTGGATCGGTTTTCGAAGCGTCACAAAAGTCTGCGCAGGAGCGCGTTCATGTTGAAAATCAGATTGCACGACTCACTAGCCTTGCTTGCCACTCTAACCTTATCGATCACGATCCTGGCGTTCGGTGCCGGCTGCTCAAGTAGCGGCACGGTAGGCACCGGTCCTGCCGATGACTCGGGACCAGGCGTCACGAGCGATGTCGCCTCCTGGACGCTGCCCGAGGCCAGCGTCTTTGTTCCACTCGATGGCGGCGCTTGCCTCACGAGCTGCAACGTCGCAGGCTGGCAGTACTGCGGTGTCATCGGCAACAACTGTTCGGGAACCCTGGACTGCGGCATCTGCCCGTCCGGCCTCTCGTGCGTAGGCGGTGTCTGCACCGGTGGTGCGGGCGTCGATGCCGGCGCCCTCACGTCTTGCAAGGTGACCGGTGGAACCTACTGTGGAGACATCGGCGACGGCATCGGCGGAAAGCTGTCCTGTGGCGCCTGCCCGCCTGGTTGGTCCTGTACCCAAGGCCTGTGCACCGGGGATCCTGCAACGTGTGTCCAGCGCGCGTGCGGGACCGGAGCGACCAAGTACTGCGGCACCATCGGCGATGACTGCGGCCACGCCAAGGACTGCGGCATCTGCGCCGCCGACCAAGTCTGCACCAATAATCAGTGCGTTCCAGCCAACGGCTGCGTGGCCGCGACCTGCACGCCGACCGGCGGCCAATACTGTGGTGGTTTGCTCGGCGATGGCTGTGGCGGCTCTATCACCTGCGGCAATTGCACCACCGCGGGCTGGACCTGCCAGGATCATCTTTGCGTTGGTGGTGCGACTTGCCCCCGCATCGCCTGCGGCACCGGGTCGGGCAAGTACTGCGGCACCATCGGCGACGGTTGCGGCGGCAGCAACGCCTGTGGCGACTGCATCGCTGGCGAGGTCTGCAAGAACAACCAGTGTTTGCCAGCGACTTGTACGCCACTGACCTGCAACCCGACCGGCGGTCAATACTGCGGCGGCCAGCTCGGCGATGGCTGTGGCGGCACACTCAACTGCAACGCCGCCTGCCCTGCCGGCTGGAACTGCGTCGACCACTTGTGCGTGGGCGGTTTGACCTGCCCACGGCTCACCGCCTGCACCAACAGCACGCCCTTCAACTATTGCGGCAACGTCGGCGACGGCTGCGGCGGCACGCTCCCGTGCGGCAGCGACTGTACCGCCGGCCAGATCTGCGATACAACGACCGGCCTGTGTAAGGGCGATACGACCTGCGTCCCAGCCACCTGCAACAACGGCTCACTGTTCAACTACTGTGGCGACGTGGGCGATGGCTGCGGCGGCACCCTCCACTGTGGCAACGACTGCACGGCCGGCCAGGTGTGCGACACCGCGACCGGTCTGTGCAAAGGCGACACGAACTGCGTGCCCGTGGCGTGCGACAACGGAAGTCTGTTCAAGTACTGTGGCGACACCGGCGACGGCTGCGGCGGCGCCCTCCACTGCGGCGCTGACTGCGCTGCCAAGCAGGTTTGCGGCTCGGACGGAATCTGCAAGGGTGACACGAGTTGTGTTCCGTTTACGTGCAACAACGGAACGCCGTTCAGCTATTGCGGTACCATCGGCGACGGCTGCGGCGGCAGTTTGCCGTGCGGAACGCGTTGCGGAGCCAATCAGATTTGCGGCTCGGACAGTCTTTGCAAGGGCGATTCCACCTGCGTTCCCATGACCTGCGACAATGGGACTCCATACAAATACTGCGGGACCGTCGGCGACGGCTGCGGCGGAGCGCTCGTATGTAACAGTAATTGTGGTACCGGGAAGATCTGCGATACCACCACGGGCTTGTGCAAAGGCGACATCACCTGCACACCCACTTCCGTGTGCACCAACGGGACACCTTTCAACTACTGCGGCACCATCGGCGATGGCTGTGGTGGCAGTTTGCAATGTGGAAACACCAACTGTGGCAGCGGCAAGGTCTGCAACACCAGCAAGAGCTTGTGCAAGGGCGACGCAACCTGTGTTCCGGTGAAGTGCATAACAGACGCCGGTGGCCAATATTGCGGTGGAACGATCGGCGACGGCTGCGGTGAGTCCGTCACCTGCACCGATCCGTGTCCCAAACACACAGTTTGCAGCAATAATGTTTGCGCCTGCGATGGGAGCCTCATCTGCCAAATCGCAAGCTGCCCGACCGGTGGCGCGACCACCGTCAAGGGCATCGTGTACGACCCCGCGGGCGTGAACCCGCTCTACAACGTCATCGTCTACATCCCCAACACGACCCTCGATCCCATCACGCACGGCCCGACCTGCGACCAGTGCTCCACACCTTCTGGAGACCCCATTGCAATCGCCTTGTCGGCTGCCGACGGCAGCTTCACGCTGACTAATGTCCCGAATGGAACCAATATTCCCATCGTCTTCCAGCTTGGAAAGTGGCGCCGTCAGGTGAAGATCCCGACGGTGACTGCCTGCCAGGAGAACGATCTTCCAGCCACCCTCACCCGTCTGCCAAAGAACCTGAACGACGGCGACGCCGGCACGGTTTCGCTGCCCAAGATCGCCATCGCGGCAAGCAGCGCGCATCCTTGCACAAAGAACCCAATCGCTGGCAAAGGCGATATTTGCGACAATACTGTTGCGGAGCGATTGCAGTGCCTCCTGCGCAGGATCGGCGTGGATGCCTCGGAATTCACGCTTCCAAGCGGCACGGGGTCGGTTCAGCTCTACAACCAGAATAAGGTCGAAGCCGACACGTGCAACCTCGTCGCGGGCTCGACGACGCCCTATCCCGACGCCTCGGCCAATCTGTGGGACAGCCAGACCCACATCAATCAATACGACATGCTCTTGCTCAATTGTGGAGGCTCAGGAGCAGACGTGGGTCCTTCCGCGGCCAATGGCACCTACGTTCCCTATCCCGACGCCGTGAACCGCATGAAAGCCTACGTGGACGCCGGCGGGCGGGTCTTTGCCGAACACTACCACTGGGATTGGATCAGATCTTTCACCAACTACCCATCGGTCTTCGGCGAAGTTGCCACGTGGTACACAGGCACGCCTGGTGTTATCGGAACCGCGCCACGGAACACGCAAGTCGACACCAGCTTTCCGCGCGGCATAGCCTTCGCAAGCTGGCTGACCAACGTGGGGGCATCCACAACAAACGGAGTCCTCACCATTTCGGCCGGTGTGAAGGGATCCGCCATTGACCAGATCAACCCACCCTCGCAGCGCTGGCTCTACGAGCCGACAAGCACAGCGAATCTGACCGGCCCGGCCCAGTACACCCACTACTTCAGCTTCAACGCACCGGTTACCGCGCCGGTGGCAAATCAGTGCGGTCGCTTCGTGTACACCGCGTTGCACGTTAGCGATTCC
>Ga0265314_10003717_pt1 | contig 14611 bp, 10 predicted proteins | sample 4126metaG_FD_203106 | JGI IMG/M metagenome (GOLD analysis project Ga0265314, IMG submission 203106) | Rhizosphere microbial communities from Carex aquatilis grown in University of Washington, Seatle, WA, United States - 4-1-26 metaG | ecosystem: Host-associated > Plants > Roots > Rhizosphere >... | reverse complement strand
TCACTTTTCGAGCCGAGATTAAACCATGAGTTTCCCCGCGCAGCCAACCAACATCAAGTCGACAGCGCATCCCGGAGCGCCGCTGTGCGCCGCGTTCGATGCCCGTACGCGCGCGCCGCAATTCAAGCTGCCGCCGGGCGCGACCGATTGCCACGCGCACATCTGCGGCCCGGCTGCGCGCTACGACTATTTTGCCGGGCGCATCTACACGCCGCCCGACGCGCTGCTGACCGATTACCGGCGCATGCTCGATACGCTCGGCGTCGAGCGCGCCGTACTCGTGCAGCCGAGCGTCTACGGCACCGACAACAGCGCGATGCTCGACGCGATGAAAACGGATCCCGCGCGCTTGCGCGGAGTCGCCGTGGTCGCCGATGACATAAACGCCGGCGAGCTCGCACGCATGCACGACGCCGGCGTGCGCGGCGTGCGCGTCAATATCGTCGACGTCAAGGATCGCAAGCCGGGCACGCTGCCGCTCGCCGGGCTGACTGCGCTCGCGGAGAAAATAAAACCGCTCGGCTGGCACATGGAATTTCTGATGCATGTCGACGAGTTTCCCGATCTCGACCGCCTGCTCGCGGACTTTCCGGTCGACACCGTGTACGGACACCTGGGTTACATGAAGACCGATCACGGCACCGGCAACCCGGGATTTCACGCGCTGCTGCGCATGATGCAGGCCGGCCGCGCGTGGGTGAAGCTTACCGGCCCCTACCGTATATCGGCGGAACCGCTGCCGCATGCCGACACCAACAACTACGCGCATGCGCTGCTCGCCGCCGCTCCGGCGCAGGTCGTGTGGGGCAGCGACTGGCCGCACGTCATGGTCAAAAGCGCGATGCCGAACGACGGCGATCTATGCGATCTGTTGACTGCGTGGATACCGGATGCCGCGTTGCGCAAACAGGTGCTGGTGGACAACCCGGCGCGGCTATACGGATTTTAGAGCCCTCTAACTGGTGAGATACCGCGCACCCTCGAGGCCGAACCGCGCGATCCCGCTCACCAGCAGCGCCACCCCGACCGAGAGCGCGACCGAGAACAGCGCCTCGCGCCGGCCGATGGTTTTGAGCATCACGGCGAATGTCGAAATGCACGGCACGTAGAAAGTCAGGAACAGCAGAAACGTCATGATCTGCACCGGGTCGAGATAATTGCCGACGTCGAAACTGCCGAGCGCCTGGTAAATCATCAGGAGCGAAAGCTCCTTGCGCAATACGCCGAAGAGGATCGGCACGCCGAGCACCACCGGCAGCCCCAGCCACCAGTACGTGATCGGCGAGAGCAACTTGTTGATGTACTGGTCCGCGCCGACATGCGCGAGCAGCGCCAGCACGACGCTGCCGCCGACCAAGAGCGGCGTCACGATCGTCAGAATGTCGCTCGTGCGCTCCCATGTTTCGCGCACCATCGGCCGCCAGCGCGGCATTTTATAAGACGGAATCTCCTGCACCTGCCCCGGGCCGCCGCGCGGATAGCGGCGGCGCAGGACCTGGCCGAGTATCGCGATCACCGCCATGGTCAGCAGAAAAATTACGCACACGCCGACCGCGCCGAGATACTTGCCCGCGAGCGCCAGTATGATCGCCGAGCGCGCCGAACACGGCACGAAAGTCACGAGCAATGACGCCATCACGCGCTCGCGTCCGGTCGTCGTATTGCCGATCGCGGAAATCGCCGGCACGTTGCAGCCGAGTCCCAGCAGAAACGGCACCGCCACTCCACCGTGCAGGCCGATGCGGTGAAACGTGCGATCGACCGCGAACGCGATGCGCGCCATCACGCCCGCTTCCTCGAGCGCCACCAGCAGCAGCACGAGCGGAATCATGTACGGCACCACGATGCCGACGAGGCCGATCAAACCGTCGACGACCGCGCGGCCGACAACGCCGGCGGTCGATTCCGGCTTCCACTCCGTCGTCATTTCCACGAGCCGCGCCGAAGTCATGCTGTCGATCCAGCCGCTCACGTAGAACACGACGAACAGCACGGCTGCGAATACCGCGACGCTGCCGATGAAACCCCAGCGCGGGCTCAGAAACAATTCGTCGAGCCAGTAGCGCCAGCCGCGGCCCTCGTGCGGCGCGCCGAGCCGCGTCGCGGCTTCGAACAGCGTGGCCGCGCGATGATGGCGGTCGGCATGCAATTCGTCCGTCAACGGGCGCGGCATCGCGCGGCCCGCGTCCGCGAGCAGGCGTTCGATTTCAGACAAATAGCCCGGAAAGTGCTCGCGCATCTCGTCGAGAAAATAGGGGTCGCCCTCCGCGATCTGCGACACGAGCAATTGCGGCGGCACGCGGAACGCGTGCTGGATCTCCGGCGCGCTCAGCAACTGCGAGAGCGGCGCCAGCGCCGCGGTGATGTGCGGGCTGGGCGGTTGCGCGAGCGGACACGTGCCCGCGCGCACGGCGCGTACTGCCGCGCGAAACAACTCCGCGATACCGTGCCCCATGATCGCCGCGGTGGCCACCACCGGCACGCCCAGCCGCGCGCTCAATACTTTCGCGTTCACGTAGATGCCGCGCTCCTGCGCTTCGTCCATCTTGTTCAACGCGACCACGAGCGGGCGCCCGAATTTGGCGAGCTTCAGCGTGAGCTCGAGATGGTATTCGAGCGCGGTCGCGTCGAGCACCTGCACGATCACATCCGGCGGCGCAAACGGCGCGGGCGGACCGTCCGGTTCGTGCTGAGTCACGGGCGGCCGCTCGTCGCCCCACAACAGATACTTGAGGGCTGCGCGGTCTTCCGAATCGAGATTGTGCGGCGAGCGGATGCTCGGCAGATCGATCACGCGCGCTTCGTCGAACCCGATCTGCACCGCGCATTCGTTATAGGCGCTGTGCGTGCCTGCCAGTGCGCCCGTTTCGACCGAAGTGCTCGCCACCGACGAGAAGAACGTGCTCTTGCCGCTGTTGGGCAGGCCGACCAGCGCGATGCGCAGCCGCCGCTTGCCGCGGAACAGCGGTTCATTGAGCGGTATCTTCGCGGTGTGTGCGGTCGCGTGTTTCATCGGAACCATCGTTGGCGGGATGTCAGTGTACTGCACTGACCGCCGGGCCGGGACAAATTGCCCGGCTTATGGATGGCCGAAGCGCTCACCATGCATCAATCGCCGCGTCCCGCGCCGCCGCCGCCGAAGCGGCCGCCCAGGCCTGCGTTCAATGCGGTGAAGAAACCCAGCCGCGCCGCCCACCACAAAATTCCGCCGACCGTTCCGCCGCCTGCGGCCACCTGCGTCAATTGCGTGCGGAAATCCTCACCGATCACGGCCTGCACGAGCACCAGCAATCCGAACGGCACCGCGATCACCAGGGCGATGCCGATCAGCCACAAAGACCAGCGCGTCGCCCCTTCAGACTTGCGTTCGTGCGCATCGAGGTAAAGCGCGAGCGCGACCAGCGCGGTAAATGCGCCGGCCGCCGAAAACGCAATGGCGGCCGGATCCGCGACGAACGGCTGCAAGCCTAGATACGCGAAGGTCAATATCATCGCGAAGTGGCAGGCGCTGCGCAGCACGATCATCAGGCCGCGTTGCGCGCCGGGAAACAAAAACGCCGCGAGCCCCAGCGCGAGCAGTCCCGAAAATATCGGCGCGGCCCACAATTCCTTCGCGCCGCCCGCCCACAGGCCGACGCCGACAAAAAGCGTGACGATGGCGAAAAACATCAGCACCCCGCACAGGTTGCCGAACGTCTTCCCATACTGCATCACGCGGGGCAGCCGCGCGCTGTCGGCCCGGTTCAGCCCCCACAGGAGCGGCAGCGGAAACGCGATCGCGGCGGCGGCCAGGCCCGCGTTGCGCGAACTCCACAACGACCACGCCGCGCCGCCGTAAAACGCCGCCAGCAGAAACGCGCTGGCAATGCTGCCCCAGCGGCCCGCCATCAGCGGAAACAGCGAGAACAGCGAAAACACCACGAGCACGAAGGGCAGCCGCCATTCGGGGTGGTCGGGAAAAAGATAATTTTCGTCGCCGGCAGATTTCTTGGCGGCGGCGGGCGGCAGCTTCGCGTCGATTTCGTCGAGCAGACGATCCAGCCCCTGGGCCAATTCTCTCTTTCTGATCGCGGGCAGCAGTTCGTCGATCCACCGCGATGCAACCGCGTCGGGTATATCGCCTTCAAGACCGTAGCCGACTTCGATGCGCGCGGCGTTGATGGCGGGCACGACAAGAATCAGCAGGCCGTCGTCGCGTTTGGCGCGGCCCAGCCGCCAAGCTTCCGCGACGCGCAGCGAATAATCGGATAGCGGCTCGTCGTTGATCCCGCTCGAGATCAGTATCGCAACCTGCGCGCGCCCCGCCGACTGGATGGTATCAAGGCGCGCCTTCAGTGCCGCCCGCGCGTCTGCACCGAGGACATCAGCCTGGTCGACGATGAGGCCGGTTTGTTCGGGAATGGCGGCAGGCGCCGCCGCGTGCGCGCATTGCGCACCTGCGAGCATGCACAGGCACAACCACTCCATCCAGCGATAATGTTGTCTGACTCCCAACGGCCGTCTCCCTGCCACAGTTCATATAACCGTGCCGCGTATTATGCCCACGCTTGCCAAATCATGAGCGTGCGACTCCACCAGGGCTATTCTGTCGCACATGCAGCGGGAAAAGTCGGATAATCCCGCTTTCGGAAATTTCCCGCGACATACTCCAAAATGGACACCGCCAGCGTTAAAGATTCCGCAAATGGTTGACGGACCATTTGCGCTCAACGTTCCCCTCTCCTTGCAGGGAGAGGGGCCAGGGGTGAGGGGCCGGGCGAATTCGATCAATGTTGCAAAGCCCGGCAGCGGCACTTTCGGCCACTGCCCGGTCGGCCCCGACGCGCTCGTAGGCATCAAGCGGCAACAGACCAATCCCGCGCGCTGGAACGGCGCCAACTGGAACGGGTTCGTCGCGTCGCTTGTGAATGAGGACGTCGAAATTCTCGAAAGCATCGCCGCGCGCGGCGCATTCGCGACCGATGCCGGCGGCACTGCGTACGGATTGCCGCACGGCGTGGTGATAGCGCGCAGCGCGGAACAGATTGCAAAATTGCTGCGCGCGGCGCAAACCCACAACGTTCCGGTCACCGTGCGCGGCGGCGGGCTGACGACGGAAGGCGAGTCGGTCGCTTTCGGCGGCGTGCTGCTCGACATGACCGGCATGAGCCGCGTGCTGCAGATCGACGCCGCGGCGCTGACGGTGCGCACGCAGGCGGGAATTTTCTGGCACAGCCTCGCCGAGGAACTGCGCCGCGAAAACCTCGACTACCTGTCGGCGCCGCTCAACCTGACGTCGACGGTCGGCGGCTCGCTGAACGTCGGCGGAATCGACGTCAATTCGCCGCGCCTGGGCTGCAGCGCCGACCAGGCGATCGCTTTGCAGGTCGTGACGCCCACCGGCGAGATCGTGGAGTGTTCCGACAGCGATAACGCGGAAATTTTTCAGCGCGCGATTTTGGGCTACGGCCAGTTCGGCGTGATCACAGAAGCGACGCTCAAGGTGCGCGCGTACACGCCGATCCGCATGCATTACTTCTATTACTCGTCGCTGCGCAAGGCCGTCGAAGACCTGCAACTCATCGACCGCAACGATGCGAGCGATTATTCGGGCATCCTGACGATCATGGATTCCGCGGTGAACCTGCTCGTCGCATTCGATACGGCGGCACGCGAAGCGTCGTTTCTCTCGACGTGGCGACGCCGGCTCCGCGGTCACGGCGAACTCGGTTTCGCGCTGCGCGCGATTCCGCGCTACGCGCTGCGACCGTGGAAGCTTCCCGAAGCGTGGTATTTGTACAAGCGGAAGACCGAACTCTTCCCCGAGTTCCGCCGCCCCGAGCACCTGCGCGACGGCGTCATGCACGACCGCACCGTGGTTTTTTCGCGCGCCGTGTGGAAATTCTGGGGCAACCGGCAGATGGTGATTCCGGACCTCGCGACCTCCGCGGACAAATTCGTCGCGGCCGTCGAGCGCGGCAACGCGGTGTGCCGCAAATATTTTCCGCACTACACGCTGTATTGCGTGGGCATCAAATTGCGCGCCGACCATCGCCCGCACTACGAGATGTCGTGCATCCCGCCCGACGCCGAAGGCTGGGCCTACGGCTGCGAGTTCGAACCGATGATAGGCGACGCGGTCTACAGCCGCGATCATCTGCAGTCGTTCAAGAACGCGATTTACGATATCGGCGTCGACATCGGCGCCAGCTACTACCGCTTCGGCGGCATGATGAAAGGCTACATCCGGCGCGTGTTCGGCGATGCTCTGGTCGACCGCCATCTCGCGATGAAGCGCGCTGCGGATCCCGCGATGATACTCAACCGCGACGTGATTTTCTGATGCCCGGATCGACCGCCCGTGTCGCCGCCAAACAGGACCACGCCGCCTGCAGCGGCTGCAGTCTGTGCCTGCTCGTGTGCCCCGTATGGCGGCACACGCGCGATCTGCGCTTCACGCCGCACGGCCGCGCGAAGGCGATGCAACACGGCGCCACCGCCGCCGATCTCGCACCGTCGATCGAAGCGTGCACGTTGTGCGGCGCCTGCGAGCCGGTGTGCCCCGAAAATATCGACCTGGTCGAAATGCTGCTGAAGCTGCGGCGCGAACTTTCGCCATCGACGATCGCCAGAAACTTGAGCGTACGCATGCTGGACGAACCCGTGCGCCCGCTGGTCGGACCGCGCGCGACCTCGACCGTGTTGCTGGCGAGCATGATGTACTTGTGGCATTCGGCGCTGCTCGCACGCATCAGCCGGCTGCTGGGTGGCGGCGAAAAAATCACCGTCGAGAACGACAGCGGCTCGGACATCTCGCTGGCGCTGGAAATCGGCGCCGAAATCGCGCCGCAACGCATCGAGCGTTTTCTCGCGCCGCTGCGCCTGCGCAAAAAAATCATCGTGACCGACGGCCTGCTCCTGCGCCGCTTGCGCGCGTGGCTGCCGGAAACGGAGTTCGTCAGCCTCGGCGCCGCGCTGAGCGGTCTCGCGCCGGTGCGCCAACGCCTGCGCGCCGGCGATTTGTATGTGATCGAGCCGCGCGCCTATCATGAAGACCATGCAAATCTGGTTACGCATTACGATGATCTGCGCGCCGAAACGGGCTGCACGATGAATCTCGACTTGCAGCGGATCGCCATTCCGGCCGCGGCCTCCAGCCTGCCGCAGCGCATCGGCCGCGAAGCGCCCGCCGACCGCGAGCAATTGGGCTGGATTCTGCAGGGACGGCGGGTCTCGCGCATCGTCGTCGAAAACATCGACGACCGGCCGGCGTTCGAGCGCATGTGCACGCTGCCGATCGTTCATCTTGCCGAAGTGGCGGACGACGAAACACTGGCCGAAAGGCTGCAATCCTGATGCGTTCGGTTGACATCATCATCGTCGGGGCCAGCCTCGCGGCGGCGGCCGCGGCCAAACGTCTCGTCGATGCAGGCCTCGAGACCATCGTGCTCGAGCGGAAATCGCTGCCGCGCCACAAGATCTGCAGCGGCATCCTGTCGCCGCGCGGGCACCGCTTCCTGCTTGAGAACTTCGGCCCGCTGCCGCGCGAAGCGCTGCACGAGCCGACCGCGTGCCGCGGCGTCACGTTCCACTTCCCGTCGATGGTGTCGATGTCGATGGATTTCTTCGGCGGCACCACCCCGCACCTGCACCGCAAATACTCCGACCACTGGGCGATCACGCAAAGCGGCGCCGAAATTCACGACGAGACATCCTTCGCGGGCCTGACCGACAATGGCGACCACGTGCTAATCCACGCGCGCAAGAACGGCGAGCCCGTCGAATACCGCGCGCGCCACGTGATAGGCGCCGACGGGCCGAGCTCGCTCGTGACCCGCGCGGTCTACCCCGATTATCCGAAGCAGATCCCGTGGTTCTTCGTCGGCCAGAAATTCCACGACGTCATCGCCTGCCCGCTCGACACCGAATACTTCCATTTCTGGTTTCATCCGGGGCTCGGCCATTACACGTGGAGTCACGCGCGCGACGGCCGCCAGATCGTCGGCGTCGGGTTCAAGCGCGGCGACAACTTCGCGCAGAAGCACGCGAACGTCGTCAATTACCTGGCGGAAAAGCACGGCGTCAAACTCAAGGAGCACACCGACGACGAAGGGTGCGCCGAGAATTTCGGGCCGTCGCTGATCAACCGCTACGTGTTCGGCAAGGGCAACGTGCTGATCACCGGCCAGGCGGCGGGCTTTCTCAACATGATAGGCGAGGGCATGAGCTGCGCGCTGCACTCCGGCGCGATCAGCGGCGAAGCGGTCGTCGAAGCGCACCTGCGCAACCGGCCGGTGCAGGAGATGTACCGCAAAATGATCGCCTCCGAAGTGCTGCGCTGCTCCGACCAGTGGAACCCGCTCAAGATCGCCTTCGACCGCCCGCACGAAGCCGACTTCCCGGCCGCCCTAATGGCACTATCCTGGCGCGACCGCACCAAAGTATTGCGCGACATGTGGCGCTTCATCGTGCTCTACAAGGAATTCAAGTGGGGCCGCCAGATCGCCCGCGCCGCGCTCCAGCGGCCGCTGATCGGGGGCTATTCCATGCAGCGCTGGTTATAGCGCACAATAGGAACCTGGCACGCACGTCAACCTTGGAATTTGTTGCGCGTTTTAAAAGTATGCTGACTCGCGAAGACTTGGAGAACGACACGCTGCGGAAAAACCGCGAGTCACACTTCAACAGCCTGCCGCTGATCCCGGAAAAAGAGTTCAACGAATCGCTCGACCGCATCCTGGCCGAGTGGAATCCCGCGGAGGATTTGTGGGTATTCTGCTACGGCTCGCTGATCTGGAACCCGCTGTTTCACTATATCGAACGCCTGAAGGTCGCCGTCCACGGTTTTCACCGCAGCTTTTGCCTGCGCTCGCGGCATGGCCGCGGCTCCGTCGAAGAACCGGGCCTCATGCTGGGTCTGGATTTCGGCGGCTGCTGCAACGGCGTCGCGCTGCGCATCCGCGCGGACCAGGTGCGCCACGAACTGACGCTGGTGTGGCGCCGCGAAATGGCCATCGGATCCTATGTGCCGCGCTGGATCACGGCGAGCGCGGCCGGCCGCAAGGTGCGCGCTGTCGCGTTCGTGGTCAATCATGAGCACCCGCACTACGCCGGCAAGCTGCCGCTCGAAATGATCGTCAAAACGCTCGCAACGGCCAAAGGCCGGTTCGGCTCGGGCGCCGATTATCTTTATCAGACCGTCGATTGTCTCGCCAAGCACGGCATCCGCGATTCCTACCTCTCGATGCTGCGCGAGCACGTCATGAAAATCACCCATGGCGTACATCACCCGATCGAGTGTCCTGAAGTGGGCGCCTGACACTTTCGCCAATACGAACAAGTCGCGTTCTCCCGACTTATTCGCTCCTTGTTTGATCTGGATCAGTACCGGCGCACTTTCGCGCTCCGCCGCCTCAACTCCGCTCCCCCGCCGTCGTTAAGGCTGCCATATGCACGCGACCCGCCACATCGCGGGATGCAGTCCTGCGCGCGCAAATGAGAATGACCTCCACGCACCAGAGGATACGCCATGCGGAAAAACCTGCCGGTCACCGACCGCGAATACGTCCTCGCGGACGATGTAGCGATCATCACCCGTACCGACCTGAAGGGCAAAATCACCTACGCCAACGCCGCCTTCATGAAGATCAGCGGCTTCAGCCGCGACGAAGTGATCGGCGCGCCGCAGAACCTCGTGCGCCATCCCGACATGCCGTGCGAAGCGTTTGCCGATATGTGGAAAACCATCAAGAGCGGAAAGCCATGGACGGGGATGGTCAAGAATCGCTGCAAGAACGGCGATTTCTACTGGGTGCTCGCGAATGTCTCGCCGATCGTGGAATCGGGCACTTGCACGGGCTATATGTCGGTCCGCATCAAGCCGTCGCGCGCGGAAGTCGACGCGGCGGATGGCCTTTACCGGCTGGTCGCGGCCGGCAACGCCGGCAATCTGCGCATCCGCGAAGGCCGCGCGATACGCGTCGGCATGGCCGGCTGGATCAGGACCTGCGCCGAATTGCCGTTTGGCCTGCGCTTGTGGGCCTCGATGGGCGGTTGTGCGGCGCTGTTCGTACTTGCGGCGGTGCTGTCGATGATAAAGCCGGACGGCGGCGTCAACCTGCAGTTCAATGCACTGCTCGCACTCTGCGGGCTGGGCGCGGCAACGGCATTGTCGATGGGTTGGTACCTGGCATCCAGTATCGGCGGCCCGCTCGCCCGCGCCCGCGCGGCCGGCGAATCGATCGTCAGCGGCGATCTCGCGCGCAAAATCGAAATTGCGGGCGACCCGGCGGTGGCGGATTTCATGCGCACGGTCAACCAGATGAACGGCAAACTGCTCGGCATCCTGCTCGACGTGCGAGCGAGCGCCGAATCGGTGCGCGGCGCGGCGGAAGAGATCGCCAGCGGCAATACCGATCTGTCGCAGCGCACCGAAGAACAGGCGTCATCGCTCGAAGAAACCGCGTCTTCGATGGAAGAGCTCACCTCGACGGTCAAGCAGAACGCGGAAAACGCCAAACAGGCCAATCAACTGGCGATGGGCGCATCCACGATTGCCGTCAAAGGCGGCCAGGTCGTGAGCGACGTTGTCGGCACCATGGCATCCATCAACACGTCGTCGAAGAAAATCGTGGAAATCATCAGCGTCATCGACGGCATCGCGTTCCAGACCAACATCCTGGCGCTGAATGCGGCGGTGGAGGCGGCGCGCGCAGGCGAACAGGGCCGCGGCTTCGCGGTCGTCGCGACCGAGGTCAGGAATCTCGCGCAAAGAAGCGCGGCGGCGGCCAAGGAAATCAAAACGCTGATCGGCGATTCGGTCGAAAAAGTCGAATCCGGCGCCAAGCTGGTCGACCACGCGGGCGAAACGATGAAAGAAATTATCGGCTCGGTGAAGCGCGTGACCGACATCATGAGCGAGATCACGGCGGCTTCGCAGGAGCAATCGAGCGGAATCGAGCAGGTGAACCAGGCCATCACGCAGATGGATCAGGTTACCCAGCAGAACGCAGCGCTTGTCGAAGAAGCAGCCGCAGCTTCGGAATCGATGCAGAACCAGGCGCAGGCGCTGGCGCAGGCAGTCTCGGTATTCAAGCTCGCAGGGGCATCGCTTGCGAAGACGGCACCCGTCGAACGGCGCGGCGCCGGACGTCCCGCCAACGTAACGCGGCTGCCCGCAAAAGCACCCCGGACGGCGCCCGCCAAACGGCTCGCGCCGGCGAAAGTCGCCGGCGGCGATGCGCAAACCGGCGAGTGGAACGAATTCTGATCGGCAACTTAGGAAAAAGGATACAGACATGCAAACTGCACGTGCGACAGATGACGGCAATCCGGCCCATGAGGCGCACGGCGCGGGCGGCGAGTTTCTTACTTTGCGCCTTGGCAAGGAAGAATACGGCGTGGAAATCCTGAAGGTCCAGGAGATCCGCGGCTACGAAGCGGTGACGCATATCGCCAATGCGCCGGCTTACATCAAAGGCGTGATCAACTTGCGCGGCATCATCGTGCCGATCGTCGACATGCGCATCAAGTTCAACCTCGGCACGCCGGAATACACCCCGTTGACGGTCGTGATCATCCTGAATGTCGCGGGGCGGGTGGTCGGCATGGTGGTGGACGGCGTCTCCGACGTGCTGACGCTGACGCACGATCAAGTGCGCCCGGCCCCGGAATTCGGCGGTTCGCTCAACACGCAGTACATCATCGGGCTCGGCACTGTCGACGAACGCATGCTGATCCTGATGGATATCGAAAAACTGCTGAGCGGCGCCGATATGGCGTTGCTGGAATCGGCGGCGCTTCAGTAATCACCGAACGAACGCGGTTCAATCTACCTCTTTAAAGGAAACTCAAATGTTCTCCCTTGCCAATATGAAAGTCGGCGTCCGCCTGGCGCTCGGATTCGGCGTGGTGCTCGTGTTGCTGTTCGGCATGACCGCGGTCGGGATCGTGAAATTGAGCCAACTCAACGACGGCACCAACCTCGTGGTCTCGGACCGTTATCCGAAGACGGTGCTCGCGCACAATGCGATCGACGGCGTGAACCAGATCGGCCTCGCCATGCGCAACATGCTGATCAGTCCGGAGCCGGAATCGGTCAAAAAAGAAATCACCGCAATCGAGACCGCGCGCGGCCGGATCAAGGCCGAACTGGAGAAATTGCAGAAGATTCTCTCGGCGGAAAAAGGCAAGCAACTCTTTAAAGTCGTGATGGACAGGCGCGAAAAATACGTTGCGGCGCAAATCGAATTTATCCGCCTGGTGGGTGAAAACAAGAAAGACGAAGCCAAAACCGTTTTGCTCGGCACCGGCGCGCAGGCGCGGCTCGCTTACGAAAAAAGCCTCGATGAGTTGATCGAGTTCCTGGGCGGCCAGATGGAAGCGCAAGGACAACAAGCCGCCGACGAATACCATGACGCGCGAAATTTGATGCTAGGCTTCTCCGCGCTCGCGATGCTGCTGGCCTGCGCCGTCGCTTACTGGGTCACGCGCAGCATCACGCGGCCGCTCAATGTGGCGGTAGGCGTCGCTCAGCGCGTCGCGGCCGGCGATCTCACCAGCGAAATCAACGTTGAAACCGGCGACGAAACCGGCATCCTGTTGCAGGCGTTGAAAGACATGAACGAGAGTCTGCAGAAAATCGTGGGCAACGTGAGGAGCGGCACCGAGTCGATTTCCTCGGGTTCGAAGCAGATCGCGAGCGGCAACGCGGACTTGAGCCAGAGGACGGAAGAGCAGGCGTCGAGCCTCGAAGAGACGGCTTCCTCGATGGAAGAGCTGACCAGCACGGTGAAGCAGAATGCGGAAAACGCGAAGCAGGCGAATCAACTCGCGGCCGGCGCGTCGGATGTGGCGGTCAAAGGCGGCAATGTGGTCTCGCAAGTGGTGGTCACGATGGCCTCGATCAACGAGAGCTCGAAGAAGATCGTGGACATCATCAGCGTGATCGACGGCATTGCGTTCCAGACCAACATCCTTGCATTGAACGCGGCGGTTGAAGCCGCCAGAGCCGGCGAACAGGGCCGCGGCTTTGCAGTGGTGGCAACGGAAGTTCGCAACCTCGCGCAGAGAAGCGCGGCGGCGGCGAAAGAGATCAAATCGCTGATCGGCGACTCGGTGAACAAAGTAGAGAACGGCTCGAAGCTCGTAGACGAAGCAGGCAAGACGATGGAAGAGATCGTGTCGTCGGTAAAGCGCGTGACGGACATCATGAGCGAGATCACGGCGGCGTCGCGGGAGCAGTCGGACGGGATCGAGCAGGTGAATACGGCGATTACGCAGATGGACCAGGTGACGCAGCAGAACGCGGCGCTGGTGGAAGAGGCTGCGGCAGCGGCGGAGTCGATGCAGGAACAGGCGCAGGCGCTCGCGCAGGCGGTGTCGGTATTCCGGCTGAACCACAGTGTCGAGATGGCGGAGAAACCCGCGAAACCGGCGGCGAGCGTGACTCGTTTACCGGCCAAAACGACGCGCACGAAAGGAAAACCGTTGCCTGCCACCCGTCAACTAAAAGTAGCGGGCAGCGATACGCAGGAGTGGCAGGAGTTTTGAACTGCTGCAATTAGCACGACGGCGCCGCGGTTTGGAACCACCGCACCGCGGCGCTACAGCGATTCCGGCTTGATCTGCGCTTTCTTGATGACCGCCGCCCACTTGCTGATTTCGGCCTTCAGGAATTCTCCGAACTCGCGCGGCGTGCTGCCGACGATCACCGCCGCCTCATTCGACAGCCGGTCGCTGACTTCCTTCGACCGGATCGCCTTGACGGCCCCGGCGTGCAGCGTCGCGACGACCGGCGCGGGCGTCGCGGCCGGTACGAACATGCCGTACCAACCCGTGACCACGTAGTCGGGCATCCCCGACTCGGCGACCGTCGGCAGTTCCGGCGCGACCGCCGAACGCTTGCGGCTCGTGACCGCGAGCGCGCGCAGCTTGCCGGCCTTGATCATCGACATGCCGGCGAGAAAATTGTTGAGAAAAACCTGCACCTGCCCCGAGACGAGGTCGGTCATCGCCTGCCCCGCGCCCTTGTACGGCACGTGCACCATGTCGATCCCCGCCATGCTTTTGAAGAGCTCCATGCCGAGGTGGGGCCCGCTGCCGTTGCCCGACGATGCGTACGCGAGCTGGCCCGGATGCGCTTTCGCGAACGCGATGAGTTCCCTGATGGTTTTTGCCGGCACCGAAGGATGCACCGTGATCACGAACGGATATTCGGCAAGCAGCGACACCGGAGCCAGATCGTTCAGCGTGTCGTACGGCAGCTTCGAATAAAGCGTCGGATTGATCGCGTGCGACGCGATCGTGATCAACACCGTGTAGCCGTCGGCGGGCGCTTTCGCGACCAGGTCCGCGCCTATGATGCCATTGGCGCCGGCGCGATTGTCGACGATCGCGGGTTGGCCCAGCGTTTCGTGCATTTTCTGCGCGACGGTGCGCGCGACGACGTCGGTGCCGCCGCCCGGCGGCCACGGCACGACGATGCGGATCGATTTGGCGGGATACGTTTGCGCGGTCGCCATTGCTGATGCCAGAGCTAAAGCGCAAATCATCAGCCGCAGATAAATTCTTTTTAATACCCCCTTGAGGGGTACGCGGATAAACGCAGATAACGCCGATTTCATAGGTACCT
>Ga0265314_10003716_pt1 | contig 14613 bp, 15 predicted proteins | sample 4126metaG_FD_203106 | JGI IMG/M metagenome (GOLD analysis project Ga0265314, IMG submission 203106) | Rhizosphere microbial communities from Carex aquatilis grown in University of Washington, Seatle, WA, United States - 4-1-26 metaG | ecosystem: Host-associated > Plants > Roots > Rhizosphere >... | reverse complement strand
GCCGGCGTAAGCGCCGTGGCAGACGTTGCGCAGGATGGCGAGCAGCCACGGCTTGATCGGTCCGCCGCGGAAGGTCTCGAAATGGCGGAAGGCGCGCAGGTAGCAGTCCTGCACGGCGTCGTCGGCCTCGGCAGAGCCACGCATCAGGTAGCGCGCCAGCGTGTAGACCGCGTCGAGATGCGGCAGCGCGAGCGCCTTGAAGCGCTCGGCCTTTTCGCCGGCCTTGCCGCCGTCGGTCCACTCGGCCGCGCCACTCGTCATCCCTGCTACCCGGGCATGTTTCACGGGAAACATGATTCGAAACTCGCCGCTCACGACTTCCCGCTTTCCGCCTCCACCACAATCGTTCCGGTCATGTGCGGATGCAAGGCGCAAAAATAGGGGAAGCTGCCCACCGTCGCGAAGGTAAAGGAAAACTTGTCGTCGGTGTCCAGCGCCTTGGAGCGGAATACGCCGGTCTTCGAAGTCACCGTGTGCGGGATGTCGTCATGGTTGACCCAGACGACAGTGGTGCCCGCCTTCACCGTGATCTGCTGTGGATTGTAGACGAAGTTGTCGATGCCGACTTCGGTTTCGGCCGCCCGGCTCGGGCGCGCCGCAACCACGAGGGTCAAAAGTCCGCCCAGCGCGCCGAGCGCGCGTCGTCTCGTCATGCTCATGGCCGGACCTCAGCTCTGCAGCGGGGTATCGACAATGGCGAGCCGCTGCTCGCCCTGCCTGAAGGTGATGCTGGCGGTGCCGAGCATGGTGCGCAGCTTTGCGTCCTCCACCTTCAGCGGTCCCGGCGAGGGAGCCGCGCCGGGCGCCGGCTGCGGGAAGGCGGTCGAGCGCGCGGTGTGGAAGGTGACGTTGCCTTCCACCTTCTGCATCACTTGGTGGATGTGGCCGTTGAGCACGGTGACCGAGCCGAAGCGCTTCATCAGCGAGAGCGCGCGCTCGCCGTCCTCGGTGCCCCAGCCCCAGGTCGGGTAGACGGTCCACAGCGGGATGTGGGCGAAGACGACGATGGGGGTGGAGGCGGATTTACCCTTGAGGTCGTCCTCGATCCAGGCGAGCTGCTCGTCGCCCAGGCTGCCGAGGCCGCCGGCCTTCAGGTTGGCGACGTTGACCAGGCCGATGAAGTGCACGCCGTTGGCGTCGAAGCTGTAATAGCCCGACCCCTTGCTGCCGCGGCCGTAGCGTTCCTTGTACAGCTTGACCTCGGGATCGATGATGTCGTGCTCGCCCGGCACGTAGTGCACGTCGAGCTTGGCCTGCGAGATGATTTTGTCGGCGTCGTCGAATTCCTGCTCCTTCGACAGATGCGTGATATCCCCCGTATGAATCATGAACGCCGGCTTGGTCGGGATAGCCTTGATGCGGCCGATCGCCTCCTCCAGCGTGCCCTTGACGTTGGGGTTGGCCGGTTTGTCGAAGCCGACATGGCTATCGCTCATCTGCAGGAAGGTGAGGCCCTGCGGCTCCGCCGCCAGCGCCCCGTCGATGATGCCGAGCGAATGCGGCACCCCGCCCGCGATGGTCCAGAGCACCCCGGTGCCGGCCCAGGTCATGCATTCCAGCACTTTGCGCCGGTTGGGTCCTTTGGTGTCGTCGGGGTCGTTGGTGGTCATGGTGTCCTCCCTGAAATTGCCGTTCTCAAGGGCCTAGATCGGGCGGCAGGACGGTTTATTCCTCAATGGGCTGTGGAACTTCGCGAGCCGATCCCATATAGGCAAGACCATGAAATTCCTCGACGAAGCCAAGGTCTACATTGCGTCCGGCGCGGGCGGCAACGGCTGCATCGCGTTCCGGCGCGAGAAGTTCATCGAATTCGGCGGCCCCAGCGGCGGCGACGGCGGCAACGGCGGCGATGTGATCGTGGAAGCCGTCAACGGCCTCAACACGCTGATCGACTACCGCTTCCAGCAGCATTTCAAGGCCGAGAGCGGCGGCGGCGGCATGGGCAAGGACCGTCACGGCGCCAACGGCAAGGACAAGGTGCTGAAAGTGCCGGTCGGCACGCAGGTCTACGAAGAAGACGGAGAAACGCTGCTCGCCGATCTCACCGAAATCGGCCAGCGCGTCACCATCGCAAAGGGCGGCAATGGCGGTTTCGGCAATGCCTATTTCAAGTCGGCGACCAACCAGGCGCCGCGCCGCGCCAATCCCGGCCAGCCGGGGCAGGAACTCACCATCCGTCTGCGCCTCAAGCTGATCGCCGATGCCGGCATCATCGGCCTGCCCAACGCCGGCAAGTCCACCTTCCTCGCCGCGGTCAGCGCGGCCAAGCCGAAGATCGCCGATTATCCCTTCACCACGCTGCATCCGCAGCTCGGCGTGTTCAGCGTCGACAACCGCGAATTCGTGATGGCCGATCTGCCCGGCCTGATCGAAGGCGCGCATGAAGGCGTCGGGCTCGGCGACAAATTCCTCGGCCACACCGAGCGCTGCCGCGTGCTGCTGCATCTGGTCGACGGTACCGGCGAGGATGCGGGCGCGGACTACAAAACCGTGCGCGCCGAGTTGAAGGCCTACGGGCACGGCCTCGTCGACAAGCCGGAGATCGTCGCGCTGTCGAAGTCCGATGCCATGACGCCGGAGGCGATCAAGGAACAGACCGCGCGGCTGAAGAAGGCGGCCAAGAAAACGCCGCTGGTGCTGTCGTCGGCCTCGCGTGAAGGCGTGACCGAAGTGCTGCGCGCGCTGCTCAAGGTGATCGACGGTGCGCGCGAGGAGGCCGACCCTACGAACGCCAAAGAAGAGGCGTGGCAGCCGTAAAGTTCTTCAATACGACTTCGGCAGCCCCAGCACCTTCTCGGCGATAAAACACAAAATCATCTGCGGGCTGACTGGGGCGAGGCGCGCGATCATCACCTCGCGCATGTAGCGCTCGACGTGGAATTCCTTGGCGTAACCCATGCCGCCGTGGGTGAGCACCGCCGCCTCGCAAGCCGAGAAGGCCGCTTCCGCGCCGAGATATTTCGCAGCGTTGGCTTCCGCCGCGCAAGGCAGGCCGCGGTCGTAAAGTGAGGCGGCCTTGAAGGCCATCAGGTTGGCGGCTTCCAGCTCCATCCAGCATTTCGCCAGCGGATGCTGGATCGCCTGGTTCTGCCCGATGGCGCGGCCGAACACGCGGCGCTCGCCGGCATAGGCCGTCGCCTTGCGCAACGCGGCACGGCCGAGCCCGATCGCCTCCGCCGCGATCAGGATACGCTCGACGTTCATGCCGTGCAGGATGTAGTCAAAGCCTTTGCCCTCCTCGCCGATGCGGTCGGCCGCCGGCACCGGCAATGCATCGATGAACAGCTCGTTGGAATCGACCGCGCTGCGGCCCATCTTTGGGATTTCGCGCACGTCGACAAATTTACGATCGAGCGCGGTGTAGAACAGGCTCAGACCTTCGGTCTTCTTCGTCACCTGCTTGAGCGGCGTGGTGCGCGCCAGGATCAGCATCTTGCTCGCCACCTGCGCGGTCGAGATCCATATCTTCTGGCCGCTCAGCACGTACGTATCGCCCTGCCGTACCGCCTTGGTCTTGAGGCTCAGCGTATCGAGGCCGGCGTCCGGCTCGGTGACGGCGAAGCAGGCTTTATCCTCGCCCGCGATCAGCGGCGGCAGCATGCGCTTCTTCTGCTCCTCGCTGCCGAACACGACCACCGGGTTGAGCCCGAAGATGTTCATATGCAGCGCCGAGGCGCCGGACAGGCCGGCGCCCGATTCGGCGACCGCCTGCATCATCAGCGTAGCTTCGGTGACGCCCAAGCCGGCACCGCCATAGGCCTGCGGCATGGCGATGCCGAGCCAGCCGTCGGCGGCGAAGGCGCGGTGAAAATCGTGCGGGAAGCCGCCGGCCTTGTCCTTCTCCAGCCAATAGTCGTCGCCGAAACGCGCACAGATTTTCTCGATCGCGTCGCGGATCGTCTGCTGTTCGGCGGTGAACGAGAAATCCATGGCCTATCCCAACCCGTCATTCCGGACGCCGCGCCAGCGGCGATCCGGAATCCAGATGACTAATATAGTACATCGTGCTGGATTCCGAGTTCGCGCCATAGCGCGTCAAGACGCGCGTGAACGCGCTAATGGCGCGCCCCGGAATGACAGGAGAAAATCATGCAAACGCGCGCCGCGGTCGCCTGGAAAGCCGGAGAGCCGCTCACCGTCGAGACCATCGACATCGAGGGGCCGAAGGCCGGCGAGGTGCTGGTCGAGATCATGGCGACCGGCGTCTGCCACACCGACGCCTATACGTTGTCGGGCGCCGATCCGGAGGGCATTTTCCCAGCCATCCTCGGCCACGAGGGCGCCGGCATCGTTCGCGAGGTCGGCGCCGGCGTGACCGGCCTCAAGCCCGGCGATCACGTCATCCCGCTCTACACGCCGGAATGCCGCCAGTGCAAAACCTGTCTGTCGCGGCGTTCCAACCTATGCACCGCGATCCGCGCGACGCAGGGTAAAGGCGTGATGCCGGACGGCTCCAGCCGCTTCCGCTGCGACGGCGACCCCGTGTTCCACTACATGGGCTGCTCGACCTTCGCCAACTTCACCGTGCTGCCGGAAATTGCGCTGGCGAAGGTGCGAGAGGACGCTCCGTTCGACAAGATCTGCTACATCGGCTGCGGCGTCACCACCGGTATCGGCGCCGTCATCAACACCGCCAAGGTCTGGCCCGGCGCTAATGTCGCGGTGTTCGGTCTCGGCGGCATCGGGCTCAACGTCATCCAGGGCGCACGGATGGTGGGCGCCGACAAAATCGTCGGCATCGACACCAATCCGGGAAAGCGCGCTATCGCCGAGAAGTTCGGCATGACGCATTTCATCAATCCGGATGAGGTCGGCCGCGACAAGGTGGTGCAGGCAGTGGTCGACCTCACCGGCGGCGGCGCCGATTTTTCCTTCGAGTGCATCGGCAACGTCAACGTGATGCGCCAGGCGCTGGAATGCTGCCATCGCGGCTGGGGCGAGAGCATCATCATCGGCGTTGCAGGCGCCGGCCAGGAAATCGCCACGCGTCCGTTCCAGCTCGTCACCGGCCGCGTGTGGAAGGGCACGGCATTCGGGGGAGTGCGCGGACGAACCGAAGTACCCAAAATCGTCGACTGGTATATGGACGGCAAGATCAACATCGATGACTTGATCACCCACACCATGCCCCTCGATAAGATCAACGATGCCTTCGAACTGATGCATGACGGCAAGTCGATCCGGAGCGTGGTCGTCTACTAGACTACCCCTCCCTGCCTGCTTCCCCCTGGTGTATCCTTTGAAAAAACGCCCGGGAGGACGCCAATGAAAATCACGTGCGCTGCCGTTACGCTCGCTTTTGCGCTTGTGTCGTCGCCGCTGCTGGCGCAAACGCCGCCCCCGCCGATCGTGAAGGTCGACGGCCTGCGGCCGATTTCGCCGCACGTTCAGATTATCCCAGACAACAGCGTGCCGCTGGTGCCGAATGTCGGCTACGTCATCGGCGACCGCGCCGTTCTCGTCGTGGACACGGGGCTTGGCCCGCCGAACGGCAAAGCCGTTTACGAAGTGGCGAAGAAACTGGCCGGCGACAGACAGCTTTATCTCGTCGCTACGCACATCCACCCCGAGCACGATCTCGGCGCGCAGTCGTTCCCGGCGTCGACGACGTTCATCCGCTCCACCGACCAGGTCAAGGAAATCGCCGAAACGGGCCTCACGCTCGCGAATGTTTTCGCCAAGCGGTCGGAAGTCCATGCCGAGTTGCTCAAAGGCGCCGAATTCCGCAAGGCCGATATCACGTTCGAGCACGATTACGACCTCGATCTCGGCGGCTTGCACGCAAGGCTTACGGCCATGGGGCCTAACCATACGGTCGGCGACACCATCATCTGGATCGAGGTCGATCGCGTGCTATTTTCCGGCGATATCGCTATGCGGGCGCAACCCGCCTTTGCCAGTATCCATTCGAGCCGTCGGAGTTGGCTCGCCAGCCTCGACCGGCTGGAGGCGCTCAAGCCCGCCATCATCGTACCCAGCCACGGCCCGACCGGCGACGGCACCGTCTTCATCGGCGGCTATCGCACTTATCTGGTGGAGGTGCGCGATCGCACGGAAGCTGAAAAGCGGGCTGGCCGCAGTGTCGATGAAGCGGTGACGGCGGTCACGGCGGCGTTCGGCGACCGCGCCCCGGACAAGGTGCGCCTCGCCGGCGCGATCAAGGCGGCGTACGCCGAGGCGCCTTAAGCGTGCACGATGATTTATCTCCCCACACCATGCCCCTCGATAAGATCAACGATGCCTTCGAATTAATGCATGACGGCAAGTCGATCCGGAGCGTGGTGATTTACTAAAATTGTTGCGGATTATCGCGGAAGTCGCGGTGCAACTGCGTTTGCGCGTGGGCGTCGGCGCCGGTTTGGTAAACAGCCCCTGCCTGTCGCTCCGATAATTTACCACCGACAATTTACTGCGAATTGCGTTTACCATGTCCGGGCTATGGAACTTTTGTGCGGAACTTCGCATACATGATCCCGCATGAACACGAACAAAACCACTCCCGCTCTTGAAATCGTCACGTTGCCGATCGGCAACGGCTGGCGCGTGCGGATTTCCGACGGTCAACGCATGCAGTTCGTCGCCGGCTTCGAAGCTCAATCGAAAGCCGAGGAATGGGTGCGCAATTCGGCGCGCACCTGGCTCGACAGATTGAAGACTTTGCCCGAGCGGCTGTAGTCGGGATTGGTAGCGATGCGTGCTTTGAAAATCCTGCATGTGCTGCGCGCGCCCGTCGGCGGCCTATTCCGCCACGTGGTCGATCTTGTGCAGGGGCAGGTCGCACGCGGGCATCACGTCGGCATCATCGCCGACAGCACGACCGGCAATGCGCGTTCGCGCGAGGTGTTCGCCGTCCTGGCCCCGATGCTCGCGCTCGGCGTCGCGCTGACGCCGATCCAGCGCCCGTTCGGTCCGCAGGATCTCGCCGCCGGTTGGCATGTGACCAAGCGGGTGCGTCGAGCCGAGCCGGATGTCATCCACGGCCACGGCGCCAAAGGCGGCGCCTTTGCGCGGCTGGTGCCGGCGGCAAAGCCCGCCATCCGTGCCTACACGCCGCACGGCGGCAGCCTGCTGCTCGACCACGCCAGCAGCACCGGCAAGGCCTACCTCGCGCTTGAACGCATCCTGATGATGCGCGGCGATCTCTATTTGTTCGAAAGCGCCTACAGCGCGCGGATATTCGCCGATAAAATCGGCCAGCCGCCGGGCCTCGTGCGCGTCGTGCATAACGGCGTGGCGCAGCCTGAGTTCTTGCCGGTCGCACTCGCCCCGTACGCGACCGATATCGTCTTCCTCGGCGAATTCCGTCCGGTCAAAGGCATCGAGTTATTGATCGAGGCTATCGCTCAGCTCAAACGCGAAGACCTGCCGCTCAGCGCGACGCTCGTCGGCGAAGGGCCGGAATTGCCGGCGCTCACGGCGCAAGTCGAGCGTACGGGGTTGTCCGGCGCCATCCGCTTTGCGCCGCCGATGCCGGCGCGCGCCGCCATGGCGCTCGGCCGTCTGATGGTCATTCCGTCGCGCGCGGAGTCGCTGCCTTACGTCGTGCTCGAAGCCGCCGCCGCGGGCAAACCGCTGATCACCACCACCGTCGGCGGCATCCCGGAAATCTACGGGCCGCTGAGCAACGGGCTGGTTCGTCCCGGCGATGCGCGGGCGCTGGCTGACGCGATCGGCAACGCCATCCGCCAGCCGGACACGATCGCGTGGGCGACACAGGAGCTGCGTGCCCGTGTCGCCGCTGCATTTTCGGTCGAGACCATGGTCGACGACGTGCTCGTCGGCTATGAGCAGGCGATCCGCCGCAAGCCGGCGCTGAGCCGTGCTCTCTTTGCACCCGCCTGACCACCTTCCCTCGCCATAACGCCTTGCGCTAGCCTCTCGCGACGTCCGAGAAGCGCGGGTCAATCGCGCCCGGCATTTTCAGGGAGGTGCTCATGGTCCGGATTAGCACTGCGCTCGTATTCGCCTGCGCGCTCATGTCGTCCGCCTTTGCCGCCGATTATCCCTCTCCCAAAGAGGGTGTGTGGACCCTGCGCGATTTTAAATTCCACAGCGGCGAGACGATGCCCGAATTGCGCATGCACTACATCACGATCGGCGAGCCCACCGGCCAGCCGGTGGTCGTGCTGCATGGCACCGGCGGCTCCGGTGCGGCGATGCTGACGCCGGCCTTCGCCGGCAATCTGTTCGGGCCCGGCCAGCCGCTCGACGCATCGAAGTACTACATCATCCTGCCGGACGCGATCGGCCATGGCAAAAGCGGCAAACCGTCCGACGGCTTGAAAACCAAGTTTCCCAAGTACGACTACGCCGACATGGTCGACGCGCAGCAACGCCTGCTCAGCGAAGGGCTCGGCATCCGCCACGCGCGCCTGATCATCGGCAACTCGATGGGCGGCATGGAGACCTGGCTGTGGGGCGAAAAGTATCCGCAGTTCATGGACGCACTGGTGCCGATGGCGGCGCAGCCGACCGCCATGTCCAGCCGCAACTGGATGCTGCGGCGGATGATGCTGGAGACCGTGCGCAACGATCCCGAATACATGGACGGCAATTACACGACGCAGCCGCGTTTCATGAAGATCGCCTCGGTGTTCTTCGGTATCGCTACCGCCGGCGGCACGCTCAATTATCAGAAGCAGGCGCCGACCCGCGAGCAGGCGGACAAGATCGTCGACGCGCGATTGGCGGCGCCGTTTCCCGCCGACGCCAACGATTTCCTCTGGGCCTGGGGCTCGTCGGCCGACTATGACGCCGCGCCGACCCTGGAAAAGATCGAAGCCGCGCTGCTCGCCATCAATGCGGCGGACGATGAGCGCAATCCGCCGGAAACCGGGCTGATGGACCGCGCGCTCAAGCGTGTGAAAAACGGCAAGCTCTATTTGATCCCGGCGAGTGCCGACACCAGCGGCCATCTCACCACCGGCAACGCCAAGTTCTACGCCGACCAGTTGCGCGAGCTGCTGCAAACGGCACCGCAGCGCTCGATGTGAGCGCTGCGGCGGAGGCCTGCGGCAACACTACTCGGCGATGGACTGGTCGGGCAGTTGATGCTCGTGCCAGACGGCATTGAGAATGCCGCAGCCGCAGGCAAAGCCGACGCCGAGAACCCAAGCGAAGTACCACATCGGATTTGCTCCTTTTAGTCTGTCCGCATGATCTTGTCCGAAAACCGGTGCCCACTTTTCGGGATCATGCGCTAGTAGAGGTGCGCCGAGTTGTTCTCGATCTGCTGCGCGGTCACCGGTCCCTTCAAGATGCGGAACACGATGCTCGTGTAGATCACGATGATCGGCAGGAAGATCAGCGTCGCGATCAGCATCACGAACAGCGTCAGGTGGCTGGAGGTCGCGTCCCAGGCGGTCATGCTCGCCGCCGGCATGATGTTCGACGGCATCAGCATCGGGAACATGCTCACGCCCGCGGTCGAGATGATGCCGAAGATGCCGATGCCGCTGGTGATGAAGGCCAGCCCATAGCGCCGCGCCGAGACCAGCGCGAACGTCAACAGCGGGCCGACGATGCCCAGCGCCGGTGCCAGCATCATCCACTTATAGACCGAGTAGTTGTGCAACCACTGGCCCGGCACCACCGCGACGGTTTTCAGCAGCGGGTTCGACGGGCCGGCGACCGAGACGACGCTGGTGATCGAATAGCCCCCCATGAAGGACACCCAGATGCCGCCGAGGACGAACAGCACGACGGTGACGAGCGTGCCGATCCGCACGTAGGCCCTCGCCCGCCTCTGCACTTCGCCTTCAGACTTGAGGCTGAGATACACCCCGCCGTGCGTCGACAGCATTGCCAGCGAGACCAGTCCGCACAGCAGGCCGAATGGATTGAGCAGTTCGAACAGGCCGCTGCCTTCGTAGAACAAGCGTAGGTCGCTATCGATGCGGAAGGGCACGCCCTGCAACAGGTTGCCGATGGCGACGCCGAACACCAGCGACGGCACCAGCCCACCGGCGAACAGCGCGTAGTCCCAGAAGGCGCGCCAGCGCGTATCCTGAATTTTGTTGCGGAACTCGAAGCCGACCGGCCGCAGGATCAGTGCCGCCAGCACCAGGAACATGGCGATATAGAAGCCGGAGAACGCCGCGGCATAAATCGGCGGGAAGGCGGCGAAAATCGCGCCGCCCCCGAGCAGCAGCCACACCTGATTGCCGTCCCACACTGGGCCGACGGTGTTGATCGCCACGCGCCGCTCGGTATCGGTCCGTGCGACGAAGGGCAGCAGCGTGGCCACGCCGAGGTCGAAGCCGTCCATGATCGCAAATCCGATCAGCAGGACGCCGAGGAACAGCCACCAGATCACGCGCAGGATTTCATAATCGACGGGAATGGACATGGCTTACCTCCGTCAAGCGAGTCGGGACTTGGGAGCTTGCGAAATGCCGAGCGCTTCGACCGGGCCCATCTTGATGTATTTCCGCATCAAGACCACGTCGACGACCAGCAGCGATGAGTAGAACAGGACGAAGCCGGAGAGCGTGAACAGCACCTGCGGCGTCGACAGCGACGACGAGGCGAGGAACGTCGGCAGCACGCCGTCGATGGCCCAGGGTTGCCGCCCATATTCGGCGACGAACCAGCCAAGCTCGGCGGCGAGCCAGGGCAGCGGCCATGACCACAGGCATAGCCGCAGCAGCCAGGTGCGCGAGAAGTCGAGCTTGGACGTGTACCAGAACACCGCTGCGAACAAGAAGATGAAGTAGAACCCGAGGCCCACCATAATGCGGAAGGTCCAGAACAGTGGCACGACGCCTGGTACGGTGTCGGCCGCGGCCTTGGCGATGGTGGCGTCGTCGGCCTTGCGCGGATCGGCGAGGTATTTTTTGAGCAGCAAAGCGTAGCCGAGATCGTGCACGTTGGCATTGAGCTCGATCCGCGCGGTGTCGTTGTTGCGGTTCACCTTCAGCTGTTCAAGTGCGTTATAGGCGATGATGCCGTTCTTGATCCGTCGCTGCGCATTGGCCACGAGATCGTCGATGCCCGGCAGCGTCGTGTCGAACGAGCGTGTCGCCAGCAAACCCAGCGCCCAGGGGATCTTCACCTCGAAATTGTTCTTGTGGTCGGTGCCGACCGGAAACGCGAACAGCGTAAACGAGGCCGGCGGCGGTTCGGTCTTCCACATGGCCTCGATGGCGGCGAGCTTCATCTTCTGGTTTTCCGTGACGGCGTAGCCGCTCTCGTCGCCGAGCACGACCACCGACAGCGCCGAGGCAAAGCCGAAGGCTGAGGCCACGATGATCGAACGCTTGGCAAACGCCACGTGCCGGCCGCGCAGCAGATAGAACGCGCTGATGGCCAGGACGAACATCGACCCGGTGACATAGCCCGCGCTTACCGTGTGCACGAACTTCGACTGCGCGGTCGGGTTGAACAACAGATCCCAGACCGATGTCAGTTCCATGCGCATGGTATCGGGATTGAACTTGGCGCCGATCGGATTCTGCATCCAGCCATTGGCGATCAGGATCCAGAGCGCCGACAGGTTGGAGCCGATCGCCACCAGCCAGGTCACCGTCAGGTGGCCGAGCTTGCTCATGCGGTCCCAGCCGAAGATCAAGAGGCCGACGAAAGTCGACTCGAGGAAGAAGGCCATCAGGCCCTCGATCGCCAGCGGGGCGCCGAAAATGTCGCCGACGTAGTGCGAGTAGTAGGCCCAATTGGTGCCGAACTGGAATTCCATGGTGATGCCGGTGGCGACCCCCATGGCGAAGTTGATGGCGAACAACTTGCCCCAGAACTTGGTGATGTCGCGCCATATCTCGCGGCCGGTCATCACATAAGCGCTCTCCATGATGGCGAGCAGGAACGACAGCCCGAGGGTGAGCGGGACAAACAGGAAGTGATAAAGCGCCGTCATGGCGAACTGCAGTCGCGCCAGGCTCATCGGATCGATGTCGAACATGAGACCACTCCTTCCGTCACGGCAGCGAGGCCGGGCCGATGAGGCGGCCGATCGCCGCCGCGTCGGCCGTCACGTGTTGTTTGGCGAAATGGAAAAAGACGAACATGCCGGCGACCGCGACCAGCTTGATCGCCAGCACCGTCACGATGGCGCGCGCGAGCGCAGTCGGCGGTCTCCGCGCGGCACTTAAGAACGCGCCTAACGACGCTAGTATCGGACGGCGCGTCGGCGTGGCCGACGACTGTCCATTCGTAGACGATTGAGCAAAGGGAGAGGCCATCGCGACACGCCTTAACGCAGCAGCCGGCTAGCGGGTTCCGTCGGCGATTTTTTAATTACCACAAAAATCGCTTCTATGCATTGACCCACACTCAACCTAACCGCAATTGCTCCAGTCACTTGCACTTCATTCGCTGTTTGTCCCGCCACTGCTGGCCGAGCAGTGGCGCCGCTTCGTTGCGTGGGCGTTTAGAACTTGTAGGTGACGCCGGCGCCGATCAGCCACGGATCGAGGTTGACCTTACCGGTCAGCGCACCGACGTTGCTGTTGCCGTCCCAGGTCGGTCGCAGCCACAGCTTCTTGACGTCGACATTAACGCCCCAGTGACGATCGATCATGTAATCGAAGCCGATCTGAGCCGCAGGCGCGACGGTGTTGTGCAGATTGCTGCTGGTGACGGTCACGCCGGCGCCGTTCGGCGCGTTGCCGGCCGACTGGCTGAAGAACACGGTGTAGTTCACGCCGGCGCCGACATACGGCTTGAACGCGCCGAAATCGGTGAAGTGATATTGCAGCGTGAGGGTCGGCGGCAGCAGCCAGGCCTTGCCGACGTCGAGACCGTTGGTCGCGGCAACGCCGGTGCCAGTCACGTGGTGACGAGTGACGCCGAGAATGAGTTCGGCGGCGATGTTCTTGGTGAAGAAGTAGGTGATGTCGAGCTCAGGGACCACTGAGTCCGATGTTGCCAGACCCGAGCCCGCCACTTGATCGACCACACCGGAATCGCGCGTCACCACGCCGAGGGCGCGCAAGCGGATCATCCAGGGATTCCAGGCATCGATGGCCGGCGCCTTGTAGACTGGCTTGGCGCCGAGATCGGCGGCAACCGCCGGTGCTGCAAACATACTCACCACTGTTGCCGCGACGAGCGACGACAGGACAACTCCTACTCTGTTCATTACCTTGCCCCGTTTTAAGAATTTTATCGTCCTCTCGTTAGCGTCTGATTTTTTTTGTTTCATTGACGCTCGTCAAAAAGATTCTAATTCTTCGTACTTTTCCAATGCTTAGACACAGTCCAGCTCATTGAGATCTGCATAGCTCGCTTGACGTACGTCAATGCTCAGACTCGATCTAAGATGCCATGTACATAACAGTTGAGAACTTGACGATTGTCATTCGAAAGCGCGCAGCGCTACACAGGTCGAAAGCAGAAAGCCGATGAACGATCTGACCGAAAAGCTTTCCGCCCTTGCGGATACTCAGGTGGCTGAACCGGCGACGGATGGTTTTGCCATCGACGCCATGAGCGGAAGCATCGGCACCCGCCTGCGCGCCGCGGGAGTGCCGCTGACGCTTCAGCGTCTGGCGATTGCGCAGGTCATGCTGCCCGCCCCGGTACATGTGACCGCCGACCAGGTTCTCTCGCGCGTGCGCGGCTTCATGCCCGATATTTCCCGGGCGACCGTCTACAACACGCTCAAGCTGTTTGGCGAAAAGGGACTGCTGCGCGAGGTCATCGTCGGCGCCGATAACGTCGTCTTCGATTCCACAACGACGGCGCACTACCACGCATACGACGTCGATACCGGAGAGGTGACCGACCTACCGCCAGGCGCGATCGAAATCGTCGGATCGGCTGACTTGCCATTCGACCCGGAACTGGACGAGATCGACGTGGTCGTCCGTGTCCGCCGAAAGAAGGCGTGAACCGCAGCGTACGCGTTACAGGCGGGACCACAAAAAACGCCGCCGCTCTTAACGAGCGGCGGCACAATTATTATACGGTTCGAAGCCGTTTAGAACTTGTAGGTGACGCCCGCACCGATCAGCCACGGATCGAGGTTGACCTTGCCGGTCATCGCGCCACCATTAACGGTTCCATCCCAATTCGGACGCAGCCACAGCTTCTTGACGTCGACATTGACGCCCCAGTGACGGTCGATCATGTAATCGAAGCCGATCTGGGCCGCGGGCGCGGCGGTGTTGTGCAGGTTGCTGCTGGTGACAGTTGCAATCCCGTTGGTGACGTTGCCAGCCGACTGGCTGAAGAACACGGTGTAGTTCACGCCAGCGCCGACATACGGCTTGAACGCGCCGAAATCGGTGAAGTGATATTGCAGCGTGAGGGTCGGCGGCAGCAGCCAGGCCTTGCCGACGTCGAGACCATTGGTCGCGGCAACGCCGGTACCCGTGACGTGATGGCGGGTAACGCCGAGAATGAGCTCAGCCGCGATGTTCTTGGTGAAGAAGTAGGTGATGTCGAGCTCAGGGACCACCGAGTCCGATGTTGCCAGACCCGAGCCGGGCACCTGGTCGACGTAGCCCGAATCGCGCGTCACCACGCCGAGAGCGCGCAGACGCAGCATCCAGGGATTCCAGGCATCGATGGCCGGCGCCTTGTAGACTGGCTTGGCGCCGAGATCGGCGGCAACGGCCGGCGCCGCGACGGCAGCCAAAGTCGCCGCGGCGAGCAGCG
>Ga0265314_10003715_pt1 | contig 14614 bp, 6 predicted proteins | sample 4126metaG_FD_203106 | JGI IMG/M metagenome (GOLD analysis project Ga0265314, IMG submission 203106) | Rhizosphere microbial communities from Carex aquatilis grown in University of Washington, Seatle, WA, United States - 4-1-26 metaG | ecosystem: Host-associated > Plants > Roots > Rhizosphere >... | reverse complement strand
TGCCGATCATGGCCTCGTCTTCTTCGTGCGCCTCGTTTTCTTCAGCCTCGATCTTCGGATCCTTTTTCTTTTTCTCCGCCGCAAAAGCGCCGGCGCCGATCACGCTCGCGGCACAGATCTCCAGAACCCAAAACACGCGTTTACCCATCGCTGTCGCCCCCTCGTCGTTGCTGTTTTTCATTCGCTGATCTCCCGATACGCCAGGATGCGAGGTTTGCGGAAGTACGTCACCGAAATGTCGTCGAAGACCGGCGTGTCCAGCAGGTACTGCCGCGCCGGATCGACCGTCTCCGCCGTTTCGGAATAAACCTTCGCGACCAGCGGATCGATCGGGTAGCGGAAGCGCACGCGGTAGCGCAACTGGCTGGTCTTCACTGTCACCAGTGCGTCCGGCGTGCCGACGGCGTTCAGCGCGTCCGGATTATCGAAGCGCTGCAGCACAACATCGTCGGCATCATTCGGCGTGCCGTTTTTGTCCTGGATCAACTCGACTTCGATGCCCTTCGTGTAGTGCGGCTGATTGGGCAGATAGTATTTCGTCGACGGCCGCTCGGCGTTCAGCAGCGGCACGGCGTCCTTGCCTCCGTTGAGCACCACCGGTTCGTTTCCGGCGAGGTCCGGTTCGCCCAGTCGCGTATCGTTCGCATTCTTCACCGGCAGAATATCGAGGTTGTACTGAATGTAATCGAACGGGCCGCGGTATCCGACCTGCGTCGGTTTGCTCGGCACTCCCTTGTCGCCGATCATTTCCGTGCGCATGCGCGCGCCCTGGAACTGGCGGTTCTCGTGCATGAAGCGCGGCGTGAAGCAGGTCCACGTCACGCGCGCAAGCGTCACGACTTCATCGCTCGTCGTTTTGTCGCAACCCTTGATCGACTGCAACAGCGTCTGCGACGTAAACGTCGGGCACTCCACGCGCCGCGTCGGATCGGCGGGGAGATAGTAGCGGCTGGTGGTCATTTCTTTGGCCAACCGGTCGCTACTCCATTTCTTGGACGAAAGTTTCAGTTCATCGATGACCGCCTGCGTTCCGTCGACCGGGCTGGAGCGGTACAACCAGCGGTCCGGCGCCTTGTTGAGATTGTTCGCGCCGAAAACCCACTGATTCGTCGTCGCGCCGTCCGCCCATGTCCACGCGGCTTCCTGCGTGATGGCGTTGTTCACGCCAATATCCGTCACGTCCATGGTCTGGCGGTTTGTTTTCATCCAGTGATAGTCCGGCTTCCACGTCGGACCTTCCGGCGCGCGTTCCGTATCGATGAACGGATGAACGATGTTCTTGATCACGTCACCCGCGCGCGGGTCCGTGCCGCCGGCCGTGTCCCAATGTCCGCGCTCGTCGTTGGCATCGTCGTGCGTCGGCGTCGCCCAGGTCCAGAATTGTTCGGGAATCTGGTACGCCATTTCCATTCCCACCATCGACCAGCGGAACGGCTGCGTGCGGTACGAAGGAGACTCGCGAACATTCGATGGCACGCCGTGAATGCCGCCGTGCAAAGCGGCAACCATGTCCATGTCGGCTTTGTCCTCGGTGTGCATGAAGATATCGTTGATGCCGTAGCCGCCGCCGCCGTTTCCGCCCGCCGCCGCGCGCATCACGCCCGAGAATTTTCCATCTTTGCGGAAGTAATTTCCGCGCGTCGAAAATCCGTCGCCCAGTCCATTCGCGTTGAAAAATTCGTGTTCCTGGCCATCGGTGCAGTGCCAGTTGGGTTTCATCCACATGCAGATGGTGCCGGCCTTCGCCGTGGAAAGCGGCCAGTTCTTCGTCGCGAGGTACTTCAGCGTCGCATCCTTGCCCGACACGCCGACGCTTCCAAGGAACACGCCTTCCGGCCGCAAATCGCCGACGCGGCAGGTGACATTTTCCCAATAGTTGATCTTGTCCAGCGGCCGCATCACTTTATTCGCCGCGCTCACCACAAAAATGTCGTACGTCGCGCCTTTCGGTCCGGGTTCCTTGGGATCGAAATCGATTTCGTCATCATCGAGCCGTCCCAGTAATCCGATCGTGTCGAGCACCCGGTAATTTTTGTTCGGCGGCGTCTTGGCCTGCTCGCGCCCATTGCCCGCCGACGTGTCGGTATCCAGATCGCCGTTGTAACTGGCGAGAAACGTGTTCGAGTCCGCGCCGCCGGGATCGTACGTCGCGGTGTTCGTCGCGAGCACGATCTGGCCGTCGTACTGCGCCGGCAGCACGCGATTGGCAACGACATCGGGCACCCCCGCCGTCTTGGCAACTCCCCACGCGTCGCGCCCCTGCGAGGCGCCCGGGTCCACGACGTCCGCGATTCCGTTCGGATTGGTGATTTTATAATTGAGCGGCGTCAGCGGTTCGGGCAGCGTGTCGAGTGCCAGGCGCTTCGGTGCGCCGCCCACACCGTTCACCGCGTCGCGCGTGATGCGGCCCGAGTAATTTCCCTCGTCGCCGCCCCAGGATTTCACCGCCGGATCGCCGTTCGCCGCGACTGAAATCGTTCCGCGCACGAACTGCTCCTGCGTCGATTCGTGCCACACGTCGTAGACCGACGCAAGCACCTGCAGTTTGCGCTCGGCGAGCACATGGCCGCGCTGTTCAATTTGGCCGATCGAAACGATTTCGTAAATGCCGCCCGAATCGAAACTGAATTCGGTCGTCGAACGGTTCAGATCCGATTTGTCGATCAGCTCTTCGGATTTGTAGCGCATGCTGCGCGTGTAATACGAACCCTTGTCTTTTCCCGCGCTGACCAGCGGACCATTCCACATGCCGTCGTTGGCGGCATACGGCAGCCAGTACGGTTCGTTCGCGCCGGGATCGAAAATCATCACCGGCTCCATCTCGGTGAAGTTGCGGCCCCAGCGGTCGATCCATTCGATGTTCGGATTGAACTTCAACAGGTCGGTATTCGAATTGAAATTCGCCATGATCATGCGCGCGACGGAAATCTTCTTCGGGTCGGCGAGCCTCTCCGGCGAATCGTCCCAGGGTTTGACGATGCGGAAATAAAAATCGTCCCAGGTGCGGAACGGACCGCGTTCATAGCCGCTGATCGGATCGACATCCGACGCAACCGGCAGCCCCGTCGCCGGATCGATCTTGCGCTGGCGCGCGCTGATGATGCGAATCGCGAGTTCGTGCGCTTCGTTCATCATTTTCGGATCGCCCTTCGGATCGAGCAATCCGTAATTATTGAGGTATGCGATGTCGTAATCCGGGGCGGGCAGCAGCGCCTTGAACGGATCGATCGGCCGGTCGAAAATAATCTTGCCCGAATCGGCCGGCACGCGTTTGAGGCCTTTCAACGTCAGCAGATAGGGCTCCATGCCGCGCTTGGCGTACTCGGCGGTCTTCCAATCCGGATCGCCCGCGCCGGACGGGGGAGCGCGCAGAACCGACGGCGCGAGTTTGTCGCGGTTCACGTCCGTGCCGATCGACATCGGATGGCCGTGCTGCACGTTTAATCCCATGAACAGCGCGGCGAGCACTTTGTCCGAAGCCGTGTTGATGTTCACCGGGGCACGATGAATGCACAGCGGATGCAGCGAGTAATCGATCTTGGGATCGTCTTTCAGTAACCCGGCCGGAGCGAACGCGAGTTTGTCGGGCGAGATGCCGTTGGCCAGATCGTAAGGGTCCGGCGTCGCGTCCGGTTTGCTCACGATCATGTATGAACTGATCGGCCCCGGCGTCACGACGAATCCTTTTTCGAGCTGAATCCAGTCCGTGCCGTTCGTCTTGATCTTGCGGAACTGTCCGGCGCCGTGGCCGTTCATGATGGAGATGTAACTTCCACGCAGCGAGCCGCGGACATTGTTCGGATCATTGACCGGATCATCGGCGACCCAGCTCTTGTCGCGATCAACCGCCGTGTCAAAAACGCCCGACGTATTCGGATCGCTGACCCACTCGAATTTTCCGACGCAGACCGTCGTCGTGTCCGTCCAGGAATCGACAGTGATGTAATTGCGCAGCGCCGCGAACTTCACTTCGATCTCGAGCTGTTCGAGCGGGCTGTCGGGATTGTTGTTTCCGTTGCGCTCGACGTAGGTCAGCGCGGCCTTGATGTCTTCGAGATTGTAAAAGCGTCCGTGCAGTGCGCGGTAGCCGGCGATTGCGTAGCCGTCTCCATAAACCGGCGTGCCGTCCGGCTTCATTTTCGGCCGGCCGAGGCCCAGTTTTTTCTGGCCGTCGTTCGTCACCGAGCCGCTTGAATCGTAAAGCCAGTAATACAGATTCAGATTCGCCGGCTTGTCGTCGGTATTCAGCGCGTTGTCGAACAGCCCACCTGCGGCGCCTTCGACAAACCAGCGACGCGGCTGAATCGCGTCCTGGTCGGCGCAGGCCAGCGGCGGTCCGATCACGCGGCAGAGATTGTCGAGGATCACCGCCAGGTTGTCGCCGGCGTTGATGTTGATCTTGCTCGCCGCGTCCGAAATCATGAGCTGATAGCGGTCGCTGTTCGAGCCGGCAGAACTTCCCAGCGCGCCGGTGAAGGACATTTCGCGTTCTTCGGGATTGTCGATCACGCCGTCGCCATCGTCGTCGATTTTGTTTTTGGAAAGATCCGCCGCGTACGAGATGCGGCTCTTCGCCCCCTTTAGATAATCAACCATGTACCACGGATCGGAGGGCGTCTCGGTCTGCTTCAGAGCCTGCTCGCGCAGTCGCGCAAGACCGTCGTGAATGCCGGCGCGCGCAGCCATCTCCGCGCGCACGCTGTCGCTGTAACGCATGGCCGAGCGCGTCTGCATGATCGTGATCGCGTGGAAGCCCGTGACGATCGCCGCGAGCACGGCCAATACGGCCGCGACCATGATGAGTGTCATTCCGCTATTTTGTCGATTTTGCTTTTTCATACGCATTCTAGTACGTGGAACCTACCATTCTCGGACCGTTAAGATGCGCAAATCATTTGTTGTTTTGCGCATACGCCGAAAACGCCGGTTTCGTAAATGGATGCCCACCCATAAAAGAGTTCGCTTACGATTTGAGCCGCGTGTATTTCATTTTTAGCGTCAGAATTTTTCAGCGTTGGAATGCAGCCGATGCCGTCGCCGCACGCATTGCTAAATTATGTTCTTCGCCACATGGTCGTCACAACGCTCATGTGCACTCGGCAGAAGCACGAGCACGGCTACTCCATGGCTGAGCGCGTCATTCACGATTACAATTTCATTTACGTGATCCGCGGAAAGCCCGTCTGGGTCGTCGAACAGACCGAATACCCGCTCGAGCCCGGCGGCCTGGTCATCGTTCCGCCGGACGTCAAACATCACGCATACTGTCGCACCGAGCAGGTCACGCTGGGTTCGCTGCATGTTCTGGCGACACTCCCGGGCGGTCAGGACGTTTTCAAGCTGCTCGCTCCCCCGCCCTATCAGGAAATCGCTTCCGGCTCGCCATTCGATATTTATTTCCGCGGCTTCATGGCTGAGTTCGATCGCAACGACGGTGAGTTTCAGACTCTGCAATACCCCGGCTGGGCGCACCTGATCACGCGCGAATTGTTTCGCGATAACGCTTCGCGCGGATTGCTCGCCGCGCACGCCTCCGATCCGCTCGTCGCGGCGATGCTTGAGGATCTCAACCGCCGTTTGTCAGAACGCGTAAAGCTCAGCGAACTCTCGCGACGCTCCGGTTTCTCCGCGCAGCACCTCAACCGCGTCTTCCAGCGGGCGCTGGGCGTCACGCCGCTGCAATATCTGGCGCGCGCCCGGCTCGAAAAAGCTGCGGCGCTGCTGCGCGAAGGGCGCCACACCATTGCCGAAGTCGCCCGGCAGGTCGGCTTTGACGACCCCTTCTATTTCAGCCGCCAGTTCACCGCGCACCACGGCCAGAACCCTTCCGCCTTCCGAGATCGGGCCGCGCCGGCGGAATAAATGTATGACATGTTCAAATTCTCCATGTTTAGATTCACCCATTCCATGGATGCAGGGGTAATTAAGGTGCTAAAAGTACATGCTTGTACTTTTGACGCGGAGCAAGTTAAGCCCTGATGAGCGAAAACGAAAGCCACCGTCGCGTTCGCAAAGCGTTGTCAGCCGTTCGCTTCGCGCTCTATCTGAGCGCGATCGGAAGCGCGCCGTTCGCTGTCGGCGCGGACAAGATCGACTTCGTCCGCGACATCCAGCCCATCTTCAAAGCCACGTGCTGCTCCTGTCATGGTCCCGAAAAACAGAAGGGCGCCCTGCGCCTCGATTCCAAAACGCTCGCGATGCAGGGCGGAAAAAACGGAAAGTCCATCCTCCCCGGCGACAGTAAAAACAGTTACCTGATGCAGCGCATCCGCGGCGAAGGCGACGAGAACCGCATGCCCGAAAAGGCCGACCCCCTCAATAAGGAACAGGTCGCGCTGCTGACTGCGTGGATTGAACAAGGCGCCGAATGGCCCGACTCCGCGTCTGTCGCCGGCGCTGCGCTGAAGAAGCATTGGTCGTACGATCCGCCGCAGCGCCCCGCCGTGCCCGCCGCAAAGAACGCCGCCTGGATCAAAAATCCGATCGACGCCTTTATTGCCGCGAAGCTGGAAAGCGAAGGCATGGCTCCGTCGCCCGAAGCGTCGCGCGAAACGCTGCTGCGCCGCATCTCGCTCGACCTGACCGGACTTCCGCCGTCGCTCGACGAAATGAATTCATTTCTCGCCGACAAAAGTCCGGATGCCTACGAAAAACGTGTCGACCAGTTGCTGGCCTCGCCGCGCTACGGCGAACGCTGGGCGAAGAACTGGCTCGACCTCGCGCGCTACGCCGACACCGACGGCTTCAATTTCGACACGCGACGGACGATGTGGCCGTACCGCGACTGGGTTATCAACGCAATCAATGCCGACATGCCCTTCTCGCAATTCACGATCGAGCAGATCGCGGGAGATCTGCTGCCCAACGCAACACCGGACCAAATCGTCGCCGCCGGCTTCCATCGCAACACGATGAAAAACAGCGAAGGCGGCGTCGATCCCGAAGAAGCGCGCTGGGAAACGCTGCTCGACCGCACCAACACCACGTCCGTCGTCTGGCTCGGCAGCACGATGGGCTGCTCGCAGTGCCACAATCACAAGTACGATCCGTTCACACAAAAAGATTACTACGCGATGCTCGCCTTCTTCGACAACACCGACGAAATCACCGTCAACCCGCACTCCGGAGCCGCCGACGAAAAGGCCGACGCGAAAAAGGAAGAACCCGTCGAAGGTCCGGGCGAAAAGAAAAAGCCCGACGCGAAAGAGGCCAAAAAAGAAGATCCGAAAAAGAAAGACGCGCCGAAGCTCACCGCGCTTTCGTTCCGCGAAAAGAAAACGCCGCCCGCGACCGACCTGCGCATTCGCGGCGCGTTCACCAGCAAAGGCGAACACGTGACTGCCGACGTTCCGAAATTCCTGCCGCCGATTCCCGCAGGCGCGCCAAAAAATCGTCTCGGCCTCGCGCAGTGGCTCGTGAGCGAAAAAAATCCACTCACCGCGCGCGTCACCGTCAACCGCCAATGGGAATCGCTCTTCGGCCGCGGACTGGTCAGCACCAGCGATGATTTCGGCCTTCAAGGCGAAAAGCCCACGCACCCGGAACTGCTCGACTGGCTGGCGTGCGAATTCGTGCAAAGCGGCTGGAAGCTGAAAGCGTTGCACCGACTGATCGTCACAAGCGCGACGTACCGGCAATCCTCGCACGTCACGAAGGAACTCCTGCAAAAAGATCCGTACAACAAACTCTACGCGCGCGCGCCGCGTTTCCGCCTCGATTCCGAAGGACTGCGCGACAACGCGCTCGCCATCAGCGGATTGCTCGCGAACAAAGTCGGCGGCCCGAGCGTCTTTCCGCCCGCGCCGTCTGAACTCGGCCGCATCAACAACAATAAGGAGAGCATCAAGTGGACGCCCAGCCCCGGCGAAGACCGTTACCGCCGCGGCGTCTACACGTTTGTCTGCCGCACCGCGCCGTACGCGATGTTCGCGACCTTCGACGGCCCGAGCCGCGAATTCTGCACCGTCCGCCGCTCGCGCACCAATACGCCGATGCAGGCGCTGAGCGGCCTCAATGATCCGAGTTTCTGGGAAGCCGCGCAGGCGCTCGCCCAGCGCATGCAGCGCGAAGGCGGAGCGACGATCGAGCAGCGCATCGCTTTTGCCTATCGACTCTGCACAGGCCGCGCGCCATCTGCCAAGGAAACAGAGCTGTTTTCAAAAGCCTTCGCCGCTGAATTGGACAACGCGAAAAAAGACAGTGCCGCAGCAAACGAAATCGTCAAAGGCTTCGTCGCCGTACCGAAAGACGCAAACGTGCCCGAACTGGCCGCATTGACAATGCTGGCAAATGTGCTGCTAAATCTGGACGAGGCCGTGACGCGTGAGTGATCGTAGTAACGACTTTAGTCGTTTCGCGCGCTCGGCAATGCACGACTGAACGACTGAAGTCGTTACTACGATGGACTGGAGACCGAACATGAGCGATTCGCAGCCCAACCCCCTGCGCGACATGACCCGCCGCCATTTCTTCCAGTCCGCCGGACTCGGCATCGGCAGCATCGCGCTCGCCGCGATGTTGAATGAGAAAAAAGCGCGCGCCGACGAACTCAATCTCGATGCCCTGAACCCGATGGCGCCCAAGCCGCCGCACTTCGCCGCGAAGGCCAAGCGCATCATCTACCTGTTCATGTCCGGCGCGCCCTCGCAGCTCGATCTGTTCGAGCACAAGCCGAAGCTGGTCGAATTCAACAACAAGGAATGCCCCGCCGAGCTGATCAAAGGCGAGCGCTTCGCGTTCATCAAAGGAATTCCGAAGCTGCTGGCCTCGCCGTATAAAGTCGAACCGCGCGGTCAGAGCGGCATGCCGATCAGTGAGTTGTTGCCGAACCTGCACAAGGTCGCCGACAACTTGACGATGATCAAATCGATGAAGACCGATCATTTCAACCACGGCCCCGCGCAGATTTTCATGAACACCGGCCACCAGATCGTCGGCCGGCCAAGCATGGGCGCGTGGCTCACGTACGGCCTCGGCAGCGAGTGCAACAACTTGCCGGGATACGTCGTCCTGCTGAGCGGCGAAGTCGATCCGGGCGCCGGGAACGCGATGTGGGGCAGCGGATTTCTGCCCACGACGTACCAGGGCGTGCCGTTTCGTCCGCAGGGTGATCCGGTACTGTGCGTCTCCAATCCCGCCGGCGTCGACAACGCCGCGCGCCGCCGCAGTCTCGACACGCTGCGCGCCGCGAACCAGACTCATTACGCAGACGTCGGCGATCCCGAAATCGCCACGCGCATCGCCAGCTATGAGATGGCGTACCGCATGCAAAGCAGCGTTCCGGATCTCGCCGACATCGCGAAAGAACCGAAGAACATTCACGAGCTCTACGGCACGCAGCCGGGCAAAACGAGCTTTGCCAACAATTGTCTGCTCGCCCGGCGGTTGATCGAACGCGGCGTGCGCTTCGTCCAGCTCTTCCATCGCGGCTGGGACCACCACGGCGACAGCTCCGCACACGACCTGATGAGCGGCCTGCCGAAAATGTGCCGCGAAACCGATCAGGCCAGTGCTGCGCTGATCACGGATCTGAAGCAACGCGGGTTGCTCGAAGACACGCTCGTCGTTTGGGGCGGAGAATTCGGGCGCACGCCGATGAACGAAGGCCGCGGAGGCCCCAACAATAAATACCTCGGCCGCGATCATCATCCGCGCGCGTTCACGTACTGGATGGCCGGCGGCGGCATGAAGCCGGGCACAATTTACGGCGAGACCGACGAACTCGGCTACAACATCGTCAAAAATCCCGTCCACGTCCACGATCTGCACGCAACGATCCTGCACGCGATGGGCGTCGAGCACACGAAGCTCACGTTCCGCTTCCAGGGACGCGATTACCGCCTCACTGACGTCTTTGGCAATGTCGTGAAAGACGTGCTGGCCTGAGAGACGGCCAGTTATTCAATTCACTAATTCCCATCCTGCAATATTTCGCATTGCGAGAAGCTTTATTGTCACCGCGGTGTAAAAATGTAAGGATTCGCGGATGATTTTCAGGAGAAACAATGATCGCTCGCATTGTTTGTGTGTTTTTTTTCGTCTCGTGCGCGTTTGCCGTAAATGTGTTGGGAGCGGATGATTTTCCGACCCCGTTCAATACCGAGACCGACAAGACCACGCCGCTGCTGCCGGCCGCAGTTGCCGCTGAGAAATTCAAAGTTCCTGACGGCTTCAATGTCACCTTGAGTGCGGCCGAACCCGAAGTCCAGAATCCGATCGGCATGGCTTGGGATTCCCGCGGCCGATTGTGGATCGCTGAAAATTACACCTACGCCGAACGGAAAACGAAATTTGAATTGTCGCTGCGCGACCGCATTTTGATTCTCGAAGATGCCGACGGTGACGGAAAATTCGAGAAGCGCACGGTCTTCACCGACAAAATCCAGATGCTGACGAGCATCGAGGTCGGACAGGGCGGCGTTTGGCTGATGTGCCCGCCGCAGCTTCTCTTTATTCCAGACCGCAATGGCGATGACAAACCCGACGGCCCGCCTGAAGTCGTGCTCGATGGATTCGATGTGCCGCCCGAGAATTACCACAATTTTGCGAACGGTCTGCGCTGGGGTCCTGACGGTTGGCTCTACGGGCGATGCGGCGCTTCGGCGCCCGGAAAACTCGGTGCGCCCGGCACGCCGGCGGCGGCGCGCGTTCCGCTGCTGGGCGGAGTGTGGCGTTATCATCCGCAGCGGAAAGTGGTCGAAGTGCTGTGCTCGGGCACGACCAACCCGTGGGGCCACGACTGGAATGAATATGGCGATCTTTTTTTTATCAATACGGTGAACGGCCATTTGTGGCACGAGACGCCCGGCATGCATTTCGTCCGGCCGCACACCATCGATCCGAATCCTTATGTGTATTCGCTGATCGACATGCACGCCGACCACTGGCATTTCGACACCGGAAAGGGCTGGACGGCTTCGCGCGACGGCAAAGCCGATTCCCTCGGCGGCGGTCACGCGCACGAAGGCGTGATGATTTATCTCGGCGACAACTGGCCCGCTCAATACCGCGGCAAATTGTTTACTGTCAATTTTCACGGCCGGCGCTTGAACGAAGAGAATCTGGTGCGCGAAGGTTCCGGCTATGTCGGCAAACACATGCCGGATTTTGCGCTCGCGGAAGACCGCTGGTTTCGAGGCATCGATGTCAGTTCCGGCCCCGACGGCGGCGCGTTTGTGATCGACTGGAGCGACGCCGGCGAATGTCACGACAGCACCGGCGTGCACCGCACCTCCGGCCGTATTTTCAAAATCGCTTACGGCACGCCCAAAAAGCCAACGATCGGCGATCTCGCGAAACTCTCGCCGCTGGAACTGGCGAAATTACAGACTCATCCCAACGAGTGGTACGCGCGAATGAGCCGCCTGCAATTGGCTGACCGTGTCGTCGCCGGCTTGCCCGTCGACGGCGCCGCTGCCGAACTGCGCAAGATCTTCGATACAGCTGCAGAAATTCCGGTGAAGCTGCGCGCACTCTGGGCGCTCAACACGATTGGCGCGGCCGATGAGGCGTGGTTGAAACCGCTTCTGCATCACGACAGCGAATACGTGCGTTCGTGGGCGCTGCGATTGCTCACGGATGCGATCCCGCTCGACACGCCGCTGAGCGAGCGTCATCCGCAAGCGACCGCGGCAAGCGATGCGGCCGCTTCAAATCTCGCCAGCGAACTTCAGCGACTGGCTACGGAAGAACAATCCGCGCTGATGCGGCTGACTCTGTCATCCACGTTACAGCGGCTGCCGTTTGAGCAGCGCGCGGCCGTCGCGACACCGCTGTTGACGCGTGACACCGATTCGAACGATCACAACATTCCGCTGCTGCTTTGGTACGGGCTAATTCCGCTCGGAAAAAGTGCGCCCGATGCGCTGGCCAAAGCGGGCACCGGTTGCCGCATTCCCATCACGCGGCGGCTGATCGCGCGCCGGCTTGGCGAAGGCATCGATGCGCAGCCCGCGGCGGTGAACGTGCTGCTGGATGCCGTGCTGCACAGCGCGGACGAAGCGTTTGCCGCCGATATTCTGAACGGTTTGAACGACGGATTCGTCGGCCGCCGCAAGGCCGCGAAACCGGCTGCGTGGGACGCGCTTTCGGCGAAAATAAATTCCGGAACGAACGCCGCGCTGAAGGATCGCGTGCGCGAACTGAGCGTCTTTTTTGGCGATGGCCGCGCGCTGGACGAATTGAAAGCGCTCGCCGCGGACGGCAAGGCCGATTTGAACAATCGCCGCGCGGCGCTGCTGACCTTGATCGAAAACAATCCGCCGGACTTGCGCCAGATCTGCGAACCGTTGCTGAACACGCGCTTTCTCAACACGGTCGCGGCGAAAGGACTGTCGCTTTTCGACGATCCGGCGATCGGCGCGAAAGTCGCCGCAAACTACAAGAATTTTCATCCGTCGGATCGCGGCCAGGTGCTGGCGACGCTCGTCTCGCGCGCTTCGTTTGCGCGCGCGCTGCTGAACGAAATTGCCGCCGGGCATATTCTACGCGCGGATGTGACGCCGTATCACGCGCGGCAGATTCGCAACCTCGGCGACGAGACATTGTCGAGGCAATTGACGGAAGTTTGGGGCGAAGTGCGCGAATCCGACGCCGAGCGCAAGCAATTCATCGCGAAGCTGAAAGCGCAGCTCACGCCGGACGTCATGGCCAAAGCGGACAAAAGCCAGGGACGCGCGCTTTTCAGTAAAACGTGCATGGTCTGCCACAAGTTGTACGGCGAAGGCGGACAGATCGGCCCGGACCTGACCGGCGCCGGCCGCGACAACATGGATTACCTGCTGGAAAACATCGCGGACCCGAGCGCGGTGGTGAACGCCGATTTCCGCATGTCGATCGTGGCTCTGACGGACGGCCGCGTACTGAATGGCATCATCACGTCGAAAACGGACAAGGCGATTACGCTGCAAACGATGAACGAGCGCCTCACGTTTGAAACCGCGTTGATCAAGAAAGTGAAAGACTCATCCGAGTCGCTGATGCCACAGGGGTTGTTGGAAGCGCTGACGGCCGACCAGGTCCGCGACCTCTTCGGCTACCTGCAGTGCCGCACGCAGGTGCCTCTGCCGGAAAAATGAGCGCAGCGGTAGTTAGAGCGACGGTTTGTCGCCCGGCAGAATCGGCTTGCCTTCCCAGAACCACTGCTCGCCGCGTTTTTCGAGCACGCGGTCGAAACTGTTCGGCGCGAGATCCGCATCCGGCTTCGCAATCCACTTCGCGTGTTCCCGAATGACGTCCGCGTATTTCGCGTCGGCGGCGAGATTGGTCCACTCGTTCGGATCGGCTTTCATGTCGTACAATTCCTGAGCGCCGTCGGCGTAGCGGATGTACCGCCAGCGCTCGCTGCGCACCGCGTCGTTACCTTTGTTGCAGGTCGTGATCGCCGGCCACGGGCGCGTGGCATTTGCGTCCTTCAACTGCGGCACGAGGCTGTGTCCTTCCAGATTCTCGCGCGCGGGCAAGGCGCAGAGTTCCACGAGCGTCGGGTACATATCGAGCAATTCCGCGGGCTGGCCACAGCGCCCGCCGACGTTCACGCCGGGTCCGGCGAAAATCAAAGGAATGTGGGTGGTGCGTTCCCACAACGCGTTTTTCCCGGAGATTTCTTTTTCGCCGAGATGAAAGCCGTGATCCGACCAGACGACAACTATTGTGTTTTTCTCCAGCCCGTTTTCTCTCAGCTCCTCGAGAATTCGGCCGATCTGGTCGTCGACAAAACTGGTGCAGGCCAAGTACGCGCGGACGAATGGCTTCCACTGCTTCGCCTCTTTCAAAAACGCGAGGCGCGGTTCGGGCAAGCGCCAGTGCAGCTTCCATGAAAACTCTGGAAGGCCGTTGCGCTCTTCTTCCTTCACCGGCGGCAATTTCAGTGTGTCTTCCGGATATAGGTCGAACCATTTCTGCGTGGTGTAGCACGGAACGTGTGGCAGGCGGAAACCCGCGGCAATGAAAAACGGTTTGTCGCGTCCGGCTTTTTTGAGCTGCTCGATCGCCGCGCTCGCAATTTTCCAATCCGGCAGGTCTTCGTCGCGCTCGGGAAACGGGCCCCAATCCATCGCCTTGATGTCGTCGGGCGTGTGTACGAACTTTTCTTTCGGCGCCGGCATCGCGATTCCAGGACCGTTCAATTCAAATTCTTTGTTCTGGCCGTTGTGAAAAATCTTGCCGACGGCATAGGTGGAATAGCCGTTCGCTTCAAAATATTTTGGCAGCGTCACGACGTCTTTCAGCGCCGCCACGTCGCGGTTTCCCGGCCGCAGTCCGTACACGCCGGTGCTTCCGGGCCGCAATCCCGTCAGCAGACTCACGCGCGAGGGATTGCACAGCGGCGCCTGGCAGTGCGCGTTCGTGAAAAGCGTCCCGCGCGCGGCGAGTTTGTCCATGTTCGGCGTTTTGATCTGCGGATGGCCATTCAGGCAGCCGACCCAATCGTTGAGGTCGTCAATGGCGATGAAGAGCACGTTGGGCTCGTCGCGTTCGGCGGCGAAATTATTTCCGGCGAAGACGAACACCGACAACGCGAGCATCGTTTTCAAAGCAATTCGCGGCATGCTGAATGGTTTCCTTGATTTCAAATCGATTCACCCGTCATCATGTCTACACCGCCGCGCCAAAT
>Ga0265314_10003714_pt1 | contig 14617 bp, 10 predicted proteins | sample 4126metaG_FD_203106 | JGI IMG/M metagenome (GOLD analysis project Ga0265314, IMG submission 203106) | Rhizosphere microbial communities from Carex aquatilis grown in University of Washington, Seatle, WA, United States - 4-1-26 metaG | ecosystem: Host-associated > Plants > Roots > Rhizosphere >... | reverse complement strand
GGCAATTTATACCGGCAAGGATACGGCGAAGGTGGGTCCGGTGCCATGCGGGGGCTCGCTGCCTGGGCTGCGCGTGCCGCATCATTACATACTCGCGACGGACCGAGTATATTTCGTCGGCCATCCGGTGGCGGTAGTGGTTGCGACCGACAAATATCTGGCGCGCGATGCGGCGGAGAAGATTGAAATCGACTGGGACGTGCTGCCGGCGGTGGCTGATCCGGAAAAGGCAATCGCCGCGGGAGCGCCGCCGGTTCATCCGGAATGGCCCGACAACGTGGCGTTCAATTATCACCAGGAAGGCGGCGACGTCGACAAGGCGTTCGCCGAGGCGGACGTGGTGGTGAAGCAGCGGATCACCAGCCAGCGTTTGATTCCGTCGTCGATGGAGACGCGCGGAGTTGTCGCGGAGTGGCGTGGGGCGGACCGGCAGTTGAACCTTTATACGTCGACGCAGGTGCCGCACTTGGTGCGTACGCTGGTGGCGGGCATGCTCGGCCTGGAAGAAAACCGCATGCGCGTGATTGCGCCGGAGGTCGGCGGCGGCTTTGGCAGCAAGCTGAATATCTACGCGGAAGAAGCGCTGATGGGCTTCATCGCGATGCAGATCGGCAAGCCGGTGAAGTGGATCGAATCGCGGCGCGAGAATTTCCTGTGCACTATTCAAGGTCGCGGGCACGTGGATTATTTCGAGCTGGCGGCCAAGAAGGACGGGACGATCCTGGGGATCAAACTGAAATTGATTCAGGATCTGGGCGCGTATCATCAGTTGCTGACGCCGGTGATTCCGACGCTGAGCGTGCTGATGATGCCGGGGTTGTACCGGACCAAAAACATTCGCGCCGATATTGTGGGTGCGTTCACCAACTGTGTTCCGACGGATGCGTATCGTGGGGCGGGGCGTCCTGAGGCGACTCATGGGATCGAACGCATGGTGGATATTTTGTCGGACGAATTGAAGATCGATCCGGCGGAGATTCGCTTGAAGAACTTCGTGCATAACGAAGAGTTCCCATTCCCGACGGCGACCGGGCTGATGTATGACTCGGGAAATTACGCGGCGCCGCTCGAGAAGGCGCTGGCGACTGTCGATTACCAAAAGCTGCGCGCGGAGCAGACGGAAGCGCGCAAGCAGGGCAAGCTGATGGGCATCGGCATTTGCACTTACGGCGAAATTTGCGGGATCGGGCCGTCGCCGGCGACTCCCGCGGGTGGGTGGGAGAGTGCGACGGTGAAGATCGAGCCGTCGGGTAAAGTGACGGTCCTGACGGGCATCTGCCATCACGGTCAGGGCGAAGAAACTACGTTCGCGCAGATCGCCGCGGATGAGCTGGGCGTGGATATCGATGACATTCTTATCCTGCGCGGGGACACGGCGATCGTGCAATACGGCATCGGGACATTTGGCAGCCGCGGGACGGCGATCGGCGGAACGGCGTTGTATTTCGCACTGCAGGAACTGCGGGCGAAGATCAAAAAGTTTGGCGCAATGCTGCTCGAATCCGATGACGTATCGTTCGCGAACGGACAGGTGACTTGCAATAAGACGGGCAAATCGAAATCGCTGGCGGAGATCGCCGGGGCGTCCTATCGTGCGTTGAAACTGCCGCCGAACACGGAGCCGGGATTGAATTCGACGCATTTCTGGGAGCCGCCGAACTTCACATTTGGATTCGGTGCGCACCTGGTGGTGACGGATATCGATACCGACACCGGACAAGTAACTGTTCGGCGCTATGTGGCGGTGGACGATTGTGGGAATATTTTGAATCCGCTGATTGTCGACGGGCAAGTCCACGGCGGCGTGGCGCAGGGGTTGGGACAGGCGCTGTGGGAGGAAGCCGTTTACGACGACAACGGCCAGTTGCTTACGGGCGAGTTCATGGATTATGCGATGCCACGTGCGCATATGATGCCGTGGATAGAGAGCGACCATACCATTACGCCTTCGCCGGTGAATCCGCTGGGCGTGAAGGGCGTGGGCGAGGCGGGGACGATCGGCTGTTCGCCTGCGGTGGTGAATTCGGTGGTGGACGCACTGTCGCACTTGGGTGTGCGGCACATCGATATGCCGATGACGCCGGAGAAGATTTGGAAGCTCGTGGCGGGAGGCAAGAACTAAAATGATTCCGCAAACGTTCGAATACGCGGCGCCGAAGACGCTCGATGAGGCCGTGAAGTTGGCGGGGGGCGGAGCGAAAGTGCTGGCCGGTGGGATGAGCTTGATCCCGATGATGAAGCTGCGGCTGGCGGCTCCCGAGCAACTGGTGGACTTGGGCCGCATCAAGGACCTGAACTATATTCGCGAAGAGGGCGGGGCGCTGCATATCGGCGCGACCACTACGCATTATGCTGTCGAGAGTTCAGCGCTGGTGCGGGCGAAGTGCCCGCTGCTGTCGGAGGCGGCCGCGGCCATCGGCGATGTGCAGGTGCGCAACATGGGGACTATGGGCGGGAGCGTGGCGCATGCCGATCCGGCGGCGGATTATCCGGCGGCATTGCAGGCGCTCGAAGCGAAGATCGTGATTCGCGGCGCGAAGGGTGAACGCACGGTGAGCGCTGCGGATTTCTTTCTCGATTCGTTCTCGACGGCGTTGGACGCGGGCGAGATTATTCGCGAGATTGTGGTTCCGGTGGAAGAGGCGGGGACCGGGACGAATTATCAGAAGATGGCGCATCCGGCCAGTGGCTTCGCGATCGTGGGCATCGCGGCGCGGGTGCGGCGCAGCGGCGGTAAAGTCACATTCGCGCGCATCGGCGTGACGGGGTTGTCGAACATCGGCTATCGGGCGGCGGCGGCGGAGAAGTCGCTCGAAGGCTCGGCGGGTTCGCCCGAGGATATCGCAAAGGCGGCGGCTCTGGTGACTGACGGCGCGGATGCGAATGCGGACTTGCATGCTTCGGCGGACTATCGCAAACATCTGGCGGTGGTGCATGCGGGGCGTGCGCTAACGGCGGCGTTGAAGGCGTAACGGGTGAAGATTTCCGGAACGTACACTCTGCCGCTTCCGCAGGAGCGCGCTTATCAGGTGATGCAGGACCCGGAGGTGTTGGCGCGGGCCATCCCTGGCTGCGAGAGTCTCGAGAAGATCGGGCCTGACGAATATCGCATGAAGATGAAGATGGCGCTGGCGAGTTTGTCGGGCGCTTTCGAGGGGAAGGTGCGGATTACGGAGCAGACGCCTCCTGCGAGTTTTCGACTGGTGGTGGAAGGGACTGGGAAGATTGGCTTCGTTAAGGGCGACGGACTGTTGAAGTTGACAAGCGTTGACGGCGGCACTGAGGTGGCTTACGACGGGGATGCCCAGGTTGGCGGGACCATCGCGGCGGTAGGGCAGCGGCTAATCGACGGCACCGCCAAGACCATGATCAGAAAGTTTTTCGAGAAGCTGGCGGCGGAAGCATCCACGTCATAGTGGGATGTTGCCGTGCTTTTTGCGCGGCATGGTATCCACTTTGGTTTCGAGCATGCGTAGGGCGCGGATCACGCGCGGGCGGGTTTGGCGCGGCTCGATCACATCGTCGATGAAACCATTTTCGGCGGCGATGAACGGACTGGCGAAGCGCTCGCGGAACTCTTCTAGCTTTGCCGTACGGACGGCTTCGGGATTTTCGGCTGACGCGATTTCGCGGCGATAGACGATGTTCACGGCACCTTCAGCTCCCATGACGGCGATTTCAGCGCTGGGCCACGCGAGGTTCACGTCAGTACGCAGGTGTTTTGAACCCATCACGCAATAGGCGCCTCCGTAGGCTTTGCGCGTGATCACGGTGATTTTGGGCACGGTGGCTTCCGCGTAGGCGTAGAGAAGTTTCGCACCTTGGCGGATGATGCCGCCGAACTCCTGCGCGGTGCCGGGGAGGAAGCCGGGGACATCTTCGAAAGTCAGAATTGGGATATTGAAGGCGTCGCAGAAGCGCACGAAGCGGGCGCCTTTGACGGAGGAATCAATGTCCAGGCAGCCGGCAAGGTGGGCTGGTTGGTTCGCCACCACGCCCACGCTGCGGCCGTCCATGCGCACGAAGCCGATTACGATATTGCGCGCCCAATGTTCGTGCACTTCGAAGAACTGGCCGTGATCGGCTACGCGGCGGATGACGTCCTTCATATCGTAGGGCTGATTTGACGCGGCGGGGACGATGGAATCGAGTTCGGGATCTTGGCGGTCGGCGGGATCGCTCGTGTCGCCGCGGCGTGCTTCGTCGCGATTATTTTGCGGCAGGTAGCTCATCAGTTCGCGAATGCTACGCAGGCATTCGGAATCGTCGTGAGACTGGAAGTGCGCCACGCCACTGACGGAGTTGTGCGTGGCCGCGCCGCCCAGCGCTTCTTTGGTTACGTCTTCGTGGGTTACGGTCTTGATGACGTCGGGTCCGGTGACGAACATGTAGCTGGTCTTGTCTACCATGAAAACGAAATCAGTGAGGGCGGGAGAGTAGACGGCGCCGCCGGCGCACGGCCCCATGATGGCGGAAATTTGCGGGATGACACCGCTGGAGAGCGTATTGCGTAAAAAAATCTCAGCGTAACCGGCGAGTGAACGGACGCCTTCTTGGATGCGCGCGCCGCCGGAATCGTTCAAGCCGATGACGGGCGCGCCGGTCTTGAGCGCCAGGTCCATGATCTTCACGATCTTGCGGGCGTTGGCTTCGGAGAGCGAGCCGCCGAAGACCGTGAAATCCTGCGCGAAAACGTAGGCGGGGCGGCCGTGGATGAGGCCGTAGCCGGTGACGAAGCCGTCGCCGTCGATCACTTGTTCGTCCATGCCGAAGTCATGGCATTGATGGCGGACGAGTTTGTCGGTTTCCTCGAAGGTGCCTTCGTCGAGCAGCAGGTCAATGCGCTCCCGGGCGGACAGTTTGCCTTCGGCGTGCTGGCGCGCGCGGCGTTCGTCTCCACCCCCTGCTTCGGCGGCGGCGTGGCGGCGCTCGAGTTCTTCTAGTCGGTCTGACATTACAAGTTGTAGACTAGCAAAATGACTGCGTGGAGAAATGCGGTAATGATTCTGGTGGCGGCGACGGCAGCCGCACAGCCACTGGCGATCGCCAAGCAGGGATTTTTCTATGCGGGCGGGCGGGATGCCGGCGGCACACTTGCCGACGCCATGTTCGTCGAATATCAAATTCCGGCAAAGGTGACGGCTCCTTATCCGATCGTGATGATTCACGGGCAATTTCAAAACGGCAGCAATTTTCTGGGAACACCCGACGATCGCGAGGGGTGGGCGGAGTATTTCGTGCGCCGCGGGTTTGCGGTTTACGTGGTGGATCAGGCGGCGCGCGGCCGGTCGGCTTACGATGCGGCGGCCGATGGACCGCTGACGATGGCGTCTGTCGAAACCATCGAACGCCAATTCACGGGAATCGAAAAATACAACCTGTGGCCGCAGGCTCGCTTGCATACGCAGTGGCCGGGGACTGGCATGCATGGCGATCCGGTGTTCGAACAATTTCGAGCGTCGCAAAATCCTTCGATGACGGATAACGCGGCAATGGATGCGGCTAATCGTGCGGCGGGCGCGGCTTTACTGAAGCGGATTGGACCCGCGATTTTGTTGACACATTCGCGGTCGGGGCCCTTCGGCTGGGAGATCGCGGACGACGTGCCGGAACTCGTCAAAGGGATTGTCGCGGTGGAGCCGAATGGGCCTCCGTTTTACGGCGCGGTACCGGCGGCGACGGGGACGGTGGTGCGGCGTTGGGGCATCGGAGACGCGCCGCTGACTTACGAACCTCCAGTGCGCGAAGTGGCTGATCTGGCGCCGAAGCGCGAAGAAAAGCCGCAGCGTGCAGGCTTGGAGGCATGCTGGTCTGCGGGTGTTCCGCACAAATTGCCGCGCTTGGCGGGCATCCCGGTGATGATTGTTACGGCGGAGGCGTCTTATCACGCGCCTTACGATCACTGCACGTCGCAGTATTTGACAGTGGCCGGGGTTACGAATGACTTTATCCCGCTGGCGAGCCGCGGGATTCACGGCAACGGGCACATGATGATGCTGGAGAAAAACAATCTGCAGATTGCGGGTCTGATTGCCGATTGGATCGGCCGGCGTGTCGGGCCGGCTGCAGGCAGTAAGCGGAAGTGACCGTTGCCTAACGTAACGGCAGGGCGCGCGCAGGCGTCCCATAAATACGTGCTCCGCTCGTTTTCCGTTCTCGTCGCAGCGGCGCTGCTGGTCCCGTTGCTGGGACAGGAACCGGACAACTCTACCATTCGCGCGAATGTGCCGCTGGTGCTGGCGCCGGTCACGGTGACTGACAAGAAGGGGAATTTCATCGACGGCCTTTCGGTGGATGACTTCCGCCTGACCGATGACGGAGTGGCGCAGAAGATCCGCATGGATACTTCCGATACGGTGCTGGCTCCGGTGTCACTGATGGTGCTGATTCAGGCTAGCGGAATTTCGGCGCCGGTACTGGCGCGGATTGAGCGCGTGGGCGGGCTGATCAAGCCGCTGGTGATCGGCCAGCGTGGGCAGGCTGCGGTCATTGAGTTCGATGACGAGATTCGTGTGCGAACGGATTTCACTGCGGATTCCGATTTAATCAGTGCCGCGTTTCAAAGAACTCGCAGCCGCAGCATTCGGACAGCGCGCCTGATCGACGCCGTGGCCGAGGGAATCAAGATGCTGGACACGCGCTCGCCGAACAACCGGCGGGTGATGCTGATCCTGAGCGAGTCGCGCGATCGCGGCAGCAAGGGGAAGCTCAGCGAGGTCATTCAACTGGCACAGCGCGCCGGGGTGGCGGTGTATCCGGCGACTTATTCGGTGCAGGGCTCTACGTTTTTGTCGAGTCCTTCCAGTAGCCCCTCGATGCCGGGCGGCGATGACAACGTGAATATCCTGGGCGGCATCCAAGAGCTGGCGCGTATCGGCAAAGCGAATGTGGCCGATGCGCTGGCGCGCACGACGGGCGGCCGGCATTTGTCGTTTCTGACACTTGGGTCACTGGAGAACGTGATCTCGCGCGCGGGCGAGGAGATTCACAGCCAGTATCTATTAAGCTTCACGCCCACGCCTAGCGCGAAGGATGGCTTCCACCAAATTCAGGTAGCGATTCCTTCGCATCCGGACGCAATCGTTCGCGTACGCCTGGGATATTGGCCGCAAAAATAAGCTAGTCGAACAAGTAGAGCGCGGTGCCGGGCATCGGCAGCGGAGCTTCGGCTACGCCGCCTTCGGCGACGCCTACCGGCTCCTCTTGCAACTGGCGCACGAAGATGCCGCCTTCGCCCAAGTAGACTTCGAGCTCGGACGGGCGCGGCAGCGAGCCTTGAATCAAAGCTTCGCTGAGCGGATCCTCGATGTACTTCTGCAGGGCGCGGCGCAAGGGGCGGGCGCCATAGCTGCGGTCCGTCAGCGTCTTGTCGATGATGTATTTCGCCGCGTCGTCGTTGAGGCGCAGCTTGATCTGTTTGGCGACCAGGTTTTTGTTGAGCTGGTCGGACAGCAGGTGCATGATCTTGAGCAGATCTTCGTCGGTGAGCGACGTGAACAGGATGGTTTCATCCAGGCGGTTCAAGAATTCAGGATTGAACGCCTTCTTCACTTCGCTCATCACCTGATCTTCCACCTTGGCCGGCACGCCGCTGCCCGGGGCGGAGAAGCCCATGGGGCTGCGCTTGTCGAGGAAGCGCGCGCCGAGGTTCGAGGTCATGATGATGATGGTGTTCTTAAAGTCCACCGTGTTGCCGAGGCCGTCGGTCAACTGGCCGTCTTCAAAAACTTGGAGAAGGATATTGTAGACATCCGGGTGCGCCTTCTCGATTTCGTCGAGCAGGATGATCGAATAGGGCGCGCGCTTGACGCGCTCGGTCAACTGGCCGCCTTCTTCGTAACCCACGTATCCGGGAGGCGAACCGATCAACTTCGAGACCGAGTGCTTTTCCATGAACTCGGACATATCGAAGCGGATCAGCGATTTTTCGCTGCCGAACAGGAACTCGGCGAGAGCGCGGGCGACTTCGGTTTTACCGACGCCGGTCGGTCCCAGGAACAGGAAGGAACCGGCGGGGCGCTTGGGAGATTTGAGACCTGCACGTGAGCGGCGGATGGCGCGGGCCAGCGCGGAGATGGCTTTCTCCTGGCTGATCACGCGATGGTGCAGCTCTTCTTCAATGCGCAGGAGCTTGGAAACTTCTTCTTCTTTGATGGCGGTCATCGGCACGCCGGTCCAGCGGGCGACCACGTCTTCGATGTCGTCCTTGGTCACGACGCCTGTCGAGGTGTCGTCCAAGTTGTACTTTTCACGCAGCAGCCGCAGGTTCTCGCGTTCCTTGCGTTCTTCGTCGGAATAGAAGCGCGCTTTTTCGAACTCGTGATTCGCGATGGCGTTCTCCATGCGGTGCACGATGAACTTGATGCGTTTCTGGATGTCGGCTACTTCGCCGGGGAGCGTGGTTTGGCGGAGCTTCACGCGCGCGCCCGCTTCGTCGATTAAGTCGATGGCCTTGTCTGGCAGGAAGCGGTCCGGAATAAAACGTACCGACGCGTGTACGGCGTTCTCGATGGCCTCATCGGTGTAAGCGACTGCGTGGAACTTCTCGTAACGTTCCTTGATGCCGAACAGAATGCGCGTGGCATCTTCTTCGTTGGGAGGCGGAACTTTCACGGCCTGGAAGCGGCGTTCTAGCGAACGATCCTTCTCGATCGACTTGCGGTATTCCGAAGGTGTCGTCGCGCCAATGCACTGAATCTCGCCGCGCGACAGCGCTGGCTTGAGGATGTTAGCGGCGTCGAGCGAGCCTTCGGCCGAACCCGCGCCGACTAGGGTGTGCAACTCGTCGATGAAGATGATGGCATTCTGGTTCTCCATCAGTTCCTTCATGATGGTTTTCAGGCGCTCTTCAAACTGGCCGCGGTACTTGGTGCCGGCGACGATCAATGAAAGATCCAACGCCAGAATGCGTTTGTCCGCGAGGAACGACGGCACATCCCCGTCCGCGACTTTCTGCGCTAAGCCTTCGACGATGGCGGTCTTGCCGACGCCCGGCTCTCCGATCAACACCGGATTGTTCTTCGTCCGGCGGCAGAGGATCTGGATCACGCGGTCAAGTTCCGTGTCGCGGCCGATCAGCGGATCGAGCAATCCATCCATGGCGGCTTGCGTGAGGTCGCGGCTGAACTCGCTCAGCAGAGAACTTTCCTTGGGACGGTTTGACGAAACCTTTTCCGAACTAGACCGCTGGATCTCGTCGCGCACCTGCGTCAGTCGCAGGCCGCGCTCATGCAGGATGTCGGCGGCGAAGCACTTCTCTTCGCGCAGCAAACCTAGCAACAAATGCTCGGTGCCGATGTGCTTGTGGTTGAGACGCTCGGCTTCCTCGGCGGCGTACGCGAGGACGCGCTTGCACTCATGGCTCAGCGGCAGGTCGACCGAAGTCGAAACCTTCTCGCGCAGCGTGGTGTGCGCCTCGATCTGCTTGCGAATGGATTCGACGGACGCGCTCGATCGCAAAAAGCGGTTGGCGAGCGCCTTGTCTTCGCGCAGCAAACCCAGCAGCAAGTGCTCAGTTTCGATACAAGGGCTGCCGAACTGGCTGGCCTCATAGCGCGCGAAAAAGATGACACGCCGAGCTTTCTCGGTATAACGTTCAAACATGTTGAGTGCCCTCGTTAGTATTAGACGGATTCCCCAGGGCCACGGATTCAAGCAGATGGCTGGCCGCGACCAACTGCCCTCTTTCGAGCGTGACAACACGGTCCGCACGATGCGCAAAGTTCAGATTGTGAGTGACATGGATGGAAGTCAGGCGGCGGGATCGATGCAATTCATCCAGCAGATCCATGATCATTTCGCCGGTTTTAAAGTCCAAACTGCCGGTAGGTTCGTCGGCCAGCAACACGCTGGGGTTTCCGGCCAGGGCCCGCGCCAAAACCACACGCTGTTGTTCGCCGCCGGAAAGTTCGCCTGCCCGATGAGTGGCCCGGTTGCGTAAGCCGACCTCTTCCAAACGCGCCATCGATACGGGTTCTGCCTCCTGCTGGCTCTGACCGCGTATCAGCAGGGGCATCATCACGTTCTCGAGTGCCGTGAACTCGGCCAGCAGGGAGTGAATCTGCCAAACAAAGCCCAGTTCCCGGTTGCGGAAGTCCGCAAGCTGGTTGACCGGTAACAGGCAAATGTCATTCTGCCCGAAGTATATCGCACCCTCCGTTGGCCTGTCCAGACCTCCAAGTAGATGAAGCAATGTACTTTTTCCGCTGCCCGACTCGCCCACTAGCGCGAGCTTTTCGCCTTGCGCGACTTCCAGGTTGAGGCCGGAGAAGACCACCAGATCGGCATCGCCGGAGCGGTAGACCTTAGATAGGCCTACGGCGCGGACCGCGGGTTCTGTCGAAGCGGACATAACCTATACAACCATCTTATCGTTAAGTGCAACTGGGGAAACCGTACTAAGGTTTAATTATGAGAAAACTTCGGCGAGTGGAAGTTCCAGTACGGGGTTTTCGGTGCGGAGAACGTCGCCTTTGAATTCTTGGAGGCCAGCCTCGGGCGTGGCAATGTAGACCTGGCGCATAGCGGGATCGAGCAGCCAGATGTAACGTAGTCCCCTCGCGAAGTCATCGTCGATGCGGCGGCGCAAATCGCGCAGGCTTTCGATGGGCGAGAGGATCTCGATAACCAAGAACGGCGGCATCGCATCAGAACGATCTGGCTTTATGTGTATGCTTGAGCCGCCTAGGAAGATATTTAGGTCCTTGGTATGGGATTCGAGATACGCCACCAATTTAGAACGCAGAAGTTCGCCTAGGCTGGCGGACGAATCGGTGCCGTGGGTGATGAGCTCCTGGCGGACCCGTTCGAACGATAGGCCGCGGTCGCGCAGCAAGCTTGCGGCTAGAGTATTTTCTTCGCGGAGCAGCGCCATCAGCAGATGCTCGGTGCCGAGGTATCTGGGAGTCGATTTATCGGCCTCCTCAGCGGCGTAGGCCAGCACTCGCTGGGACTCATCACTCAGCGGTAGATCGACCGCGGTCGATATCTTATCGCGAACCGGAGTAACGGCTCGGATCTTTTGATGGATATATTTGACCGAATCGACGGAAGGCAGGAAGCGGTTTCTGAGCGCATGGTCTTCTCTGAGGAGTCCTAAAAGAAGATGCTCGGTCTCAATGCGAGAAGCGCCGAAATTGCTGGCTTCATAGCGGGCGAAGAAGATGACGCGGCGGGCTTTTTCGGTGTAGCGCTCGAACATGAGAGCCTTGGAGTTAGGCGAAGACTTCGGATAGGGGGAGTTCCAGCGCGGGGTTTTCAGTACGCAGAACGTCACCCTTGAATTCTTGGAGGCCGGCCACTGGAGTGGCAACGTACGTTTGCCGACTGGTCGGATCGAGCACCCAAACGTAACTCACACCCATTGCCAGGTAATCGTCAATGCGCTCTTTTACACGCTTCATGCGGTCTTCCGGCGAGAGGATCTCGACACACAAGAAGGGAGCTGTGCGGAATATTTGCTCCGTGGCTTTGCCCAGAACCACGCAAACATCGGGAATGCGGAAACGCGTTTTCGAGACTTGCACGCGCTGCTCTACCACCACCGTGATTCCAAGTTGCTTTTGCCGTGAGCCAAAATATACGGCGACGGCCGTTTGCAGACTGCTGTGATCCAGTTCGCCCAAGTTACGCTCCTCGATGCGCCCGTCCACGTAGTCGCAATCCGGCCGAAAGCTCGTCGCCAGATACTGTTCTACGGAGATCAGCGTCCCTGTGGGCATGTCCTCAAGCTACCACGATGTTTACGAGCTTATCCGGCACCACGATGATCTTCTTCACCTGTTTGCCGGCGATGAACGGCTGGACTTTGGGATCGGCCAGCGCCAGTTTTTCGATTTCCGCTTGCGGAATGCCGAAGGGAACGGACAAGCGTCCGCGGACCTTGCCGTTGACTTGCAAGACCACGTCGGCGGCGTCCTCTTTCGCCAGTGCTTCGTCGAAAGCAGGCCAGGATTGGCGGAATACCGGACCAGTGCGGCCGAGTTGTTCCCACAGTTCTTCCGCCAGATACGGAGCGAAGGGGCCGATCAACAAGACTACCGATGGCAAAATTTGATCCAGCGCCGCTCGCGACAAGTTCGCGTCTTCGTCGTTGAGCGTGTTGAGCAATTCCATCAGCGCCGCGATTGACGTGTTGAAGTGCCAGCGATTGTTGAAGTCTTCCGTGACTTTTTGAATGGTCTGGTGCAGCTTGCGGAGCGCGCGCCGGTCGGCCGCTGGATCGCCCGCGGCCTCGCGGTTGATGTTCCGCGTCACGAAGCGGTAAATACGTTCGACAAACTTGCGCGGGCCGCCGACGCTCGATTCGATCCACGGCATGTCTTTCTCGGGAGCGTTGGCGAACAGCACGAACAGGCGGCAGGTGTCGGCGCCGTACTTACCGACCATCTCTTCGGGGTCGACGACATTGCCTTTGGATTTCGACATCGCCGAGCCGTCGGACCCCAGCACCATGCCCTGTGTGAACAGGTTGGTCGCGGGTTCATCGTTTGTGATCATCCCCAAGTCGCGCATGACTTTCGTAAAGAAGCGCGAATAGATCAGATGCAGAATCGCGTGCGTGACGCCGCCAATGTATTGATCGATGGGGAACCAGCGCTTGATCTGCGCGGAGTCGAAAGGCGCGGCGTCGTTTTTGGGATCGCAGTAGCGATAGAAATACCACGACGAATCGACGAAGGTGTCCATGGTGTCGCTTTCGCGCTGCGCGTCCGTGCCGCACACGGGGCACTTCACGTTCATGAACGACGCGACCTCAGCCAGCGGCGAGCGGCCTTTGCCGGTGAACTTTACGTCGTAAGGCAGGATCACGGGCAAATCTTTTTCTGGAACGGGCACGACCCCGCATTTCGGGCAGTGGATCATCGGAATGGGCGTGCCCCAATAGCGCTGACGCGAAATGCCCCAATCCTTGATGCGGAAGGTGATGGCGGCTTTGCCGAAACCTTTTTGCTCGGCATAGGCGTTCATGCGGCGGCGGGCTTCTTCGCTGGGGAGGCCGGAAAACTCGCCGGTATTTTCCGTCACGCCGTAGTCAGTGAACGGGGCCTTGAGGCTGGTGTCGAGAACGCCGTCTGCGGGGCGAATCACGGGGCGGATCGTGATCCCGAACGTTTTTGCGAAATCGAAATCGCGCTCGTCATGCGCCGGCACGGCCATGATGGCGCCGGTGCCGTAGTCGATCAGCACGAAGTTGCCGATCCAGATGGGGATCTTCTCACCGCTGTACGGATTAATGGCGTAGTGGCCGGTGAACGCTCCGTCCTTGATGATGTCGCCGGGGCCCATCTGCTTGCGGGCGTCGATCATCTGCCGGGCTTTGGCGCGGCCGACGTCGTCGAGCAGCTTCTGCGCTAGCGGATGCTCCGGCGCCAGAATCACGCAGGTAGCTCCGTAGATGGTGTCGACGCGTGTGGTGAACACGCGGATTTTTTCGCTGCTGCCTTCGACTGCGAAATCGATCTCCGAACCTTCGGAGCGTCCGATCCAGTTGCGCTGCATGGAGAGCACGCGCTCGGGCCAACCGCCTTCGAGTTTGTCATAGGTGTCGCGCAGCAGTTCTTCGGCGTAGTCCGTGATCTTCCAGAACCATTGCTCCAGCGCGCGCTGCTCGACCGGGGTGGTCTCGTGACGCCAGCAGCAGCCGTCGATCACCTGTTCGTTGGCGAGCACGGTGGCGCACTCGGGGCACCAGTTGACGAGCGCTTTTTTGCGGTACGCGAGGCCGCGCTCGAACATCTTCAGGAAGAACCACTGGTTCCATCGGTAGTAATCCGGATCGCAGGTGGCGATTTCCAGATTCCAGTCATAGGCGAAGCCCATGCGGTGCATCTGGGTCTTCATCGCGGCGATGTTCGAAATCGTCCAATCGCGCGGATGCATCCCGCGCTTGATGGCGGCATTCTCGGCGGGGAGGCCGAACGCATCCCAACCCATGGGATGCTTGACGTTATACCCGCGCATCCACATATAACGCGCCAACGCATCGCCGATCGAATAATTGCGCACATGCCCCATATGCAGACGGCCGCTGGGATAGGGCAGCATCTCGACGACGTAATACTTCGGCGCGCTCGAAGCGGGGTCGGCGGCGTAAAGTTTCGCGTCGCTATTCCAGCGCTGCTCCCATTTCAACTCGATCTGGTTGTGGTCGTACTGGTTGTGGTCTTGGAAGCTTTCCGGCATAGGCTCTTCAGTGTGTCCAGGTTGCTCTGTTCGTCGCCGTCCTGATCCACCGGCGTCTCAAGAATAAAAGCTTTGGAACGAAGCTCCGGGTGGGTGAGAATGCGACGAAACCCGTCTAATCCAATATAACCTTGCCCGATGTGCTGATGGCGGTCGATGTGCGAGGCGAGCTGGCCTTTGGAATCGTTGGCGTGGATTACGTGCACGTTGTCCAGCCCCAGGATCGCGGCGGCTTGCGCGACGGTTTCTTTCAAGCCGGCCGCGGTTGAGACGTCGTGGCCTGACGCCAAGAGGTGGCAGGTGTCAAGACAAAAGCCTACGGGCAGATCCGTCATACGCGGCGCGAATTCGCGGATGGCAGCGAGCTCTTCGAAGCGTCCGCCGATTTGCGCGCCCGCGCCGACGGTGCACTCGGCCAGCAGCATTAGTTTCC
>Ga0265314_10003713_pt1 | contig 14618 bp, 14 predicted proteins | sample 4126metaG_FD_203106 | JGI IMG/M metagenome (GOLD analysis project Ga0265314, IMG submission 203106) | Rhizosphere microbial communities from Carex aquatilis grown in University of Washington, Seatle, WA, United States - 4-1-26 metaG | ecosystem: Host-associated > Plants > Roots > Rhizosphere >... | reverse complement strand
GATCAGCTCTTTTACTGGATCGCGTTGATGATCGTGTCGAGCATGTGGTTCACCGTCGTCACCGTCTTGGCGTTGGCGGAGTAAACCTGCTGCGCCTGGATCATGGTGGTGAACTGCTCGGCAATGTCGACGTTCGACTGCTCGAGCGAGCTTGAGGAAATCGTGCCCGCGCCGTTGCTGCCCGCCGAGAAGAGGTTCGGCGCACCGGCAGCGAGGGTCGACTGATAGGCGCCGCCGGAGATGCGCTGCAGGTTGTCGGGCGAATTGAACATCACGATCGGTATCTGGTAAATTTTCCGGTTGCTGCCGTTCGAATAGTTGATCGAGACGGTGCCGCCCGAGTCGATGCTGATATTGTTGAACGAACCCTGCGGCAGGCCGTCCTGCTGGATCGACGACACCGAAACGACGCCGTTGGGATCCGAGAACTGGGTGGTGCCGCCCGCCGTGTTGTAGGAGCCGAGGTCGAAGTTGACGGCTTGCGTACCCGCGCCCGGGAAGGTCAGGTTAAAGCTCACGCCCGCCGTCGTGCTGCCGGGAATGACGCTGTAAGCCGCGGGCGAAGCCGTGCTGGCGCCGACGGTCGAGATCGTGCCGGTCGGGGTCGAGCTGTTGAAGGTGATGGGGATGTTCGCGGTATAGTCGGTGCCGGTGCCGAGGCCGTTGGCGACGTCGACCGAAGCCGTCCAGGCGTTGGTGCCGGTCTTGACCCAGGTGATGGACATCTGGTGGGTGTTGCCGAGCGCGTCGAAGATGTTCACGTCCGACGCCGTCGAGGTGAAGTTGGTCGCGGCGTTCGAAGGCAGGTTGGCGTTGTACTGAACCTGCGAGGTCGGAACCGGATCGTCGAGCAAAGCGGAAATCTGGACTTCCGTCGATGTGGTGGTGTTGACCTGGCCGCTCTGCGAGATCGGGAAGCCGAGCAGGTAATAGCCGGCGCCGTTGACGAGGAAGCCGTCCTTGTCGAGCGAGAAATCGCCCGCGCGGGTGTAGTTGGTGCTGCCGCTGAAGCTGGTCGCGCCGCTCGCGTTGGTCGAGGCGGTCGTCACTTCGAAGAAGCCCTGCCCCGAGATCGCAAGGTTGGTCGAGGTCGCCGATGAGGCGATCGTACCCTGCACGTCGTTCTGGTATTGCGGGAGGGCGCGCACGCCGCCGGGGCTGTTGGTGGAGGCCGAAGATGCCGTGACGAGATCCTGGAATTCCGTGCCGATGCTCTTGAAGCCCGTGGTCTGGGCGTTCGAAAGATTGTCGGAGATGTTACCGATCGCCTGAGACTGGGCGTTAAGACCGGCAACCGAGACTTGGAGAGCGGCAAAAAGCGAAGCCATGAGACACCTCTTTGGTTGGGGGCACCCGCCGCTTCACTGCGGACACCCGGGTAATTCCAACTAGGTTTCAGCAAGCTTTGTGCCAAAAGGTAAGTTATTGAAATAACTGGTAAATTCCGAGGGTCACGCAACGCCTGCGCGTTGCGGGGGCAATAATTTCCCTCGAGCCCGGACTCTTTTGCACATAAAAATCAGAATCTTGCGCGGCGGAATCCTCTCTTCAAGTGAAGCCGGTCGCAGCGGCCGCGCCACCCTTCGTTTCCGCGCGGCATTAACCATAAAATGGAATTTGCAACCATTAGAGCCGTGTTGTTCGCAGATATTAAAACAAATAGGATCGATCTTCCAAATACGTTATTCGGTTTTAAGTATGTCTTTGATCGTTATGAAATTCGGCGGCGAATGCACCGCGCGCCCCAAAACCATTCCGGTTCTGGTTCAACAGCAGATCGCAGAAGGCCATCAGGTCGCGCTCGTCGTTTCCGCTCTGGCCGGAGATACCGACCGGCTTTTCTCCCAGATGAAAGATGCCGGTATCGAAGACAGGCATACGGTCGCCGACCATGTGGCGAAGGGCGAACAGAACGCCGCCGTATTGGTGGCGCGCGTTCTAAGCGACGCGGGCATTCCGGCGCAGCCCTGGCGCGCGCGAAAATTCGCGATCCCGGCCGAAGGAGACCCTGTCTATGCTACGGTCGATATGGAAAAATTCTGCGCCCGCGGCGAACAGTTGCTGAATGAATTGTTCAGCACGAACACCCTTCCGGTCATAGCCGGATATCAGGGACTCAACTCCGAAGGCAAAACCGTGCTGCTGGGACGCGGCGGCTCCGATACGTCGGCGGTGGCGATCGGTTGCGCCATCAGGGCCGATTATGTCGATTTCCGTAAAAACGGAACGAACGGCATCCATACCGCGGATCCGCGATTGGTGCCGGAAGCGAGGACGATACCCCGGATTTCTTACGAATTGATGCAGGCTTTTGCCGCCTGCGGCGCGAAGATATTGGCGCCCGATTCCCTGTCGATAGCGAAACAGGAATCCATGGCTCTCCATGTATCCGGTTTCTCCCCGGAAGCCCGGCAAAGCACGCTGGTAACCGTGAGCGACGAAATACCGGCGGGGCGGGTTATCGGCATTACCCATCGCCTGGGATCGTCGCCGGGCGACCCTGCGACGGTTACCACCATCGGAAAAGAATTGCGATTGGAAACCGCCGGCGCCATGGCGCAGATTCTTGCGGAGAAAGACATTTCCGTTATCGGAGAGCCGAGCCGGTCGGATAGTGCGGCCGGAATCGGCAGCATTACGGTAGCCATTTCGCCGGATTGCCTGAAGCGCGCCGTGTCCGAGCTGCATCAGGCATTCATTCCCCGTTAATGAGGCGCGGTCAAATCCCCAAATAAAAAACCGCCGCGGGTGACCGCGGCGGTTTCGAAACTTAATTCCTAAACCGTGTAATCGCGTCAAGCCGTGGCGAAAAACGGATTTTTCGAGAACCGGAGCGCAGCGTGCTTTAAGGCACGTGAGCACCGGATCGCAGAAAAAGCCGGTTTGCAGACCGGCTTCACGCGATTATCTGCCGAAGAGCGAAGCGACCGGCACGTGATAATAAACGCCTACGATTTCGGCGCCTGGGTTTCTCTTGCCGATGCCGGCGTTCGAGATGTGGCTGATTTCGCCGGTGATGCGGCTTTCATCGTTGAAGCGCCAGCCGAGTTCGGCCTGCGAGCGGAATTCGATGAAGCTGCCGAGCGTGACCATGTTACCGGCTTCGTAAAGGCCGACGCCTTCCGACCAGGTGAAGACGACGTGACGGCCGAGATAGGCGTCCATCGCCCAGCCGCCCGAAGCCAAACCGGCGCCGAGCGTGGTGACTTCAACGCCGGCATAGGGATGGAACTGCACATACTGGTCCCAGCTGTTGAAGTAGGGCGAGATCAGCGGCAGCATCGAAAGGCCCCAGCGATATTCGCCGCGGAAATCGACCGACTGCTTGTGGGTTTCGGATTTATCGAAATCCATGTAGCCGAGGCCGAAGGAAATCAGGTCGGGCTGCTTTCCGGCGGCGGGCGTCGAATTGGCCGTGTAGCTGCCGGCGGCTTGCGCGGTGAAAGGAACCAGGGCGGCGAGAAGGACGAGCAGACCGAGAAGACGCGACATGGGGGAAACCTGTAATTGGTGGAAGGAGGCCGCAGTCTCTCCCACTCCCCGAATTATGGCAAGAAAAAGATCGGCGTCAGGATTTCAGGCTTTTCGTTACGATTTCGGAACTATTGGCCGAAAGCTTCTTGTGCGCCGCAAGATAAGTGAGCTGTTTCCGCATCAGCCCCTGCCGTTTCGCATCGTAATCGCGCCAGCGGGCGAAGCTTTTGGCGAGCGCCGCCGCGCTGTGGGGGTTGATGGGGTCGATCTTCAAAATCATCCCGGCGATGAAAGCGTAGCCGGAGCCGTCCGCCGCATGGAAGCAAAGATTGTTGGCGGCGAAAGCGCCAATGAGGGCCGAAATGCGGTTCGGGTTCTTGATGTCGAAAGCCGGGTGCTTGAGCAGCCTCATCACCTGCGGCAGAACGTCCGTGCGTTTTGCCGATGCCTGCACCGCGAGCCACTTGTCCATGATGTTCGCGTTCTTCTTCCATTTTTGCTCGAAAAGCTTCAGGGCTTTTTCGCGCAAGGGTGAGTGCGTGTCGCCCAGAATGCCGAGCGCCGCGATGCGGTCGGTCATGCCGCGCGCGTCGGTCGCCTGATTGAGAAGTTTTTTGAGCACCGTTTCGTCTTCGCCCGCCGCGAGATATGCGAGGCAGAGATTCTTGAGACTTCTCTTCCCCATGCTCACGCCGTCGGTCGCGCCCGTGTCGGATTTCGCGAGATTGGCATGGATTTTCTCGAAATCCTCGTGCAGTTCGGCACCGATGCGGATCACCATCTGCTTGCGGGTTTTATAAAGCGCGTCCACATCGATGGGTTTTCCGGCCGCGCGCAAAGCGAGGCCAAGCTCGCCCTCGCTCGGCAGCGCCAGCACCATGGCGCGGAAGGCGGCGTCGAGTTTTTCGTCGCGCAGCACCGCGCCGAGCGCCTGAATAATCTTTTTCAGAGATGAAGTTTCAGACCCCCCCTCTAACTCCCCCCTCAAGGGGGGGAGAATAGCATTGGCGCTTATGGCGCTCCTCCCCCCTTGAGGGGGAGGCTGGGTGGGGGGTTGTCCAACACCAGAAAATAATTCTGCTTGCTGTAAAAGATATTTCGTCAGCAGCTTGTAACCCGCTTCCCAGCGGTTGAACGGATCGCTGTCATGCGCGAGCAGGAAGAGAAGATCATCCTCGCTCTGCGCGTAATCGAGCCGCACCGGAGCCGAGAAATCGCGCAAAAGCGATAATACCGGTTTCGATTTGATATTCTCGAAGCTGTAATTTTCTTCGGCTTTTTTCACCGAAAGAATGCGCGTGCCGATCATGTCACGCCCCTCATCGTCGAGCAGGCCGAAGGCGAACGGGATATGCAGCGGCTTTTTGTTTTTCTGCCCCGGTGTCGGCGGCGTGGCCTGCTTCACGTTCAAATGCAGCTTCTTCGCTTTTTCGTCATAGGAGCTTGTGACGGTCACGACCGGCGTTCCGGCCTGCGCGTACCACAGCATGAACTGCTTCAAATCGATCTTGTTGGCGTCCGCCATCGCGCGTACGAAATCATCGCAAGTCACGGCCTGCCCGTCATGGCGCTTCACATATAGATCCATGCCTTTGCGGAAGCCTTTTTTGCCCACGAGCGTCTGGATCATGCGCACGACTTCGGCGCCTTTTTCGTAAACCGTGGCGGTATAGAAATTATCGATCGCCTGATAGCGGTCGGGCCGCACGGCATGCGCCATGCCGCCGGCGTCTTCCGCGAATTGCGCGCGGCGGAGAAGCCGCACATTGCCGAGCCGTTCCACGGCAATGCTGTTCACGTCGCCCATGAATTCCTGCTCGCGGAACACGGTGAGGCCTTCCTTGAGGCTCAACTGGAACCAGTCGCGGCATGTTATGCGGTCGCCCGTCCAGTTATGAAAATATTCGTGCCCGACCACGCGCTCGATAAATGAGATGGTGCCGTCGGTCGCGGTCTCGACGCGCCCGAGCACGCAGGAGTCGTTGAAGATATTGAGGCCCTTATTTTCCATCGCGCCCATATTGAAGAAGGGCGTCGCCACGATCATGAAACGGTCGAGGTCATATTCGAGGCCGTAAGTCTTCTCGTCCCATTTCATCGCCTTCCGCAGTGCCGTGAGGGCAAATCCTGTTTCGTTCAGCTTGCCGGGCTCGACATACATTTCGATCAGCACGCGGCGGCCGGATTTTGTTTTAAAGCGCGTCGCGACTTTATCGAGCTTGCCCGCCACCATCGCGAAGAGGTAGCAGGGTTTCGGAAACGGATCTTCCCACACGGCGTAATGGCGGTGCTTGCCTTCGGAAGCTTTCTTCACGAGATTGCCGTTCGCCAGCAGCACCGGGAATTTCTTCCTGTCGGCATGGATGGTGACCGTGAATTTCGCCATCACGTCGGACCGGTCGGGATAATAAGTGATGCGGCGGAAGCCTTCCGCCTCGCATTGGGTCGAGAGCATCGCGCCCGACGCGTAAAGCCCGGAAAGCGTGGTGTTTTTGTAGGGGTTATGCGTGCTGACGATCTCCACCACGGCCTTCGGCGGCAGGCCGGGAATGGCGAGATCATGCGGCGTCAGCTTGTAATCGCGCGAGGAAAGTTTCTTTCCGTTGACGGAAACGCTAAGCAGTTTCTGCGCCTCGCCCTGCAAAAGAAGCGGCGCATTTTTTGCGCCCTTCGGGTTGCGCCGCGCTTCCATCCGCGTCGTGACCTTCGCATGGTCCTTCTGGATATCGATATCCATCGCGACGCGCCCCATCAGGAAAGCGGGGGCCTTATAGTCTTTCAGGAAAATTTCCTTGGATTTGGGCATGGCGGCTCGCGCAAGGGAGGGATGAACACTCCCTATAACATAGGCGCAAGCCGTGGCTTTTTAAAGATGCGCGCCGTTCAGCGCCGCGCGCAAATCGGGGCGGACCTGCCTGCCGGCATATTCGGCGCGTTCCACCATCTCCCGGTTACGCTGGGGGACCCATGTGCGCTGCAGGAACCTGAAATCTCTGCTGAATTCCCGCGCGAAAGCAGCGCGGTCGGCGGCACCGGCGATGAAAATCTCGAGCTTATGTTCGGCGCTTTCACATACGTCGGAAACGAAATAGGGCGTGGTCGCTGTTGCTTCGAGGAAACGCAGGGCCTCTGCCCGCAAGCCATGCGGGTTATCGTGTCTGACATTGTCGGGAACGAAATCCGGGATCAGCCAATTGCCGTCGCCCAAATTGCAGTTCTGTTTGCTCATTCTGAAATTCGTTCTCACATCCATAACGCACCGTCCCGAAATAATGGCTCTTTTATGGGTTCGAGACTTAGCACGAAAAAACCGAAAGTAAAAAGGCGGGATTTGGTTAATTCTTGCCGGTTTGCGCCCCGGCCTGTGCGGCCGTTTCCTTGGTCGTAAAGCTTTCGCCGCAGCCGCAGCGGCCGGTCTCGTTGGGGTTCTGGAAGTCGAAGCCGGAATGGGCGGGGCTTTCCTTGTAATCCATCACGGAGCCCACGATGAAAAGCGCGGCCTTCGGATCGATCACCACGGTCACGCCATGCTGCGTCACCTCATCCGCATATTTCGGCTTGTCGGAAAGCCGGTCGAGATACTGCATGTCGTAACTCATGCCGGAGCAGCCCTTGGTGGTGACGGAAACCATCACGGCGGCAGGGCGCGGTTCTTTTTGATCGAGCAGATGGCGGATGCGCACGGCGGCGGCTTCCGTAATCGTCAGCATCGCGCCGGGAAGCGGCGCGCCGGAAGGCTGGTTCTCCGGACCTGTGATATTGTCGAGCGACATGGCGTTCTCCTAAAACATGTTCAGCTTAAACTTCGCTTCGTCCGTCATCCGCGATTTGTCCCAGGGCGGATCCCACACCAAATTCACTGTCGCGCTGCGCACCTCACCGATATTTTCCACGGCCTTTTCCACCATGCCGGGCATGGAGCCCGCCACGGGGCAGCCGGGCGTCGTCAGCGTCATATCGATATGGACATCAAAGCTCCCGCTTTCAACCGGCGCACCTTCAACCGCCCCCTCCACAGGATTGATATCGATCTTATAGATAAGCCCGAGATCGTGAATGTTTACGGGTATTTCCGGGTCGAACACGCTCTTGCACTGTTCCACCACTTTTTCGCCCACGGATGCGATCTGCGCCGCAAGCGCTTCCGGGCTTTCCGCCGCCAAAGCTTCCGCGCTCATTCGGTGCTCACTTTCTTTTCGTTCTTCAGCGCAGCTTCCATCGTATGCCACGCCAAAGTCGCGCATTTCACCCGCATGGGGTAATGCCGCACGCCGGAAAGTGCATGGATGCGGTCGGCGTCGTCTTCCGAAATATCTTCCGCTTTCGGCGCCGATCCGGTGCAGGAGCCGTGCATATAGGCGAAAAGCTTTTCCGCCTCTTCCACCTTCTTGCCTTTCAGCATCTCCGTCATCATCGAGGCCGAAGCCACCGATATCGCGCAGCCGCTACCCTGAAAGGCGCAGTCGCGGATCACATTGTCGGCATCGACCGTCATGTAAAGCGCGAGCCGGTCGCCGCAGAGCGGGTTATGCCCGAGAGCTTCGCGGTTGGCATTTTCCGGCGCGCGGAAATTGCGCGGATGCCTGCCGTGATCGAGGATCAAATCCTGATACAGGTCGCGCAGATCGGTATCGAGATTTGCGTTTGTCATGCGAAAATCTCCTGCACTTTTTTCAGTGCCGCCGCCAGCGCATCGACATCTTCCATCGTATTGTAAAGCCCGAAGCTCGCGCGCGCCGTCGCCGTGAGGCCGAGCGCTTCCATCAGCGGCTGCGCGCAATGATGCCCCGCGCGGACGGCCACGCCCTGCCGGTCGAGGATGGTGCCGATATCGTGCGGATGCGCGCCTTCCATGGTGAAGGAAATGATGCCCGCTTTTTCTTTTGTCGTTCCGATGATGCGCAGGCTGTTGATCGCGCGCAGTTTCTCGGTCGCATAGGCGAGCAAAGCGTTTTCGTATTTGGCGATGCGGTTAAGCCCGATGGTCGAGACATATTCGATGGCGGAGCCCAAACCGATCACTTCGGTAATCGGCGGCGTGCCCGCCTCAAACCTGTGCGGCGGCTCCTTATATGTGGTTTCTGCAAACGAGACGCTGGCGATCATGTCGCCGCCGCCCTGCCAGGGCGGCATTTCCTTGAGTATTTCGCGCTTGCCGTAAAGCACGCCGATGCCGGTGGGGCCGTAAAGCTTGTGGCCGGAGAAAACATAGAAATCGGCGCCGATATCGCGCACATCCACATTCATATGGCTGATCGCCTGGCAGCCGTCGATGAGGGCGAGCGCGCCCGACCCGTGCGCCAGCTTCACGATTTCATGCACGGGCAGCACGCTGCCGAGCGCGTTGGACACATGCGCCACCGAAACCAGTTTCGTTTTCGGCGATATCGCGGCTTTTACGTCTTCCGCGCGCACGCCGCCTTCTGCCGTCAGTGGCACGATCTTGAGCTTGATCCCGAGAGCATCCCGCAGCATCTGCCACGGCACGATATTGGCGTGGTGTTCCAGCGTGGTGATCACCACCTCGTCGCCTGCCTGCAGAAATTTCCGGCCCCAGCTTTGCGCGACGAGATTGATGGCCTCGGTGGCGCCTTTGGTGAACACGATCTCGTCGTCATATTCGGCATTGATGAAACGGCGCACCGTCCCGCGCACCGCTTCGTATTTCTCGGTCGCGCGTACGCTCAGCTCATGCACGCCGCGGTGGATATTGGCGTAATCGCGCTCCATGAAGTGCTGCATCGCTTCCATCATTTGCTTCGGCTTCTGGGCGGAAGCGGCGCTATCGAGATAAACGAGATGATGCCCATGCACCTGCTGATCGAGGATGGGGAAATCTTTCTTATACTGTGCGGCATTGAAAGCCTTGGGTGCCGCGCAGGCGAACATCTCGCCCTCGCCGCTGCCTTCGGGCGCATAGCAAACAGGACTGGCGGGTTCGCGCATGGTCATGACAGATATCCCTCCACTTCGGCGCGGCAGGCATCGAGAATTTCCGGCGCACGGATCTCATTGAGGATTTCGCCGATGAAAGCCTCGATGAGCAGCGCCCGCGCCTCATGCTCTCCGATCCCGCGCGCGCGCAGGTAGAACATCGCAGCTTCATCAAGATCGCCGACGGTGCTGCCGTGGCTGCATTTCACGTCGTCGGCGTAAATCTCAAGCTCCGGTTTCGCGTCCATCTCGGCCTGCTCGGATAAAAGCAAAGCGCGGCTGAGCTGATGCCCGTCGGTTTTCTGCGCGTCTTTCGCGACAAGGATTTTGCCCTGGAACACGGCGCGCGAGCTGTCCGCCAGAACGGATTTATAAAATTCACGGCTGGTGCCGAAGGGCGCGGCGTGCGTGATGCGCGTCGCGGTATCGAGATGGTCGTGGTCTTTCGCCAGCATGGCGCCGTTGAGCGCGCATTGCGCCATTTTGCCATTGAGCGTCACGTCGATCTCGTTGCGCACAAGCGCGCCTCCTTTCAGCAGCGCGAAATTATCGTAAAACGCGCCTTCCTCGACGCGCACTTTGGTGTTTGCGATATGCGCGCCCGCGCGGCCCAGCACGATCTTCCCATGCACAAGCTTTGCCTGTTTCGCGAGGCTGATTTCGCTTTCCATCACATGAAGGGATTCGCTTTCATGCCGCTCGATCAGCGTGAGGCGGCCGCTTTCGCCAAGCTCGATGCGAAGCTTGACGGCGCTTTCCTGCGCTTTTTCGGAAGTGAACAGGAGTTCCACCGGCGAGGTCACGAGGCAGGTCTTGCCTTCGAGCCGGAGGCAATAGCCCTTCTCCCTGTCGCCGCTCATGATGTTTTCAGGAAGATCCCCGAAGCGCGATTTGTCTTTCTGCAGCACGCCGTCCGTGAAAACGAAACGAACCTGATTTTTAGCATCGTCACCCCCGCGAAGGCGGGGGTCCATTTTACCGTCAGGCAAGATGGATTCCCGCCTGCGCGGGAATGACGGGGAATTTTTTAGAATTTTCTCGATATCCGTATAGCGCCAGCTTTCCTTCTCGCTGCGGCTGCGCTCTAGGATTTTAGTAAGCGCGCTCATGCGATAAAGCCCCTTGCATGCATGATAGGCTTCAATTCATGCAGCGAATGGATGACATAATCCGGTTGCGCCGCGATGAGCCTTTCTTCCGATACGCAGCCGCCCGTGATGGCGACGCTGATGAGCCCCTGCTCGCGCGCGATTTCGATTTCCTCGACCGAGTCGCCGACGATGATCGCGTCGAAATCGCGGATCTCCTTGTCCCGCATGAATTGCTGCAATTGCTCGCCCTTCGTCAGGCTGCGCTGCTGCTGCGCCGCGCGGTCGGCATAAGCGAGGATTTCGGTAAAGAAAGCCTCGATGCCGAGGCGCTGCAACTGCTCCCTGATCGGATCGACCAGATGGTTGCTGAGGATGTAGGCGGCGATATTGTGCGCTTTCGCCTGCTGCAAAACCCAGACCGCGCCGTCGCGCAAAGCCGTCTGCCGCGCCAGCGATTCGTACAGATCGTGAAACTGCGTGTTGTTGGCATGGATCAGTTTCTGTACCTGCTCGGGCGCGAGCCCCAGATTGTTGTAAAGCTGGCGGAACGGAATATCGTAATGGCTGCGGAAAAATTCGAGCGATACGGGCGGATGATCGACGCCCTCCAGCAGCCGGTTGGTGCATTCATGCAGCGCGCCGATATCATCAAGCAGCGTGCAGTTCCAGTCGAACACCAGATGTTTGGCGCCGTTCTGCATCACGCCGCCTCGCCGCCCTGCTTGCCAGCCTGCGTTCCGGCAAAACCGGCATAGCCGGTTTTCTCAAGCTCATGCGCAAGCTCCGGCCCGCCCGAGCGCTTGATCACGCCCTCCGCCAGCACATGCACGAAATCCGGCTTGATGTAATCGAGGAGGCGCTGGTAATGCGTGATCACGAGCATCGCGCGGCCGGGGCTGCGCAGGGCGTTCACCCCGTCGGCGACAACCTTCAGCGCGTCGATATCGAGGCCGCTGTCGGTCTCGTCGAGAATGCAGAGCTTCGGCTCCAGCACCGCCATCTGCAGAACTTCATTGCGTTTCTTTTCGCCGCCCGAGAATCCTGCGTTGACGGCGCGTTTCAGCATGTCTTCCGACATCCCGAGCTGCTTCGCCTTCTCGCGCAAAAGTTTCAGCGCCTGCATGGCATCCAGCTCGCCCTCGCCGCGCGATTTGCGCAGGGCGTTGAGCGCGGTCTTGAGGAAATTCATGTTGCTGACGCCGGGAATTTCGACGGGATACTGAAATGCCAGAAAAATGCCGGATGCCGCGCGTTCCTCGGGCTTCAGGCCCAGAAGGTCGCGACCTTCATAGCTCACGCTGCCTTCGGTGACCGTATAGCCGGGGCGGCCGGAAAGCACATAGGAAAGCGTGCTTTTGCCGGAGCCGTTCGGCCCCATCACGGCATGCACTTCGCCCGCACCCACATGCAGGTCGATCCCTTTCAGGATTTCCTTGCCCTCGATCTTGGCATGCAAATTCTTGATCTCTAACATTGCTAACCCACGCTCCCTTCGAGACTGATCCCCACCAGCTTCTGCGCCTCCACGGCGAATTCCATCGGCAGTTCCTGCAGCACTTCCCGGCAGAAGCCGTTGACGATCAGCGCCATCGCTTCCTCGCCCGATAATCCTCTCTGCAGGCAATAGAAAAGCTGGTCTTCCGAAATTTTCGAAGTCGTCGCCTCATGCTCCACGCGCGCCGAAGGCTGGCGGCTCTCTATGTAGGGCACGGTATGCGCGCCGCATCTGTCGCCGATGAGGAGAGAGTCGCACTGCGTATGGTTGCGCGCGCCCTTCGCGGTGCGGAGAATTTTCACGAGGCCCCGGTAAGTGTTCTGCGCCCTGCCGGCGCTGATGCCCTTCGAGACGATGGTCGATTTCGTGTTCTTGCCGATATGGATCATCTTCGTCCCGGTATCGGCCTGCTGGAAATGGTTCGTTATGGCGACCGAGTAGAATTCGCCGACGCTGTCGTCCCCCTGCAGAATGCAGCTCGGATATTTCCAGGTGATGGCGGAGCCCGTCTCCACCTGCGTCCATGAGATTTTGGAGCGTGCGCCACGGCACGCGCCGCGCTTCGTCACGAAATTATAGATGCCGCCCTTGCCGTTCTCGTCGCCGGGATACCAGTTCTGCACGGTCGAATATTTGATCTGCGCGTCGTCGAGCGCGACCAGCTCCACCACCGCCGCATGCAGCTGGTTCTCGTCTCTTTTAGGGGCGGTGCAGCCTTCGAGATAGCTGACATAGGAGCCCTCGTCGGCGATGATGAGGGTGCGCTCGAATTGGCCTGTATTCTCGGCATTAATGCGGAAATAAGTGGAAAGCTCCATGGGGCAGCGCACGCCCTTCGGGATGTAAACGAACGAGCCGTCGGTGAACACGGCGCTGTTGAGCGTGGCGAAAAAATTGTCGCTGATCGGCACGACGGAACCCAGATATTTTTTCACGAGGTCGGGGTGCTTCTGCACCGCTTCCGAGACCGAGCAGAAAATAATGCCCTTCTCTTCGAGATTCTTTTTATATGTGGTCGCCACCGAAACGCTGTCGAACACGGCATCGACGGCGATGCGCGGTTCAACGCCGTTTTTATCGGGCTCGCTCTGCGCCCCTGCGGGTCGCAACCGCTCGACTCCGGCAAGCATCTCCTGCTCGCGCAGCGAGATTCCCAATTTATCAAAAGTCTTCAAAAGTTCGGGATCGACCTCGTCGAGGCTCTGCAGTTTTTTCTTCTGCTTCGGCGCGGCGTAGTAATAGGCGTTCTGGTAATCGATCGGCGGATGGTGGATCATCGCCCAGTTGGGCTCCTCGAGCGTGAGCCAGTGGCGATAGGCCTTGAGCCGCCATTCGAGCAGCCATTCCGGCTCGCCCTTTTTTGCCGAGATGAAACGCACGGTGCCTTCGGAAAGCCCCTTGGGCGCCGTTTCGGATTCGATGTCGGTGACGAAGCCGTATTTATATTTCTGTTCCGCAAGACCGGCGGCGATGGTTTTGGTTGCGAGAGTCATGACATCCTTTCCGAACCCTCACCCGCCAGCGCTTGCGCGCTGCCACCCTGGGCCGGCTCGACCGGCCCCGAATCCTGCTTCACTCGCTGCATTTGCAGCGAGCCCGCTTTGCGGGAGAGGGAAGGGGCCCGCGAAGCGGGAAGGGTGAGGGCACTTCCCACCATGTCCGCAAGCGATACGGCTTCCAATGCAGTACGCACCGCCAAATTCACCTTGTTCCAGTTGCCGCTCATCGGGCAGATCTGCTCCACGTTGCAATGATGGTTGCCGCCGTCGGCGCATTCGGTGAGGGCAATCGGCCCGTCCATGGCTTCGATGATGCGCGCGACCGAAAGCTCGCCCGCCCCGTGGCTGAGGCGATAGCCGCCCGTGGCGCCGCGCTGGGCTTCGAGGATTTTTGCTTTTGCCAATAATTTCAATATCTTGGAGACGGTCGGCAGCGGCAGGCCGGTTTTCTCGGCAAGGCAGGGCGCGGTCACGGCCACAGCATGCGTATCCGGGCACCCGCTAACCATTTGAGTTAAAAGGGTAACTGCGTAATCCGTCATGCGGCTGAGCTTGATCATGCCGGGTTTATAACAATCAGTACCTAATTAGTCTAGATTAAAAAGCCGTTTCCCCGGCGGCACCGGCCCTCTATAACGGCCGCATAACAGGGATGAATTTCAAAGGATGAATTTGTGACGGAACCCCTTCCCAGCACGAAGTTCGTATTCGACCTTCGCCACGCAGCCCCGGATCTGCAAAACAATGTTTTCGAGAAGAGCCTCGCGCGCCTTCTGAGCGGGGAGATCAGCGTCACGGATGACCATGAAGCGGTGCCCCCTGATGTCCTTATCGGCAGCCTCAACCAATGCCTCGGTCCGCTTGAGCGTGTCCGGCTGCAGCATTTCCTGATCAATTTCTCGCGCGAGACTTTCGAAAAACCGCTCGCCGAAATACCGGCCGCGCTCGTGCGCAACCTTTTCGCGGCCTCGCATTTTATTCCCGGCCAGTCCGTGCCCGCCGTGCTGACGGAACGTGCGGAAGAAGCGGCGGCAGCGGCGGAAAAAATAACCGCTTCGAACCGGCTCCAGTTCCTGACCGCCGCCTATCACGCCCTGCATCACGCGCATAAATTCACGACGGTGA
>Ga0265314_10003712_pt1 | contig 14625 bp, 14 predicted proteins | sample 4126metaG_FD_203106 | JGI IMG/M metagenome (GOLD analysis project Ga0265314, IMG submission 203106) | Rhizosphere microbial communities from Carex aquatilis grown in University of Washington, Seatle, WA, United States - 4-1-26 metaG | ecosystem: Host-associated > Plants > Roots > Rhizosphere >... | reverse complement strand
TCGCCGAAGCGATAAGCGCTGCCGGCCAGCGTATCGTCATAGGCCGCGGTATCAAGCGGCGGGCAAGCGCTGCCGAGCAAGGTGGGGTCGACACTCTTTGGCAGCCCCGGCACCTTCTCTTCCGGTGCGTCGACTTTCTCGTTGCGCTTTCGCACCATGACCCAGCGCGCGTAGTCCAGCACCGTCTCGCCATGCTGATTGAAGCCGCGCGAGCGCACATAGACGATACCGGTCTTCTTGTTGGAGTTTTCCTTCAGTCCGATCACTTCCGACACGGCATTGAGCGTGTCGCCGGGGTAAACGGCTTTGAGGAAGCGGCAATCGGCATAGCCGAGATTGGCGACGGCGTTGAGTGAGATGTCCGGCACGGTCTTGCCGAATACCATGTGGAAGACCAAAAGATCGTCGATCGGCGAGCGCGGGTAACCGATCTTTTGCGCGAACGTATCGGACGATTGCACGGCAAAGCGTGCGCCGAACAGGCCATTGTATAGTGCGACGTCGCCGGTGGTCACCGTGCGCGGCGTAGCGTGGGGGATTTTCTGGCCGAGGCGGAATTCTTCGAAGAAATTACCCGAACTGGTTTTGGGCGCGCTCACGTCACTTCGCTCCTGGATCCGATCTTGCCCGGCACCGCCATTCTCACAAAACCGTGACGGAAATGCCAGCTTCAACCGCAAAGAATCGAACAGAACGCCGCATCCCGGACTTCTCGGCGTCGTATATTGTTGGTGTAAGCGACAGGACAGCCCGCGATGACGACAGAGACTATGACCTATAAGGCCGGCGACGGGGTCATCCATCCCGCATGGGTGCGGATCACGCATTGGATCAATGCCATTGCGATTCTCGTCATGGTCGGCTCCGGCTGGCAGATTTATAACGCCTCGCCGCTGTTCGGATTCAATTTTCCCAAAGACATCACCTTGGGCGCCTGGCTCGGCGGCGGTATCCTATGGCACTTCGCTGCGATGTGGGTGCTGGTGGTCAACGGGCTGATCTATGTGACGCTCGGCGTCGCGACCGGCCGCTTTCGCCGCAAGCTGCTGCCGATTTATCCGAGTGAAGTCGCCGCCGACGTCAAGGCGGCGCTGACCTTCAAACTCGCGCATGATGACCTCTCGCATTACAACGCCGTGCAGAAGCTGCTCTATAGCGGCGTGATCTTGTGCGGGATCCTCATCGTGCTGTCGGGGCTGGCGATCTGGAAGCCGGTGCAATTCCAGGAGTTGACGTCGCTGTTCGGCGGCTACGACTTTGCCCGTTACGTGCATTTCTTCGCCATGGCGGCGATTGTCGGCTTTCTCGTCGTCCACGTGGCGTTGGCGCTGCTGGTGCCGAAGAGCCTGCGCGCCATGGTGACGGGGAATTAACATGAAAAAGCGCCACATTATCCCCGGTGTCGATTCGCGATTGCTGATCAAGGACGCGGCCAAACTGATGCCCGATCCGATGCGGCGCAATTTTCTGCGCGGCGCGGCGAGCCTCGGCGCGCTGACCTTTCTCACCGGTTGCGACATCATCGACGGCGACACCGCCGAAGGCGTGTTGCGCAAGGTGTCCGAATTCAACGACGCGGCGCAGGCGGCGATCTTCAGCCGCACCAAATTGGCGCCGGTCTATCCGGAAAGCGCCATCACCCGGCCGTTCCCGTTCAACGCCTATTACGACGAGGACGACGCGCCGGTCGTCGACGGCGCGAACTACAAGCTCGAGGTCGGCGGTCTTGTCGACAACAAGAAGGCCTGGACGATGGATGAGCTTTACGCGCTGCCGCAGGTGTCGCAGATCACGCGGCATGTCTGCGTCGAGGGCTGGAGCGCGATCGGCTCGTGGCAAGGCGCGCAGCTGTCTGAATTCTTGAAGCGGGTCGGCGCCGATACCCGCGCCAAATACGTCTGGTTCAAATGCGCCGAGGGCTACACCAACACCATCGACATGCCGACCGCGCTGCATCCGCAGACGCAGATGACGTTCAGATTCGACAACAAGATATTGCCGCGCGCCTACGGCTTCCCGATGAAAATCCGCATGCCGACCAAGCTCGGCTACAAGAACCCGAAATACGTCGTCGCCATGGAAGTCACTAACACCGACCGCGGCGGTTATTGGGAAAACCAGGGCTACAACTGGTTCGGCGGGTCGTGACGCTTACTTGAGCTGGTCGGCGCTGACGAAGGGCGTCGTGGTCGCAGGTCCCTCGCCGACGATCAGCAGCACCGCGTCGGTTTCCTTGGCGCCGTCCCAGTGCACCTGCTTGCCGTAATGCGTGACGAAGGAGCCTGCCGGCATCGGCACGCTGGCGTTTGCAGGATCCCAAGTCGGGCCGCTGCCGACCCACCACGTGCCCGATAGTACGGTGATGAAGCGGTCGTGCGGATGGAAGTGCGGCTTGCTGAAGTGATTTCCCGCGGTCCATTTGGTCAGCACGCCGTAGAGCCCTGGCTTGGTCGGATCGCCGAACAGCACGGCCTGCTGATTGCCGGCCGGGGTCACCGGGCCCCATTTGATCTGATCGGGCAGTTGATAGATCACGGCCTTGGGGTCGAGCTCGACGGCTTGCGCCGGCAACGCGATAGCGGCGAACAACAGCGCCGCGGCAACGGTCGCAAAACGGCAGATCATGGTCGCCTCCCTGATCCGGCTGCTGGAAGCGCCGGTTAGGGGTAAGTCTCACGCTTTCGCCAAGGCGCGTCTAGGAGCCTAGCGCTCGTTCGGCGCCTCGGCCGGCCGCGCCAGGATCAGCCGTGCGCCGCGCTGGAAGGTCAGGTAGCTCCACAGCCAGCTGAAGGCGACGATGAAGCGGTTGCGTAAGCCGATCAAGAAATAGATGTGCGCCACGCTCCAGAACAGCCAGCCGATGAAGCCCTTCAGGCGCAGCACGCCGAATTTCACCACCGCGGCGTGGCGGCCGATGGTCGCCAGATCGCCGAGATGCATGTAGCGGAACGGCTTGGTGAAGGCGCGCCCGGTGACGCGCGCCGCGATCAGTTTGCCGACATATTGTCCCATCTGCTTGGCCGCCGGCGCGATGCCGGGAACCGGCAGGCCGTTGCTGGTAACCGCGGCGGTGTCGCCGATCACGAAAATATCGGAATGGCCCGGCACCGAGAGATCGGGCGCGACCTTTACACGCCCGGCGCGATCGGCTTCGGCGGCAAGCCACTTGGCCGCGGGCGAGGCGACCACACCCGCCGCCCAGATAATGGTGCTGGCGTCGAGCCGGCCGCTATTGAGGTCGACGCCGCGTGCGTCGCACTTCGTTACCATGGTGTCGGTCATGACGGTGACGCCGGCGCGCGTCAGCGTGTCGCGCACGTAATCCGATTGCGCGGGCAAAAACGCCGGGAGCAGGCGCGGTCCGGCTTCGATCAGCACGATGTGCGCCGAGCGCGGATCGATGCGCCGGAAATCCGTGGCCAAAGTCTGGCGCGCGATCTCGGCGATGGCGCCCGCCATCTCCACGCCGGTAGCGCCGCCGCCGACGATCACAAAGGTCAGCAATCGTCGCTGTTCGTCCGGATCGGCCATGATCTCCGCCTGCTCAAAGGCAATCAAAATGCTGCGGCGGATGCGAGTGGCGTCTTCGATGCGCTTGAGGCCGGGCGCGACGCCCGCCCATTCGTCATGGCCGAAATAAGAGTGCATCGCGCCGGTCGCCAGCACGAGATAATCGTAAGGCATGTCGCCGGCGTCGGTGTGGACATATTTTCTTTGCGTATCGATGCCCGCGACGTCGGCCATCAGCACGGTGGCATTTTGCTGCGAGCTCAGGATATGCCGGATCGGCCAGGCCACGTCAGCCGGCGACAGCGCGGCGGTCGCCACCTGATAGAGCAGCGGCTGAAAGCAGTGATGGTTCTGCCGGTCCAGCACCGTGATATCGACGTTTGCCCGGCGCAACGTGCGCGCGGCCTCCAGGCCGCCGAAACCGCCGCCGACGATGACCACTTTGGGACGCTGCTCCGGCATCGCCGCCCTCCCATGGGCTCCCGTCACTGTCACCTGAAGCGCGGCAGTTGCCAAGCCTGTGGGGAGGCTTTAGCAATCCGCAGCTTTGACGAACCAGTGAGGCGTAACGACAATGGCGACCCACCATCTCCTGCTGCTCCCCGGCGACGGCATCGGCCCCGAAGTGATGGCGCAAGTGAAGCGCGTCATCGATTTCTTCAACAAAAAGGGCCCCGATAAGTTCGTCACCAAGGACGATTTGGTCGGCGGCGCCGCTTACGACGCCCACGGCGTTGCCATCACCGACGCCACTATGGCGAAGGCCAAGGCCGCCGATGCCGTAATCTTCGGCTCGGTCGGCGGTCCGAAGTGGGACAAAGTGCCCTATGAGCACCGTCCGGAAGCGGGCCTTTTGCGCCTGCGCAAGGATCTCGAGCTTTACGCCAACTTGCGTCCGGCGGTGACCTATCCGGCGCTGGCCGACGCTTCCTCGCTTAAACGCGAACTGGTCGAAGGCCTCGACATCATGATCCTGCGCGAGTTAACCGGCGGCGTGTACTTCGGCGAGCCCAAGACCATCACCGACCTCGGCAATGGCCAGAAGCGCGCCATCGATACGCAGGTCTACGACACCTACGAGATCGAGCGCATCGGCCGTGTAGCCTTCGAGCTGGCGCGCAAGCGCCGCAACAAGGTAACCTCGATGGAAAAGCGCAACGTCATGAAATCCGGCGTGCTCTGGAACGAGGTCATCACCGCGATCCACGCCAAGGAATTCAAGGACGTGCAGCTCGAGCACATGCTGGCGGATGCCGGCGGCATGCAGCTGGTGCGCAATCCTAAGCAGTTCGACGTCATCGTCACCGACAATTTGTTCGGCGACATGCTGTCGGACGTGGCCTCGATGCTGACCGGTTCGCTCGGCATGCTGGCCTCGGCATCGCTTGGTGAGGTCGATCCCAAGACCAAGAAACGCAAGGCGCTCTATGAGCCGGTGCATGGCTCGGCGCCGGACATCGCCGGCAAGGGCGTCGCCAATCCGATCGCGATGATCGCGTCCTTCGGCATGGCGCTGCGCTACTCGTTCGATATGGGCAAAGAGGCCGATATGATCGACAAGGCGATCGCCGCGACGCTCGACAAGAACATCCGCACCGGCGACATCAAGTCGGAAGGCTCGAAGGTCGTGAATACCCAGGAAATGGGCGACGCGATTCTGGCCGAGATGGAAGCGATGGCCTGATCCGCGCAAATACCGCAATAAAAAACGCCGCCCTGAAGGCGGCGTTTTTTTTATTCAGTATTGCTAAGTATTAGAACTGTAGGAACGGCGTGTTCTTGCTCGGCAGCGTGAAGCCGTTCGGCAGCGGCGACTGACTGCTGCCGAAGGCCGTATTGTTCAGCACGCTGTTTGCTCTATGGTTCGGCGGCGAAGCGTATTTGTGGTCGCTGTTTTCGCCCGGAAACACTTCCGTGCCCGGATCGAGATAGGAGCGCCGCTGGATGATGATCCGGGTGCGCTTGCGGCCGTCTTCATCTCGGCTGGTGTAGACCGTGTGGCCGTGGGCATCGACGTAAGCCACGCGCTTTTTTTGCGGCGCGGCGCCGGCCGGCGCGGCCAGAAGTCCGGCGGCGGCAACGGCAGCAAGTGCGGCAACAATGAATTTCAAGCGCATGATTCCTCGCCTTGTCCCAGTCAAACGCAGTCTAGCGGGGTTCGGTTCACCGCGACAGGCATACATGACCGGCAATTCACCCGGAATCCATTAAAAAAACGGCTCCGCCTGCCGGGCGAAGCCGAATCTCTGGAAAGTGAGGCTATTTCGCCTCAGCTGCCGTAGTTTTTTTTGAGGTAATCGCCGATCGCCTTGGCGTCGGCCTCGTCGATCGGGGCGCCGAAGACCTTGATCATCTTGGTGACCTCGGCGTCCCAGGTCGCGGCGCTCGGGAAGGGCGAGTTCATCTGGATGTAGTCGAGGCTATGGCAGGCGGCGCAATTGCCTTCCACCTTGTCGAGGCCGTCGGCCTTCTTGAGCTGGATCGGCTTCTCGTTGGCCAAAGCGGGCATTGCAAGGCCGAGCATGATCGCGCCAATAAGGGTGTATCGCATGGTTGCCTCCCTCACGCGCCGGTCACGGCGACGGACGAATAGAGATTGTGGTGGTAGCCGGCGGGGTTCTGAATGAGCTCGGTGGTTTGACCCTGGCCTGCCGCGTTGGTCGCGCGGGCCATGATTTTCTGCGCTCCCTTGCCGATCGATAGGTCCGCGCTCCACGGCCGGAAGGCGAATTTGCCGAGATCCTTGCCGAGCTTGGCCGCTTGCCAGGTCTTGCCGCCGTCGGCGGATACTTCCACCGATTTGATGCCGGCGCCGCCATCCCAGGCGATGCCGCTGACGGCCGTCTTGCCGCTCTTGATCTTGGAGCCTTCGCTTGGCGTCGTGATCAGCGAATTCACCATCATCTCGGTAATCGGCGTATTCGGTCCGATCGATTCTTGCGACGCGAATCGCGCCCCCGGGAATTTGCCGATCGGAATGCGATAGGCGCTCTTCATCCAGAAGCCTTCGAACGGCTTGGTCACCGCGCGGATCGACACCAGATGCTTCATCCAGTAGGTGCCGGTCCAGCCCGGTACGACGAGGCGCGCCGGAAAACCGTTGAGATGCGGCAGAGGCGCGCCGTTCATTTCGTAGGCGACGATGGTGGTGTCTTCCATCGCCTTGGCGACGGGAATGCTTTTGACGAAGTCCGGTGTCTTGTCGAGGACCGGGCCATCGGCGCCGTCGACGACGATCTCGACGGCTTCCGGCTTCACGCCGGCCTTGACGAGAATGTCCTTGAGCTTGGCGCCTTTCCAACGGGCGCAGCCCATGGCGCCGTTGCCCCATTCGACGCCGGCGACATGCGGCAGGAACAGCCCGCGGCGGTTGCCAGAACATTGATTGACCGCGACCACTTCGACGGCCGGCAGTTTCTTGAGATCGGCCAGCGTGAATTCCGCCGTGCCGTTGGCGCCGTCGCCGCCGACGACAAGTTTCCAGGTCTTGGCGTCGATCTTCTCGGGAATATTCGCCAGGTGGTAGCGCACGAAGAACTTGTCGTTTGGCGTGATCGGCGTCTTGAAGTAGTCGATTGGCGCTTCGTAATTCGGCGGCCGGTAGGTCAGCTTGATCAAGGGCTGCTTGCCCGGCAGCCGCTCCATCGCGGCTTCGCCGCGCGTTCCGTCGGGCAGCCCCGCATCGATATTCGCTATTTCAGCGGCGGCTTGATCGAATGTTGCGAAGGCAAGGTTGGCGCCGACAAAGGCTGCGCCTGCGCCCGCTGTGCCCAGCAGGTGACGTCGTGTGATCATCGTTCCTCTCCCCAGAGGTTTCGGTAAAGCCGTTCGGTCATCACCGCGGCTTTACATATTTATATTTGAATACGATCCGACGGATTCGGCGTCGGGTCAAATGAATTGGTTCACGCGCCGCGAAAATCGTTGCCGCAGCGCGGCGATCAATCCCATCGCGTGAGAAATCTACCGCGCCGCCTGCTTGCCCCAGAGCGCGCGATGCTTGGGCGTCGGCGCCATCAGCGGGTTGCGCTCGCCGCAAAAATTGCGGTTAAGCTCGGCTTGGGCGAACAGCAGCCCAATTTTGGGTTCGCTGCCGGCGGCGAGCAGCGTCAACCGGTCGAGCGCGCAACTGAGCGTGCTGCGCTCGACGAACTCATTGCCGCCAAATTTCGTACCTTGGCAGAACCAGCCGGACAGTTGCATGCGCGGATCGTCATAGGCGCGCACGAAAGCGAGGCAGCGGCGCGGCGCGCCTTGCGAGGTCGCGAAGGTCACGATCGACAGTGGACCGAATTTGCTGGCGAGCGGTTCGCCATCGCTTGCCACATCGACCGGGCCCAGTCCGGCGGCGCCCGTCTCGATTTCGGTTCTAGCATCGGCAAAGTGCGGTAGCTCGACGCCGGGCCGGTAAATCTCAACCTGGAGGTACGGCGCAACGCCGTCGGCTTGGCCGAGACTGAGAATGTCCTTGCGGCCGCCGCCTTCGCCATGACGGCGGATGGCGTAGTGCGCCGGCACGTCGGCGGCTTCGGGGATCGAGAGCGCGAAGGCGGGGAAGGGCCGCTCGATCTCGATCCATTCCGAGCGATGAACCGGGCTGATGGCCTCAATCACCGGCGGCGATTGAAATAAATGCGCGGTGACGGTGGAAAGCACGGCAATGGCACCCCCATACGCGAGAATACGCACGAAGGCGGAGGGCAGGTCGTCACGCCACGAATGCAGGGCCGGATGCATGGCCGCGTCCATTCAAGCCGCCGTTGTCATTGGTCCTGTTCTCGCTTAGAAGCCCTGCCATCCGCTTGCGGTGTGGTTGTGCGCCAGCGGATATTATTCCGGAGAGTTAACAATGGGTTACAAGGTCGCTGTGGTGGGTGCCACCGGCAATGTCGGGCGCGAAATGCTCAACATTCTGGCTGAGCGCAGCTTTCCCGCCGATGAAGTCGTAGCGCTGGCCTCACGCAAGAGCATGGGCCAGGAGTGCTCCTACGGCGACAAGACCCTGAAGGTGAAAGCGCTCGACCACTACGATTTCTCCGACGTCGACATTTGCCTGATGTCGGCCGGCGGGGCCGTATCCAAGGAGTGGTCGCCCAAGATCGCGGCGCAGGGCGCCGTGGTGATCGACAATTCGTCGGCCTGGCGCATGGACCCCGACGTGCCGCTGATCGTGCCGGAGGTGAACGCCGATGCGCTGTCGGGTTTCACCAAGAAGAATATCATCGCCAATCCGAACTGCTCGACCGCGCAGCTCGTCGTCGCGCTCAAGCCGCTGCACGACAAGGCCACGATCAAGCGCGTCGTGGTCGCGACCTATCAGTCGGTGTCGGGCGCCGGCAAGGAAGCGATGGACGAACTGTTCCAGCAGACCAAGGCGGTGTTCACCGTCGGCGAAATCATCACCAAGAAATTTCCCAAGCGCATCGCCTTCAACGTCATTCCTGAAATCGACGTCTTTATGGAAGACGGCTACACGAAGGAAGAGTGGAAGATGATGATGGAGACCAAGAAGATTCTTGATCCCAAAATCAAGCTGACCGCAACGTGCGTGCGGGTGCCGGTGTTCGTCGGCCACTCCGAAGCAGTCAACGTCGAATTCGAGAATCCGATCAGCGTCGAGGAAGCAACGCAAATCCTGCGCAGCGCGCCCGGCTGTCTGGTGATCGACAAGCACGAGCCCGGCGGATACGTGACGCCGTACGAGTGCGTCGGCGAGGACGCCACTTATATCAGCCGTATCCGCACGGATCCTACGGTCGATAGCGGCCTGCAGATGTGGGTGGTTTCCGACAATCTGCGCAAGGGCGCGGCGCTCAACGCCATCCAGATCGCCGAGTGCTTGATCAACCGCAAGCTGATCCAGGCCAAGCGCAAAGCCGCGTAATTTGGCGGCGTAAGCGACGGGTTAATTGCGTCCCACCGGCTTGAACGTGCCGGTGGCTTTGTCGAGCACCGACAGAGCGCCCGAGGCGACGCCGAAATAGGCGCCGTGGGTCGCGACCTTGCCTTTCTCGATCAGCTTGGCGAGCATCGGAAACGTCATCAGGTTGTCGAGGCTGTTGGCGATATTGGCTTGTTCGAGCCGCGTCAGATAGGTTTCGCGCGTCTCGGCGCCGCCCATCGGCCCGAGCTTCTTGGCCGCCGGGGTCATCAACTGCATCCATTTGCCGATGAAGTCGCCGGGCGACAGCGGCTGGCTTTCCTCGGCATAGGCTTTGACGCCGCCGCAATGGGCGTGGCCCAAAACGACGATGTGTTTGACGCGTAGCGCGCCGACGCCGAATTCCAGCGCGGCGGAAACACCGTGGGCCTGCCCGTCCGGCGAATACGGCGGGATGATATTGGCGACGTTGCGGACGACGAAAAGTTCGCCCGGCCGGGCGTCGAAAATGACCTCCGGCGAGACGCGTGAATCGCAGCAGCCGATGACCATAACTTCCGGCGATTGCCCGGCGCGGGCCAACTCGTTGTAGCGGTCCTGCTCCCGCTGCAGCCGGCCGGCGGCAAAGGCGCTGTAACCCTCGATCAAACGCTGGGGGAACTTCATGGCTGTAAGGTCCGGACCACTCTGCTCAATTTCATATCAATGGCCGTCAAGCAAGCGCCAAAAGCCATCGGCCGAGCGTCAAATCCGATCAAGCAAGCGTCATGCCCGGGCCGCAAATCCCCCGTACCAAACGGCGATAACAGGAAACGCGAATATTCATTACTTGTTCACCTAAAATCGCCCAGAACAGCCCTAAAGCCCATGCTGTCGCCAAACAAGCCAGTTGCATCGACCCCCGCGCTGCCGCGCGATCGCTCGTCCGGCATTTCCGGCGCGCAGATCGCCATCTTGTTTGCCGCGCTGCTGCTGCTCATCTCGATCCCGATCTGGACCCATCCGCTGCCGCCGCTGTCGGATTACGTCAATCACCTGGCGCGTATGCATGTGATCGCCACGCTGGCGACCAACCCCCAACTGGCGAGCTTTTACGAACTCAATTGGCAGGTGATTCCGAACCTGACCATGGATCTGATCGTGCCGCAGCTAGCGCAGTTCCTGAACATCTATGTGGCGGGTCAGGTCTACATCGTCGCCATGTTCGCCTTGATCATCTCCGGGACGCTGGCGTTCAATCGGGCGCTGGTCGGGCGCTGGACGGTCCTGCCGCTGTTCGCCTTCCCACTGCTCTACAATTACGTCTTCCTCGTCGGATTGATGAACTATCTGTTCGGCATCGGCTTGTCGCTGTGGGCGCTGGCTGGCTGGGTCGTGGTGCGCGAGCGCGCCTGGCCGATCCGTCTCCTGTTGTCGACGGTCTCGGTTGTCGCCCTGTTCTTCTGCCATCTCTCCGCGCTCGGCATTTACGGCATCGGACTGTTGTCATTCGAGATCTTGCGGCTGTGGGACTGGCGGCGCGAGATCGGGCCGGCGCGCGTTATCGATTTCATCGTCAGCGGCTTGCCGTTCTTGGCCGCGGCGCCGCTTCTCTATCTCAGCCCGACCATGAACCTGATTTCCAACACCTATTGGGATCAGCGCGGCAAGATCGACGGGTTGATGTACGTCATCAGCGATTATTCCGACATCGCGGCTTTCGCGCTGGTCGGCATCATGGCGACCGGCGTGGTCTGGGCAGTCCGCCATCGCGTGCTGCGCTTTCACCCCTTGATCTACGTCTTGCTTGCGGTCGGCGGTGCGATCTACTTCGCGCTGCCGCGCATCATGTTCGACACCTACATGACCGATCAGCGCGTGCCAATCGGGGTCGCCTTCATGCTGTTCGCCTGCGGCGATTTACATCTGCGGCACCGGCTGGTGCGGCGCGGCTTCCTGGTCGTGCTCGTGGTGCTGATCTCCGGCCGGCTGATTGAGATCGACTACAACTGGTCGCAATTGTCGGATTCGACCAGCCAGTTCCGCTCCTCGGTGCGCCGCATCATCCCGGGCTCGAAAGTATTTGTCGCTTACGCCGACCGCTCGCTCGGCGAAGACGTGCGCGACCTCGGGCTGGTTCATGCCGCCTGTATCGCCACCATCGAGAAGTCATCGCTGGTGACGACGCTGTTCACCGTTGCCGGCAAGCAGGTGCTGCACGCCCGGCCGGAATTCAAAGACTTCGTCGATGCCCAGGACGGCACGCCGCCGCAGACCGCGCAGCTTATCGTCGCCGCCGAACACCCGACGCCCGGCATGCCGCAGTTCTGGCTGAACTGGACCAAGTTCGATTATCTCTACGTGCTGTTCACCGAGGACGAGGCGCCCAACCCGGACCCGTCGCGCCTCAAGCTGGTCGCCGACGGCGACCGCTTTCAGCTGTACCGCATCGGCAAGTTCGAAACCCTGAACGTGACCAAACCCAAGACCCGGTTCGACTAGGGCCTGCGCGGCGCTTGATAGTTTGCTTGATAGTTTTTCTGCGCCCGATAAAGTCGGCGGTATGACCCTACGCCCCCGCCGCAGCGTGCTTTACATGCCGGGCTCCAACGCCCGGGCCCTGGAAAAAGCCAAGACCCTTCCAGCCGACGGCGTCATCCTCGACCTCGAAGATTCGGTGGCGCCAGACGCCAAGGAAAGCGCCCGCCAGCAGGTCTGCGAAACGGTCAAGGCCGGCGGATTTGGCCCGCGCGAGGTCTTCATCCGCACCAATGGCATCGATACGCCCTGGTTCAGCGACGACCTGACGGCGGCGGCGCATGCGGCGCCGGACGGCATCGTGGTGCCGAAGATATCCTCGCCACAGCAGTTGGAAACCATCGGCCAGCGCCTCCTCGATATGGGCACCGACCACAAGACCAAAATCTGGGCGATGATTGAATCACCGCAGGCCGTATTCAACGTCTTGGCGATCGCCGCCTGCGCCAAGGATTCCGAGACGCGGCTGGCGGGTTTCGTGCTCGGCACCAACGACATCGCCAAGGACACGCGGGCCCGCCAGGTGCCGGGGCGCTGGCCGATGATCGGCTGGCTGATGAACGTCATCGCCGCCGCGCGCATCTACGGCATCGACGTGCTCGACGGCGTCTACAACAATATTGGCGACGCCGAAGGCTTCGTGAAGGAATGCGAGCAGGGCCGCGACATGGGCTTCGACGGCAAGACGCTCATTCATCCGAACCAGATAGAGCCGTGCAACAAAGTCTTCACGCCGTCCGACGACGAAGTGAAATGGGCGCGCACCATGATCGCGGCCTTCGATCTGCCTGAGAACAAAAGCAAAGGCGTGGTTTCGATCGACGGCAAGATGGTCGAGCGGCTGCACGCCGAAATGGCCCGGCGCACGGTCGCGATCGCCGACGCGGTCGCGGCCAGGCCGTGAGCAAGGTTGCTATCCTCGCCTTCGCGCTGCTGATTTGTCCGTTACTGAATTCCGTAAGGGCCGACGACCTCGCGCCCGGCGCCACGCTGCGCGCGGTGTTTCTCGCCGGCAATCCCGCGCAGGCGGTGCGCGATCCCACGAGAGGTGAGTATCGCGGCGCCGCGGTCGATCTCGCCGCCGAACTGGCCAAGCGTCACGGGCTACCGCTCAAGATGATCCCCTCGGCCAATCCGAACGCGGTGATCGAGGCCGTCGCCAAGGGCGACGCCGATATCGGCTTTGTCGCCTTCGCGCCGGAGCGCGTCGGCAGCGTCGCCTTCAGCCAGGTCTACATGCTGGTGCAGCAGTCTTTCATCGTGCCCGACATTTCGCGCATCAAGTCGGTCAAGGACATCGACGCCGCGGACTTGCGCATTGCGGCCGGCGCCGGCGACTCGATCACGCTTTATCTCAAGCGCAAGCTGAAGCAAGCGAAGCTGGTCGAAACCGACAACACGCCGGCCGACGCCAAACGCCGCTTCGAGGCCGGTGAGATCGACGCCTTCGGCGCCAACCGCCAGCGCCTCACCACGATGCTCAAAGATATGCCGCGGTATCGCATTCTGCCCGACAGCCTCTTTGGCGTGCCGCAGACGATTATCGTGCCGAAAGACAAGCCCGAGGTGCTGGCCAGCGTGAACCGTTTCATCGACGACGCGCGCTCGTCCGGTCTGCTGCAAAGCGCGATCGAGAAGAGCGGCATCGTCGGGCTTAGCGCGGCGCCCGGTGGGTCGTGGACGCCGTCGGTGGCGGACTGATCGGGTTCCCCGCCCGGAACTTTAGGGTAAGCTGCCTCCACCGGAGGCGCCGACGCATGCTTAGGAAATTCGCTGCGACAGGGATGCTGGCCCTAGCGCTGCTGGCCCTGCCGAGGGCCGCGCGCGCCGAGGAGAGCGGATACGCTCCGGCGACCATCCTGAAGACCAACAACATGCTGGGCTGGCTCTGCATGATCAATGCGACCTGCCCTGTGTCGGCACAGGTGCGCGGGGTCATCTCGCGCGCCATCGCCACCGACCGCTCGGCACGCTATTTGCTCGGCCTCACTTTGCTCACCGGCGACGGCCTGCCCCGCGACCGCGAGGCCGGCCTCGCCTGGGTGGTGATGGCGGCGGAGCAGGGCGAGCCGTCCGCCGCCCGCGATATCGCCGGACGGCTGCGCAATGGCGAGCGGGTCGCGGCCGACGAGACCAAGATCGCCGCGGCGCTGAAGCCGGATGCCGATGCCGGCGAGGTCGAGGCCATGCGCGCGCTCGGGCCGATGATCATCGGCGGCCGCGGCGTCAAGCAGGACCCGGCCGCAGGGCTCGCCATGATCAAGCGCGCCGCCGAGAAGGGCTCGTCCGACGCGGAAAAGGATCTCTCGCAGCTTTATCTCAACGGCGCGCCGGGTGTGCCGGCCAACCGGCCGGAAGCCATGAGGTGGCTCGGCGCCTCGGCGCACCACGGTAAGGTCGATGCCATGCTGAGCCTCGGCTACATGTCGATGAATACGCCGGTCGGCGTGCCGTCGAGCGAGGCCAATCTGGCCGAAGGATATTGTTGGCTGATGCGGGCGGCCTATCTCGATCACGCCCAGGCGCATGAGAAGCTCAGCATGACCTTCGCGCGGGGCGAAAAGGACGCGCGGGGCACGGTGATCCCGGTCGATCTGGTGCAGGCCGATTTCTGGTTCAGGCTGGCGGCGCGCAGCCCCTATCACGACAATTCGCAGATCCGCGCCATGATCGAGCCGAAAATGACGACGGCGCAAATGGAAGAAGCCAAAAAGCTG
>Ga0265314_10003710_pt1 | contig 14630 bp, 12 predicted proteins | sample 4126metaG_FD_203106 | JGI IMG/M metagenome (GOLD analysis project Ga0265314, IMG submission 203106) | Rhizosphere microbial communities from Carex aquatilis grown in University of Washington, Seatle, WA, United States - 4-1-26 metaG | ecosystem: Host-associated > Plants > Roots > Rhizosphere >... | reverse complement strand
TAGAATTACGTTTTTTTGAACTGCAGGAGGCGCTCCTTTGCCCCGTAGGGGCAGAACATCGGTAGAAAGATATGGAACAAACACACCGCCCTGTAGGGGCGGAAGATCGGTCATTCCAGTGCGGCGTTGGCTGAGGATTGAATTAGCTGGTTACGGCTCCCTGCTTCGCCAGCCAAGCGCAATCATACCTCTTAAATTATTCGCCCTAAATCATACATCTAAAATTTCTATGAAGCGCATTTAAACTTATGAGCGCTCCCCAAAATGGGCCCTTGTAGCCCCTTCGTCTACTGTTTTTGGGCCTTTGTAGCCCTCTTGTAGCCCTACCAAACCTTGACTCAGGGGTAGGGCCAGGGGTAGTTTTGCAGAAAAAAAATTCACATGTATTACCATCTCAAAGAAGAACCCAAACCGACCCCCGATTATATGATGCGGCTTTCGGGCGACATGATCTCTACCGCCAGGGAAATGATGGTGCTGGCAGAGAGTCTGATGCTGAAAGCCAATCAGTTAATTCAAAATTCCGGCCAGGAAGACCCTGCCCCGGCGCCCCTTGTAACTAAACCCCTTCACGATAAAAACAAACAATCATCCAAATGAAAAAGTCAATCCTGTTACTCGTCTTCCTCCTCGCCATGGCCAGGAGCTTCGCCCAAAATGTGGGGATCAACGCCAACGGCGCCGTCCCCGACAACAGCGCCCTGCTCGATGTGAGCAGCACCTCCAAAGGGTTTCTCGCCCCACGGATGAACACCACCCAGATGAACAGCATCGGTAGCCCCGCCGCCGGCCTGATGGTGTTCAACACCGACAGCAGCCGCTACTTCTGCTATACCGGCTCCGCCTGGCTCAAGATCATGGCCGGTACCGACAGCAAGTGGACCGCCAATAATAATGACATCTATGCCAACAATGGCGGCAAGGTGGGCATAGGAACCACCAGCCCTTCTCAGAAGCTCGATGTGAATGGCAATATCAATGTAAACAACGGCCGCCTCCAATTCAGCAGCACCGGCGACGGGGTGTTTATCGGAGAAAATGCCGGGGCAAACGACCAGGCCAATCATGTCAATGCAAGCACCTTTATCGGATATCAGACGGGGCAATCCAATAGCAGCGGAGGAGAAAACACCGCCGTGGGCGCTCACAGTTTCCCGCTAAGTACCACCGGTGCTCAGAATACCGCCCTCGGCAACAACACCCTGGCGGCCAACACCACCGGAGGCCTGAATACCGCCCTCGGCTATTCCGCCCTCAACAGCAATACCAATGGCACCGCCAACATCGGCATCGGCTACTTCAGCGCCGAACATGTAACCGGAGGCTCCCGGAACATCGGCATCGGCAGTCTTGCCCTCGACTCCACCACGAACGGCAACCAAAACATCTCCATCGGAGAGAATTCCGGAACCCGCAACATCAACGGCAACCAGAACACCTTCCTGGGGGCCTATGCCGATGCCAGCAGCAACAGCCTTACCAACGCCACCGCCATCGGAGCCAATACCGTAGTGGGAAGCAGCAACTCGCTCGTGCTCGGCAACAATGTCAATGTAGGGATCAATACACCTACCCCTACCTCCGCCCTCGATATATATACCTATAACAGCGATGCCGCCCTGCTCGACGGATATAGCGACTACGGCACCTGGCTCTCCTTAAAGAACAACACCTCCGGAGGAACCCAGTTCAGCGTCATTTCCACCGGCGACTTCGAATCGGAAGGGGCCGGCAATCTGCTGGTGCGCGACAACTCCGATGTGTTCATGACCTTCAACAGCTCCACCGCCAACGTGGGCATAGGCACCTCCGCCCCTTCGCAAAAGCTGGAAGTGGTGGGCACCACCAAGACCACCGGACTACAGGTAACCGGAGGCGCCAACAGTGGATACGTGTTACAAAGCGATGCCAGCGGGAACGCCAGTTGGGTGAATCCTACCAGTCTCAGCATCGCCACCTGGACTGCCAATGGCAACAACCAGTACTCCGCACTCAGCGGCAACGTGGGAATTGGTACCCCTACGCCGGGACAAAAACTGGATGTGAACGGAAATATCAATCTGACAGCCGGCCGCATCGTCTTCAGCAGCACGGGCAACGGCGTATTTGTAGGCACCAACGCCGGGCTGAGCGACCAGGCATCCAACACCAACAACAGCACCTTTGTAGGATATCATGCCGGGCAGGCCAACATTACCGGCAATGAAAACACCGCCCTGGGAGCCAACGCCCTGCTCCACAATACCACCGGCCAGCAGAATACCGCGCTGGGCAACAACGTGCTCTCCGCCAACACCACCGGCAGCTTCAACACCGCTATCGGATACTCCGCCCTCAATTCCCTGAACGGAGGCAACAGCAATATCGGCATCGGTTACTTCAGCGGCGAACACATCACCAACGGAACCCTCAATATCAGCCTGGGCAATCTCTCGCTCGACTCCACCACCACCGGCGGCAACAACCTGGCCCTTGGTGAAAAAGCGGGCAGCCGCAACATTACCGGAAGCAACAACACCTTCCTGGGTTACCATGCCAATGCCACCGCCAACGCCCTCAGCAATGCTACCGCCGTGGGCGCCAACGCCACCGTGAGCATCAGCAATGCCCTGGTGCTGGGCAGCGGAGCCAATGTGGGGATAGGTACGAGCTCTCCTTCGCAGAAACTCGAAGTATCCGGAACCACCAAAACTACCAACCTGATGCTCACCAGCGGCGCCTCCTCCGGCTATGTGCTGCAGAGCGACGCCAGCGGAAATGGCTCCTGGGTAAACCCCAACACCCTCACCACCGCCGTGCAAACCGTGATTCAGGACGCCGATGGCAATACGAAGGTGGAAACCGAACAGTCGCCCAACGAGAATAAGATACACTTCACCCTCAACGGCACCGAATATTTTGCCATGAACAAGGGCACGCTCGAAGAAAACAACAGCGGAGGCTGCGTATATGTGGGCAACGCTGCCGGTCTCACCGATGGCTTCAGCGCTGACTACAACACCGGCATCGGCGCCAACACCCTGCAGAACAACGCCACAGGAGCCATGAACGTAGCCATCGGCCGAAGGGCGCTGCAAAACAACATCACCAACTTCAACACCGCCGTTGGGGTCGATGCCCTTCGCGTGAACGTGGGCGGCACCGACAACGCAGCCCTAGGATCGCTTGCCCTGGGCGCCAATACGAGCGGCGCCAATAACGCCGGCATTGGTTTTGGCGCCGGCAGCACCAACAGCACGGGATCCAATAATACCTTCCTGGGCTACGGCAGCGATGCAGGCAGCAACAACCTCTCCAACGCCACTGCGGTGGGCGCCAGCTCGCTCGTGAGCGCCAGCAACTGCCTCGTGCTGGGCAACAATGCCAACGTGGGCATCGGCAACAGCGCACCGGTTTCCCGCTTCGAGGTGAACGGCGCCGTCGCCTTCAAGATAAGCACACAGAGCGGCAGCACAACGGTAACCCTCGACAACACCGCCACCGTATGGTACTTTACCGGGAGCGCCTCCATCACCCTCCCGGCAGCGAGCGGCTGCACCAACCGGGTATATACCATCGTAAACCGCAGCGTCAGCGCCCGCACCATCAGCAGCTTCAACAACCTGAGCGGCGCAGGCACCACCAGCATCGGCAGCAACAGCAGCATTGAAATCATTTCCGACGGCACCAACTGGCTCCAGATTCAGTAAACGGAAGCCTTCTGGAATCTTCCTTCTTAATGATTAAAAAATAAAGACATGAAAAAAATTAAATATAGCTCCGGCCTCCTGTGCCTGCTCCTGCTGTTTGCGGCGGGCCGCTCGGTGGCCCAGGCTAAAGTGGTGCTGAACGACAACGCCTTTGTGGTGCTCGGCAACGGCGCCCGGCTCGTCATCGATAACCCTGCAACCAATGCCCTGCAGACCAGCGGCGCCGGCGGCAACATAGTCTCCGAAGGCGAAACCAACCTGGTGCAGTGGAACATCGGCACCAACACAGGCACCTACGTGGTGCCCTTCACCACCGTACCTGCGGCGCAGGGTGGCGATGAGGTGAAGATCCCCCTGCAGGTGAACATCACCGGGGCCGGCACCGGCAGCGGGGGCATCAACTTTGCCACCTACAAAACAGATAACCTGAATGAGCCCTACGCCAGCGATGTAACTAATATGTATTCCACGCTCATCGGCGGCGATGGCTCCCTGTATGCCATAGATCGGTTCTGGATCATTGATGCCGGCTCGTACAGCACCAAACCCACGGTAAGCATGAGCTTCGGATATGACGATGGTACGGATGAGTCGGGTGGATCGAATGTGTTCAGCGAGCCCAGCCTGCGGGCACAGCGGTTCAACACTACTTACGGCGGCTGGGAAGGACTGCTGTATGGCAGCGACAACTCGGGTGCCAATACAGTAAGTGCGGTGAACACTGCGGGCAGCGACTTCTACCGCACCTGGACCTTGGTGAGCCTTTCGGCCCCGCTGCCGGTGTCGCTCACCACCTTTACCGGCGAGTGCGACGGACAGACCCTGCACTTTCGCTGGACCACCGCGAGTGAGCTGGAGAACAAAGAGTTTACCCTGCAAAAGAGCAACGACGGTGATACCTGGAGCACGGTGGTCGTGATTCCGGGAGCTGGCACAAGTACCGTGATGCGAAACTACGACTACGCGACATCCTCCGACGGTGGTACGGCCTACTACCGCCTCCAGCAAACCGATGAGAGCGGGCGCAGCACGTATTCTACCGTGATCAGTGCGGGTTGCGGAGCCGCGGGAAGCGTGTCCATCCTCAACGCCAATGGCCAGGGCCTGCTCCGCTTCAACCAGGCGCCGGGCGTATACCAGGTACAACTCATCGACCTGGGCGGCAGGGTGGTACGAAATCAGCAGATTGAGGTAAAGGACGCCATGGCCACCTATGTGTTGCAGTCCAATGGCCTGCCGGCCAATCTCTACCTGGTAAACTGCAGCAGTCCCGTCCGCTCGGTGAGTGGCAAGGTGTTACTGGGCCAGTAAGAAGTTTTAGTATTAATTGGTTAAACCCCTGCCAGCGGAAGCTGGTGGGGGTTTTGTTCGTAAACAATCGGGAAGCAAGAATAGATTTCCATATTCAACTTTGTTTCCTAATTTTCCCTTTCATTATTCACCAACTATTATGTAATTACCCATAACAACATTTTCCGGAATTGGAGAAACTCCCATTCATACCCAATCATATCTATAACCGCAGGGCTGATATCCATGCCCATTATGGGGGTAACTGGCAAAATGGAATTAGCGTATCCGCCAAAATTCCCTACATCTTTATTTTTTCAGGTAAGTCCGGAAAACAACATGGCTATAAGGATAACTGGGACAACCCCGATGTATTTAGTTATACCGGCGAAGGACAAATTGGCGATATGAAATTTACAAATGGTAATCGGGCGCTCAGGGATCATGTGAACACCGGAAAAAGGGTTTTTCTGTTTGAAAGCCTGGGTAAGGGATTGGTTCAATTCATCGCTGAGTTAGAGGTTATCGATTACGGCCCGGTTAACACATTAGATACCAAAGGGATAATGCGCGAGGGAATAGTTTTTTTCTTTAAAAGGAAAGGGGTCTATCTACCCGCCCAGGCCCAAAAGCTGGTCAGTGAACCTAAATGGATGGATACTATCGAATGGCAAAAGGCAGATATTCCCAATGAAACCGAAAGAAAAGGATTGGTGATTTCGCGCGTTGGCCAAGGCGTGTACCGTAAAAAAATTATTCACCGATGGGAATATCAATGCGCAGTAACAGGATTTAACAATTTGGACGTTTTAATAGCCTCGCACATTTTGCCCTGGGCCTCATCCACCAACCAGGAGCGGCTGGATGTAAACAATGGAATTTTACTTTCGCCAACCTATGATGCCTTATTCGATCAACATTACATCAGCTTTGAAAATCGTGGAAATATTATTCTTTCTGATGCTATTGAGGTAGCCGCCTTTCAGAAAATCGGGGTTAAAGGATCAGAAAGAATATCCAATTTTAACAGCTCTAATTTTCCCTATTTGGAACAACATCGCACCCAATTTTATGTCCGTCATTAAAGTAGTGTGTGGATTAATATGGAAAGGCGATGCGCTTTTAATTTGCAGGCGAAAACCCGGGCGATCCTGGGGTGGATTTTGGGAGTTCCCGGGAGGCAAAATAGAAATGGAGGAGACGCCGGTCACGGCTTTGAAAAGAGAATTAATAGAAGAGTTGGGAATGCAGGTTTCCGATATATGCTATCAGGGACAAATCCTATATCATGAGGAGTCCCTTTCAATTGAACTGATTGGCTGCCGATGCAAATTCCTTTCCGCCACCTTTGAACTGGCAGATCATGATGATTGGAAATTTGTACCCTTTCGCGATCTCCATAATTACAAATTAGCTTCAGCGGATGTAATGCTCCTGGAAAAATTGTTTTGACCCGATATTCACCCCGACATGAAGAATAACTTTCTATTCCCGATCGTCCCATTGATAATGCTACTTAGGGGCGGTTGGTGAGACACCAACCGCGGGGGCGCTCACGTGTGATGCCGCTCTCACTGCCCAGCCGTGCCACTTCTGGTCGGTGTCTCACCGACCAGTCATGCGTATGTCGCATTATCCAAAATCATCAAAATCCATCCACGCGGCTGGATCAGCTTGATTCTTTCCAGTAATAGTATAGTGGATTTGCGGGCGGTTGGTGAGACACCAACCGAGGGGGCGCTCACGATTAATGCCGCTCTCACCGGCCAGCCATGAACGAAGAATCCTTATTCTCAATTTTACAATTTACAACCCTTTCGGAGTCGTAAAATTGTAAACTTTCCTTGAAAGAAAAGGGGAGCCCGGATAAAAATCTGACTTTCGTCATCCACGAATAGGCCGGCAACCTGTTCCATTTCTTACCGGCTACCACGCTTCCCGGTATCTGCCAGGATCTCCCATGCTTCCACTTCTCCATCCACTATCCTGAACAGGGGATGGCAATCAAATACATCCCCCGAGCGGAGCTCGCGGTACCTCTGGAGATCTCTTTTCTTCAGTTTATGCAACAGGTGTGCCGTTTCATATTTCATTTGCCCGGCGCTCACAGACATCTTGCCTTTCCTGAACGTCCAATCGATTTTCTGCCGGTCGAAATTAAAATTTCGGCGTACCGCCTCCGCGTACACCTCACTCAGGTATTGATTGATCCGGTCGGTCGGGTGTTTCGATTTTTTAAACCGGTGGAGCTGGGGGTGATTTTTGTACCCTTTGGTTTTCCCTTCCAGCACGTGTTTGGCCAGCAGCGTCTCCCGCCACAAGGCCACAAGACCTTTGGAGTCGAGATATTTCGGATGGACAGACCATATTCTCATAAGTTGCTGAATTTTCAGTGTACGCAAGATTAGCAAAGGAGATATTATGAATTTCTGCTTCCGCATCTTTAGGTCCGCATGCAAGGCCTTATCCCGAATGAACAGGGATGATAACCAGGCGCTTCCCGCCCGGAACCTCCCTATCCCACAACTGATCTATATCGGCCAGACTCACCCGATCCACCTCTACCTGCAGTTGTTGATCAGCCGCCAGTTGAAACATTTCCGGAAGGATCTCGCTGAATAATTTTTTCATCTCTTCCTTCGACCAACTCCCCAGGCCGGAGCCCGAAAGCTGCAGGTCTACGCTCCGTAAGATGGCAGCCGACAACTGAATATTATCGCCGGTAACCGCGCCCACCGAAACAAACCGCGTTTTATGGCTGAACGCGCCCTTGCCTTTCAGCGCGGCCAGCAGGAGCTCCGCTGAATGACCCCACAGGTAGTCTATGATAATATCGATGGGAGTTACCTCGTGTATTCTTTTTATTTCAGCAATAAAGCGGTCGTCATCCAGGTTTAAAGAAATGATCTCTGCCGCACCCAGGGCGGTGAGCGACTGCAGCGACTGTTCATTCCGGCCGGTCACTATTATTTTTTTCGCTCTGTAATGCCTGGCCACCTGCACCGCCATTTTACCGGTAAACCCGGTGGCGCCGTTGATGAGCACCGTCTCCCCCGGCTTCATCCCCGCGCGGAAACGAAGGGCCATGGCCGACCCGGCCACGGCATTAGGCAGCGCCGCCGCTATGGCTTCGTCGAGGCCATCCGGCAGCCGCACGAGGGTATCCTTATTTATGGTCGCCCTTTCGGCAATGGTACCGCTCACGCCCAGGGCAAAAACCCGGGTGCCATCGGCCAGCACTCCTACCGCATCGCCGCCAATCACGGTGGCCTCCTTCCTGTTCTGCTCCGCCGAATAATGCTTGCCACTGGCTCTTCCCTTATCGAAATGCTTGATGGCGGCCGCCTTCACGGTAAGGAGCAACTCGTCCTCACCCTGAACCACCGGCTCCGGAACATCGGCACATTGCGGCATCTCCTCTCTATGATATATTACGGCTGCTTTCATCTGCGTATGGCTGAGATTAATTCTTCAAATTTAGTTTGTGTTTGCTTATGGAGCGAAAATCGCCTTTTATCCCAACCTATTCAGGTTTATGAAATATGCCCGGGATATCCCTCACAAAGTTTTCGAAATTTATCTCCGTTCGAGAGACCGGATGAAAAAAGATCCTCGAACAGAACCGTTTTACACCCGGGATAATGTTAAAAATATAGTTCCATAACACCCGGAAAAACAAAAGGACCGTAGCTATAGATGAAAGGCAAATTATGCCTGGTAAACGGCCTGGAATTTAACCTGTTCAACCCGGCCCTTTCGATATTAAAGCCATACCCCGAGCGCGAGCATCCACTCTATCCGCTGGTTGCCTGGCCGGTGATTTACCTGGAATATCGTTTGATGGCTGGCAGCCTGCAGGCCCCTGGCCTCTATACGCAAATAGCTTTTCTCCTGCGGCACATACTCGGCACCCAGGGTGAGCCCGTTCAGCAGGAGCCCGCTCTGCACGCCATTGTCGGTAAACACGGTACCGCTCATGATCCCGTCCGGATCGTTGAAGTACTCGTACCGTCCGTAAAATCCCAGTTTTTCACAACAGGCGATGCGTGCCGACAGCAGGGCACTCAACATGCTGGAGGGAAGCGTGCCGAAGGCCAGGTCGGCGTGTTGCTTGCGGCAATAGTCGATGCCGCCCGACATCTTCAGCCTTCCTTTTTCGAAGCTGGCATAGAGATTATTATAAAATAATACGTGGGTGGTGGCGCTGCCTTCCGGGCTGTCGTCGCCCACATAATTGTCGTATCCGAACGACAGCGCATCACTGGCATCCCAGGTGAGCAACAGCCCCGCCGACTTCTGCTTGTTGTTGTCGTGAAACAGGTTATATCCGTTAATCAGGTATAAGGAAGCGGAGAAGTTTTCTCCGAAAGACCGTTTGAGGCGGAGCCCTGTTTCAATATAGGGTTGATAGAACGTGGGGGCGGCCCAGCTTTCCGTTAAGTTATCTTTCAACAGGATACTTTCCGTACCATTATGGGTGCCGAAGATCCCCGCATCCAGCCATAGCTTCTTTCCCAGCAGGATGCCGCCGTACGCCTCAGAAACCACTTGCAAATCGGGAGGCAGGGAAAGCGCCGGTATATCGCCAAACTGGAGGATGGCCTTGGCATGGGTTCTGCCGGTTTGCATCTTCACCTCCAGCGAAACCAGGTTCAGGTTGAACCCTTCATAGGGCCCTACATCGGATAAAAAACGGGGGGTTCCCGTTCCGGTTGAATCATTGGAGCCGGCGTAACAAACATTCAGACATCCGTCTACGGTGATCTCCGGATCCTTGAGGAGCACAACCTGAGCCGGCAGACGGGTTCCGAATGCCAGCAGAAATAAAAGAGGGAGGTAGTTTATCTTCCGCATCCGTTTTTTTGTATAAAAATAATTTAATTGCGATAGGAATAGGCATCTGTGATTAATTTTCCAATCCCTTACCTTCGCCATGACCCACTGTTATGAATATATTACTTATTGAAGACGAACCGAATGTGGCCAGTTTTATCCGGCGTGGATTACAGGAGCAATCCTGCACGGTAGACCTGGCCTTCGACGGACAGGCCGGCCTCCAGAAGGCCCGGCAAAACCTGTATGATCTGATCTTGCTGGACGTGGTGCTGCCGAAGCTGAATGGCCTGGAGCTGTGCCGCCTGATCCGCGAACAGAGCCAGGTTCCCATCCTGATGCTCACCGCCATGGGCACTACGGACGATATTGTGAACGGACTGGATTTCGGGGCCGACGACTATCTCACCAAGCCATTCAAATTTAAAGAACTGATGGCCCGTATCCGTGCAGTGGTGCGCCGGAAGAACGACCTGTTTGTTCAATCTGCTTTTTCGCTGGCCGACCTGCACGTGGACTTCAAATCGAAAGAGGTTTCCCGGGGTGGCCAGAAGATCCATCTCACCGCGCGCGAATTTTACCTGCTCGAATATTTTATTCAGCATAAAGGACAACTCGTTACCCGTTCGGAGATTGCGGAGCGGGTATGGGAGAATGCGTTTGACTCGGGCAGCAACATTGTAGATGTATATGTGAATTACCTGCGCAACAAGATCGACCGGGATTTCAGTCCCAAGCTGATCCATACCGTGTATGGCATGGGATATATCTTTAAAGAGGCCGACTAGTCCGCATCATGAAGATCAGAAATAAACTGACCCTGATATTCACCTCGATCATGGCTTTGCTGCTGATGATCCTGAATATCAGCATCTATCTCGTTTCCGGATATCATGCGCGGGAAGACTACTTCGACCGGCTGAAGGCCCGCGCCATGGTGGCTGCCGCGGTATACCTGGAGCGCGATGAGGTAAGCGCCAATGAGACCAAAGAGAATGAAAAGAAGTTTCTGAATACGATGCGCGAAGAGATCGTCCGCATCTATAATGACCAGAACAAACCGGTATTTATTGACAGTTCCGACTATGTAACTTACTCCAATGCCCTCATCAACCAGGTCCGGGCGGAAAAGGAATTCCGCGGACAGAACGGCGACCGGCAGATTGTGGGCATATCTTACGACGACAACCAGGGACAGTTCATCATCATTGTCTCCGCCCATGATGTGGTAGGGACCGCGCGCCTCGGGTACCTGCGCGGTGTGCTGCTCATTGGCTTCATCAGCAGCCTCATCATCCTGTTTTTCACAGGCCGTTTTTTTACCCGCCTGATGCTGCGGCCGGTGGCGGAGATCACCGCCAGGACGCGCACCATCTCGGAAACAAGCCTTCACCAGCGGCTTAACATTAAAAAGGGGAAAGATGAACTGGAGCAACTGGCCCTCACCATCAACGGCATGCTGGAGAGGCTGGAGAACGCCTTCGAATTGCAAAAGAGCTTTGTGTCGAATGCCTCGCATGAGCTACGCACCCCGCTCACCTCCATCATCGGTAATATCGATGTCATTCTTTCGAGAGAACGCACCCAGGAAGAATACCAGGAGATCCTGCTGTCGGTACAGGAAGAGGCGGAAAAGATGAAAAGCCTGGCCAACGGACTGCTCAACCTCGCCCAGAGCCGGGTAGAGACCCTGCAAATCCACCGCCAGGAAATCCGGATTGACGAGCTGATGTTTGAAGTAAAGCAAGAGGTGGAGTCGCGTCAACAAGGCGCTAACATGGAATTGCATTTCCCGGAAATGCCTGCCGATCCGGTGGCCTGGGTCATTTATGGCGACATCAACCTCATGCAGATGGCCTTGCTGAACCTGGTGGAAAATGCGGCCAAGTTTTCCGGGGGGAAGCCGGTTCATATAGAGCTGCTGAGCCGGCCCGACCGGATCACCATCCTGATAGAAGATCAGGGCATTGGCATCCCCGCTGCCGACCTCAGCAAAATAAGGGAGACCTTCTATCGCGCAGAAAACGCACGATCCTTCAGCGGCTCGGGCATAGGACTGGCCCTGGCAGATAAAATAATTTCGCTGCATCAGGGCAAAATGGATATTGCCTCCACAGAAGGCCATGGTACCACGGTTACCGTGAACCTGTATCGTTCCCTTTAGCTCCCTGGGCCTGTTTTTTTAATCCGGTTTTAATATCGCTCTAATAGTCGGGGGAAACCTTTGCGGGCTATGAATACCCCCCGCCCGGTTTTCCTGATACTTTTTGCGCTGCTGATCTCCCGGACACCCCTGGTAGCCCGGAGCTTGCCGGGGCCAGATACCCTGCGGATGACCTTGCCGGAGGTTCAGAAAAAATTCCTGGAAAAGAACCTTCTTTTACTGGCTGCACACTGCCAGGTGTCGGCCGCCCAGGCACAGGTAATACAGGCCCGCGCTTTCAACAACCCGCAGCTGAGCCTGGAGCAGGGACTTTATAACTCCCAAAACGGGAAGTGGCTTGATCTCAGTCCGGGCGGTGAGACAGCCCTCGAGCTGGACCAGCTCCTGCACCTGGCCGGACAACGTCATAAGGCCGTGATCCTGGCAGGCATCGGGACCGGGCTGCAGGAGGATCAGCTCTACGATTTGCTGAGAAACCTGGAATACGAGTTGAGCACCGATTTTTTCGATTTGTATTTCATCCGCCGGGAGGATGCGGTTTACCAGCTGGAAATTGCGAGCCTGCATCAGCTGGTTGCCGATTATGGCCAATCGGTAAACAGCGGATACGTTTCGAAGGCCGACCTGATGCGGCTGGAGGCCCAGCTCCTCAGCCTGCAATCGGAAGAGCTGCCGCTGCTCCGCCTGGAGACCGAGAAAGAGGCCGATCTGCAGCTACTCACCGGCACCGACTCCCTGTTCATCCTGCCCGAATATTCCACCGACTCGCTGAAGCTGCTGGAGCCGGCAGGGCAAATGGGGGCTTTGTGGAAGTCGGCACTGGAAAACCGGCCCGACCTGAGGGCCGCAGAGCAGCGGGTGGAATGGGAACAGGCCAATGTGTTGTTGCAGCAGGCCATGGCGGTGCCCGATATGAGCCTGGGCATTCGGTACGACCGGGCCGGCAGCTATATACCCAACTATAATGCGGTGACCCTTTCCTTCGACCTGCCCTTTTTCAACCGGAACCGGGGAAACATTATGAGTGCAAAAGATATGCTCCAGGCCAGCAAGCTCCAATACCAGTTTACCACCGACAGCTTGCAGGAAGAGCTGAAGGTGGCTGTACAGGAATCGGCCGATCTGGAGAACAGGATGAAGGAAACACAGGCCACCTTTCTTCCGGATTATCAAAAACTGATTGCCTCTGCCCTGGAAAGCTTTCATTCCAGACAGATCGGTCTGCTGGCCTTTCTCGATTACTACGACTCCTACAAAGAAACCCTGATCCATTACAATGAGCTGCAGGATCTGCGGCTTGATGCGCGGGCCCGGTTGAACTATGTAGCAGGTAAAGCCATCATTTCCTATTAATACTACCCTTTTGGAATTCATGAAGATGCACTTGTTAAAAAAATACCGGCTGCTGCTCCTTCCGCTGCTGCTGGCCGGTTGCGGCGCCAGGAAGCCGGCTGCGGAGGAGCGGAAAAATTTCTGCCTCAGCGACACGATGGCGGCCATGATTCAACCCGATCAGGTGCGGGAAGATTCGCTGCGCGGGGAGCTGCAGCTGAACGGCCGGGTTACTGCCGACGAGGACCAGGTGATGCACATATATCCGGCGGTGAGCGGCATAGCCCGGTCGGTGCTGGTGCAGCTGGGCGACGAGGTGGAAGCAGGACAGACGCTCGCCATCATCAGCAGCGGGGAGGTGGCCCAGGTGCAGTCGGACCTGAGCAGCGCACAGGCCACCCTTCAGGCGGCACAAAAAAATTTCGATGCTGCTTCCGACCAATATCAGCAGGGGTTACTTTCCCTAAAGGACCTCACCGACGCCCAAAGCGAACTCGCCAAGGCGAAGGCGGAGCTGGAAAGAAGCCGGCAGCTCAGCCAGCTCTATCCCGCCGATGGCTCCGCCGGGTTCGTGGTGAAGGCACCCGCCTCCGGCTTTATCATCGAGAAAAATATAACCAATGGCATGCAGATCAGGCCCGACAATGCGAATGCGCTCTTTACGATTTCCGGTTTGGACCAGGTGTGGGTGGTGGCCGACATCTATGAAACGGACATTGCCAAGGTGAAGGCCGGTTATCCCGCCACCATCCGCACGCTCAGCTATCCCGGCAAAAACTTCCAGGGCACGGTGGAAAAGGTATATACCGTACTCGACCCCGACACCAAGGTGCTGCATGCCCGCATCCGCCTCAACAACCCGGGCTACCTGCTCAAGCCCGACATGTTCACCCATGTGAATATCCGCTTTACGGAGGCGGGCAGCATGATGGCCATCCCCTCGTCCGCCCTCATCTTCAACCTGAGTAAAAACTATGTGGTGGTATATCACGATAAGTGCCGGCTGGAGGTAAGAGAAGTAGACCCATACCGGGCTGTGGACGGGATCACCTATATCCGGAGCGGACTACAGGCCGGCGAACAGGTTATTACCCGCTATGCCGCACTGGTGTTTGATGCCATGAATGAATAAGCCGTATGAACAAGTTCATTAAAAACATCATTGCCTTCTCTCTGAAGAACAAATTTTTTGTGTTCTTCTGCACCGCCCTGTTCCTGGTGGTCGGGATCATCACGTTTGTGACCATGCCTATTGAGGCCATTCCAGACATCACCAATACGGAGGTCACCATCATCACCCAGTGGCCGGGGCGGAGTGCCCA
>Ga0265314_10003709_pt1 | contig 14633 bp, 9 predicted proteins | sample 4126metaG_FD_203106 | JGI IMG/M metagenome (GOLD analysis project Ga0265314, IMG submission 203106) | Rhizosphere microbial communities from Carex aquatilis grown in University of Washington, Seatle, WA, United States - 4-1-26 metaG | ecosystem: Host-associated > Plants > Roots > Rhizosphere >... | reverse complement strand
TGCTCCATGATTCCGACCGAGACGTACCGGCCCTGATGGTCGTCTCGCCGCGCGCCCTCGACCGGCTGGCCGGCGCCGCGACGAAGGCCGATATCAACGACGAGTTCTTCACCCGGCCGTACTCGACAGACTCGCTCCGCTGGCGGATCGAGGCGATGCTGATCCGCTCGGTCACCATCGACGACGGCAGCGGTCCGATCCTCCAGTCGGGTGGCGACTTCGAGTCGGAGTCGTGGTCCAAGCGGGCCACCATCGTCTCGATCTTCAACCCCAAGGGTGGCGTGGGCAAGACCACCACGGCGCTCAACCTGGCGGCCGCCCTGCAGGTCCGGATGGGCCTCAAGGTGATGCTCATCGACGCCGACACCGTGACCGGCCACATCGCCACGTCGCTCGGCCTCGAGTCGGTGACGACGGTGGTCGACGCCTGGACCGACGACGTCGAGGAAGGTCGCCCGGAGCGCAGCCTGATCGACATCGCCACCCAGCACCAGAACGGCCTGACGGTGTGCGTCCTGACGGCATCCCCGCTCAACACCGAGATCCTGGTCCCCGAGCGGGTGGGCGAGGCGATCCGTGCCGCGCGGCGGGGCTTCGACTTCATCATCGTCGACATGCACCCGTCGTACAGCCCGCTCAACCAGGAGATCTTCGAGCGCAGCGACCGGATCCTCGTGCCGGTCACGCCCGACGTGCCCGCCCTGCGGGCAGCGGTCCAGATGCGCGACGTCGCCCAGGAGCTGGGTGTCCGGGACAAGCTGGCCCTGGTCGTCAACCGGGCCAACAGCGGCGTCTCGGTGGCCGACATGGAGAAGACCGTGGGCATGCCCGCCCTGGCCCTGATCCGCTCCGGCGGCCTGCTCTTCGTGCGGGCCGCCAACGAGGGTCGCTCGGTCGTCGAGCAGTATCCCAAGGAGAAGGTGACCGAGGACTTCGAGATCCTCGCCCAGAAGCTCGTCGGTACCGAGATGCAGGTGGCCGACAAGACCGCCCCGGCGAAGCCCTCCTTCCGGATCTTCAATCGGACCAAGGAACCCGCCCGGGCCTGATCAGCGCCGGCGGCCCGGCCGCCGGATCAGCGCCGCACGCCGTCGTCGCCGGTATTGCTCTCGAGCTGTTCCACCCGGCGCAGGTACTGCCGGTTGACCAGGATCGTGTCGGTCGCCCCGTCGCCGATGCGCGCGTCGTTCAGCGTCACCTGGCCCCCGGTCACCGCGAAGAACATGTCGTTCGAGCGATCGAGCAGCCGATCCGGCTCGTGGCCCGGGAAGAGGTGGACCGTGCCCCGGACCCGGAACGGCGGGATCTCGAGGGCCACCTCGTAGCCGACCTTGTGGACCCGATGGGCGGCTTTCTCATCGTCCGAGAAGTCGGGCAGCGAGTCCTCGCCGGCGAGGACCACGATCAGGTCGTACGGGTCGATGCTGCGCAGCCCGGGCACCGGGCTCAACGGCTCGGAGCCATCGAGCGGGGCCCAGCTCACATCATGGATCGAGATCGCGTCGCGCCGGTTCAGGGCGTCGGACAGCCGGCCAGTCACGTCCATCACGCCGACCAGGCGCCACTCCTCGGTCAGGCCGTCGAAGGCGATCCCGTTGCCGGCCGGCGGCAGGACGACGGCCGATTGGTCCGCTTCCCCCGGCGCTGATGCGTCGCCAGACTCGGTGGGCTTGGCGTCCCGCTTGCCAAAGCCGAACGGCACCTACTCCTCCTCGGCCGAGCCGCTGTTGTCGCGAATCGTCTCGACCACGCCGGCGTCGGCCAGGGTGGTCGTGTCGCCCAGCACCCGGTGCTCGGCGATGTCGCGCAGGAGGCGGCGCATGATCTTGCCCGAGCGGGTCTTGGGCAGGTCCGGGGTGAACATCAGGAACTTGGGCCGGGCGATCGGGCCGATCACATAGGCGACGTGCTCGCGCAGCTGGACGGCCAGGCTGTCGTTGGCTTCGACGCCGGTCTTGAGGGTGACGAAGGCGAAGATCGCCTGGCCGCTGATCTCGTCAAGCTTGCCCACCACTGCGGCCTCGGCGACGCTGGGGTGATCGACCAGGGCCGATTCGACCTCGATCGTGCTGATCCGGTGACCGGCCACGTTCATCACGTCATCGACCCGGCCGAGGAGCCAGTAGTAGCCCTCGTCGTCGCGCTTGGCGCCGTCGCCCGCGAAGTACATCCCCGGGAAGCGGCTCCAGTAGGTCGATCGGTAGCGCTCGGGGTCGCCATAGATCCCGCGCAGCATCGACGGCCAGGGCTGCTTCAGGACGAGGTAGCCGCCCCCGCCGAGGGGCACGCTGGCGCCGGCGGCATCGACCACGTCGGCCACGATCCCGGGCAGCGGGAAGGTCGCCGAGCCAGGCTTGGTCGTGGTCACCCCGGGCAGCGGGCTGATCAGGATCGAGCCGGTCTCGGTCTGCCACCAGGTGTCGACGATCGGGGCTGTGCCGCCGCCGATGTTGCGCTGGTACCACAGCCAGGCTTCGGGGTTGATCGGCTCGCCGACCGAGCCGAGGACGCGCAGCGAGGACAGGTCGTGGCGGGCGGGATACGCCTCGCCCTGCTTCATGAACGCCCGGATCGCGGTCGGGGCGCAGTACAGGATCGAGACCTTGAGGTCCTCGACGATCTGCCACCAGCGATCCCAGTCGGGCGTGTCGGGAGCGCCCTCGTAGAGCACGCCGGTCGTCGCGTTGGCCAAGGGGCCGTAGACGATGTAGCTGTGGCCGGTCACCCAGCCGATATCCGCGGCGCACCAGTAGACGTCGTCGGGCTTGATGTCGAAGACCATCTCGTGGGTGACCGAGGCGCCCAGCAGGTAGCCGGCCGAAGTGTGGATGATGCCCTTGGGCTTGGCCGTCGTGCCCGAGGTGTAGAGCAGGTACAGGAGCTGCTCACTGTCGACCGGCACGGGCGGGCAGATCGGATCCTGGCGATCGACGATGTCGTGCCACCAGTGATCGCGCCCTTCGACCATATGGATGCCCTCGCCGATCCGGCTGACCACGATCGAGCCGGTGATCGAGGGGGTCGAGGCGAGGGCCTCGTCGGCGTGGTGCTTGAGCCCGACTGGCTTGCCCCGCCGCCAGCCGCCGTCGGCAGTGATCAGGACCTTGGCCTGGGCATCGTTGATCCGGTCCGACAGGGCCTCGGCCGAGAAGCCGCCAAAGATCACGGTGTGGGCCGCGCCGAGGCGGGCACAGGCGAGCATCGCGATCGGCAGCTCGGGGATCATCGGCATGTAGATGGCGACCCGGTCGCCGGTCTGGATACCGAGCTCCTTGAGGGCGTTGGCGGCCTTGCCGACCTCGCGCAACAGGTCGGCGTAGGTCAGTGTCCGGGTGTCGCCCGGCTCGCCGATCCAATGGTAGGCGACCTTGTCCCCGAGGCCGGCCTCGACATGGCGGTCGAGGCAGTTCTCGGAGACGTTCAGGCGGCCACCCAGGAACCACTTGGCGAAGGGCAGCTCCCACTCCAGGGTCGTGTGGAAGGGCTCGGTCCAGCGCAGCCGTTCGCGAGCCCGCTTCGCCCAGAACGCCTCGAAGTCGGCCTCGGCCTCGGCGTACAGGGCACTGGTCGCATTGGCCTGGGCCGCGAACGCCGGGTCCGGCGCGAAGCGGCGCGCCTCGTTCAGCAGCGGCATCGTCTCGATCTCGGGCTGGGGCACGGGTTCGCTGCTCACAAGACTGCTCCTCTGGCTCCTCCTGCGGCTTCTCGGCCCATTCTACGCGGGCAGCCCGGCTCGAAACCCCGGCCGGCCGGGTGATCAGCCGGGGGCATCCTCGCCGGGCTCGTCGCCGCTGCCGGGTGGATCGTCGTCGAGATCGAGCCGGGCTGACGGGCCACCGCCGAGCGAGCCGCTGACCGGCATGCCCGAGGGCAGGACCGGGGCCGGGATCTCGATCCCGTTGGCGGCCATCGCGGCCAGGATCCGCTTGCGCAGCTCGCCGGTCACGGCGACCATCTCGCCGGCCCGGACGCGGCCCAGGATCTTGAGGGTGATCCCCCGCTCGCCAAGCTGGTCGACCCGATCCACGGCCGGCGTCTCGAGGATCCGCGGCCCCCAGGCCGGATCCGCGGCCAGGGCCGCGCCCACGGCGTCGAAGACCTGGATCGCGTGCTCGATATCGGTGCCGTAGGCAACGATCACGTCGTGGTTGATCCGGCGCCACACGCGGGTCCGGTTCGAGGCGACCTTGATCTCGCCGTTGGGGACGTTGTGGACGACCCCGTCGGCGTCGCGCAGGACCGTTCGCCGGAGGGTCAGCTCTTCGACGGTCCCGGTCACCCCCGCGATCTCGACCACGTCGCCCTGGCCGTACTGGTTCTCGAGCAGGATCAGGATGCCTGAGAAGAAGTCGCGGACGATCGCCTGGGCCCCGAAGCCGATCGCGATCCCGACGACTCCCAGCCCGGCGATGGCCGGCCCGACATCAAGGCCGATCTGCTCCAGGACGAGCAGGCCACCAATCGTCAGCACGAAGCCCTTGACGACATAGCCGCCGAGGGCCTCGATCGTGGTGAACCGCTTGCTGACCTCGGCCGCCTCGTCGAGGCTCGATTCGGACTGGGCCCGGGTCTGCATCGCAGCCAGGACCCGGCGCAGCGCGCCGAGGGTCAGGCGGGTGATCGCGATGCACACGACCACGATGACGAGGACGATCAGGAGGCGGTCGGCGATGATCGCCAGCCAGCCGGCGTAGGTATCGGGCATGACCCGTGCAGCCTAGCGGGTCAGGCCGCAGCACCGCCGAGTCGGACGGAGATGGCCGCGGCCGCTTCGCGGGCCTGCGAGGCGAGCTCGGGGATCCGGCGCGGCGTGAGCCGGAAGGCCGGCCCCCAGATGTCGACGGCCGCGATCACCGCCCCGCGGGCGTCGTGGACCGGGGCGGCCACCGCGTTGAGGCCCAGCTCGAACTCGCCGATCGCCGTCGCGTAGCCCCGCCGCCGGACCCGCGACAGCTCCTCGAGGAGCGGCTCGAGCTCGGTGATCGTGCGCTCGGTATACGCCGCCAGGCCCTTGCGCACGACACGCAGAACCTCACGCTCGGCGAGCGCCGCCAGGAGGACCTTGCCCGAGGCGACGCAATGGAGCGGCGTCGAGCGCCCGGTCCAGTCGCCCACGGCAATCAGGTTCGGACCGTCGGCCTGGGCGACGGTCAGCAACTGGTCGCCCTCGAGCGCCCCGAGGCCGGTCGTCTCGCGGGTCAGGCGGGCCAGCCGTTCGAGCTCGGGCATCGCGATGCCCCGCAGGTCGAGCGTCCGTTCCGCCCGTTCGGCGAGGCGAATTACGACCAGGCCGAGGCGGTACTTGCCCGACTCCTCATCCTGCTCGACGAGACCTCGCCGCTCGAGCGTCGCGAGCAGCCGCGACGCCGTCGACTTGTGGAGACCAAGCCGCCGCGCGAGCTCGGTGACCCCGGCCTCGCCGGCCGACTCGCCCAGGGCGAGCAGGAGCGAGGCCGCCCGATCGACGGAGCGAACGGCGTTCCCGTCGATCAACGAGCGGTCCCGATCGAGAACGCCGGGTCGAGTCGGGGACAGGCCATCAGCCGAGGACAAGGCTTGGCGCCCCGATGCCCTTGGCCCGGGCATCGAGGGCCGCATCGAGCGAGCCTTCGAACGCTTCGAGGACCTGCGCCTCGTCAGCATCATCGTGGGCGGCGCACAGGAACCACGGCTCACGCGAGTCCGGCTCGGGCATCGCCCCGCGGGGATGCATCCCGACGGCCACCGCGTCGTACAGGTCGTGGTCGGTCTTGACCCAGTCGCGGTACTCGCGAACGTCCTCGCTGGTGAACATGATCCCGAACATCGCCGGGACGCCGGTGAAGTTGAAGGGCAGGCCCTTGGCGTTGAGGATCGAGGCCAGGCCGGCCTGGATCGAGAGCCCGCGCTGCTTGATCCCCTCGACGACCGAGCCGTCCTTGAGGATCGACAGGGTGGCGACGGCCGCGGCGGCGGCCACCCGGTTGCCGGCGTACGTGCCGCCGTGGCTGACCTTGTCGGGCAGCATGCTCATGACCTCCCGGCTGCCGCCGAAGGCCGCTGCCGGGTAGCCGTTGCCGATCGCCTTGGCGAACGAGGCCAGGTCGGGCTTGATCCCGAAGAATTCGGCCGCGCCACCGCGGGCGATCCGGAAGCCCGTCTTGACCTCGTCGAAGATCAGCAGGGCCCCGAACTCCTTGGTGATCGCCCGAACGCCCTCGTGGAAGCCGTCCTTGGGCAGGATCCCCTGGGCATTGCCCAGGACCGGCTCGATGATCACCGCGGCGATGTCCTCGCCCTGGGTCTCGAACACGCGGCGGAGCGTGACCAGGTCGTTGTAGGGCACGGGAATGACCGTCTGGGTGACCGCCTCCGGGATCCCCCGGCCCCAGGCCAGGTGGACCGGGTTGTCGCGATCGCCGAGCTCGTCCATGTCGTTGGGCAGGACGCTGATCAGGGCGTAGTCGTGGACGCCGTGGTACTGGCCCTCGAACTTGATGATCTTCTCGCGGCCGGTGTAGGCCCGGGCGATCCGCATCAGGTGCATCGTCGCTTCGGTGCCGGAGACAGTCATCCGGGCCATCTCGACCCAGCCGGTGATCTCCTTGATCAGCTCGCAGGCACGAACCTCGTCCTCGCTGGTCAGCGAGAAGCTGACCCCCCGGCGCATCCGCTCGTTGACGTAGTCGTCGACACGATCATCGCCGTGCCCGAGCATCACCGGTCCATAGCCCATCCGCAGGTCGACGTACTCGTTCTGGTCCATGTCCCAGACCCGGCCGCCCTTGCCCCGATCGACATAGATCGTGTCGTCGCCCCAGGTCCGGAAGTTCGAGTCGGTGCCGCCGGGCATCGTCTTCATCGCCCGCTGGTAGAGCTCGGTCTGGCGGGCGCGCTTCAGGGTCGGGGTTGGGCGGATGGCGGGTTCGGTGGCCATGAATCCCTCCGGGATGGACCTCCGGTCACCCCGTTCGCGGCCGATCCCCTCGGAGCGGCGCGACGGTGCGACAGGCGGGACGGTTGCCCGGGTCGCGGAACACTGCCTTGGAGCGTTGCGCGATACGGGACTGGATCGGACCTAGGATGCCACTCCAGCGGGGGCCCGGTCAACACGATATTCGCGGGTGAGTGGCGAATCACGTGCGAAATCCGGGCCTGATCGGCGTTCGTGGATGCCAAACCGTGGTCAGCGGCGCGCTCGGGCAACGCGCGCTTCGGGCTCGAAGTCGAGCCGCACCAGCCAGCGCGGCAGGCCGGCGCTGCGGGCATCGGTCAGCAGTACTCGCGCGAATCCGGCGGCATCGAACATCGAGACCAGGCCGACGTAAGCGAACCCGGTGTCGATCCGCCGTCCCCCGGGGTCGACGGGATAGGCCTCGACGCCCGGCGCTGCCGCATCCCGGGCGGCTCTGACGACGGCGGCCAGGAGGGCCCGGGCAACGCCCCGGCGGCGGTAGCCGACCCGGATCCGGAAGCAGCCGATCACCCACACGGGCTGCGTGTCGATCGCGGGGATCACCCGCGAGTGGTCGAGACGCGGAGTCGCTGTGCGCATGCTCACCCCGCACCAGCCAACGGGTTCCCCGCCGAGATAGGCCACGTAGCCGGGCGGCGGCGGGCCGCCGGCCATCTCCGAGCGGAGCATCTCCGGCCGGCTCAGGCGCGGCTCGCCGGGCCGCCGGCCGAGGCCCCGCCAAGGCTGGCACCAGCAGCCGCGATCCGGCCCGTCACCGCCGAGCAGCAGCTCGACGTCCGGCCAGCGATCGACCGTTGCCGGGTGCACGTCGATCTCGGCCGTTGCCGCGCCGGTTGCCGCGTCCATGGGCCTAACGATACCGACCCGAACCGGCTGGTACCGTGGCCCGGTGACGGCCACCGACGAGCTCTTCAGCGCGATCCGCTCCGGCGACCTGGCCGCCGTCGAGCGGCTCCTGGTCAAGCGGCCGTACCTGGCCGGGGCGAGCGATCCGGCCGGGCTGTCGGCCGTGACCGTCGCCGCCTACCAGCGCCAAGCTGCCATTGTCGAGCGACTGCTGGCTGCGAAACCGGACCTCGACCGATTCGAGGCGGCGATCGTGGGCGATCTGGGCCGGCTTGCCGAGCTGCTCGACGAGCCCGATGCCGAGCCGATTGACCAGCGCTCCGGCGACGGTTTCACAGCCCTCCACCTGGCCGCCTATTTCGGCCGGCGACGGGCGGTCCAGGAGCTCCTCGATCGGGGCGCCGACCCGAATGCCTGGGCCTCCGGTGGCCTCCGGGTCCAGCCCCTCCACAGTGCCGTGTCAGCCGGCCACGACGTCGTCGCCCGGCTGCTGGTCGAGCGCGGCGCCGAGCCGGACCAGGCCCAGGACGGCGGATACACGCCGCTCCACGCAGCCGCCCAGAACGGCCTCAGCGGACTGTGCGACTTCCTGATCGCCCACGGCGCCAACCCGAAGGCGCTGACCGAGGACATCCTCACTCCCGCCGACCTGGCCGAACGGGCGGGCCACCCGGATCTGGCGGCCCATCTCCGCTCTCTGGGCGGCTGATCGGGGCCTGATCCGATCGGATCCTTCTCGATCCTTATCGATCCGTCCCGGTCCGTCCCCGTCCGTCCCCGTCCGTCCCCGTCCGTCCCGGTCCGTCCCGGTCCTCGGCCGGGCCGCGCACCCGACTCCAATCCGAGCCGCCGTTGGGACGAATGTCGCTGGCAGACGCGGTATTGGCATCGTCGACGCGAAATCGGGCCTCCGTGGCGGCTACTCGAGCTGGTTCGTGCGCGATTCGGCGCCGATCCCGGCCGAATCGGCCCTCCCCACGCTCCGGAACCGACGTTGTGCGTCCCGGGGCGACATTCGTCCCAAGTCGGAGCCTCGGGGTGTAAGTGAGCCAGAGCGGGGTCGAAAACAGGCCGAGCGTGGGCGGCCTGCGTTCCTGGACAAATTCCGCCCGGAGCGGCGCTATGGTCGACTTTCGAGGCTCGGATGACCGGACGCGGCGCTGGATGGGTACGGTCGTGCTCGCCGACGGCACGGGTCAGCCTCGATCAGGGTGATTTGGGGCCAAGCTCGACCATACCGCGGCTGGGGACGGAATCTGGCAAGACGGACCGCGGGATGAGGTGCCGCCGCCCGCCACGAACCGCCGATACGGAACTGGGTCAGGCCGGGGTGGCGACCCAGGTCGGCAGCTCGCGGGCGAGCGTGGCCAGGGGCAGCGAGCCGTGGCCGAGGACCGCGTCGTGGAAGGCGCGCAGGTCGAACGCCGAGCCGTCGCGCTGCTGGATCTCCGCCCGCAGCCGCTCGATCTCCCGCTGGCCGATCTTGTAGGTCAGGGCCTGGCCCGGCCAGCAGATGTAGCGGTCGGTCTCGATCACCGCGTCGGTCTCGCTGAGGCCGGCGCCGCGCAGGAAATCGATCGACCGCTGGCGCGGCCAGCGCAGGGCGTGGAGGCCGGTGTCGACGACGAGGCGGGCCGCCCGCCAGGCCATCGCGTCGAGCATCCCGAAGCGCTCCGACTCGCTCCGGAAGAGGCCCATCTCGTCGGCCAGCCGTTCTGAATAGAGACCCCAGCCCTCGACGTAGGATGCGCCGACGAGCCGCGAGCCGAGCCGCCGGAAGGTGCTCAGGTTCTCGTTCTCCATCTCCAGCGCAATCTGGAAATGGTGGCCGGGGACGGCCTCGTGGTAGGTCGTGCTGGCGAGCTTGGTATAGGCGCGCGAGCCGAGGTCGTAGGTATTGGCGTAGTAGATCCCGGGCCGCGAGCCGTCGGTCGTCGGCGGGTAGTAGTAGGCGAACGGGCTGTCCTTCTCCTTGTACTCCTCGACGGCGCGCACCTCGCAGCCGACCACGGGCAGAACCCCGAAGAAGCGCGGCGCGACGGCCATCGCCCGGTCAATGTCCTCGCGCGCCCGGCTCAGGAGCTCGGCCGCCGACTGGGGGATGTTGGCCGGGTCGGACCCCAGGTGGGCGCGGTACGCGGCCGTGTCGTCGCCGAAGCCCTGGGCCCGGGAGATCACCCGCCGTTCGAGGTCGATCTGCTCGAGCTCTTCGAGGCCGATGTCGTGGACCTCCGAAGGCTCGAGGGCGAGGGTTGTCCAGGCCAGGACCTGGGTCCGGTATAGGGCATCGCCGTTGGGCGCCGACCACAGGCCGGGCTCTTCGCGGCTGGCGGCCAGGTAGGCGCCCCGGAGCGCCTCGAGGTAGGCCCGGTCGGCCGGGATCACCGCTTCGCGGACCGCGGCCAGGACCTGCTCCCGCTCCGGATCGCCGGCGACCTTGGCGACCTGGACGATGACCGAGTCTTCGGCCGGCGTCTCGAGGATGCGCTCGAGCTGGGCGATCGTCCGCTCGGCCACGATCCGGGGCGCGGTCAGGCCGCTGGCCACGCCTTCGCTGAGGAGCTCGATGTTGGCGGCCATGAACGCCGGATAGGCATGCAGCCGGGCGAGGAAGCGCTCCAGGCGCTCGGGGGTATCCGCCTGCTGGAAGGTCGCCAGGGTCGGCAACAGGGTCTGCGGGCCGCCCATCTGGTCGACGGCCCGGAGCAGGTCGATGCGCTGGTCGTCCTGCTCGATCTGGAGCTCGCACACGACCCGGACCATGTCCAGGGTGATCCGATCCTCGAGCGGCTGGGCCGCGGCATCGATCGCGCGGGCCGCCGCGAGGGTCGTCTCGGCCAGGGTCCGGGCGCGCAGCCGGCCGGCCCGGCTGGGATCCTCCAGGCGGTCGTCGTAGCGCTCGTCGCCATACATCGTGGCGGTGGTCGGGTTCTCTTCGAGGATCGCCTCCCAGAACCGGTCGGCGAGCTGGTTGACGGGGCTGGACGGATCGAACCGGGTCACGTGAGCCTCCATGGGCGCAGCCGCTGGGCGGTCAGCGTACCCGATTCGGCGACCGCACCAAGTCGGGCACCTGCCTGATTCGTCAGCCGCCGAAGAGCGTCGTCTGCTCGCTCGGCTGGCGCTCGATCTGGGGGTCGAGCCCGAGGTACGGCTCGAGGTCGGCCAGCAAGGGCTGCTCGCGCTCGGCGAATGCCCGCAGGTGATTCGCCTTGAGAATGTGCCAGTTGCCGGCTTCGAGGGCTGAGCGCAGGAGGGGCGAGCGTTCGAGCTTGTAGCGGATCAGCTCGGTCCGCTCGGGGGCGACCACCAGGAACCGGACGAGGTCGGGGTCGGGCGGGATCTGGCCGCCCCGGCGGAGGAGCGGCTCGCCGAGCATCGCTGTCCATTCGACCTCGAAGGTCATCGTCAGGCGAGCCCGGAAATGCCAGGTGACGTCGACCTGGTCGATCGCCTCGCTGCGGGCCTTGCCGACGTGCGGCGGTCCCGAGCGGAACTCCGAATCGTCCAGCCAGCCGGCCAGGTTCCGGCGGCCGATCCGGTGGACCTGCTCGCGGCTCGAGATCCAGACCCGCAGCCCGAGCTGGTGGCCGAGGTTGGCCAGGAGGGCGATCAACTCGCTGTGCTCCTGGGACCGACGGAGCAGGTCGTCCGAGGTGAGCAGGTGATCGGGTGTGCTGGCCAGGCTGCGATAGCTCTCGAGGCAGGCCCCGACGAGCGCCTCGTCGGGCAGGTCGTGGCCGGTGAACAGGCCGGCGATCCGTTCGTTGAAGGCGGCCTCCGAGAGGCGGCCGGCTGTCGAGAGCAGGCTGAAGACCGACCATTCGACCCGGTCGGCGAGGGGCAGGGCAGCGCCGGCCACGTCATCCCGGTCGGTCAGCCACCAGCGCCCGGGCTCGATCTCCTTGAGCCGGCGATGGTCGGGTCGGGCCAGCTCGGCCCGGATCAGGCCCAGGAGGCGTTCGACGCGGTCGGCGGCGACCGCGACCTCCGGCGCCCGGACCGATTCGCGGCCGATCGAGGCGGGCACGCCACGCAACGAGCCGGGCGCGCCGCGGGGCGAGGGACGGACGTCGGGCTCTTCATCGCGGCCGGCGGACGGACGGTCGAGCGACCGGTCGGCTGGCCGATCGCCCGATCGGTCGCCAATTCGGTCGATCAGGCGACGCGGCCGCTCCTCGCCCGGCCCGCCGCCGTCGGGATCGCCCGCGGTTGGTCCGCCGCCGTCGACCTCGGGCGCCACGAGGCGGCGCAGGTGGCCGGCCCGGTCGAGGCCGACCAGGATCTCGCCCAGCAGCCGCTCGGTGCGAGCCGGCTCGCCCCGGGCCTGGAGGATGGCAACGGCGGTGTCGGTCACGGTGCGGGCCACGTCGGCTTCGGAGAATCGGCCCCGGTCGAAGCGCTCCGGCGGCGCGAAGAGACCGCGCCCGGGGACAAGGTCGGGATCGCCCGGACCGCCGGGCACCGCGGGCAGGGTGACGTTGGCCCGGGTCCGCGGGCCGACCGGGATCGCCGCGCCGGGGGGCACGAACTCGACGATCCCGCCGGTCTCCTCGCCCGGCTCGGCGAGGCGGGCGGCGACGAGCCGGTAGCCGGCGCCGACGCCACCGAGCACCGCGGCCAGCAGGCCTTCGGGCCCGCCCGGCTCGAGGATCAGGACCGCCCGCGCATCGCGGGCCAGGATCGGGGCGGCGGCTTCGTAGGCGCGCCGGATCTGGGCCGATTGCCAGCCCCATGGGACCCGGGCGGTGGTGCTCAGGAGGGCCTCGATCGGGACCAGCGAGGCGGCCTCCCGGCCGAGGACCCAGGCGGTGCCGACATAGGCGAACGAGAGGCGCTCCTGGTTCGGGCGCAGCGGCGGCTGGCCCAGGACCAGCCGGATCCGGGGCCGGTCGGCGGCCCGACCCAGCGACTCGGCTTCGGCGGCGAGGGCCCGGAACGTGGACGGCGTGCCCAGCCGCAGGACGACGTTGCCGGTCCCTTCGGCGAGGGCTTGGAAATCCTCCCCGAACCGGGCCTGCATCGGCCCCAGCGGGGCGCCCTCGAGGCGCTGGACGAAGCCGCGTACCAGGCGATAGGCATCCTCGAAGGCGAGCCACGGATTGCGCTCGCGCCACTGGCCGCCGACCGGCAGCTTGACCCGGCCGTGGCTGATCCGGAGGGTCGCGATCCGGCCGGGATAGCCGTTCAGGCGGGAGGCCGGGACGATCGCGTGGAGGAGGGCCAGGCGCATCGCGGCCTCGACCGCCGGCGCCCGGAGGTCGGTCTCGATCCGCTCGAGGATCGCCTGCAGGCCGACGAGCTGGCGCGGGGTGTGCAGGTCGAGGACCGAATCGACGATGCCCGACTCACCCTCGGGATACGGGAAGCGCTCGCGCAGCAGGCGGCGCGCCGGCAGGTCCGAGGGAATCTCGGCGGTCCGGGCGATATCGGCCTCGTCGACCGGCCCGTGGCGCTGCTCGCCGCCACCGAGCTGGTCGCGGCAGACGATGCAGCGATACTGCTTGGTGATCGGCCGGGCCGGCTCGTCGCCGGTCGACTCCCAGACGACCTCTTCGAGGGTGACCGCCCGGCCGCAGGTCAGGCAGTGGCTGGCGTAGCGCTCGCCGAGCCAGACCTTGAGCGCCGATTGCTCGCGCGGAGCGGCGGCGATCGCCTGGAAGGCGGCGTCGAGGTGGCGGACATCGGGCGGCCGCAGGACGACCTCGGCCAGCAGCCGGGTGAGGGGGCTCGTTTCCAGGCTGGCGGCGCGGCGCTGGCGGTCGACCGCGGTGCGCGCGATCCAGCCGCCCCGGCCGTGGAGGTCGACGACCACGTCGCCCGGCCGGCTGTTGGCCTCGATCCGGGCCGCGACCAGCTCGGGCGGCAAGGGCGGTGCCAGCCGGCTGAAGGCGGGCAGCGACCAGCCCGGGTCACTGCGCAGGAACGGATCGCGGGCGGCCATCGGCGCAATTGTGCCACCCCGCGACGTACGATCCGCAGATGACCGTCGATTCGACTTCCGCGCCAAAGGTCACGGTCGCCGACGGGGCGCGCGCCTGGCGCGACCTCCAGGCCGCGGTGGCCGAGGCCGTCGTCGGCGGCGATGACGCCCTGCGCCTGCTGGCGATCGCGGTCCTGGCCGAGGGCCACGCCCTGATCGAGGACGTCCCCGGCGTCGGCAAGACGCTCCTGGCCCGGGCCTTCGCCCGGGCCCTGGACCTCGACTTCGGACGGGTCCAGGGGACGCCCGACCTGCTCCCCTCGGACGTGACCGGCACGAGCATCCTGGCCCCGGCGACATCGATGACCGAGGGCGGGCTGACCCTCCGCTTCGTGCCCGGCCCGGTCTTCACCAACGTCCTCCTCGTCGATGAGATCAACCGGGCGACGCCACGCACCCAGTCGGCCCTGCTCGAGGCGATGCAGGAGCGCCAGGTCTCGATCGAGGGCGAGACCCGGCCGCTGCCCGACCCGTTCATCGTCCTGGCCACCCAGAACCCGATCGAGTACGAAGGCACCTTCAGCCTGCCCGAGGCGCAGCTCGACCGATTCCTGGTCCGGATCCGGATCGGCTATCCCGACCGGGCTGCCGAAGCGCGGATTGCCGGCCGCTACCAGGCCGAGCGCGACCCGCTCGAGCGGGTCGGGGCGGTCATCGACCGGGCCACGCTGCTGGGCCTGCGCGATGCCACCCGACAGGTCCACGTCAGCCCGGAGCTGACCGACCACGTCGTGGCGATCGTGGCCGCGACCCGGACCCGGCCCGACATCGAGCTGGGGGCCAGTCCTCGGGCCAGCGTGGCCCTCTTCCGGGCGGCCCAGGCCCGGGCCCTGCTCGACGGGCGGGACT
>Ga0265314_10003707_pt1 | contig 14641 bp, 9 predicted proteins | sample 4126metaG_FD_203106 | JGI IMG/M metagenome (GOLD analysis project Ga0265314, IMG submission 203106) | Rhizosphere microbial communities from Carex aquatilis grown in University of Washington, Seatle, WA, United States - 4-1-26 metaG | ecosystem: Host-associated > Plants > Roots > Rhizosphere >... | reverse complement strand
GGCGCCCCAGCCTGTTTAGGGCCTTCCCCAACGCCAAGCTCGGCCGGAGCCAGGTTCATAGCCCCCTGAACTATCTGCGCACCCTTCGAAACCGCATCGCTCATCACGAGCCGATCTTCTCCCGCCATTTGAATGCGGACTACCAAAGCATCCTGGCGGTCACTGGCTGGATCTGCCCGAGCACCCGGGATTGGATCGCCCACCACAGTCGTGTCGATGATATTCTTTCCCGACCGCAGGATAGCGACAATCTGCGGTTCTGAGCCCCGGACAGGGGGCTACTACTCATCCGCCTCCTGAGACAACCAGGAAACCGGCACCAGCTTGATCCCGTCACGCCAACGCTGACGCATCGCCCCCTCGAAACCAGTCCTGCAACAACTCGACGTGGTCCACGACGATGATCTGCATGGGCGATTCCGTTGTCGCGCAATAGTCCTGGAGCAACCGGTAGAGACGCGTAACCGCGATCTGGTCCTCGTCATGGACATCGGCGTCCCCCACATCCCGATCTGGCGGGTAATAGGCCTGCGAAGGCTGATCCAGCATCAGGAAAGCAGGGACGGGGCGATGGCGGGTGGCTGAGGAGGCGACCTGCAGTCGTGTGCAGCCCTGGGAAAAGGACATTTATCAGTATAAATTTAAAATTGGTTGCAGCCAATGAAGGCTTGATGTCCTAATAGGCAGCTGAAATGCTAAGAGGCTCTCTCATCAGCGTCGTCCCGTACGGCTGAATGCGCCTGCTGTGCTGGCCGAGTCACGCAGCCAAGAGCTCGCGTTCTGAAGCAAAATCCATGTGACGATCTAAAAAAATCAAACGGGGGTGCCTTGTGAATTGCCTCAAGACGATATCTGCGATGATGACGACCTTCGGGCTGGTTGCCGGATGTGCATCAAACCCCGACGTTGTCATCAATTACTATGTTCCCAAAGCATTGCTTGCAGTGCAGGCCTCAGTGACGATTTCCTGTACGAGTGAAGGCAAGGTTCAGATCGTCTATGATGCCGACGGGTCGGTAAAATACTCCCGCGGGGCGGTGCAATCCTTGCGCATCCGCGATCTGGACGGCCCATTCAGCAGCGCGACGGCGGGCTTCCAGTTCTATCCGGATGGGCGCCTGTCCGGCTTCAACAGCAGCCAAACGGGCAACGGCCAGGAGATCATCGAGGCGGCCGCTGCCCTGATCCCGTTGGCTGTGGCTGCCGCGCCATTGCCGCCCGGCCCGCCGCCCGCCCCGTTGTCAGATACAGCCGTCTGCAACTATGTCAAAGCCAATGGCGGAAAGAACAAGAAGATCGTAATCCAATTCGACGGCAGTGAGAAATTCAAAACCGACAACATTCAACCGACCGATCTGACTGCTTCTGACGGCAGCAAGGCCGACTACGCGAAGTTGATGAACAATATCCAAAGTGGATGCCTGACGGGAAAGCGTGATACGGACAATCCGGCGGCACCACAACTGGAATGGCCGGCAAGTTCAAAGGGGGTTGTCCTGCGCTGGAAGGATCCCGCGGCGTTCGTCATGACCGCCGGACCTGCACCGAGCTGCGCTGGCTGGTGGTCGGGACAGGTGCTGGTGCCCCAGTTGGGGAAGGACCTGGATATCCCACTGCCGTCCGCGCCCGTGTTCGGTACCGAGCAAGCATCGATCGAGTTCGCTGAATCAGGTCGGATTGCGAAGATCAGCTACGGCTCGGAAAACGGCACCGCGTCGGCGCTGAAGTCCGCGGCCGCGGTCGGTGGGTTGATCAGCAGCGGTGCCGAGCAGGCCAAGCGGGACAATGACGCCGCGGACAGAATTGCGGCAAGGAGCCGCCTGAAGGCCTGCCGCGAAGCACCGGACGACTGCAAGTAGCGGATATCCACGTTGCTTGGCCCGGTCTGCGCCCGAAACGCAGCCGGGCCGGCGTCATCGACGTGCGGTGCCGCGATGCGCCCGCTTTTTTGTCCACCCTGACCGCTCGGGAGATCCGAATGCAGGACTGGCATCCTTCGCCCTTACGGCACATCCGGCTTGCGGTGGCAGCCGGCCTGGCCGCTATGATCGGGGTGGGCGTTCCCGCCGCGCAATCGCAAGCGATCATCGACTTTGCCAAGGTTGACCCGGCGCTTCGCGACTACGGCTATGTCGACCGCGCGGCGCTCTGGCAGACCGAAGTGATCTCGGTGTGCTGGGAAAATCCCGATGCCGCGAATGCTCAGGCTCGGCTATGGGTGGAGGCCGCGATTGAAGCAACCTGGGATAAGGCGTCGCAGATCCAATCCACAGGCTGGTCTGCCTGTCGCCCCGATTTCGGAGGCCTTCGGATCCTGGTCGTCGATGCAGCGGACGCGCCGCATGCCGTCGTCGGACGGGATGCAGCCGGGGCGCGGCCGGGTATGTGGCTCAATTTCACCTTCGCCAACTGGGGCGGAGCCTATTGCCAGGACCGGCTGCGTGCCTGCATCGAGAGCATCGCCGTCCATGAATTCGGCCATACGCTTGGTTTCGCCCACGAGAGCCTGCGCGACGACGCGCCGCCGGAATGCAAGACTCGCGCCGATGTTCTCAAGGATAAGAGCCGGCCGGTGCAGGGCGAGATTCTGACCTCCTATGATGCCAACTCTGTCATGAATTATTGCAATACTCTCTATAACAATGGCGGGAAGTTAAGTAGCCTGGATCAGCAGGCTGTCCAGAAACTTTATGGCCCACCTCGGCGGTAAGCGGAGTCTCTGACGATGATTGCGTGCCGAATTCTGATTTTGTCATTGATGTTTTTGCTGGCTTTAACCGTCACGGAGGGATATTCGAAGGAAGCGCCGGAAATATATCAGGAAAATAAAGACTCCATCGTTTTCATCAAGGTCTCGGTTGCAGAACCGACCGGCAAGATAACAACGACAACTGGTACCGGTGTAATCATTTCCCGGCGAGGTCATGTGCTGACGGCGAGCCACCTGCTGTCCACCCGGCTTGGCGCGACAATCGTGATTGGCATCGGCAGCAATGCGGGCCAGCTCATCCCGGCGCAACAGCTGCAGATGCCCGCGTGCTGCGATCTGGCGCTCCTCAAGCTTCCCGACAGCCAGGGGCCCTATCGGCCGGCGAAGCTGGGCAACCACGTCACGGTCCATGTGGGTCAGCCGGTTGTCGCCCTGGGTTTTCCGCTTGGCAACGACTACGCGCTGGTCGGCGGGCTGGTTTCAGGCATGAGCGGGAATGAAAACGACATGTGGCAGGTGCAGAACCCGCTGACCTACGGGTACAGTGGCGGCCCCATGTTCGATGCCGACGGCGGTATCATCGGCATCGTCAAGGGCGGTGTGCCCGATGCCCAGGGCATGAGCTATATCGTGCCATTGAACTATGCGGCACCGTTGATCATCAGCGCCGATGTGCCCTGGCCGCCGGCGCCGATTTCGCCGCCGCGCGAACCGCCCAGCCCCATCAGCGCGACTCCCCCGGCAATCGCCGCCCCGGCCGTGCTGCATGGCGCTGATATCAAGCGCGCGCTGCGGACCGGCCGCTCCATGAGGGGGGAAGTGCTGAGCTGTTCGCAAGGGCCGTCCTGCGTTCTGCTTCACGTCTCGATTCCGGCGAATGCCGAAATCTTGTCGATCCGGCGATCCTTCAAGGAAGCGACGTCCGGCTCCTGGTCGGATGCCGCCAACTGCTCCAATGCGATCGGCTGGTGCGAATGGGATGACGCGGCCGCCACGGTCGGCGTGAACGGTACGTCGAAAACGATCAGCACGGTCCTGAAGAACTGGTCCGATGGCCGCGACCGCGATGCGCGTCTGGAGGTTGATTATACCGTGCCGCCGGACCTGGGCGCCGCCGTGCGCGAGCACAGCCTGCAGCAGACCCGGGCAGCCTTGGCGGCAGGGGCGGACCCGGACAGCATGCTCAACGCGTCGATGCCGATCCTGTGGTGGGCGGTCGACAACCAGTTGACTGAGATTGCGCTGGATTTGATCAGTCGGAGCGGCGCTCCGGACGCAACCAACATCGTTGCCGACCCGGCAGCGGGGCTGTCCGTGACGCCCCTGTATCAGACAGCCGTGATCTGCAATCAGCCGCTGTTCGACGCGCTGGTCGCCCGCGGGGCGAATTTGCAGTTCCGCGTCCGCAACAGCCGCTTCGAGGGCGGGCGCTTCGACGGATGGACGGTGATGGATGCCGCGACCGAGGCGCGCTGCGCGCCGATCATCGGCCGGCTGACGGGCGCCGGCGTTGGATCCGGCCGCCGCTCTTCTGCCGAGCCGCCGCGTCAGGCGCCCGATCTGCGCCCATCGGGTTCGACGCTGGCCGATGCCGCCAACGCCTGGGTCAAGGCGGCGAGTGACGCCCGGGGCCACGGGTCGGTCAGCCCGGACGCGCCCCTGCCGGTAGATCTAGTCCGGTCGCGCACGGTGTTCGAGGACAGCTGGCTGGACGCCGGGCTGGGCGAGCGCAAGCGGATCGGTTCCGCCGTCCTGTACAACGCGCTGTCCAGCGCGTCGGGCACCCACCGCCTGGAAGAGAACGACAGCGCGAAGAAAACCAATTCCCTGAGCTGGGCCGATCAGACGGTGGCCTATTTCGATCAGATCCAGGACCGGCACTTCCTGACCGAGGCCCTGCTAGACAAGGCAGCCATCTATTTGGAGCTGAGCCAGCTGGAGCATACCAACGGCGTCGAGTTCCAAAGGATCGCGCGCCAAGGCGACCAAGTCATGGCCCGTGCCTATTCGCTTGCCGATGCGCAGCAGAAGCCGGGAGCCCTGCGCTTGTGGAGCCGGTTCTATTATAACCTTGCCCGCCCTGCCTCAAATCGACTGTCCGAAAAATGGGATAATAATTATTTGGGTCTCGCCTTCAGCAAGATTTCGGAAGCCAGTGAAATCGACAAGACCATGCGGACGGCCACGCAACTGGGCCGGACGGCGGAGCGCTATGCCGCAAACCCGCCGCAGGACGGCGACGCTGAATGGACGAAGACATTGCGGACCATCCAGGAAAAGCTGGTTGCCACCTGGAACGCCAAGAAAGCAACGCTATCGGCACCGATCGAACGCATCCCGGCCTTGAACATCATCGGCGTCCTGACCAACGACATCGTGCTGCGGGAATGGCGTGATGCCATTGACGCCGATCGACCGGCTGCCGCCAGGAAGGGCGTGGCGGAGCTGAGGAACGTCGCCTTGCCGGCGCAGCGGGAAGCCTTTGCGCTGGTGTTCAATACCGAGTTGGCCAAGCAGTACGGCTTCGACCTGCGTTACGATCTGGCACGGATCAATGCCGTCATCTGCCAACTTGAGGCAGACATCGACCCGCCCCGGAGCGAAGCCGATTTCGAGGAGGCCCTCGACAACATGAAGCAGGCGAAGGCCGCGGCAACGGCTGTTCAGCTCGGTTCGGCTCTCGATTCAATCGAAGGCTATCCCAGCTTCGCCGGGCTAAGTAGCGAACGTCGCAGTCGCCTGCGGGCCGTCCTGACGCCTTAGATGGCGTTGACATTCATTTGGTCCAGATGAATGCGCTGATGAGGCAGAGGATGGACAAGAACGCCCTCGGGGTCTGGTCGTAACGGGTAGCGACCCGCCTGAAGTGTTTGATCTTGAGGAAGAACCTCTCGACGAGGTTCCGCTCGCAATAGAGGACGTAATCGCACGAAACCTGGGGCGATGTTCTTCTCGGCGGGATGACCGGAATGGCGTCCTGGGCTTGGATTGCATCCCGAAACGCCCCGGAATCGTAGCCCTTGTCGGCAAGAACACCCGCAACTGGATCGCTCACCACAGCCTCGTCGATGCCATTCTCTCCCACCCGCAGGATGGTGACGATCTGCGGTTCTGATGGCGGACAGTGAGGCTATTCCTCATCTACCTCCTGCGACAACCAGGAAATCGGAACCAGCTTGATCCCATCACGCCAACGCTGACGCATTGCCCCTCGAAACCAGTCCTGCAACAACTCGACGTGGTCCACGACGATGATCTGCATGGGCGATTCCGTCGTCGTGCAATAGTCCAGGAGCAACCGGTAGAGGCGCGTGACCGCGATCTGGTCCTCGTCGTGGATATCAACCTCTCCTACGTCCCGATCTGGCGGGTAATAGGCTTGCGATGGCTGATCCAGCATGAGGAAAGCGGGGACGGGACGGTGGCGAGCACGGAAGAGCTTGTGCAGAGCCAGATGAGCCGCCACATGGTATCCAACCCAGTTCGCGCCGCTGCCGATGTTGGGCAACATAAGTGGCCCCTTGATGGTTTCGGCCACGACGGTAAGGCGCCGTCGGTCGAGCCGAAGCAAGTTGTTTCCGTGCTCCAGAGCCAAGCTTCTCGCAAGGTCCGTCAAGTCGCGTCCGACAAAATCAAGGGCTGCCGACAGGCGTTCTTCCAGCAAATCCAGGTCGAGCTTCTTTTCGAGAGCGGCGACCTGGGCACGAAGGCGAGCGACCTCTAGTTTCAGGCCGTCGTCCGAGGTGACGGTGCGAACATTTTCGAGGTAGTAGCCGATACGTCCGGCAATGCGGGCCTGTTCGGTGAACTGGTCCTGCTCGATGCGGAGACGTTCGTTGTCAGAGATACGGGCCGCGATATCACTCTGAACCACCCGTAGGCGCCCTTCGATATCCGTACGCGTTGTTTCCAGTTCGGCGATACGAGTCTGAAGGCGGGGGTTGTCGCGATGCACCGAATTCAATTGTCGCTCCAATCCCGCCAAGGAGCGTGTGATGTCGGTGACTGACGGCACCGGGGTGGCAAGATGGCTCTCGCAAAGGGGGCAGCGATCCGGGTGGTCACCCTGGCTCGAGACAAGTCCGATCGCGCTCAACCTAGCCTGCTGCTCATGGGCTTCAGCCATGTAATCCGAGGCTTCCCGCTCAAGCCGTTTGAGGTCGCAGATTTCTTCCCGGATATTTTGCAGCTCTTCCCGCAGTCTCTGGCGACGCTCCTCAAGGTCGGTGAGGTCGGCGGCAGGGTCATCCATCTTGGCGTAGGCCCGTTCACGCGGAGCGGCAGCGGCGGCGAGAATTTCCCGCAACTGTACCGGGGTATCGGCGAACACATCCGGCGGAACCAGCCCCACCCGCTTCGCCTCCCCCAGCAATGTCTCCGCAGTGACGGATGCCTTGCTGGAGAGTGCCTGGGCATCCTTGAATTCCCGCTCCCGGTCACGCAGACGTGCCCGTGCGTCCGCATATCTTTTCTGATTGATGTAGTGGTCGTCCCCCATGGCCCCGACAAAATAGGGAAGCGTGTCGCGGACGGCGGCGGTAATACCGTCTTCCCCTTGCCGATGGAAGAGCAAGCGTGGATCGGCGATTTCATACTGGGCCTGAAGGCAGAAGAAAATGGCCTGACTGGCCGATGCTTCCAATGCCGGGCGCTGCGTTGCCCGCCGGTCAGGCTCGTAAACGTTCTCGGATATGCCGAGAAGGATCGACAGGTGATCGCGCAAACCGTCGGCGGTCACATTCTTGTGGAATTCCTTGGAGCTGCCGGGCAGCGCGGCGACGCCACGTAGGAAATAGATTTCGTCGCTGGAGCGGCCGGCTGGCCCCGCGTTGGGTCGTGCGATAAAAATTCCCTCGCCATCGCGGTCAAGCAAGATGGAGAACCATGCCACGGTATCGCGAATCACGCCGCCTCCCGATACGACGAAATCACTCCTTCCCCAGCAATAGTCGACAATCCGCAGGAGGCTTGATTTGCCGGTCTGTGGGCCGCCCGTGACGATATTGAGGCAACCGAGGTCGAACATCACCTCGCGGCGCTCGTCACTGTGGGAGTAAAGGGCGATAGCGCGTAATTGCAGGGTCATGGCGTCACGCCCATGGTTTGGAGAACAGTGGTGACCGTTCCCTGGTTGGCGAACCAGCGGCCGAGTAGCCCCGCAGCGCGGCGCATCGAAACAGCGTCTTCGGAATCTACGGCCAATCTGGCCGAAAGCTTGAGTGGCGACGCGCCCCGGCTCAGTCCGTCCGGCCCAAGCGCCAAGGCTTTGTGCTGAACGAGGAAAAGCAGCGCCTCTCGCGTGACCGGGCGAAGAGACATCGCCCGTTCGGGCAATTCCGCCAGCACGACATCATGGTCGGCAGACCATGTTGCGAACGTGGTATTCGCCCTACCGGGAAGGGCTTGGCGGGTCGGCGGATGCAGGACCAGAGGAAGGATAAGAAATGCGAACGGCAACGGAAATGGCCGTTCCGTCAAACGCTCGTAGTCCTGTGCCGCCCGGGCGATCAATTCCCCGCAGAAGGCCGGGTTGAGCAACGCCGCTTCTTCGGAAGGACGCTCATGCCAGGGCAGAAGGGAGCGTGCTTCCGCCATTTCAGCCGTCCTCATCCTTGCACAGATCGGCGAAATCCCGGTGCCATCCCACCCTCAGTTCGTTGGCCAGCATATGGTAGGAGCCGACATTCAGAAATCGGTGTACCTTGGCGCGAAAGGGGAAGTGGGCATCGCTTTCAACCCATTGGTAAATATCCTGCCCAGCGTGCTGGAGGGAGGTGCTGTCGGCGGCTTCGCCGGCATACCGTTCCCGCATTCGTTCGAATCGGGGCTGCCATTCCTCGATCAGGGTGGTCTCGAAGTGGGCGATCTCGCCGTCGAGTACCAAATGCTCCCGGACCCATTTCGATCTCTGGGCAAAGGCTCGGTAAAAATCTCGCTTGGCGAACTGGATGCGATTGCCTCCGACACTGATTGCCTTCAGTTGGCGAACGAATGGGCGCCCTTCGTAGTCGGATTCATGGGTGTCGGGCAGATCGGCATGCTCGAAATCAGCCACCAGCGCGTTCCGCTTCATCTGGTCGCGGATGTCGTCAAGCTTGGCTTCCAGGTCCAGAATCGAGATTGGCGCGGATGGCTTTTCCATCAACGCCGCACAGATGCGTGGCCACCACCACCCCTCCAGCAATTCCCGGGCTTGAGCAGCCTTGCCGCGAGGGGCGATAATGCGGAGAGGACCGTCCTCAATAACTTGGTTTAGGTCGGCGAGAGTTGCTTGACCATCAAGCACCTCGACGGCACTGAGCAGGGCGATTCGCATTGTTGGCGTCAGAGCCAGGAAGGCTGAATAGGCCGGCAGGAGCGCGGTGTTCCCCCCACCTTCCGCAACTTTGGTCAGGATATCGGCAGTTCCCCGCGGATCGCGGTTGCAAAGGTGCGGCGACCGCAGCCGGGCGGCGGCCTGTCCCTCTGGCGTCACCCCGGTGGTCACCAGGACAAAACATGTCCGCTGCGGGAGAGAGGGATCGGCCTGTGTCGCCTCAGACCAAATGCGCAACGTCTTCCACAGATCGACACTGTAGTCGGAAAGGCTTGCCGTCCGATCCAAATGGTGTTTGGTCTGGATGAGTTCGATCGGAGTTCCATCCACCTCGAAAGAGACGTCGTCAAGCCGCTCGATCCCGACTTCGACGGGGGTTCCCGAATTGGCGTGCCTTAAGCACAACGCGAGAGCGAGCCGAGCCTGATAAAGATAGCCCGCTGCTGATCCTGCCGCACTGAAGTCAGTCCCGTCAGCCATCAATCGCCCCCTGCTGTGCGATTGATGGTGAAATATTCAATCGCGTTCCGCAACAACAAGATGTCGCTGCGTTCGACAGAGGCTGGACGGCAGCGAAAATCCTGGGCAGGTCTAGACGGACCACGCGGCACGCCGCGATGTAGCGCCGACAACCTTACACTTCCACCGAAGGAGGTAGTTCGCTATATTTCGGCATCCTACAAACAGAAAGATAACTAGAAATTATGATCACTGGGCGGCATATCTGCGTTGGCATCCATATCGGTCACGACCGTAGCGTTTCCGTGGTGGAGAATGGGGTTCTGATCGGCCATTTGGCAGAAGAACGCCTGGATCGAAACAAGCATTCACGTTCAGTGGCTTTTCCCCGGCGCAGTCTCGATGTGCTGCTGCGGTCCCTGGGGTATTCATTAGGCGAGGTTGCCGCTTTCGGTATTACCTATGCCTTCGTGGACATGAACACGCTGGGAGCCAACCTAGCCGAAGATTTCCGGGCCGAGTTCCACCTGCCGAATGCTGAGGTTTTCTGCATGGGCCATCACCTTGCCCATGCCTATTCCACTTTCTTCACCAGCCCGTTTCGCGAAGCCGCCATCCTGGTGGCCGACGGGGCGGGGGATCTGGTGGATGGACGATTGGAGGCCGAAACTGCCTACCGGGCTTCGTCTGCTAGCATGGTGCCCATATGGTCGCGACGGCAAGATTTGCCTTCCAGCAGCGTGGAACGGCGCAATTTTTTCCGGATGCCCTATATGGGAGATTGGGATCGCGCCAAGCAGATAAGTTTCGCGCGCAAATACGAGCAATTTACCTACGCACTTGATTTCGGCTGGGGGCAAAGCGGCAAGACAATGGGCTTGGCAGCTTGGGGCGAGGCGTTATTCCCGCCACCTGCCCATGCGATGAGTCCGCCGCATTTTCCTTTATCAATGGCCGACATGATGGCTGAGTTGGAGGCCTTGAGACAGGCTTCGGGGCTGTCGTTCGGGCACTTCATCCGTGAGCGTGGGAAGGATATCGCCGCGACTGCACAGATAGCGGTGGAGCGGATGGTAATTGCCGTCTGTCAACATATCCGCGGCCTCTGTCCTTCGGACAATCTGTGCCTTGCTGGTGGGCTGTTCCTTAATTGCGTCCTGAACCACAAAATTGTCCGGGAGGCCGGATTCAAAAACATCCACATTGTCCCCGCTTGCGGTGATGACGGGCAATCTATTGGGGCTGCGTATTTTGCTTGCGAGAAATCGGGGGGCAAGCCCATTCCCATGCCGGTTTCGCCATATCTAGGCCCTCCCTATGGGCAGCAGGCCGCCATGGCGGCCGTTGAGGCGACGAGATGGGGGAGTGAGGCGCTGATCCTTGAGGATGAGCCGCTAATCGCCGAAATGGTAGCACGGCTGAAGGAGGGAAAGACCGTCGGATTGTTCAGAGGGAGGAGCGAGATGGGTCCCCGCGCGCTCGGGCACCGCAGTATCCTGGCCAATCCGGGAGATGCCCATATGCATATCCATGTGAATCGCTATATCAAGAACCGTGAGGATTTCCGCCCTCTAGCCCCCATGGTGCGCTGGGAAGACCAGTTCTCCATCTTCGATCTGGCGGCGCCTTCTCCACACATGCTGCTGACGGCCAATGTTCGCCAGGAATGGAAAGGGAAAATCCCCGCCGTGACCCATGTGGACGGCTCTGCTCGGGTCCAGGCGATCCGTCAGGAGGACGAACCGTTCCTACACCGCCTTCTGACGGTCATGGGCGAGGAAACTGGGATACCGGTCCTTATGAACACCTCGCTCAACGGCCGGGGCGAGCCCATCGCCGAAACCCCGGCAGAGGCGTTGTCCATGCTCCACCGCAGCAATCTCGACACCGTGGTGGTGGAAAACGTTTTGGTGGACCGGGATCAGCGTAGGGCGAGCAGGTAATTGCTCGCAGGTTCGCGGAACGGAATGGGCAATGGCCCTGCCCGGCCGATCAATCCGTGATCCAGCACGCTCTTGAGCAGTGCCTGAAACCATTCGGCGGGCTTCGACTGACCGCTGTCGTAAGAGCGTAGGCGTTGTGCCAACGCCCTGACCTCAGCCTCTCCCTGGTTCTCATAGACAAACCGGATCAGGTTGCTGATCACCGCCAGATTGGGGCTGCAACTGTCCAGATTACCCAAGAACAACAGCCCCTGCTGATCCAGATAATGTAGGGCGGTCTGCCAGTGACCAGATGCGCGCTGGAGGCTGGCATCGCTTTCATGCAATTCGGTTATGGCGAGCAGGTTGTGCAATTGCCAAAAAAAGAAGCCGTTGCCAAATCGCAGGCACGATTCAATCCCGAGCCGCGCATAACGTTCAGCCGCCCGCCGGTTCTCCTCCTCGTCAAGGCCCAGCAGGGCATAGGCGGTCGCTAGGGCAAGCTCGGCCCGCGCGATGGAAAAGGAATAAGCGTTCCGCACGGCGTCGGCCAGTTGATGATTCAATCTCTCAATTTGCGCACGGATGCCGGTGAGATCGGATGGGGCCGCCATCATTCTTGCGATGCATAGATTGAGCTCGGCATGACAGAGATGCCGTTGGCTGGCATGGCAGCGGGACCATTCGGTCGCCTGCTCGGTTAGGCTCAGGAACTTTTCTGGTGCGTCGAAAACATATTCCTTTGCCCGCGAGGACGTGACCAGGGACAACAGTTTATCGTCGTTCAGGGACTCCGCCTCTTTGCGCGACAACTCCGAGAAGTTTATGAACTGCGCTTTGTGATTTAATTGGTGATGAATGTTCTGTAGCCGGTCGAAGACGTCAAACATCAGGCGGTGATTTTCGGTCACATGTGGCGCCATGGCGGCCTGTGCAACGATCTCCAGCATGATCTTCTGCGCCGAAGGAACGTGGCCCAGGTTCAGTAAGATGTGCGCTTCCAACTGCCTCAGTTCCAGCATGAAAGCCTCAGCTTCATGGGGTGAGAGCCTGAGATGGTCAAGGATTGCATACTGGTCTCGGGCAATCCTCAGCGCCACGGCCAGAGATGTATTGTGGAGAGCGCAATAGGTTTCGGCCACACATAGGCGGGCGATAGCTGCGGCGGGCTTGCCCAAAGCCCTCGCCGCCGTGATGAGCGGACGGAAATAAGGCAGTTGGTCAGCCGGGATATTTATGGAACTGATATTGGTCCAGAGGGTGCCTTGCCGCCACAATGGTTCCAGATGACTGAACGCCTTCTGCGGCCGACCAGCGACCACCTCAAGCCAGCCCAGTTGCTGCCGGTCGGCGATGATGCCCTCTGCTTTGAGAAGCTTTTCCGCCGCCTGGGTGCCATCGGCTTCCTTCTCAAACCGTTGTAGGAAGAATACCTGTAGGTTTTCATGCACGAAGCGAACGTTACCATCGCTGACTTTCAGGAATTTATGGCTCTCGGCGGCCATCAGTGCCTGATCGTCCTCGCCATCGTAAACCAATTTGCGCACGTCTTCAGAAGTCACCTCCATTCCCAGGACAGCAAGGGCCATCAGCAGAACACGAGCACGGGCGCTGGATTGGGATACCAAATGGCCGCAGCGAAGCGTGATGAGATCGTGCAGGCCCCCAGGAATATCCAGTTTTCCGCCGAACGCAGCAGCATTGGTGATTCCCACGGTATTGCGGTTGACCACCTGAGCAATTTTCAGGTCAAGCAGATATTCGATGGCCTGAATCGCACCGAACGGTGTGTTTTCGCTGAGTTGAAAGATGCGGTCGACAACGATATTGGGCGCTTCGGCCACAGTCGCACCAATGAAACTGCGGCAATCCTGGTCGGACCATCGCTCCACGACGAGGTCGACCACTCGTGGCGATTCACCATCTTGGAGGGCCGAGGAGGTGATCGCTATATGGTCCAGCAATACGAAATAATCGTCGTTGGGAAAGGTGTCATCGACCCGCCCAGTTCCTATGATGGTCACTCGGCTCACGGTATCGCGGTTGCTGAAAGTGCGTAGCCCGGCAAGTAAGTCAGGGCTGCCGTGGTGCAAATCCTCGAGGCAGACCACGTAATGGGTATAGTGATTCCCGACCTGTTCCAGGGAGGCGAAGAACTCGTGGATCGTTGGATTCCGGGGTGGCGTTGCGGTGCCGTTCACCCGAGCCAGGTCGTTCATCACCTGGCCCAGATTGGCTGCCTGCTGGCGGGGCCTCAATTCGACCCGCTTGAAATAGCAGTCGCTTCCGCGCAAATCTTCCGCCAAGGATTCGAGTATCTTGCTCTTTCCGGTTCCAGCATCGCCGCGCAGACTGATGAAAGCGACCGGACGATCAGTGCGTACCGACTCCCGTATGCGGTGGACCAAGTTGATGTGGCCGTTTCCGAACAGTGGCGGATCGAAATCGAACTCCAGTTTCCCGCTGCGGATTTCAAGGGTTCGCGAGCGCCCGTCGATGTTCAGGCCCAGCCTCAGGCCATCCAGACCGTCGTAGGATGTCTGTTCGAGCCGCAGCTTTACAGTCCGCGTCTCGATAGGCGGAATGAAGAAGGTCAGGTATTTGCTCTCGACGCCGCCATCGCTCGAGGGGGATAGGATCGACCAATTAATGTCCGACCGCAGGTTGAGTCGCACGTTCTTCGTCTCATCGGAGTAATTGTCCAGGCAGACGAAGGCCTCCAGGACCTTGCGGTTACCCCGCTCTCCTTCCTTGTCCTCGGGGCTGGAAAGCAGGCAGCGCATAGAATTCCGGTCGAAAACGCTGTGTGATGCGGAAATGACGGGCGGAGGTGCAATCGGCCCGAAGGGCGATAGGAACGACGAGATCCCTTGGATGGCCATGACCAACCGCCGTCGGTCGATTAAATGAAAGGCGCTGCCGTTGAGATGGAACCGCTCGCGGGAATTATGATGTAGCTCCGGCGTTAAGGTTGCATTGGTCACCAGAAGGAAATAGTGGGGAATTGTTCCTTCGGCCCCCAATTGTACCAGGCTACCGCCAAAGTCACCCGGCGACAGGGTGTTTCCATCGTTCTTCTTGCACTCGATATACAGCATGCCGGTATCCGCCGAGCGGGGGACGCCAAAGGTCATGCCGAGAACTGAAATGCCGTGCTTGAAGTGTACGACGATATCCTTGCCGCGGTCACCTGTGCGCGGCGTGTCCACCACCCAAATGCTCTTTCCGTCAGGG
>Ga0265314_10003706_pt1 | contig 14643 bp, 4 predicted proteins | sample 4126metaG_FD_203106 | JGI IMG/M metagenome (GOLD analysis project Ga0265314, IMG submission 203106) | Rhizosphere microbial communities from Carex aquatilis grown in University of Washington, Seatle, WA, United States - 4-1-26 metaG | ecosystem: Host-associated > Plants > Roots > Rhizosphere >... | reverse complement strand
AACTGTCGTCGGCAGCGACATTCGCGAACTTCGCCGCGGCGGCGTCCATGCGCGAGATCTCCTCGGTCAATTGTCCGTCGGGTCTGTATCCTTTTTCGCCATCGGCGCCCGCAAACATCTTGTACTGCACGAAGACGACCGACTTCAGCGTCTCGTTTACGTAAATGAGGTCGACACCCAATTGCTGTTCCAGCGGCAACTTGTTCGCCAAAATGACGGTGAGCTTGGTGTCGCCGTTCGAGAAAAGCTTTGCCGGATATCGTTGCCTCTTTACGAACTTCCAGTCGTCGTTTGTTTCGTCGAGATCTTGAAGGATCACCAAGTCTTCGATCGAGGTCACGTCTCCGATGCTGTCGAAGATCGACGTCGCCGGCGCCGATGCGTCGTCGAGCTGCGGCGACACGCTCAGTTGCTCTTTCGGTATTCGCGCGATCTCCAGCGAGGTCACGACTGCATCGCGCTGGTAGGCCCAGTTGATCTTGGCACGCGACGGCGTCGGGTCCGGAGGCGGAGAGCTGCGATCCACCAAGCCGTCGGCAATGGCGGCCGAGTCGGGATCGACTTGACGCAGAGCGTCCATGATCGCTTGAAACGCGGATGACGACGCGTGACCGCCGTCCAGCGCGCGCCTTGCGCGCCAGGCTTGGCTACCCTGGAGCTTGGACTTCACTCTCGATACGCGGACCGGCTTCGCGAACGGCATGACGTTCCAGATGTCGAGCTTGTCCTTGCCGGACTCGGCCGGGTAGTACACGACACTGCGCGCCACATGGGTGAGGTACCCCTTTCTGGTGCTTAGGAAGCAGAGCATCCAGCGTCGGCGCATCGCCACCGGAATTTTCGGAACGGCCTGGCTGCAAGTGCTTCCCGTGTCGAGATCGCTTCGGAGTTCCTCCAATCGCGCCGGCGAGATCGAGAGAACGTAACCGTGCTCGGGAATCCAAGGAAAGCGCGCTTCCAGATATTGATTCCCGGACGGTGGCAAATGCGGCCTCATAAAGGTCGCGCCCAGAGAGTGTCGCCCTCTGTTCGCTGGACGAAGAATAAAGGTCGGCGGCCACTTGTCCTCTAGCCAACGTTTCGACCGCTCGCAACTTCTAAACGAGCGCTCCGTGGTCCCCAACCAGGCAGAGCGTCTCCCGACCGGGCTCGCTGCTCGGCGACCCGCCTCAAAATCGATCTGGTATCGCGGCAGCTTTGAGATCCTCGCGATATGGCGTCGGCACCCATGCATCCCCGTAGTTGGGGCGGTCCTTTCGACGGCGCGCGCCAGGACGAGAAACAATGGCGCCCTCCATGGTTCGGCTGCACATCCTTGTCGGTGAGACGCCGTCCTCGGCTGTCGCCTCCCCATGCCGTTTTGGCAAATTGTCGTACGGTTCACCCAGATTCGGCATCATCGTAGTGGAAACATTCCGGCGCTGGCCTTGAAGTATTCAGCTTCCACCGGGCGATGAATGATGGCAGTTTGGGACGGCCGCGGTTCTCCACCGTGGTTCTCCACCGTCCGAATCCGGTGGCTCTAGAAATGCCCGGTTTTATTGGGTTTTTCGCACGTCGCGGTTAGGTGGCGGAGAGGGAGGGACTCTCACCCGCCGATCCGGGCTCTCCGAAAAACCCTAGAAATAAAGGCTTTTCGTAACGGCCGGTGGAGGCTGTGTACCACCCGTGTGTACCACTATTCGGTCAAAAAAACTAACTTTTTTGAACGAAAAGAGCACTTTTGCCTACGAGACCCGTCACAGCACGGAGGCCAACTCGGCGTAGCGACAGAACGCATTTGCGAGCTGCATCTGGCGAGGCGTCCGACACTCGGCCTCGAACAGGCGCGGCGAGGCGACCACGATACAGACGCACTTCGCTCGCGAAACCGCGACGTTCAGTCGGTTGGCGCTGTACAGGAATTCCATTCCGCGTGGCGCATCCGCATGACTGGAGGTCGCCATGGAATAGACGACGATTGGCGCCTCCTGCCCCTGAAATTTGTCCACGGTGCCGATGCGAGCGCCGGGAAGTCGTTCCTGAAGCTCGAAGACTTGCGCATTGTACGGCGCGATGATCAGGACATCGTCGAGCGAAATCGGGGACTCAATACCTTTTCGGTCGACCCAGATCGTGCCGGATCCCACGATGTCCGCAATGAGGTCACGGATCGCATCGGCCTCTTCCGGCGACGAACTCTGATTTCCGTCGTGCTGGACCGGAAGATACCGAAGGCCGGAACCGTTGAGTCCGGACTTGATCCTGATTTCCTGCCGCTCAAGTCCCGGCCGAGACTTCAAGCGACCTTCGTAGAACAGTTCGGAATTGAAGGCACAGATGAGGGGATGGAGCCGCCACGTCTCGGAGAGGAACAGACCCCGATCGGCCGGAATGGTGGCGTGGGGGCCGAGGACGTGGTCCAGGGCCGATACCCCGACGCCATCGGGGTGGCTTCCTTGAATCGGCTGCTCCAATTGCCGCGGGTCTCCCAGCAGAACGACGCTCTGCGCAGCTTGTGCGACGGCCAGCACGTTCGCGAGAGCCATCTGCGCGGCTTCATCGATGAACAGCACGTCGACGCTCAGGCGTGCGTCCGGGCGGGCCCAGAAATACGATGTCCCTCCGCCGACGGAACAGTTCATCCGCAGCGCGTCGAGGGCATGCTCGTTCTTCTTGACGAACTTCAAGCTGTCGAGATCGTCTTCTTGATGCTTCTCATCGACCTTCTGTACGCAGCGGATCGGAAGACCTTCTTCGCCTGCAGCTTCGACTACCTCGTCGAGAAGGTTGCGAATGACCTTGTGACTATTGGCGGTTATCCCGACTCGCTTTCCCGCGCGCACAAGAGCGCAGATCATGCGGGCCCCGGTGAATGTCTTCCCGGCGCCCGGCGGCCCTTGCACTGGATAGATGCTCTGGTCCAACGCGAGCGCTACCCGGGTGGCGGCTTTCAAGCTATCCTCGCCCACGACCTGCAGGCTTTCTCCCTGCAGCCGCGGCGCGGTCGATAAGAGAAGATCGCGCGCGGCGCGGTGCTCGCCGGCTCCTTCAATTCCGTTTTCCGCCACGTACTGTCCCAACCGGAGAAGAGACTCGGGACGTTCGTCGCGATCCACTGATTTGTGAGCGAAGACGGCTTCCGGATGGAATTCCGCGGTATCGCCTCGCTTCTTGATGTCGATGGTCCGGTCTTCATGCGAAATGGCGATGACGCTACCGAACTTCTGGCCGCCGACACTTCTGAGTTCGCTATCGGGCCGAATATCGGTGTCCTGAAGGACGAAGCTATATCTATGAATAGGCACCTTTGCGGTGCCACCGGCTGCTTCCTTGAACGTAAGCCCGGAGAGACCGGCGCGTTCGTGGAGGAGGTCCTCGGCGGAAAGATCGCGTAGCCGGAAATATTCCCACCAAACGGCCTTCTTCTCCCGGCCGTGAAAATCCAGCATGAATGCCAGCAGCCAGCGGGCCTGCTGCTGGGCCGTCCGTTCGGCGACGTCGTCTGGAATACCTTCCGTAAGCCGACCGACGAGCACTGCCACCCTCTTCTGCCAATCATCGAGCTTTTCGCTGACCTCCGCGGGCTTTGGAACGGGCCGCTCGATAACTTCGCCGCCGGCAATGAGACTGGCGCGCAGCGCTTCGAGCCAGTCCCGTAGCGCTGACGTCGAGTCACAGTCGTCTTTGTTGTAGCCGCGGATCGTGTCCTTGTCCGCATCGGGAACGCCGGCGGCATCAGCCATTTCGAGGCGCGCCTGAGTCCTGGCCATGACCGCCCCGACGTCCTCCAGCGGAACGCTGCGCGTGAACGAGTACAAGGGCTCAAGCTTCTTGATCGAATAGCTCTCCACGCTGGCGCGAATTCCGTGGCGGACGACGGCGAACAGATCGACGAAAATCTCGGCTCGCAGAAGGTTATCGACTTCGTTCTCGCGGGAGGCGTAACGGCCCATCAGGCGCTTCATGGTGGCCGGCTCGTACGGCGCGAAATGGTAGATGTGCAGATCGGGGTAGGATTTGAGGCGCTCGGTCACGAAGTCGACGAAACGCTCGAATGCGGCCCGTTCCTCCCGCCGGTCCGAAGCCCAGTCGCCAACGTACGTCGGCTTCCCTTCGTGATCGAGGAAGGAGTAGCCGAACAGGAATTCCAGACCACCGTCTCCAACGAAAGGATCACCCTCGAAATCGAAGAAGATGTCGCCCAGAGATGGCGCGGGAAGCCGTGACAAACCGAAGCCGGCGATCGGCGATAGCGCCTCGTACTTCATCGAGCCGCTCGTTCTGCCTTCGACTTGAATTCTCGCCTGCTCGCGGACCTTTTCGTAGCTTTTGGCCGCTCCGCGTTCCGGCCTCCATTCCAGAGGAATGGGCATTGCGGCGAGCGCGACCGTGCTTCCAACTCCGCGTCTGGTCAATTCGCCGATCTGCGACTTGCTGATACCGGCCACCAGCGACAAGTGGTCGTCCCGCCGTCTGCGTTCGTCGCAATGACGGCGCCACCGGCAAATGTCGCAATGTTCGATCGGCTCGGGATAGGCGGCGCCGGCGCCATCGACGACCGCTCGTTCGAGGCTGGATCTCACATGCCGGTAATAGGCTGAGTAGTCGGCAATACGGTAGGTTTCCGGCTCAAAGTCCCTGCCAGGGGTCACGACGTGGGCCGAAGTCGGCTCGACACCCTGCATCGCGGAGAGCATGTCCGAATACAGCGATATCTGAAGAACCGTGTTCCCCTTCGTCTCTCTCGCCAGCTTGGTGTCGGTTACCTCGTACGACCAGGTACCGAACCGGCTCGGCGTTTCCACGCGGAGAAGCACGTCGGCCCGGCCGTTCCACGTCCCCGATTGTAAGGCGCCTTGAACGATGACCGCGTCGCCGCGAGACATGGCCTCCAGTGTCGCCGACGTGGATTTGGGATCCAACCCAACTCCCCCGATCACGGTCGCGGCCATGCCCCGCGTCTTCAAGTGATCGACGAAAGCTTGTTCGTGCGCCGCACCGCGTTCGGCAAGGGTCTCCAGCACCGGATCCCAGATCTTCGGCTTCTGCAGTTCGCCGCTGGCGACCTTGAGATCAAGTTCGGTCAAATGTCTGCAGTTCAGATGTCCGACCAAATCGGTCGAACTAAGGTGTAACCTCCCACCAACGTTCTGCATTTCCCACCCCGATGCCGTTCGCCAGTGATCCCACCCGGTCGTCCTGGCGTGGATGCCATTATGCCATTTTCCTAGGCGACTGGGCTCGAAAGAGGCGAGCAATCAACTATAGTCGCGTAAAGAGTGTGGGCGGGGGGCCAAAGCGGTGGGGACTGATTCGGTCGAGAAGGCAAGATGGCTGCGCGATTTGCTCCGGTTTCTGCCTTTGCGAAGCCAATTCGTCCTGTCGGGCAATACCAGAGACCTTCAGATCCATGAGGCCGCACCCGGCCAGATCACATCCGTATCCCTCGGCCGAGCATTGCCGGACGCGCTGAAGAACGCCGGTTACGGCCGGATCGCCAGTTTCGATCTTTTGAACGGCTTTAGAGCCCTCGAACCGTCCGACGATAGCTTTCTGACGCATCTCGGGCTGTCGCCCGCAAACGGAACCGCTGCCGGCGGCATCGACCTGTTGGCCTCGGCTATCGAGCGGCATGTTCCATCGGACGGCCCGCCCTCGGCCCTTATCATCGACTTCGCGTCGCGCTTGATCACACGCAGCGAGGCCCTTTCTCCGGCCGAACACCAGTTGTTTTCCCGTGCGTTGATACTTTCCCATTCGGCGCGGGCTCGCCCGGCCGGCGAACGTCGTCAGCCCTTTTTCAACACCGTCATTTGGATCGTGGATAAGGAAGGAGACCTTCCCGACTGGTTCCTGATCGGTAATCCTCGCATTCGGCACATTCCGATCGGTCGGCCCGATCACATGGCCAGGCGGACCATGATCAGTTCGTTGATCCGGGGACTGCCCGGCGCTCAAAATGCGGCGCCGGCCGATTTGGAGAAGTCGACCAACGGATTCGTCGACGAAACCGAAGGACTCCTGCTTCTCGACCTCAGCGCGATCGCACAGCTCTCCCGAAGCGAAAACGTATCCTTCGATCGCATCTCCGATGCGGTTCGGCGATTCAAGGTCGGGGTCACCGAAGACCCGTGGCGCAAAATAAGCCACGACAAGATCAGCTCGGCGGACGAGTTCGTAAGGCGCCGCGTGAAGGGACAGGCGCACGCCCTCACCCACATGCTCGATATCGTGAAACGCGCCGTCACCGGCATCGGGCAATCGCCGAGGGGGGGCCGACCGAGGGGCGTCGCTTTCCTCGCCGGCCCCACCGGAGTCGGCAAGACGGAACTCGCGAAGACCATCACGAGCTTGCTCTTCGGCGATGACAGCGCATACATCCGCTTCGACATGTCCGAGTTCAGCGCTGAGCATTCCGATCAGCGCTTGATCGGTGCCCCGCCCGGTTACGTTGGATATGACGTCGGCGGCGAGCTCACGAATGCGATCAGGGAAAAGCCATTCAGCGTCGTTCTTTTCGACGAAATCGAGAAGGCTCACCCGCGGATCCTCGATAAATTCCTTCAGATCCTGGACGACGGCGTTCTCACCTCGGGACGAGGGGATCGCGTCTACTTCTCCGAAGCCTTCATCGTCTTCACGTCCAATCTCGGTATCTACACTCCGGGCCCCACGGGCGAGCGGGTTGCGAACGTGACGCCCGAGGAGACGTTCGATGCTGTTAAACGGAAGGTCCGTACCGAGATCGAAAAGCACTTCAAGCAAGTGCTCAACCGCCCGGAAATCCTGAATCGCATCGGCGAGAACGTGATCGTCTTCGATTTCATTCGCGGAGATGTCGCCGACGAAATCTTCGATCAGATGGTGGACAACCTGCTGAACGACATCAAATCGCTAGGCTACGACGTGACACTGTCGGAGCAGGCCCGCGCGACGCTGCGTGGTTTGTGTCTGGCGGATCTTTCGAACGGCGGTCGCGGCATACGCAATCAAGTCGAAGCCCATCTCATCAACCCCCTTTCGCGCGGTCTGTTCGATAGCGGCGCAGAAGCAGGAAGCCGATTTCGGGTTCTGGAAGTTCAAACCGGGGCATCATCGACGCTTCGGCTCGAAAGCGAGCCTTAGAGATGACGGTTCGCATCTCCGTATCGCGCATCCATTTTCCCGTGACGACCTTAGGACCTGGACGAAGACTCGGCATTTGGCTTCAGGGTTGCTCTATCCGTTGTCCGGGCTGCATTTCCATGGACACCTGGGTCGAAGGACGAGGAAATACCACGGTCGAAGAAGTCGTCGATTCCATCATTCCGTGGATCTCGAAGGCCGACGGCATCACCATCTCCGGAGGAGAGCCTTTCGATCAACCCGACGCTCTGTTGGAACTCACGGCGCGAATTAGATCGACGACCGAGGCCGACATACTCGTCTTCACCGGATATCCGTGGGCGTACGTCCGAGACAGGGTCGGCACGCCCCCTGTTTCGATCGATGCCCTCGTTACAGGACCTTTCGACTTCGAGGAAAAGCAGACTCTTGCTCTGCGAGGAAGCGACAATCAGGAACTTCACTTCATCACGGAAAAAGGCCGCGACCGGTTCGCCAGCTTCGAGCGCCTGGCCGATGAGCGGGATCGATCCGTTGACGTCATGTTCGACGAAAACGGCGACGTCTGGTTTGCCGGCATACCCGCGCGCAATGATTTTCGCAGACTGCAGGAATTGCTCGAAACCAACGGATCGACACTCGACACATCCGAGGACAAGCGCATTCTTTCCGTGCGGGCTCGCCCAGCATGATTAGACTTTGCCCGAACTGCCAAACCGAACGTCCCGTCACCGAGTACTTTTGCGAGGGAACGGTCGATGGTCACAATTGCGGATGGGATCTGTCGTCGGTCGACGTGACACCACCTGGCCGGCCGCAACCTGCGCCTGTCCCTCCCGCGCCGACGCCAGCCAATCCGACTTGTCGTAACGGGCACGCCAATTCGCCAGGCGATCTCATCTGCAGCACCTGCGGAGAAATTCTCGACGAACCTACCCCACCCGCTCCCCAACCCGAGCCCAGACCCGAGCCGGATACCGAACCGTCGCCGACCGAGACAATCATCGATGGCTGGCGTCTTCTCGACCGAATCGAGTCGTCAAGTACGGTTCGTGAACGCTATATGGCCGTGCAGGACTCTAGCGGACGTCGCGGAGTGCTTACGTTGTATGCGGCCGCGTCCGAGCCAGATGGAGCGATCTACGATCTGCTGCGAAAACTTCCGCGCGATCACGTCGCCGAAATAATCGCGACCGGTCGCTGGTGCGAGCGCGCTTATGAGGTCGTAGAGGAATTTCCAGGGGGCACTATCGCGGATCTGTCGCTGGACGTCGGCGATCGGACGGCATTGGAGAGGTTCATCAGCGAACTTGCTCGAGCCGTGCATTCGCTGACCGAGGCAGGCCTGCGCCACAGAGACCTCCGTCCTTCCACCATTTTCGTCCGCGTCCGGGAGCCCCTGGATCTCGCTATCGGCAGCTTTGGCTCCGCACGACTTTCGGAATTCGATCTCGACATAGCCTCTCCGCTTGAAACGACCCGCTACATGGCGCCTGAAGCGATTGCTGGCGGCGTAGCGGCGGCCTCGGACTGGTGGAGCCTGGGGATGATCCTGCTGGAGCGGATCACCGCAGGAGCCTGCTTCGAAGGCACCAACGAGCAGGCCTTCCTGATCCATGTGCTGACCAATGGCGTGCCGCTGCCAGAGAATCTGGATCCTTCGATGGACCTGCTCCTTCGGGGCCTTCTCGCAAGCGATCGACGTCAGCGGTGGCAGTGGAAAGAAGTTCAGGCCTGGCTGGCGGGCGAAGCAGTGTCGGCGCCTGCAGGGGCTAAGGCCGGCGAAGCGCAGGGTCGGGCATCCATCGCACTCGGCGGTCGGCAGTACAGGTCGGCCGGCTCGTTCGCTCTTGCCGCTGCCGAAGCATCCAACTGGGATGAGGCAAGAGGCCTCCTCCTGCGAGGAGCGGTGGCAACCTGGGCTACGGAGGCGGGCTTTGATGCCAAAGTGCCCGCGGCGCTGCGACAGTTCGCGAGGGTCGAGGAACTGAACGAGGATCTGAAACTATCGATCTCGTTAAAGACGCTGAACCCGTCCATGCCTTTGATCGTCCGGGGAAACATCGTTACCCCGGGCTGGCTGCTCGATCATCCCGACGACGGCTTCAGCCTCATCACGGGCCCGGCTCCGGATCTTCTTCGAAAGGTCGATGCGGACGATTTGCTTTGGCGCCTGAAACTGCGCGCCGAGACTGTCCGGAAGCGCCTGGAACAACTTGATATCGAAGTCGAGGAAGATCTACTTCGCGTGCACCTCCTTTCGACGTCGATGGCGCGTTTGTCAGCTCTGTGGGAGGAGAAGCGGAGGCTCCTTCCCGACACCGATCATGCGGGCATCGTTTCGCTGGTGGAGCGGCGGCAGTCGGCCGAAGAGGATCTGATAATTCTTCTCAGCGCATCGCCGAGCCAATTCCGCTCGGTGGAGGAGGTGATCGAGGAGGCGGCCAAGCAGGCTTCATCGGCAGGCTTGAGCGCATTCTCGAGGGAGGAGGCCGCTGAGCAACTCGCGCGGCCTCGTCGTGAAATCTACCGGGCCGTCGACGAGCGTACACAAAATTTCGCCAGGTGCGGAATTTCGACGATCGACGAGTGGGCCGACGAATTTCGTCTTGACCGACGCATGCCGATCGGTCGGGCGCTCGCACTTCTCTCGGCTCCGAAAGAAACGTGGAAGCCGCTTCCCAAACAAGGCTACGTTTCAACCATTCTTGACTTTTTTGCGAAAAGGATATCAGGCGGCGTACTGCGCGGACCGCTGACGCGGATGCTCATCGGCAAGACCGCGAGAATAGATCTGACCGAGTTGAACACGCCGCGATTGCCTGGTTCGGAGATCCTCAGTCTTCTTTTGGCCAGAACCGGCCGAGCGGTGAACGTCGATCCCGCCGCGTTTTCCGAGAACGAGGGCTTAGAACGCAGGCTGCGGTCCCTCCACTCGCATGCACTGCTCTACAAGCGAGATACCGGAATCGACGGTCTATACATGGGATTTCCGTTCCTCCTCATGCAAGACGGGAAGCCGAACACGAAGCCGAGGATCGCGCCTGTCTTGCTCTGGCCAGTTAGCGTGTCGCCCGAAGTGGGAAACCGCGGCCATGTTACGATCGGGTACGGACGCGAAAAGAACGCCGAGACGGAGGTCGAACACGTCGTCGTCAATCCGGCCCTCGAAGGAATGGTGGGAATCCCCGAAGCAAGACGATGGCAGGAAGCGGCGGACGAGCTGCTCACCCGTGGCAGTCTTACGGCTCAGGATGTGATGGACGCGTTCAGCCAGCTCGCTACGCCGATGGGAAGCGAGTTGACACCCCTTCCCGGGAAGGACGTCAAGGTCGGCTCGCACGAACGACAAATCGTGCCGGCAGCCGTGCTGTTCCATCTCGCCTTTATGGGGCAGGCGGTCATGAAGGACCTCGAGCTTCTGAGAGGAATGCCGCCCACTGCGACCGCGCTCGAGGCAGCGCTCCGTCTCACGGATCAGAAGTCGGCCCCGCCGTCGCCGGCCCCGGTACGGGAGATCGATCGCTACTTCACGGCCGATAGCGATCCCTCCCAGGAAGCGGCGGTGATCGAAGCTCGACTGGCACCGGGTCTCGTCATTGAGGGGCCACCAGGGACGGGCAAAAGCCAAACCATCGTCAACATGGTGGCGGACGCGGTCGGCAGAGGCAAATCGCTGCTCGTGATTTGCCAGAAGCAACCGGCAATCGACGTCGTCAGGAAGCGTCTGGAAAGAGAACGCCTTGGTGACCGGTTCGTCATGATTACGGATGCTACGCGAGATCGCGAGGCTATCGTCGGCGCGATCCGTTCCCAGGTCGAAGCCCTGCATAGTCGTCCCGCGGGCGGCTCGCCCGCCTGGAAACGCGATCGCGAACGATTGGCGGCTCGCATCGACGTGCTGGAGGCGGAACTCGATCGCCAACAGGCCGCCTTGCACGAAGTCGAAGATCGGACGGGATTGACCTATCGGTCATTGCTCGGTGAACTCCTGGCCATCGAGGAAAACGAGCCGAAACCGATCGATGCGCCGGCGCTTCGTTCGCTACTATCGGATTTGCATCCGTCAGACATCGCGACAGTCGAGGAGAATTGCGGACCGCTTGCGAGATACTGGCTTCCGGCCAAATTCGAGGGCAATCCCCTATCCTCTCTCAAAGTCTTTAACCCGGACCGCGGAACGGCGGAGGAGTTCGGTACGTCCCTTCGTGCTTTCTCGGACTTGGAGGCTAGGCGCGAGAACGCGGAAGCGGAGACCGCAGACTCGTTGAAGATTTCAGATTTTGACGCCTTCAGACGATGGCTTCGGACGGCCGAGAAGCTTCGCTCGATCAGCGAGGGCCTTTGCGCCAATCTCGGACGCTGGCTCCCGATGTTTAGAAGCCCAGAGGGAGCGGGATCCAGAGGGACGAATATGCTCGCTGACCTCGTCCGGCTTGAGGAACGCCTCGCTTCGCTTGATCCATCGGCCCACCAACCGGAGCAAGTCCGGAAACTGGTGGGAATACACTACGACGAGTTGAGATCCGCTTCGGGACTGGCGGGAGCGGTGCTCCAGCGAGCGACGGGACTGGCAATGATCAATCCCATGCGTTGGCTTCGAAAACGTCGCCTTCGGGCTCTCCTTGCGACCATGAGTTTTGCCAACGACGACCGAGCCATATCGTCTTTCCATCGTGGGGCCGAACTCGAGTTGATGCTCAGGCCGCTGAGGACGCAGTTGGCCGGATATCTCACCGCGCTTTTCGGCAAGGCTCCGGATCACGACGTTGCGCCCGGTAAGCTCGCCGAGGTTTCCAGAAACCTGCATTCCATACTTGCAGTCGTCCACGACCTCGTGACCGCCATCGACGACTGTCCCAACCGTGTTGAGCTCGACCGGGCGGCCATGACCGGAAAGGTCGAAGGTATCGACTGGTTCTTCGGGCGGGCGGATCGCGCCCTCAGAAGGCAGGATGTCCGGCAGCAAAGCCATGCGGCGTTGGATGATATCGCTCGATATATTAGCGAGGGTTGGATCGAATCGCGTCGCTCGACGATCGACGGTGGACGGTCCAACGAGGCCGCCCTCGCCGAAATACTCCAAGCGTTACCGATGCTGGCGCCCTACCAGGAATTTCGGCTCCGCTCCGTTCGGCTCGGCGACAAGGAACGCGCCATCTTCCGCACTCTTCGTTCGAAGGAAACTGAACTCTCGCTGATCGGTACCGGCGATCTCGATTCTTGCATCCGTGCAACTATCGGACGGGAGGCGCGGCTGGCCTGGAAGAGCGCGATGGAAGCCTCCAATCCGGAGGTCCTACTCGATAGCGGAGCGGTCGAAGCGAAGGTGGCGTCGCTTGCAGAGGCTGATGCGCTGATCAGAGATTGCAATAGGGAACTTCTGATCCACGGCATCGATGTCGGCCGCGTCCGCCCGACGCGGGAGTGGGAACCGATCACTCGACTTCGCGGACCGAGGGCGTTGCGACTTCGAGAGTTCATAGAGAAGGCTGCTCCGCTTGGCCTCTTCGCGCTGCGACCGGTTTGGCTGATGACTCCCGACATCGCGAGCCGCGTGCTGCAGGCGCGTCCTGGCACGTTCGATACCGTCATATTCGACGAAGCCTCTCAGATGCCGGTGGAATATGCGTTGCCATCGCTATTCCGGAGCAAGATCGTGATCGTGAGCGGCGACGAGAAGCAGATGCCGCCTACCACATTCTTTGCGAGCAAGGTTGAGAACGACGAGGCGGCAATCTTCGATGGCGAGGAGCCGGAAGAGGAGGCGACCGAAGAGGAACGCGAAGCCTTCGCGGAGACCTGGAACCGGCGGGAGATCAAGGATTGTCCCGACCTGCTCCAACTTGCGCGCTCCGCTCTTCAAAGCCGAACCCTACAGGTCCACTATCGTTCGAAATACCGCGAGCTCATCTCGTTTTCGAACGCTTCGTTCTATGCGAACGGCCTCAGCGTGCCGGTTCGTCATCCCGACGAAACCATCCGGAGGCTCAAGCCGATCGAGGTTCTCCGCTCGGACGGCATCTACAAGAGCCAGACCAATCCCAAGGAAGCCTCCGATGTGGTGGAGTATCTCAGCGGTCTCTGGGAGGACGCTTCACCGCCGTCCGTCGGTGTCGTGACCTTTAATCGCAAGCAGGCGGACGCGATCGAGGATGCGCTGGAAGATCGCGCCGAAAACGACGAGGCATTTCGCGATGCCTTGATGCGGGAACGCGAGCGCGTCGAAGCCGGCGAGGATATGGGCTTCTTCGTCAAGAACGTAGAGAACGTTCAGGGCGACGAGCGCGACATCATCGTGTTCTCGACCACTTTCGGACGCAACGAGCATGGTGTTTTCCGCAAGAGCTTCGGAGCACTCGGTCATGCCGGCGGAGAGCGGCGCTTGAACGTGGCCGTCACCAGGGCAAGGGAAAAGGTCGTAATCGTCACGTCCATGCCGGTATCCGAGATTTCCGACCTTCTGACACGGCGCGGTGGACCGCGTGTACCTCGTGACTATCTGCAGGGCTACCTTGAATATGCGCGTACCGTTTCGGAGGGATCTGCGGACTCCGGCAGGACCTTGCTCGAACGTTTTGTGACGGAAAAGAGCGCGGACCACGAATATGAAAGCCACGTAGAAGATGGCTTCACGAAATCAGTCGAGAAATTCCTGGAGACCAATGGATGGAAGCCGGTACAGGCGCGCGACGGTGGTGCGTTCAGTCTTGATTTCGCGATCACCGATCCTCGCACGGGTCTGTATGCGCTAGGCGTAGAGTGCGACGCTCCGCGGCATTTGTTGCTCCAGAGAGCGCGAGCGCGCGAGGTCTGGCGTCCAAAAGTTCTGAAAGGAGCCGTCCCGTTCATTCACCGCGTCTCATCCTACGCTTGGACCCATGCCGGGGACGAAGAGCGTCAACGCCTTAGGGAAGCCGTCGAAAGCGCCCTGCATAACGGAGGAGGATACCAATGAGTGGTCCGAAAGCCTTCCGGATAGTCACCCGCGCGGAAATCATCTCAATTTGCCGCCGCAGCTTGGCGCGCCTGGACGCGGCCATCGAATTTTGGACTTCGACCTGCAAACGCAATGGGACGATCGATCAGTCGGATATCGACCGACTCATCGCTCGACGCGACGAAATTCGCCGAATGCTTGACGCGGACAGGTTCACGGACCTTCAAAAGCAGGTCATCGCCGAGATCTCGTTTTTGAGCGCCGATGCCGAGCGACGCGCGGAAAGGGTCGCAGAATCTGAAGCGAAGCGCAAGGGCGATCAGAGGCGTGCCAATTCCGCCGCCCAGGCACTGCTCGCGAAGTTCGAAGCTTCCAACATCGAGATCCCGGTCGAGCTTCGACGCGAGCTTACGACCCCCGCGGCTTCCGTCGAGAGTCTCAACAAGGCCGTAAGCAAAGGGCTGATGCTGCTTCAGCCAACGGACCGCTCCGAAGGCGTCACCGAGCGTCAACGGGCGCTTGCCGACCGGCTCGGTGCCGGCCACCGTCGTATCACGCTCGAGGAGTGGACTTCCCAGCAAACCGGCGCAAGCGACGACCAGGCACTTTTGAAGGTG
>Ga0265314_10003704_pt1 | contig 14652 bp, 6 predicted proteins | sample 4126metaG_FD_203106 | JGI IMG/M metagenome (GOLD analysis project Ga0265314, IMG submission 203106) | Rhizosphere microbial communities from Carex aquatilis grown in University of Washington, Seatle, WA, United States - 4-1-26 metaG | ecosystem: Host-associated > Plants > Roots > Rhizosphere >... | reverse complement strand
TCCTTCTGATTCGCCTCCGCCCCCGGCATGAACCGGTCCACCGACTCCACCAGCGGACCAAGCCGCGACGGACGCCGCACCGGTTCCACGAGCACTTCATCCGGATTCACCGACCGCAGCGATGACCCCGGATAGGATGTCGCAAAATCTTTCTTACCCGCACGGTTGAACACGCAACCCGCAACCGTCGCCCCAAGACTCTTCAAATGCTGGAACGTCCGTTTCACCAGCAGCGGCTGCTGCCCGCGCGAAATCGTCACCACCACCTCGTCCACCTGCGGCGCCAGCACCGACGCTTCCACGCTCCCAAGCAATGGACCGCTGTCGATCAGCACCACATCATAATTCTGCCGTGCGGCCGCCAGGATCGGCTTCATCACCTGCGGTGAAATCGAACACGCATCCACCGCCTTGGCCCCGCCCACCGGCATAATCGCCAGCCCCGGCCGCAGCACTGTCACGCATGATTCCATCGACTCCCCCGCCATCGCCTCGCGCAGCCCGCGCGACCCTGTTACCTCCAGCCCGCGCGTCAACGCCTGCCCCACCATATCGCAATCCATCAAAAGCGTCCGCGCCCCGGATGCGACAAAACTCAATCCCAGAGCCGCCGTCAGGCTCGTCTTGCCCTCGCCCGGGCTGGCACTGGTCACCAGGAACACCTTCGCTCCCGGACGCCCGCCGATCTGCAGCAGCACGCGAATCTGGTGCATGCACTGCGCCGCATCCGCGGACCGCTCAAAATCCTTCATGTCCGGCGGAAGCACCGGCAACACGCCCAAAAGCGCCGCGCCGCCCCGGCTGTCCAGGTCCCGCGTCATTTCATCCGCATACCGATACCGCCGGTTCACAAACCCCAGCAAAATCAGCAATCCCACCGGCAGGCACGTCCCCATGAACGCCCCCGCAAGGCTGTACTTCATGCGATTGTCGAGGTCCGGGTTCAGCGGCACGTCCCCCATCGTCACAACCTTCAGCCGACGATCCGCCAGCACCTGTTCGCTCACCAGGCTCTGGCGCTGCGTCTGGACCGCTTCAAGCTGCCCGCGCAACGCGTCTGCCTGCTTGGCGATCCCCTCATTGGAACGGTCGGTAACCCGCACCTTGGAAAGTTCTGCATACGCCGCCACGAGGTCCTGCACCGCATCCTCATGCGCCTTATCCAGCGCCTGCACGGTTGCTTCGAACATACTCGTCGATCCGCCGACAGTGGGCTGTCCCGATCGCTCTGGCTGCATCGCCGCAGTTCCCGGCGAAGATGCGCCGCCGGGCAGCGACTTCAGGTAGTCCGTGTACGCCTTCGTGGCGTCCTCAAAATCCTTCTGCGCTTGAATGTACTGAAAATTCGAATGCCCGATACCCTGGTTCGTCAGCTGCCGCATGCGGTCCGAAGCATTCCACTGCGTCTGTTGATATCCCAGCAGCACCGGGTCCTTTTCAGCAACCATTTTTATGGCCGCGGCCGATTCCGGCGGAAGTCCCGGCATCAACTTGGCAAACTCAAGATCCAGCCGCGCTTTGGCCAGCCGCGACGCCAGGTCCGCTTCCAGCGCCGACGCATCCTTATAACGCTGCTCAGGGTCGCCCTTTTCAAGCGTCGGGGGCGGGGCCATGCTGCTGGTCAGTTCCGTAAGCCGCTTGGCCAGTTCCGTCTCCTGCGACGACATCTGCTGCAGCCGGATTTCTTCTTCGTCTTTGCCCTCGCCCCGGTAGTCATCCATGAACGCATGCGCCAGCGCCTGCGCTCCCGCCGCCGCGACGCTCGCCGTCTTTGCCTGATAGATAACCCGGATCGCTTCGCTCTCGTCCGGATGGTCGATGCTCAGGCTGTGCGAGAACGCATCCACCATCGCCGGCGAATCGCCCAGCCCCGTCGCCTGCCATTCCGGCTCATCGAGCGCCATCTTCACCACGCGCGAGCTTCCTGCATTCATCACCAGGCCGCGCATGTAAATGTCATAATCTTCGATCGGCTTGTTGATCTCATTCACGCTGTCCACAATCGGCGGACGCCGCATGATCTGGATCAGCGCCTCGCTGCGGTACAGAATTTTCCCCATCTTGCGCCCGAGGTAACCGCCTGCCGCCGCCCCGGCAATCGCCAGCACCACCACCCAAATGTACCGCCCGCGCAGCGCATTGAGCACCGCCTGGTACATGTCCGGCTGCGGAGAGCGCGGCGGCGTTGGATGCATGTCCAGCGCCGGCGGCATTCCGCCACCGTGATACTGCTCAATTCCTGTGGAATTCACTGTTGGTAACCCTCACTGGACGCTTGCCGGCGTCCCGTTTTTCTCTTCCCCGCCCCACGGCGCGGTCCCACTCACACCGCCGCCTTCTCAACATCCACGGCACGCTCGCGTGACAAACCCACTTTGTACTGGTCCACGGCATGTCGTCCGTATTTCCGAATCGAACTTCGCCCGATCGAGCTGATGCCCGCCGAGAAGAAATAGCAGAACGTCGAAAATGCGATCCGCGTATCGAGCAGGAAGCTCATCTTCCGCACATACAGAAGATCGTTGCTCAGTTTCATACGCGATACACGCAGCATTGGATCTGATGGATCGTCCGCAGGGACAAGCATCTGCGCCAGACCCGTGATTCCCGGGCGAACTTTCAGCCGCTCCGAGAACTGCGGCATCTGCCGCTCCAGCCGCGCCGCGAGCTCCGGACGTTCCGGCCGCGGCCCAATCAAGCCCATCTCGCCACGGAGCACATTCCACAACTGCGGCAGTTCATCGAGGTGCGTATCCCGCAGGATGCGGCCAATTTTCGTGATCCGAACGTCGTCCTGCGACGCCCACACCGGCCCTGTGTGGGCTTCGGCGTTGTTCCGCATCGTCCGCAGTTTGAGGATCCGGTAATGCCGGCCAAACTTGCCCAGACGTGTCTGCGCATAAAAGGCGGGCCCCGACGAGGTCAGTTTCACCGCCAATGCCAGAACCAGCATCAGCGGAGAGGTGACGATCACCAGCATCAGGGCAATTAGCCATTCGCCTGCAGTCTTGACCGCTACGTAACCAGAGGGTGCGCTCTCCCGAATGGGAGTGCTCGCGCTCTGATCGCTTCGATAGCGCAGGCCCACGCCTGTGTCACTTGTTGTGTCCAAAATGGTCTGTGTTCCAACAGTAGTCATTGGAGCACGCCTCCCTTCACGATTGCCGCCGATTCGCCGCACCACCACCGGTCACTTATCACCCTTTCGGGCGACCCACAGACCGGATGGATGCTTGCTCTGGCGTCCTTGCGGCTTGAAACTGAATTTCCCACACCTGTCTGGCTTCCGTCGCCGGTCTTTCGTGCCGATCCTGGAAAGCGTCAACAAAAATATAAACCCACGGAAGAAATACCTCGTTTTTGCCCACACACATGCTCGACGAGGCTCTGGTAATCAGGAAGTCTCTCCGAAATCCCAAACTCACACCGCCCCGGCAGCAGGTATTCGCTGCTTGCGGGCGGGCTCCGCCCCTTTCAACACACGCCTATTTCTCGCGCAGTGTCTACCTCAAGACGTTCTATTTCTTATACGGAACGGGATGTCTTGTTCAGACCGCCCGCTCCATGGGTTCCAGCAGGGAACCGTCAATTTCAAGGCTCGCCGCCACGTTGAGCATTGCCACATGGAGGAACAGCCGATTTTCCTTGCGGTCCTCGACCACGCCTTCCAGGCCTTTGAGAGGGCCGGATCGCACCACGACCCGCATGCCCTTCTTTAAGTAGGAGAAGATCTCGATCGGATGCCGCCCGCTCGCCGCAAGGGCGATGTTCCGGAGCTCGCCGTCGAGCTTCTCCTGATCAACCACACGGATGACCCGCGCCACGCGGCGCGTCCGATCCGCACGGTAAACATCCTCCAGGCTTCCCCGGAGAAACACGTAACTGCTGAAGACCGGGGTTTCAATGACATGCTTGCGCCCGCCATGGAACTTCACCGATTGCAGCAGCGGCAGAAAACAACCAATGCCGTAGGCCGCAAGATCGCGGACCAGCGACTTTTCCTGATTGCTCTTGGTCAGGAGAACAAACCAGTTACCGCACGCTCGGTCTGGAAGCGCACTTCCGACCGCTGCGCAGGAGCGCAACAAGGATGGAGATACCCCAGTCACCTGATAAGACACTCCCACGATAAAAGCGAAACGGAGCAACTATTAGAGCCCACGCTCCATTTCGTACTCCTCTTCTATATCACGTAAACAGAATGTGGTCAAGAAACGACTGCGTTTTGTGCGGGTTTATTAAGGGGTTCTTACACACATTGGGAAAACCGGTGGATAACTCGCGCCTGCCTCTCATTTCAACTTTAAAATCTAAGCTCATCTCTGGCTTATGGAAAAATACAACCCACCAGCTGGAAATAGCTTATAACTTCGCCCCTAATTATTCGCCTACGCGAACTAACAAATGGATAGCAATTAGTAAGTTAGAAACAAGGTACCGTCCAAAATGCTAATTTAACCGCCTGCCGACTCCCCGCTCCCCCCCGTCTGATGCCTGGTCTGTACCATCGACTGGCACCCCCCCGACCCAACCGCTTCCCAAACCCGTTTCCGGTCCGAAAGTCCCCCGCGTCCCACCCTCAAAGCCGACAGTGGGACTTGAACCCACGACCTAGGCTTTACGAAAGCCTCGCTCTACCGCTGAGCTATGTCGGCGACGAAGCCGCTACTTTACGTTCAGTGCCGCTTTGTGGCAAGATCGCGGAGCGGCTCGGAACCTCGCCTCGCGGCGCTTTTAGTTGCTCGACGCGGTGCGCGATCCGTTCTTCACCGCGTAGCGATAGAAGGACCGGTAATTTTCCTTGAAGTATCCCGTGTTGCTCGTCTGAGCCGCGTTGAGCACGAAGCCCAGGAGATTGGCATGCACGCCGCGAAGCTGTTCCCGCACGCGGCTCACCGCCCCGCGGGTCACGTCGCCGGCCCGCACCACCGGCACCACGCCATCCACCTGGGAGGCCAGCGCCAGCGAGTCGGAAACAAGATTCAGCGGCGCCCCGTCAAAGATGATCAGGTCGTACTGGCTCTTGAGCTGATCCATGAGTTCACGGAAGGGCTTGCTGGTGAATTTCTCGGACGAAGCCCCATCACCGCACTGGCCGCAGTTAAGAAGATGGAGCCGGGGAAGAGTCGGGTGTGGCACGATTGATCCCGTGACGCCGCCCAGGTTCTGGATGGATTCAATAAGTCCTTCCGCCGGCATGCCGCGGAAGATCTGCGCCAGCCGCGGACGGTAGAAGTTGGCATCCACCAGCAGCACGCGCATCTCGTTGAGCGCCATCGCCGCTGCGAGGTTGGCGGCCACGGTCGTGGCGCCGCCGCCCGGGGTGATCGAGGCGACCAGCAGCGTGTTGACCGGTGCATGGGCGGTCTGGGCGTTGATGTGGCTGCGGATCTGGCGGAATGACTCGGCGACCATCGACAGGGGCGACGAGAGAATCGCGGTCTCGACATCGCTTGTCAGGCTGCGGTCATCCTGCTCATCGGGCACAAAGCCAAGCATCGGGAATTGCAGCGTGCGGGAAATATCGCGCGGGGTGCGGACGCGGGTGTCGGTAAGCACCAGGAGATACGCCAGGAGCGCCGAGAGCCCCAGGCCGGCGGCCGTTCCCAGCGGAAGGAAGACATACCACTTGGGCCAGGAGACTTCAGACGGCACGGTGATCTGATCGCCAACGGGCTGCACGCGCGTGTCGTCGGAATACTTGTTGGCCTCCGCCAACTGGTTCTGCAGGCGCATCTTCGTAAGCAGGTCGTATTTTTCCTTCAGGTCATCCACCTTCTGCTGATATTCCTGGAGGCTCTTGCCCAGGGTCCGCACCAAGTCCTCTTCCGTGTGCTGCATGGTTGCGTATTGCGAGGCGAGCTGTTTTTTGCCTTCCGCTTCATTCTTTGCACGTTCGGCCATGCGCGAGACATTGTCCCGGCGAAGGGTATTTTTCGTTTCCGTAATCTGGCGGTCGATTTCCGCGATGCGGCCATCGATTTCCTTAAAGCGCTGCGAGGTCGACATCGTTCCGGTTTCTTTAATCCCCGCCCTTTCCTGAAGCAGTCCCAGCTTGGAATCTTCCAGCTGGCGGAGCGTCATGTCATTCTCCATGTACTGCTCCATGTCGGGCGAGAGCTTCACGTTGTCATACCAATGGATGAGCCCCTGGGGGTCTGGGTGTTCCTCGTCGCTCTTTTTGGCACTGGCGATTTGTTCCTGGAGGGCCTGGTAAAGTGCATCGGCGGCCTGGGCCTCGGCGGTGGCCTGCGAACCGAGCTGGTTGAGCTGCTGGAGGGCGGTCTTTTCAATTTCAAAGCGGGACTTTTCCACGTCGATGCCGTTGGTGTCGGCGTAAAGCGCCAGGTCATCGCTCGAACGCTTATAGTCCGTTTCGGCCGCTTTAAGGGCGTCGCTCAGGTTGTTGCGCCGCGCGTCTTTGTACAGCAGGCTCTGCGTCTGCAGGTACGCGAGGTAGACCTTTTTCGCGGCCTTCACCATGTAAAACGCGTCCATCGGATCGCGCGCCGTCATCGTCAGATCGAATGTGGCGGAACTGACCTTGGGATCAACCACGAGGAACTTGCGCAGCCGCTTGAGGTCGGTGCCGTTGTCCCGCATCCACTGGTTATCGCGGCTGGGATTGTTGGCATCCTTCCGAAAATCCGGATCAGAAATGATTTCCGTAAGAAACGGATCATACGCAAAAAGGTCCATCTGCCGGTGGATGAGTTGGCTGGTATCGTCAGCGCTCAGCGTGACGTTGCTGTCGGCATTGCCGGCTCCGATCTGCGGCGGCGGCGCGGAGACCTGGAACTTCACCCGGGCAGTGTACTCCGGCTGATACTTCCGGAAATAAGTGTAGAGCCCGCCCGAAACGGCCGCTCCGGCTACAGCGCCGCTTATCAGCAGCCACACGTAGCGGCGCATGGCCGCGAGAATATCCGGACTCTCCGAATGGGTCTGCGTCCGGGTTGCCGTAAGGGGAGAGTTGGGCTGGTTCATGGGGACCTCTGCCTCTGAATGTAGGTTTCCACGTTCGTCACTTATCGTCCTATTGCCGCCTCAACGAAAGTCGGCGCTGTTATCGGACCGGTTCTTTACGGTACCAGTCCGCCTTATGGATTCCCAGCTTTGCTCTGCTGTTTGCGAATGGCTTCAACATCATCCTGCAGCTTCTGAAGGCCGGGCAAATTTTCATCATGCGTCAGTGCCGCAAGAGCTACGCCTTCACGTGCCGCATCGGATGCATCGTTGTAGTTTCCGGCCTTGAAAAGGGCCTTTCCGAGGTGCAGGTAGGTTGCGGGGAGCTTCTGCCAGGCCAAGGAATTATGCAGCGTTTTGACCGCTTCGCCATTTTGTCCGTCCAGATATTGTGCCCAGCCCAGGGTGTCGTAGACGGTCGCTGAAGATGTCATGATGTTGTCCGGATCCGATTGGGTATCCAGGGCCTGGATGGCACGCTGAGCGTACTTGATTCCGTCCTTGGGTTTGCCCATGCCGTCGGCGAGCATGTAGGCGAAATTGTTGAGCCCATCGACATCATTCGGGGCGACCTTTTCCACGAGCTCCGTGAAACTCGCCTCCGCCTGGTCGTATTTCTTGGCCATAAAGAACGCCGTGCCGGTTTGGCGCAGCGCGAGCGTTCTAAGTGCCACATCATCCTGGGGTGCATGGATCGTCTGCGCGATGGCGATGGCATCCTGCGGCCGATCCAGCAGCATCAATGTCTGCAGAAGCGCCAACTGGCTGATCGTCTCGGTCGGGTTGGCGGCAACGCGCGCCTTGAGCCGATCGGCGAGCAGTTCATTGGGCAGAATCGCAGTCGCCTGACCCAGGACGCTCAGGTAGCGCTCATAGCTGTGCCGCGCGATCGCCTCCCGTGCGACGATGGCAAACGCCCTGTCGATGTCATCGGCCGCGAGGTCCTGCTTGCCCAGGCCGCGATTCGCCGCGGCACGCCGGAGGTAAAAAACCACGAGATTCGGATGACTCTCGATCAGCGGGGCATTCTGCGTGATCACCGTCGTGGAAACCGAAACCGCGGTGTCATAATTCTTGGTCGCAAGCAGCGAGGCGATATAGGCGTCGCATACTTCGACCTTGTTGGGAAGGTTGTCGTACAGCTGCTTATAGAAGCTTTGCGCCTGGGTGAGATTGCCCTGAAGCTCCAGGAGCTGTGCGTACATCAGCCACCACTGCAGCTGATGGTCCGGATCCGAGAAATGCGCCTCGGTGTCCTTGAGCACTTTGAACATCTTGTCGGCCGGACCGAGCTTGCGGATTTCATCGGCGATGGACTGATTGGCGGTCGGCGAAAATTCCTTCTGGAACCGCACCAGCTTCATCAGGTATTGCATGTATTCCACGCGCACGCCCAACACATCCGGCCGCATCGCGATCGCTTCATCGTACATCACCGATGCCTCGGCATAGTCCTGCGTCTGCACGCAGATCTTGGCGAGGTAAAGCCGGCTTTGAATGCTCTTGTCCGTGTCACGCGCGGCGATCAGGTCGGAAACCACCGAATCCTTCACCTTCGGTTTCTCTCCAAGCGTCCAGTTGGCGCGGGCGCGCTCAAAAAGCGCGTTGGGGTTTCCCGGCTCCATCGTCAGCACGCGGTTGATCACTTCAAGTGACTTGGGAAGATTGCGCTGACCAATATCCGAAAAACCCTGCAGCAGTAGCAGCTCGACCAGGTCCTTCTTGTATTCCGGCTTCTGCTTGTAAAGTTCCTCCAGACGCTTATCCATGGTCGCAATGAGGCTGTCGGCGTCGCTGTAATTTCCGAGCTGCAATTCTCCCTCGATCATGCGCCGGATCACCTTGTTGCGGCTGTCTTCGTCTGGAATTCCCTGGGCGAGCTCGCGGTACACCTTCACCGCGTCGGCCATGTTCCCCACCTCGTAATACATGTCGCCCAAAACGCGCTGGGCCTGGTCGTTGCCCGGGGGCTGGATCTTCATCGCATCGTTGAGCGCCGCCGCCGCATCCTGCACCCGTCCGATCGTTTTGCAAATCTGCGCCTTGTCAATCAGGGCTTCGTAGCGGATATCAATGTCAATGCCGGAAATGAACGGATCAAACACCGCTTCGGCGCGGTCGGCCTGCCCGCTGCGCGCCAAAAGATCTGCCATCAGCCCGGCGAGTTCCAGGCTGTCGGGATGCTTTGCAAATTCAGTCGTGACCAGCTTCATTGACGGGCTGTCGGGCCGCGTGGTCGGCGTGCTGCCTGGGGTTGTTGGATCCACGAGCGGATGCCGGTCTTCCCAACGCTTAAACAGCGAGGCGAGCGCCTCGATGTTGCCCAGGTCATCGGGGTTGCGGGCATATAGCTCCTCACGACGCTTAATGGCACGGTCAATGTCGGTGTCACTCGTGAGCAGGATGTCCGCGTAGGACTGGAACTCCGCATCATTCGGAGCAAGCCGCAGGGCGATCGTCACCAGCTCCTTGGCCTCGGTCTGGCTCGCCAGGCTCACATCGCTGAGATTGCCGTGCGGAACGAGCAGTTCCATCAGCCGGCGCGACGCTTCAATATTCGTCGGGGAGAGCTGAAGGACTTTGCGGAATTCCTCCATCGCCGAGCCGCTGTTCTTCTGCTGCAGATACGCCTGGGCCAGCATCATGTGACCGGTGGCGTAGTCCGGACGCTGATTGACGGTCTGCGTGATCAGGTCAAGCCCGGATTTGCCATGGGATTTGACCATCTCAAGTTCGCCGCGATAGAGCTTCCCATTGACGCCGTCGAGATTGAGCTTTTCGGCCTTCTGAACATAGGTCTGGGTGATCGCCCAGAAAGCGGCCGCGGCATCGCTTTGCTTCTTCGATTCGGCCGTGTATCGCGCCTTGGCATCGGCGGCGGTCTCCTTGCCGGCTCGTTGAAGATTGGCGGCCGAAAGCGCATCGGCCCGTTCGCCGGCCTGCAGGGAAACCGTGAAAATCCGGCCAACCAGGTCGGTCTCGCGGTCCCGGTCCTTGGGATCGGAACTATTAACAATCAGTTCTTCGCCGGCCTGATAGGATTTTATCGCCCGATCCGGGTCGGTCTCCCGCATGATTTCGCCGATGCTCACGTTGCGCATGAAGGGATCCTTAAGACCCTGGGCAATCTTGATCTGATCATCGAGGGAAATCGAACCATCGGGGCTGTTCACCCGGGCGCTGAGCGCCTGGATGCTGGCTTCGTCGGGATACTTGGCCATGCCCTTTGCAGCCAGTTCCTTTGCCTTGTCTTTATTCCCGATGCGTGCCTGGGCCATGATCGCGATCTGGTAAGCCGAGATGTTCTGCTCGGGAGTGTTGTGTTCCTGCGTGTCGAGCACCCGATTCGCATCGGCGGCGGCGCCCTGGTTTTCACCGGAGTTCAATTCGCTACTCGCGACTCTCAGGATTTCGCTGGCATCGTCCGCCCCCTGACCGATCCGGTCCCACACCTTCTTGGCATCGGTGTTCAGTCCAAGTTTGGCCGACGACGTCGCCCACAGCTGGAGCGCGGAGTTACGCACGCCATCCGACCACGCCTTTTCACCGAGGAACGTCCCGTCGAAAAGTGCGTTGGTCTTGTGTTCCGGGCCCAAGAGCGCTTCCGCCGACTGCCGCGCTTCCAGGTATTGCCCGGTTGTCAACTGCAGGCGCCCGCGGGACAGCCATAGATCCACGTCGATCTGCCCCAACTTCTGCTTGATATCAATGGCCTGGTTGATCAGTTCCAGCGCCTTTCCGTACTGCCCGGTCAGCTCATTGGCGGTGGCGCGCCATTTCTTGGCGTTTACCAGGCGTCCCATCATCTGTGGGCTTCCGTTGAGGAATCCCTCCGCCTGCTGCAGCGTTTCCATCGCCTGGGGTAGATTCCGATTGAGCAGCAGCGCCCGGCCATCGAGGAGCGCCACAATCCCTTTGGAAGCATGCGACGCCCGCAGATTCTCGGTGTAATCGCTCGCTTCCTTCATATAGGCCTTGGCCTTGTCGGACGTCATCCCCTGCGGCACGGCGGTCGCGAGGTCCATGTCGGTCTGTGCGATCGCTTCTTTGGCCCTTATTACATAGTCCTCGTTCTGTTGCGCCTGGCGGCCGCTGCCGACCTGGGAATGCTTGATCGCTTCTTTGAATTCCGTTATCGCATCATCCATCCGGTTCGCCGCGTCGTAAAAATCCGCCAGAATGTAATACGCCTCGGGGCCGTCAGGACGCATTTTGATGATCTGCTTGTAGAACTCCTCGCCTCGCTGGGTCAATGCCGGATTCGTGATGTACATGGGTGTCAGACTGCTGTACAGGGGGGATTTGGTCGGATCGGCCTTTAAGGATTGTTCCAGCAGCGTGACTTGCTTGTTGGCGACGGTTTCTTTGAAAGTCTCGTCGGAGCCGAACCAGTATGCGTATTGCGACCAGATTCGTGCAGCCACGAGGGAAACGTCGCCGTCAGGACCATTCTTTTCCAGGTATCCATCGAGAAGGGAGCGCGCCGCATTGAGCTGCCTCAGGTACGCCTCGATGCCCGCGACCTGCTGGTTGAGCATTGCATCCGGAGTCGCCCGAGCAGTCGCGGCAACCGAAGCGGTGGGGTTGGTCGCTGCCGGGCCCGTCGCCGGCTGTGTGGCGGGCTGCAGCGCCAGGGCGGCCGCCCATCCCTTTTTCAGCACGACCCGCCAGGCCTCCTCCGTCGCGCCGGCCTGCTTGAGATCGAGCTTCGCCCGATCAAACATCAGGTCGGCCTGCAGGGCCGTGCCCAATCCGAATTTGGGATCGAGTTTCAGCGATTGGGCGATGTCCTCATCCACCCCCTTGAGATCATTTTCAAGAAACCCTTCCGGCTTCTCTTCCACCCGGGTAAGCCGCGCCTGGGCGCGATACGCGCGCGGCCTCGCCGAATCTTCAGACTTGATCATTTTGGAGGCGATATCCTCCACCTGCAGCCAGAGCTGGCTCGCGCCGCTGGATTCCGCATCCTGATACTTCATGTCCAGCAGATGCTCATTGGCGACCTTGTTCAAAGGATTCTCTGTCGAGGCGGCCTGGTAATCGGCGATCGCGCTGTCATAAAAATTGATCGCGTCATCGACGTTGTCCGCGCTCTGCGAAATCTTCATGCTCAATTCCGCGGCGCGCACGTACAGTTCATCCGCCCCCAGTTCGTGCTTCTGAGAAAGCTGATTCGCCGCCCGCCCGTAATCACCCGCCGCCTCCTTGAGCCTTCCCGCCTTTTCCGCGACTTCCCCGCGCGCCTTGAGCGTCGCCGGGTCGTGGTTGTGGTACCAGCGCAACCCCAGCACCCCCAGCAATACCACGCACACCGTGCCGACCGATGCCACCAGTAAAACGACAAATTTTGTATTTACGCGTCTGGCCATGGATGCCTTACCTCGTTTTCTCTGAATTGCCGGCCTCTGCCGTGTTCGCCTTGAGGATCGCCGGGTCCGGAAGGCAGTCCTCCGCCGCCGGCAATGCCACCCGGATGAAATCTGAAACGATCTGTTCCGCCTGTTCCTGCGTGCAGGTGAGCACGCGCGACCCGCTGCTGGTTACATCCAGCGGCGTGACTTCCAGCTTGCAGTGATACGCATATTTATAAGTCGCCTTCCAGAAGCGGCTCATCACTTCCTGCGGATTGGAAACATAGTCGCCGTTGACCTGGAACACATACGCAACATTGTCGAAAATCGGTTTGCCGTCGGACGTCGTCGTCGGTTCCCCCGGCAGCGGCTTAAAGCTGATCAGCCGCATCCTAAGGTCCACCATCGAACCATCCCGCCGGCGCACCCCCTTGACCGTGAATTCCTTCCGCGTATCACCGGCGGCCGCTTCCTCCCGCCCGGTGCCCGCCCAGCACACCTCGGGCACGTGCGGCGAGCTGGAGCCCGTCGCATAGTAGTTCACGTTGAAATTTACGCCCGTTCCCGGTTCGCCCGGCTTTTTGCTCGTGTCGTCGTATTCCCGAACGACATAATTCGACGTGCCCAGCGTGGCGACCATTTCTTCATCCATCACCTGGTCGGGATTTGTCGCTACATAGCGCGCCGGCGTACCGAGTTGCCGCGGAATCTGATCCAGCGGCATGCGAAGCGGCGCCGGCGGCTTGTCGAACGTCGCATGCATCGCAGTTTCCAACGCGTCGACCGCGAGGATCCCCGCGAGAATCGCCGCCGGCACAAGGATTGAACGCAACAGCGTCCGCCGCGAAATGGCGGTGCCGCGAGCGCTCGTGCCGGTGTGCAGTGTTTCACTCATGCCGCACCCCCCGCTGCTTCCTCGGGCCCCTCGATGAACATCTTGTCGAGAATCCACCCGATGAGCATCAGCAGCACCATCGCGGGAATCAGCATCAGCAGGCCAAGGAATTCGTGCGGTGTTCCCTGGCCGTACTGCTCGCCGAGTTTCACACTCATGACGCCTGTGAGCGCCACCCGGAATCCATTGCAAAGGATCGCGATCGGCAGCGCACAAAAGGCCAGCAGCACCTTTTGCCAGATTGGCCGATGCGTCGAATAGCCCAGCGCCACAGCCAGCGCAAAAAAAGCAATCAGCATCCGCATTCCCGCGCACGCTTCCGCCACGTTCAGCGGCTGCTTCAATTCCGGTATGTAAATCACCGTCCCGGATCTTTGGCCATCGATGCCAAAGAGCGGCAGAAGCAGCGTCCCCAGATCCGCCGCCAGGCCCTGCATGGGCGTCGTGATTTTGACATACAGCGGCGTCGGCGGCGGAATCGCAAACGCCAGATACCCGATCGGCAGCCAGAGCATCTTGAGATATTCCCACCCGAAAACGAACAGCACCGTCCCGAAAAGAACCACCAGGACCGTCAGGTTCGACATGTCCATCAGCCCGGTCGCGCGGAAAAGCACCTGCGCACACACGCCGATCAGAAGCACCACGACGCCCCAAAGCGAACCGCGCGGCGTGAGCCGGCGCAGCGTGTCCCATTTAAGCCGGATAAAGAAAATCGAAATCAGCGGCACAACAAAGCCGTGACTCCACCCCGCATCATTGGTCCACCGGCCGAACAAATCGGCGAAAGCCGCTCGATACAGCACCGCCATCAGCGCCCCGGCGACCGCGAGGCTGATCCATACGCCCTCCCACCGAATTGCCATCGCGGGCACTTGCGGTTGCAGGGCCAAAGTACCTGCCTGTGCAACGGCGACCGGCGACTGCACGCTCTCTGAATAGCGAAACCGTGGTCGCGAACCTGAGGATGGCGATCCACCCGTGGCTGGCGCGTCGGATTGCTGATGCTCGATGGACATAGCCGGGTCTTTCATCTCCCCACGGAAGCCGCTTTCCAATAATCGGCCATTCCGTGGTGCGTATCTTGTTGTTTTCGCAGCGTTTCCGGCATTATTTGCGGCGCTTTTTGAGGTTCAGGACCTTGAAACGCAGGCGCACCTGTTGCCGCAAGACCGCGGCAATTGAAATGACGAGCCACAAGCCATCTTGGATGCATGCCGATCGGCAAAATTCCGAAAGGACACGCGCGGAAGGCGCGCCAGGTACAGGCAATTACGCATTCGCGTTTTTAAACCCGGCTCGGGTTACTTGGCCGACTGCTGAATGACCGGCTGGTTGTAGAAGTTGCGGTCGTAAGTGAAGCCAAAACCGTACGCCGCACGGTAAGCATTCCGCGTGACCGCGAGGAACGGTGCAATCATATCCGTGCCGACGTTCACC
>Ga0265314_10003703_pt1 | contig 14655 bp, 16 predicted proteins | sample 4126metaG_FD_203106 | JGI IMG/M metagenome (GOLD analysis project Ga0265314, IMG submission 203106) | Rhizosphere microbial communities from Carex aquatilis grown in University of Washington, Seatle, WA, United States - 4-1-26 metaG | ecosystem: Host-associated > Plants > Roots > Rhizosphere >... | reverse complement strand
ATCGAGCCCTCCGATCAGGCCGCAGTCCGATGATAGAAATTCAGCAGGCCGCCGAGCCGCTCGCGGCGCCGCACTCGGCCGTTCTGATTCGCCGGTTCCGGCGCTCCCATGAGCAGTACATTCCCCAAGCCTTGGTGGTTCCGTTCGCCATGGTAGTCCTGTCCCAAAATCTGATCGAGGCCTCCGATCTTCGCGGTCAGGCAATCCCTGATCGTGCGTTTCGAGGCCGAGGGCGCCGGCACCGCGCCCGACGGTCGAGACTGCCCGGTCCCGTTCTTCCGCGCCCGCTACGACTTCCGCCTGGCCCGACGCCCACCCGCCTCGACCCCGTCCCCCTGATCCGCCACGATCCCGGGGTACTGGAGTTGATGGTCAGGTGTCGCGGCGTCGCACGGGGCTGCCTTCAAAGGCCCACTACGACGTGGTTGATCGGCCCGATTGTCCCGGGAATCGGCGACGCACGTCGCGCGCGCAGTGCGCAGCGACTCGAACGGGGGCGTCGGTCTGGTTCGAGCGCCAAGATCATCTTTCTGCGCGACATTCCTTCCAGGTCTCCGTCCTCCTGAGGGAACGGCAACGATGAAGGAGGATGACGATGGAGACCACGACGGCACGAGCTCGGGCGAATCTGGCGCTTCCCCTGCAATCCCAGCTCCTCGAACGGGCGCAGAGGCTCACCAGGAATCCTGCGGACGCCCGCGACCTGGTACAGGACACGATCGAGCGGGTCATGCGCTCGAGTCGGGCTCCCAGCACGGACACCGAATTTGGGTACTGGATCCGCTGCGTGATGAACCACCTCTGGATAGACCGCGTTCGAGCCCGCAAGTGGAGACACCACGTGGTCTATTTCGACCATACCCCACCTTCCGAGAGCGTCCGGACCGCGCCTCAGGCAACTCCAGCGGTCGAGGACTGGCGAGATCTCACCCTTTCGGATGTGAGGAGGGCCCTCGAAAACGTCCCCGAACCGTTCCGCGCCGCCTTCGTGGGGCACGCCATCGAGCGCAGATCCTATTGCGAGCTGGCCGGCCGACTCGGCATTCGCCCAGCGACCGTTGGCACGCGCGTGCTCCGCGCCCGGCGCCTCTTGCGGACCATCCTCGAGGAAGAGATCTCTCGAAGCCGGTCTCCTCAAAGGAGGGATTGAATGTCTCCCGCAGGATCGCATAAAACCTCAGAAGCACCAGCGGGACGCCAGCAGATGCCCGGTGGGGCCCACAAAAGGGGGTACCAAGTGACGAGTGATGGGTGGGTAAAATTCCTGATCGTTGCGTGCCTCGCGCTCTCGGGGTGCAAGGTTGGGCTGAAGCCAGCGGAATCGGCCACCAAACCGACGTCGAGCCCCACGCAGGGCGCCTTGCCCTCGAACGTTTCGAACATCACGGCCGGCACTTTTTCCGGCGAGCTCACGATCGGAAGCGAGCGCGCCACGTTCAAGGAGGGAACGGCCCTGATGGTCACCGGGATCGATCCGACGAATCCTCCGCGACGTTGGCTTCGTTCGTTCCCTGGCGCGGTTCCAAACCGAGGCGTGGCATTCGCCGCTCTACCGGGTGGAAGCTCGATAATCTCTGGCATATTCCATAATCGGATTCAGTTCGATACCCGTTACCAAATCTTGAATTCCGACACGCCTGAATCGCTCTTCTTGATAACCGTCTCGCCGAGTGGGCGCGTGACTGCAGCCAGTCTGATAGCCAGCGCCGAGCACTTTTCGTCGCCCGTGTTTCGGCAGGGATCGGGTTCCCGCATCGAAATGGAAACACCGGCGGATGTCCTGACGGAAGGCCCTGGCGGCAAGAGTAAGAAGTCAATAGTTTTTCGGACGACCATCACTTCGGACGGACTTCCGCTGACGACCGAGTCTTTCGAACCCAAGCAGCCACTGACTGTCAATCCGAAGCTGTGCAATTTTTGCTTGCCGGATAGCCCACGAACGGATGCGAACTGCCAAGCTTGTCTTTCGCAGGTGTTGAATGTGTCCGGCGACACGTTTTGCCGCGACACCGGCTGGGGGATTCAATGCATCAACGAGGCGCTTGCGGACGGATGTAAACCCAGTCTGGGGTTCTGCAGCTGTCCGCATGGTACCGGGGAGACGGGAGGCTGGATGCACCATGCATGTACCGAGCTTCACTATGTTCCCGGAAAAGATGGTCCCAGTGACTGCGTTAGCCGAGTAGACTCTGACAACACAAATTGCGAGTGGAGCGGTTGGGACAACGGTTGTATCTCGACCAACAACCGAGACTGTAACGGACGTAACCTGTAATGAGAGGGTAAGCGCTCCCAGCGACAGGGTCGTTGTCGCCCGGAGCGAGGCGAATTGGCAGGCCTGAAGAGGGCGCTGATTTCGCTCCGGGTCGTCAGTGGGGCGTCCCCAAGGCTCCGAGTAGGAACAATTCCAGGTTGTTGACTTCGTCGTCTGCCAAAGGTCCTCGGACCACGACCACGGCAGCAATATCTCCCCGGAAGGAGGTCGAGTAGGGTGGTCCGTTCGCGCACGAGCCCACGAAGATGGGCGTTTCCTGGACCAGGTCCGTCTGTGCCGGGATCGTGGTCTCTCCCTCGACATGGCCGTCGATGCGAAGTTGGAGTCGTTGGGAGTCGGCACGACGAGCTCCGAACAGGTGCAGGTTTCCTGTCAGATCCGTTCGCTGCGATACCACCGTGCCCCCCTCAAACGGGATGAGCGGCAGATCGGACACAAAAAAGAGTGCGTGCTCGGGGGGAGTATCGGAAGAGAGGAGGGGAAACCCGCTACTATTCGATAAAAGTGTGACGGCAATGTGGGTGTCCGTCGTGGTCTCCTGCTGGAATAGGCAGCCAGTAAGGGCGGAAGGTTGAAGGCGGGCGAGCACCAGGATCGTGAAGTCCTCCAGCCCGAACGCCAGTCCGGTCCCCGATTTTGTGGCCATCCCCATGCTTGAATCGTCGATTCTGACGAGCCGCCCGAGCGGGTCCGGCGCGTCGAGTTGAACGGTCGGAGGACGGTCGAAATTGAGCGGAACGATGTCTCGCCCATGGCCGGAACGATCATGCCAACTTGTAATTGAGGATCCCGGCTGATCGAGCGACGTGCGGTCTGCCCAGAGAAGTAGGCCCTGCTTGAGCTCATCCGAAAAAATGAATGGCTTCCCGAGGGTCGTACAGCTGTCGATGCAGGGGTCAGTGTTATCCCGGGAGAGGGCTCCATCCAGTGCGTCATCGACAGCGGCGGGCTCCTCGGTCGGACCGTCGTCGGTCGGAATGTCTTCGACTGGACCGTCCGTGGTCTCGGAGCCGTCCCCATGGGGTTGACCCGTGTCGTCTGGTGAGACCTCGGCAGCGTCGCCACCGTCATCCGGAGACTCGAATCCGCAGGTGTCCTCGACACTCGAGACGCAGTGGGCGTTCAGGCACATGAGCTGGCTTGGACACGGCGTGGTGTCCCCGCACGGTGAACAAAGAAAGTTTGGGCGAAAACAGCCAGCTGATACCAGGGTCACCAAGAAAGCCAATATCTCGACGCGGACTCTCATGGGCCTCCCCTTCGAGCTTGTGTTAAGCCTCACCGCTACCTAAACGTCACCGAAGTCGCACATTCCCGAGCCTTCAGAATCCGAACACCCACCCAGCCACCACACCGTCGCCGTTGGCCCCGATGACCGGCTGCGAAATGGAACTTCGTTCATGGGTGGCCCACGCGTAGACCGCGGCGCCTACGACCAGGGCACCACCCAACCCCGACAAACCGATGCCAGCGCGGTAGTAGGCCTGCCCGCTCGAGAATCGCCCCGTATCGTTCCCTTGGCTCTCGAGCTCATGCTGGATTTGCTGGTCCTTCCAGAAGCACACCGCCCCCGCCAGGATGATCGCCCCTCCAAGGCCGCCGACGGCCCAGGGGTACCAGCCCGGGTGCGATGTGGCTGCGTGGGGGATCTGGGTCAGCCGAACAGGGGGCGGTCCGGCCGGGGCGTTGGCCAACGACGAAGATGCCGTCAAGGTCGCCGTGGTTCGAACCACGGCACTGTCTTCCTGCGCTCGCGGCAAGGACTGTGGCGCGGAACACGCGGGGCCAGCCAGAAGGGCCCTGGCCTTGCCGAGCGCCGCGCGTCCGGCCGTGAGATCGAGATCTTCGGCGCCGTCCCCGGTGATGGCTTCGAGGGCGCCGAGTTGACTGACCGCGAGATCCAGCAAGGCTTGCGCCTCGGTACAGTTACCGGCGCTACGATGCCACTCGGCGAGCTCGGGGAGAATCGTGGGATCGCGGGTTTGCTCCCAGACCTGGGAAAGAGACGCGATGGCTCCCTGGGCATCGCCCGAAGCCTTGCGCATCCGGGAGGCGGCTCGGTCTTGCCCCCCGCCCAAACGCCCGATGCAGGTGCGCATCTGAACGAGGCGAGCTGAAGCGTTGTTGAGGTCCACCGTCAAGCGTTCGATCCGGGCCTGGGAATCAGCCTTGGCCGCCCGGCTGCGCAAGTCTGCGCTTGCATCGACGAAGCTCCGGTACGCGGCCAAGGCCTCGACGCAACGTCCAGCCAACCGCAAGCTCTGCGCCAGTGGATACAGCAATCCGGGGTCGCCCACCTGGCGATGCAGCTCGGCGAAGATCTCCGCGGCTCCAGCATATTGACCGGCATCGAAGAGCGCCGTGCCCTCCTCGAACCGCTGGGGGAGACTCGAGGCGCTCGACTCGACGCCCGAAGCCAATGCCATCGACGCGGCGAAGAGGGCGACGCCCAAACTCATCGGAACGGGTTTTCGAATCCATCGATGAGCGACTGGGATCTCGGCCTCGGCGCGTGGTCCCCGTCAGTCGCAGGTGGAGACCCGAGCCCACCTCCGCTGGCGCGGGCCACGTCGACGGGTTCGACCGCCGGCCGGAGTGCAGGGGTACCGACTGGAGGCCCCACCAGCGATCCGGGCCGCTCGAGGGCGTGCGTCGGCGAAGCAACCCTCGTCGACCCACGTCTTCGAGGCGCCATGCCGGCGGTGGCAGCGCTCGGCGCCGCAGCGGCGGCCTGCCCCCCGCCGGAGCGGGATCGAGAAGTGCTGGAGTCGGACCCCGGCGAACTTGCCGCTTCGTCAATCATAGTTTCGGTGACATCTGGGACCCTGGCGCGAGTTGCTCTTTCGGGGCCGAAGATCGAAATTCCCTGGAGGGAAGTCAGAGCCTTCACGGTCCCGCCTGGGTTCGGCCTGAGTCTCTCTGGACGTGACCGCAGGGTCACCATGCCCGCAACCACCAAGGCGCCGGCCAAGAGTGCCACCACCGAGAATCTACTCAACCGCACCGGCGCCGGAGCGGCCACACCCGCCGTTCGGATGGAATGGAGCTGAGGCCCGCAGTCCTGGATCGCCGCGAGGGCGTCGTTCGCCGCTTGCATCGATCCGATCCGCTCAGCGGGATCTCGGACGAGGCAACGCAACACCAGCTTTTCAAAGGCGTGTGGGATGTTCGGGACCAAGCTCCGAAGCGGCGGCGGGTCTTCGAACAGACGTTGCGTTGCCGTGGCCAGCGCGTTGCTGCCGATGAACGGCAGTCGTCCCGTAGAGGCCTCGAACAACACGACGCCGAACGCGTAGACGTCGGCCGCCTCCCGGACGCTCTGTCCGAGGACCTGCTCGGGGGCCATGTAGGCGGCGCTTCCAACCATGGCCTTGCCCGTGCTCGATTGGCCAACCCCCGAGGCGACTCCACGCGCGAGGCCGAAGTCCATGATGATCGCGCGGGCACCAGGCTCCTGAGCTGTTGGAACCAGCATGACATTGTCGCTCTTGAAATCGCGATGGATGACGCCGACCGCATGGGCGGCCTGAAGGGCTCCTCCGAGCTGGCGGGCCAGGGGAAGGACGATCTTCATGTCGAGGGCCCCTTCCCGGAGAACTCGCTGTCCGAGAGTGGTTCCTTCCAGGTACTCCATGGTCAAGAACCAACGCCGGACTTCCCCGTTGGCGTTCCCCCCTGGACCGTGCGGCACGTGCTCACCAAGGTCGAAGACCCGACAGATTCCCGGATGGGTGATGGCCCGCGCCATCTGGACCTCGCGGCGGATCTGCGCCATCCCCTTTGGATTGTCTGCGACCTCGGGCAGCAGAGTCTTGAGTGCCACGCGCGCCCCGAGCAGGCGGTCCGACGCCTCGTAGACCTCGCCCATCCCTCCGCGGTCGATGAATTTCACGATCTCGTAGCGCCCCGCCAGCAGATCTCCGGCCCGGAATACGGTGCCGATTCTTTGAGTGGCGAATTCCGAGCCCAATCCTCCGACTGCCGCCAGGCACGCGTCACACTCGCTCAGGTGCTGAACGATTCTGGTGTGCGCCTCCCCAATGAGCCGTCCCTCGGAAAACCCAGCCAGCAGGTCCTCGTCCGGGCACGGCAAACGCCGTGACGACATGACGGACGGATGATAGCCGCGCTGCGAAAAAGGGCAACCGGCGCGCAGAGACCGCCAAGGGCCGGGAAGAGGCAGGGAAGCCAGCTCGGCGTGCGGAACGCGACTCGGAGGTCACGTCAGCCGCGAAAGACTCAGGTGGATCTGGCTTCTCACCATCCTCCACAGGCTCTTGGCTTCGCTCTTCGAAATCCGCGGAAGGCGGATTGCGAGGTTGGCGTGCAAATCATCGAGAATCTTCTCTCGCAGATTGTGCAGCCGCCGGGCCAGAGTCGCTCGGTGGGCTCGAAAAACGACCGCAAGCCCATCTATGCCCTGGTTCTCGACGTATCTCAAGCGGAGCAGAGTCTTTTCCTCCGTAGTCAGGCCCTCGATTGCCTTGTCGATGCACTCGCGGATCAGCTGCGCGTACGACTGTCGGAACGCTCCGAGCGCGGGATCGATCTCCGCCCGCGCAAAGGTGGCCGCAATGTCATCTGCCGACTCTGCATTGGTCCCGGCCTGCGACCTGCAGACATCGTAGGCTATGCGCGTGGCCACGATGCGGAGCCACTTCCAAAGGGGGCCCTGGCCGGAATACGTGGCGATCTTCGGCGAAGGCTGGCAATAGAGGCGCTTGCGCAGCTCCTGGCATGCCTCCTCCACCAGGTCCTGGCGTGAGGTCACCCGGGACATGGCCGTGCGCGCCGCGGGCATGAGCTCGCTCTCGAACCGAGCGAGTGCGGCGGCGTTACCCTGCTCACAGGCGCAGGCCAGGAACAGGTCAGAGGCTCTATCGGCCTTGAAGTCCGTACCTTCCGGCACGGCGCTCACCCGAGCCGCGAACGTCTCGTAGCTGACGACCACCCCCGGATGAGCCGATTCGGCGGCCTGGAACCACGAGACTACAGCGTCCTCGGTGAGCGGACCCGTGCTGCCCCTGACCGGATCGGCAGGAGGTCTTGACGCACCATCAGAGGCCACCGAAGGGACCTTACCCGAAGGCAGAGATTTTCAAACTTCGGTCGGGTGCCCCGCCGCCAAATTCATCGTGCGACGAAGCGAAATCAACCCGAAACAATGGTTGCTGGGCTCACTCCAGGAACGAAGATGTCTCAGCGACTTCTTCAACCCTTCACCTTTCCAGGGGACTAGACCAACGTCGGTCTCCGGAGCGTGGGCGGCCGACCAGTTCCGGCGCTTGTCCGACGCCAACCGATAGTGAGGATGCGTTGATCAGGCGATCATGGCCCCCGTCGGTTCCACCTTCTCGTGGCCCGCTCAGCGACGCGGCGTCTGGTGGTGCAACCAGGCGCGCATGCCCGGGTCCTCGCACAGGCCGATGGCCAGCTCGTAGGCTTCGATTGCCTCGGCGGTGCGGCCGAGAGACCTCAGGAGATGCGCGGCGACGGCCCAGTAGGGTTGGTAGCTCACGGCCTCGTCGGGCGGAACGGCCTCGAGGAGACGCCAGCCCGCTTCGGACCCGCGCGCCTCGGCGACGGCAGCGGCGCGTGCCACGCGGGCGCCCACCGTCGGGGCGAAGGCCACCAGTCCCTCGTGCAGCAGCGCGATGATCTCCCAGTCCGTGTGGCCCGAGTGCAGGCGGTGCGCGTGGGCCGACTGAATCGCTGGTTCGAGCTGGAATCGGCCGACCCGCCCGGCGGTCCCGGCTTCGCGGAGGTAGCTCTCGGCCTCGCCGATCATCGGGCGCGACCAGCGCGACGGATCCTGGTGTGACAACGGGACGTAGGCGCCGGCGGCGTCCCGCCGCGCTCCACGCCTCGCTTCGCAATGGAGCATCGGGGCGACCAAACCCAACACCTCTGACTCGTTCGGCAAGAGCTGCGTGAGCAAGCGACCCAAACCGATGGCTTCACGCGCGAGCCCCGTACGTCGCACATCCAGGCCTGCGACGTCGTCCCACCCGCTCCCGTAGGCGGCGTAGACCGCTTCGGCGACCGCGTCCAGGCGCGCGGGCAGGTCTGCGGGTTCTGGCACCTCGAACGGGATGCCGGCGTCGCGGATCTTGGCCTTCGCGCGGCTGAGGCGCTGGCCCATCGTCGTGGGGCGCACGAGGAAGGCGTCCGCAATGCGGGCCGCGTCGAGCCCCAACACCGTCTGCAACATGAGCGGGGTGCGCGCGGTCGAATCGATGGCGGGATGCGCGCAAACGAACAAGAGCTTGAGACGGTCGTCCGGGAAGCCTGTCGGGTCGCTGGCCATGTCCTGAGCCTCCTCCGCGGCGGCGAGCAACGAGGGCACACCGTCGTCGCGCACGCGGGTGTGGCGCCTCTGATCAATGAGACGGCGCCGCGCGACCGTCGGGAGCCAGGCTTCTGGTTCGCGCGGCACCCCCGCAACCGGCCAAGTCTCGAGCGCGTTGCGGAACGCTTCGGCGAGCGCGTCCTCCGCCGCGGCCACGTCGCGGGAACGCGACGTGAGGAACGCCATGAGGCGGCCGTACGAATCGCGCGCGGCGAGCTCGGCCGCGCGATGTGCGTCGTTGTCCATCCGTCAATGCTGTGTGGGCGGCAAGGGCGGCATGTTGGGGCGAACCTCCACGGCTCCACCGGCGCCCGCTGGGTAGCGCGCCGCCCAGTGAAGGGCCGTGTCGAGGTCCGGAACGTCGATGATGAAGAATCCCCCGAGCTGCTCCTTGGTGGCGGCGAAGGGACCGTCTTGAACCATGCGCTGTCCGCCCTGGTAACGAACCGTCGTCGCGGTGGCCGGCGGCTCTAGTCCGGCACCACCGACGACGATCCCCGCCTTGAAGAGCGCTCTCGCGTATGGAAGGAACGCTCCCCAAAAGGACTCCGCTTTGCCCGGATCGCTGCGCGCTTCGAACTCCTCGGGGTCGACGTAGAACATCATCGTGAATTGCATGTACATCCCCTGTTTCGGGTGCCAGACGGCTCTCCGCGGTTGGTGATCAAACCTGTACCAGCATCGCTCAAACCCGGCCCCTTCACCGGGCCAGAGCGGCGTCCACCGCCGGCTTCAACACCTCCCGCGCGAAAGTCAGGAGCGTGGTCGGGGTGCTCGTGGCTGCGCCGCGCGGCTGCGTGCGGCGCATACGGCCCGACGCCAGTGCGGCGTACATTTCCAGCAGCAGATCGGCGAACCGGCTGGGCACGCCCCCGGCGACCATCCCCCGCCGGGCCTGCTCGTCGGTGACCTCGATGGAGGTGATGCGGCGCTCGATTGCCTCGCTGAGGATGGATGCCACCTGAAGTTGATCGAGATCCTCGGGCCCCTGGAGCTCGAACAGCCGGTGTCCCTTCGATGCCGAATCCGTGAGGGCGGCGACCGCCCGCTCGGCGATGTCGCGCGTCGCGATCCACGGAATCCCCATCGAGATCGGATAGCGCGTGTACATGCTACCCGCCTGCGCGATCGTGCCCACGTGCTGGAGGAGGTTCTCCATGAACGAACCCGGGCGGAGAACCGTGACGTTCGGGACGGCCCTTTCGAACGCCTGCTCGATCATCGCGTTGCAGCCGACGGGGCCGACCCCGGAATCGTGCTGCGCACCGATGCTGGAGATGACGACTGCGCGCGGGACCGCGTGGCGCCCGGCGAGCGCCTCCGCGCGCTCGCCGATCGTCGTGGCCCAGCGGATGTACTCGACCGGCTCGAAGGCGACGGGCGTGAGCCAGAAGAGCGCGTCAGCGCCCTCGAGCGCCCGATCGACGACCGATTCCTGGTCGATCGAGCCGCGCATGAGGCGGGCTCCTTTCGCGGTCGCCGGGGCGACCTTCTCGGGATGGCGGCTGATGATGACGACCTCGTGCTTGGCCTCGAGCAGCCGATCGACGACGACGTGTCCGATGTTGCCTGCGGGGGTGTTGACGACGATTCGCATGGGTGTGGCTCCTTGGATCTGGGTTGGCTGTGTGGCTGGTTCGTGCTCGTGCTCGTGCTCGTGCGTGTGCGGCGATTGCTCGGCAGTGGGCGCAAACGAGCGGGGCATCTGGCGAGGCGAGCTCCCTTCCTTCAAAGGGGAGTCGGCCGACTCGATGCCGCTTCGACAGGGCGGCTGTCGATTGATGTCCGTGCCGCGTTGGATCGACGCGCGGACGTCGCTCCGGATGCCGCATTGCACAAGGCGGGCGGTCGAACGCCCTCTCACCAGAACGCGACGATGCGCGCCGGAGCGCCGGTGGCGCCGGCGACCTTCACCGCGCCGACGAAGACGGTCGCGCCGGTCGCCGGCAGCTGCCCGAGGTTGGCGACACACTCGGCGGCCCACTTCCCGGCGGCGGACAGCGTGCGGTGGCCGGCATACCGCTTGTCGGTGCCGGGGTCGATCGAGAGCGTGTCGATGCCTATCCCGACGAGGTGTCGCTCGGTCGTCAGGAAGGCGACCGTCGTCTCGTCGAGGCCGGGGAAGTGCATCGTTCCGCCAGCATCCATGTTCAGGAAGGCCTCGGGGCTCCCCGCGCGCGCGTCCCAGCCCGAGAAGACAACAACGCCCCACGTTCCGGCAGCCGCCCGTGCACGGACTCCCAGCGGAGGACGTCATCGATGCTGAGGTGCGCATCGGGATCGCGAGCGACGCGTTCACGCAGATCGATGACGGCCACCGGCGCGAACAGCGACGCGATAGGGATCTCGGCGACGCCCACTCCGTTGGCGGCGAAGTGTAGCGGGGCGTCGAGGTGGGTGCCGTTGTGTTCCGTCAGCTCCCACTTGTTCGCGTTCACGCCGTTCTCCGCCAGGGTGGCGATCGGGGTCATGCGGAACGCGAAGGTCTTTCCCTGCACGGGGATGAACGCGAAGTGCGGCGACAACGGGTGGGAGAGATCGACCAGATGTGACGGTCGCCACCCACGCGGGGAGGATGCGCACGCAAGCGCGCACGCAGCCATGGTTCCAAGGACAGCCAGGCGCCTTCGCCCGCGCGGTTGTGGGTTCTTCCCTGCGCTGATCATTTCTTGACGTACGGCCCCTCACCTCGCCCCGGCCCCACAGCGGCATGGGTGCGGGCCCCGACACGTCGGCGCCGGGTTGCGAGTTGAGGACCGCGAGCCGCGTACCCCACTCGAGGTAAGCGACCAGCGCTGACCGGAATTCGGGATCGCTCGGCACGCCCACCGCGTCGGCGCTTCGGAGGAGCAGCTGCAGCCAGCGCTGCCGGTCGTCCAATAACTCATGAGTCTGCGACTGGGGACCATGGCCCAGTCCTTCCGTGACCTTTTGACCCAGGCCCCAGGAAGTCAACTCTCCTTCTCTGAGCAGGTGGCCATCATGGTTGACCGAGAGTGGACCGATCGAGAGAACCGAAGGCTGGAGAGGCTCATGCGCGCCGCGCGCCTCAGTGTCTCCGACGCGTCCCTCGAGAACGTCTGGTGCGACCCGGCTCGCGGCATCGACAAGGCCGTGGTCCGCGATCTCGCTACCGGCAAGTGGATTCAGAACAAGCAGAAAACTGGCGTCGGGAAGACCTTCGTGGGAGCCGCGCTCGCGCAGGAGGCCTGCCGCAACGCGGCATGTGCGCCCTTTGTCCTCGCGTCCCGCGTCTGCTGCACGAGCTCGGGATCGCCCGCGCTGACGGAAGCTACACCGCGGCTCTGGCCCGCCTCGCCAAGCTTGACGTCCTTAGAGGTTCATCCATCCGGGAAAAGAAAGGCATGCTTACTAACCCCGATCAACCAACCACCTGACCTTCCACCTCGTGGCTTCGCTCCGATCCGGATCGCCCCCCGTCGCTTCGCTCCGATTGCGTGCCCAAGTCCTCCGGAATCAGCGCCCAGATCCTCCGGAATACGCACCTGGGCGGGCAAGCGCTAGAACCCAGACGGGACACTAGACTAGCAGCCCGTGGAGCACTCGCGGAGCGTTCACGATTGCGCTTGCGGCGCGGGCGGCCGCCCGGTTATCTCTGCGCCCAATGATGCGTCGCCCGGCGCTGCTCTTCTTGGTCGCTTCCTGCGTACAGAGCCGCGCGGCGGCGCCCCCAGCGACGGTCACCGCCACCGCCGCCACCCCTGCCGCACCCGCGCCCGCCTCGACGCCGGCAGCGTTTCGCCTGCGCCTCTGCACGGACCCGCCGGTCCACCTCCAGGGACCGCCAGGTGCTCCGCAGTCGCGCGGCTGCGTGACGACCTTCCTCCAACATCTCTCCGACCCGGCCACCATCCAGGCGCTCGGCGCGACCGACGTGCAGCGCCGCGCGCTCATCTACGCCCCGGCCCGCCTGGTGCCGCGCCCCGTGCCGGTGGTGCTGGTCTTCCCCGGCTACTCCACGAGCTCCGAGGCGATCGCCTTCTACGACACGCACACCCGGTTCGAGACGCTCGCCGATCGCAACGGCTTCGTGGTCGTCTACGGCAACGGGCTCCCCAACCCGCCCGCGCCCCGCGAGCACGCATCGGTCCCCCAAGGCGGCTTCCTGTCCGGGTGCCTGGCGCCGCACACCAGCGAGGGGGTCGACGTCGCCTACGTCCGCCAGCTCCTCGACCGGCTGGCCGCGGAGATCCCCGTCGACCGCGCGCGCATCTACGCGACCGGCATCTCCGCCGGCGGCGGCATGGCCTTCCAGCTCGCCATCGAGGCTCCGGACCTGGTCGCCGCCATCGCGCCGGTGGTGCCTCTGCCCTACCAGCCCAGCGGCGGCTGGCTACTCCACTGTCACGCGCGGCCCGGCTACGACCGCATTTCGATCGCCATGGTGGCCGCCACCAACGACGCGTTCATATCCTACACGCCCGGCAGCTCCCGCGAGTACCCGGAGGCACGCTACCCCGGCATGGAGAGCGCGCGCGACGCCTGGGTCGCCGCGCTGGGCCTGACGGGACCACCGGAAATCGACGCCTTCCCGGACGTCGTCCAAGGCGATTCGTACCAACCCGACACCGGCCTCACCACCAGCACCATCGAGCGCCAGCGCTACCGGCCCGCCGCCGACGGCCGGGAGCTCTGGTACTACAAGGCGTCGGGCATGGGCCACACTTGGCCCAACCCGACCCAGACCTGGCCCGGCCTCTGGGCGCGGTTCGGGAAGACGAACCAGGACCTCGACTTCGCCGACGAGGCCTGGGCGTTCTTCCAGCGACACGCGAAGCGCTGACCTCCGACACGGCGGGCGACTGGCCGCGCGGAAGATCCGTGGGCTGGTCCGTTGTTGTCACGAGGAGGGCCGGATGGTCGAGCGGGATCGCAGAGAGGCGGGGAGGGGCACGCGCTGCCGCCGAGAAGCTCTGACTGGCTGCCAGCTGAACACAAATCCTGCGGCCTGCCCCCGGCCCCTCATCCTGAAAGGCGGACATTTCTACTTAGCCTGACATCAAACGGCCGACTTCGGCCGATCGATTGGGAGCCCGAGAGGGAAGACCCAGGTTGAATTTCCCGTGCTCCCCCAACGGCCAGGATGTGGAGGCAGCACGACGTCGAGCGGAGGCGCACTGGGCAGCGGGGGTGCCTTCGCCGGTACGGGCGGCGCGTTCGCCGGGACCGGCGGCGCGGGCACGGGCGGCTAGCCCCCCGATTGAGTCTGGCACAGGTGGTTCCGGCAGCGGCGGGGCGGGGAGCGGAGGCTCGGGGCAGGAACCGGTTGCGCTTCGAATTCTCCGGGCGGCCCACCCGGAGGACCTGGTGACAGGATGGGCGGCGGCGGTGGCAGCGGCGTGACCCCGGGGACCGGCGGGCGACTGGCCCCGTGGGCGGGGCGACGTCGCCAGGATGCGCTGGGAAGGCCTCCAAGCGGTGCGAGGACTTCGAGACCGGCGCCTGTCATTCCGAGGACGTGTAAGTTCCGGTCCATCGCGATAGCCACGTCCTCCTACCGCGTCTTCGCTCACCTCACCGCCGAGGGCGCCTCTCTGTACCTCGGCATCCTCGGGGTCGGTCTCCCAGCCCTCGCCCACGCGCGCCACGTATACGAGGTCGGCGTCCGAATATCCCGCGTCGCAATGGCTGTCGTGGCCGTCGATGATGTGGGCGAGCGTCTGCCTGCCGAGGACTTACCTTAGTCGTCTCGGCCGTAGCGCCACGGGTCACCACCTTCACGTAGTAAACGCCCGGTCCCAATACCCGCGAGTGGCTCTGCCACCGTGGGAGAAAAATGCTTCGGGGCCCTTTTGGCCCCCGCAAGTATTATGTCAATTCCAAAACCCTCTTTTCGGGGTTTGGGTGCCGGCGCGCCAGCGCCGGGGGCGCTTGCGGCTCCAGCTCGGAAAGTTCGCGTTCGCCACGTTTTCCTGTCGGTCCATGTGGGCTTTCGTGCTCGTGGTGTTTTCCAGCTGAACGTTTCGGTTGCCCGAGCGAATGGCCCAAGCCCGCCCGACTGCCCGATCGC
>Ga0265314_10003697_pt1 | contig 14662 bp, 9 predicted proteins | sample 4126metaG_FD_203106 | JGI IMG/M metagenome (GOLD analysis project Ga0265314, IMG submission 203106) | Rhizosphere microbial communities from Carex aquatilis grown in University of Washington, Seatle, WA, United States - 4-1-26 metaG | ecosystem: Host-associated > Plants > Roots > Rhizosphere >... | reverse complement strand
CCCGCCTGAAGCTTGAGGGGAAGAGCTCGAGTTCATTCCGGAGAAGGTCAAGCAGTAATCAAAAATCCAGAATCTGCGGCTATCTTAAGGGTGAAAAAGCAAGCGAGTCAAGGCAGCCTGCGCTGATTGGACTTTAACCGTCAGTACGCTCCAACCCCGGTCAAATGCTGGCCCAGGATCAGCGTGTGAATGTCGTGCGTGCCCTCGTAAGTCTTCACTGATTCGAGATTCATCATGTGGCGCATGATCGGGTAGTCTTCGGTGATGCCGTTCGCGCCCAGCACGTCCCGCGCCAACCGCGCACACTCGAGGGCCATCCACACATTGTTTCGCTTCGCCATAGAGATATGCTGGTGACCCACCTTGCCCGCATCCTTCAGCCGCCCCACGTGCAGCGAGAGCAATTGCCCCTTGGCGATCTCACTCGCCATCCACACCAGCTTTTCCTGCACCAGTTGGTGACCGGCGATGGGCATATCGTGAAACTGCTTTCTGATTTTTGCGTAATTCAGCGCCGTGTCATAGCACGACATCGCCGCGCCCAGCGCACCCCAGCTTATGCCGTAGCGCGCTTGGTTCAGGCACATCAGCGGGCTCTTCAGTCCAGCCGCGCCGGGCAGCATGTTGCTCTCAGGCACGCGAACGTCCTGCAACGACAAGCCGCTTGTGATCGACGCACGCAGCGACCATTTGCCGTGCACATCGAATGCCTTGAAGCCCGGCGCACCCTTCTCCACCAGAAAGCCGCGAATGCAGTCGTTCCCCTCGCCCCCGCCTTCAAGCTTGGCCCACACAACGGCCACATCAGCGATTGTGCCCGAGGTAATCCACATCTTTTCGCCATTCAGAATGTAGTCAGAGCCGTCTCGGCGCGCGCGCGTCGTCATGCCGCCGGGGTTCGAGCCAAAGCCCGGCTCGGTGAGCCCAAAGCAACCGAGTTTTTCGCCACTCGCGAGCCCGGGCAGCCATGTGTTCTTCTGCTCGTCAGATCCGAACGTGTAAATGGGATACATCACCAGCGCCGATTGCACGCTCACAAAACTGCGCAGGCCGCTGTCGCCGCGTTCCAGTTCCTGCATTACCAGACCGTATTCCACGTTCGACATACCCGCGCAACCGAAGCCATCGATGGTGGCGCCAAAGAAGCCCATTTCGCCCATTAGCGGGACAAGCTCGCGCGGGAAGCGATCCTCGCGGAAACAGCTTTCAATGATTGGAATTACGTTGTCGTCGACAAAATCGCGCGTGGTGCGGCGGACGAGCAACTCGTCTTCAGAGAAGCTTGCGTCAAGATTGAGAAAATCAAAGCCTTGAAATTTTGCAGCCATATCGTACCTGCCTGCCGGCGTTTAGCCGGAAGAAGAAAGGCTAGCAGATTTGGGCGGTGCAGCGATGTAATGTAGCGCCGGTTTCCAAACCGGGGCCCCCGGCGAATGATTTGTATTCGCTGGGGTGGCAGACCGGCTGTAGCGTGGGTCTCCCGACCCACGCTCTCGTCAGACGCCTACGCCATCACGTACGGCGAGCGATAAGGCCGCGTTAGCAATGCCGATGCCTCGTCGTCCCCGACTATCACTTCATTCTTCACATCCCAATTAATCTTGCGTCCCGTCAGCATCGAAATCAAACCAAGGTGTCCCGGCAGCGTGGAGTGGTGCGCCACCTGCACCGGCGTAATTGTCGGCTTGCGCGACTTTACGCAGTCAAGAAAATTGCGCCGATGCTCGGCCGACTCGTAGAGCCTCGTCTTGCGCAGCGCGTCAGGCACCGCATCCCACTTAACCCAATCCTGGTTTGAGGCGTCGAAGCCGCTGCGGTCAACCCAAAGCCATCCGTCGGTGCCGATCCATTTCGTTCCCATGTTGATGGCGCCCGAGCCGCCGGCGATCGTCATGCGCACGTCGTTCGCGTAGCCGGTCACTTCCTTTTTGTACAGGCACTCGACGTGGTATTTTGTCGCCGTGTTCCAGAGCGCGTTGGGCGCCGGAATCTCGCCGTGCCCTTCAATCTCACTCGGGCCGCTCAGATCAAAGCCCAGGCCCCAGTGCGCGATGTCGCCGTGGTGGCCGATCCAGTCCATCAGTTGACCGCCGCCTGTGTTGTAGTTCCAGCGCCAGTTCTTGTGGACGCGCGCCTGAATGTACGGCTCCATGCGCGAAGGGCCAAACCAGCGGTCGTAATCGAGCTCAGGCGGAGGGTCGCTCACCGCCAGGTTCCAGGCCGGCGTTCCCGGCACCACTAGCGTAGGATCGGTAATCTTGTTGGGCAGCGTCGCCAGCTTGGCCAGCAGCGCAGGTTCGGTACCGCCAAAATCGTGCTCTCCGCCAGGCAGTCCCACCTCAACGCGAATCACGTCGCCAATCAGCCCGTTGCGCACAATCTCCGCGGCCTTGTGGAACTCAGGCAGCGATCTCTGCCACGAGCCTGTCTGCCAGATAATGTTGTTCTTCTCGACGGCGCGCACAATTCCCTGCTGCTCGCGCACGGTGCGAGCCAGCGGCTTTTCGCCGTAGATGTCCTTCTTGCGGTTTGCGGCCGCGGTGGCCACCAGCTCATGCCAGTGGTCGGGGACGGCGATCATCACCGCGTCGATGTCGTCGCGCGACAGCATCTCCTGGTAATCGTGATAGGCGCGGCAATCCTGGTTGCCGTAGTGGGTGTTGATGGTTCCCACGGCGGCCTGCAAGGCGTTCTTATCCAGGTCGCATGCGGCCACTATCTGGCAGTCGGGCTGCTTCAGAAACACGTTGGTGTTAGCCGGACCCATCATGCCCCAGCCGACTACGCCCATCGTGATGCGGTCAGACGCCGGCGCGCGTCCTGCACGCGCAAATGCGCTGCGCGAAAGCACAGCCGCAGCGCCGGCGGCCTGCATGAATTTGCGGCGTGAAATTTGTGATTGCGATTCTGAAAAAGAGATGGTCATGAATGCCTCGCTGGATAGCGCAGGCTCAAAGTTGCAGCTCGCGCAGCACCCGGAAGTCTAGCATGGTGGGTGTGCCTGGTGCGCCGAGCCCGTCTCATTCCGGAGCCAATTCAATCCCTACTCCAGAAACTCCTTAACAAACGGATCTTCGCTGTGCAGCAGCTCGTGCAGCGAGCCGTCGAAGATCAGCTTTCCATCATTCAGCATCATGAACGTTGTGTTCAGGTCGGTCTCGCCCTTGGGCAGCGGAACCATCTCTCCCCTCTCGGCGTCGAACCGGTGCGTGCACATGGTAAACGCATCCTGCAGCCGGTGCGTCACCAGCAGCGAAGGTGTCTTGTTCACGTCGCGCTGCTTCACAATCAGGCTGATGATGTTGGTTGAGGTGATGGGGTCAAGCCCGCCGGTGGGCGAGTCGTAAAGCAGCAGTTCCGGCTTATTGATCAGGGCCCGCGCAATGGCCACGCGGCGGCGCATTCCGCCTGAAAGGCTCGAAGGAAACAACAGGAAAGTCTCTTCGAGGCCCACAAATCTCAGCGACTCGTGCACCTTCGCGTCAATCTCCTCATCGGTCAGCTTTTTCTCTTCAATAAGCTGATAGCCCACGTTGTCGCGCACCGTGAGCGAATCAAACAGCGCGCCCTCCTGAAAAACCATGCCGGTACGCGCGCGCAAGGCCAGCAGCTCTTCTTCCGGCATCACTGAAATCTGGTCGCCGAACAGCAGCACTTCGCCCTTCTCGGGCTTCAGCAGGCCATTGATGAGCTTGAGCAGGACGCTCTTGCCCACACCTGCGGGCCCCAGCAGGATGCGTGTCTCATTGGGCGCCACGCGAAAGCTGATGTCGTTCAGCACCGGCGGCCCATCAAACGAGATAGTTACACGCCGCATCTCCACCACCGGCATGGTGTCTTTGAGCGGATCGAGTTCGGTAAGCAGTGAAAGGCTCATGACGGCCAAAAAGACAACATGACGTGCGTGATCAAAAAGTCGGCCACGATGATGAGCACCGACGAGGTAACCACCGCCTGAATCGTCGATCGGCCGACTCCCTGCGTTCCTCCGGTGGTCTTCATGCCGTAGAAACATCCGATGGAGGCGATAATGTAGCCGAAGAACAGCGGCTTTACCAGACCCTGCGCGATGTCGCGGAAAAAGAGGCTTTCCCACGCCATTGAGAAATACTGCGTGCCGTTCTGGTGGTTCAGATAGACGGTCACCGCCGCGCCGCCCAGGATGCCGAATGCATCCGCAACGATGGTGAGAAAGAAGAGCATGGTGATGGTGGCATAGATGCGAGGGGTAACCAGCTTGCGCAACGGGTCAACGCCCAGCGCGCGCATGGCGTCAATTTGCTCGGTCACCACCATCGACCCCAGTTCGCTGGCCATCGACGAAGCGTTTCGACCCGAGACCATGATGCCGGTAAGCACTGCGCCCAGCTCTCGAATCATGGTGAGGCTCACGAATCGCCCGGTGACGCCCGTGGCCCCAAACGACGAGAGCGTAGCCGCGGATTGCAGCGCCAGAACAGCGCCGGTAAAGAATCCTGACAGCAGAACAATCGAAATTGAGCCAACGCCGATAATGTCTGACTGCATCAAAAAGTCAGACCAGTAAACCGGCGGCCGGAACAGGTTCATCAAGCTTCGCCAGGCGAAGATCGAGTAATCCTGCACGGTGAGCACGACTTGTTTGGCGGTACGGTCAAGCGTCTGGATCGCCATTGTGCTATATCGGCCTGAAAAGAGATGGGTTTGCGCGACTAAGCCTTGGTTACGGCAAGACCGGAAGTCATCGACTCCGGATTAAGAAGATTGATTGAGCAATTCGAGTCCAAAAGTCTTCATTAGCATGGCCCTTCTTGCCTTCGTTCCCGAACACAGAATAGCGCATCGACGAGACACGAATAGTTGGCGGGGCGTCCGGCCAGGCAGATACGCAAACAGATCGATACGCAACCGGCACGCGAGCCTTTCGCGCTTCCGGCCTAACTTGCTGAAAAAAAACGCTGTGAGCCAAGCTTCCGACACCTTCGGCCCTTAACTTCATCCAACTTTTTATTTGCATCTAAATAGTTTTAAGGATGGTTCCGATGCATAGATTTCGCGTACAGCTGATCCTTGCTCTCATCGCTAGCGTCACGCTTGTATCGGTAGCCTCGACTTATTTCGACGTCCTGCGTCACAGGCATGTCCTGCGCCAGGAACTCCAGGCGCGGACAAATTGGATGGGAGTAAGCCTGTTGCCTAATATTGAGGCGACGCTGGAGGCCGGCAACCCCGCCGCTCTGGCTCATCTGGCTGACAATCTGCGCACCGCAACCGGTTCTCTGGGCCTGGCAATTTTCGATCCCCACGGCCAGTTGCTGGCCAGTTCGGGCCCATCAGACGTAATGGGCGCACTTTCCAAGGGCCTGATGCTGAAGAGCTTGCAAAAAGGGGCGGTCCAAAGCGGATTCAGCCACAAAAGCGACTGGGAATGGCTGCAAGAGTCGTTTCCGCTGCATCAGGGCACGCAACTTTCTGGGGCGCTAACCATTGCCGTCGATGCCCGTTACATCCGCACAGAAACCGTAAACCTATGGATGCAGAGCTTTTGGCGTATTCTTGTGCTCGTTTTCCTTATCGTTTCCATCACTTTTGCCATGGTGCGGTGGTTCCTGCTACGCCCCATGAAGCGGGTCGTCGAACGAATGCACCGTCTGCGTACCGGTCAGGTTGAAGAAGCCCCCCAATCCGATCTGAACCTGTTCCCGAACCTGGTGCGAGAAGTGGAGACGATTACCGAGAGCCTGATTGCAGCGCGTGCCTCCGCCGAAACTGAAGCGCGCCTGCGCGAGGCGGGCGAAAGCCAGTGGACCGCCGAGCGACTGGCCGTGCGCATTCGCAATAGTTCCGGTTCGAGCCGCATCTTCCTCGTTTCAAACCGCGAGCCGTACATGCACCAGCGCCAGGGGCGCGGGATAGTGTGCGTCGTCCCTCCCAGCGGCCTGGTCACAGCCCTTGAGCCCGTGGTGTGCGCCTGTGACGGCGTTTGGGTTGCCGGCGGCAGCGGCGACGCCGACAAACAGACCGTGGACCGTTTTGACCGCCTGCGCGTTCCTCCCGATGATCCCCGCTACACCCTGCGCCGCGTGTGGCTAACCCAGGAAGAAGAGCAGAAATTCTACGAGGGATTCGCCAACGAGGGCCTGTGGCCCCTATGCCACATTGCGCACACCCGGCCGACTTTTCGGGCCGGCGACTGGGAGTGCTACCAGCGCGTCAACCAGCACTTTGCCAACGCACTGCTTCAAGAAATGGAGGGCAGCGAAGATCCCGTCGTCTTTGTGCAGGACTATCACTTCGCGCTCCTGCCGCGCATCATTAAGCAAGCGCGCCCCGATGCGCGCGTAGCCATTTTCTGGCACATTCCATGGCCCAACCCCGAGGCCTTCGGAATCTGCCCATGGCAGTCCGAGCTCATCGATGGCATTCTCGGCGCCGATCTCATCGGCTTCCACATTCCCGCGCATTGCCACAACTTTCTTGCCACAGTGGACCAATCTGTCGAGGCCCGCACCGACCTCGCGCACCAGACCGTCCGCCGTCACGGCCACACCACCACCGTTCGCCCGTATCCCGTCAGCGTGGCCTTCGAAGGCATTTCGAATTTCGGTTCGGCCCGGCGACCGGGCGATGTGCTGGAATCTCGCGCGGCCGAGAGAGAAAAACTCCTCAGCGAAGCGGGCGTGCGCGCCGAAAAGATAGCCATCGGCGTCGACCGGCTCGATTACACAAAGGGGATCGTCGAACGCCTGATGGCCGTTGAGCAACTGCTTGAGAAGCATCCCTTTTATCTCGAAAGGTTCACGCTGGTTCAGATTGCCGCGCCCAGCCGCACCCGTATCCCCGCCTACGCCGAACTCAGCAAGCGTGTTGACGAAACTGTGGAACGCATCAACCATCGTTTTCAAACTCTGCGGTGGCAGCCTATTTTGCTCATTCAGAGGCAATGCAATCACCAGGAGGTTGGGCGCTGGTATCGCGCTGCCGACGTTTGCCTCGTGACCTCGCTCCACGACGGCATGAACCTGGTGGCCAAGGAGTTTGTGGCAGCGCGCGACGATGAAGACGGCGTGCTGGTGCTCAGCAAGTTCACCGGCGCCGCGGTTGAATTGCACGACGCGCTGATCGTGAATCCCTATGACACTGAAAGCGTGGGTGAGGCCATATATCAGGGCATCGAAATGAAATACGACGACCGCCGCAGCCGCATGAAGCGTATGCGTGCGCAGGTAATGGAGCACAATATTTATCTGTGGGCAGCCAACGTGCTGGGCGATCTGCGCGAGCTAAGAATCGATACTATTGAAGAAGCGGAGTCCAACAGCCATCGAATCGCACCTGCACCCGCGCCAAGTATCGAGGCCAAGGTTGGGACGCGAAAAACAGCTTAGTCCCCCACCGGTGTCTCCGACCCGCGATGGATGAAACTTTGGGTGCCCCATCCTCGCGACGCCCTTGTTTTTGTCGCTGGGGTGGGATACGCGGATGCCCAAGTTGGACGAAGTCGGTTTTGTTTTTAGGAGTTGAGCCCCGTTTGACGCAGAACGCAAAAGACAAACTCGGCGAGTTCTTCAGCCATTTTCCTGGCGCGCGACGCCCACTGCTGATGCTGGACTATGACGGCACCCTCGCCTCATTCCGCGTCGATCGTTTCACTGCTCGCCCTTTTGTCGGCGTTCGAAATTTTTTGAACCTCATCCAAAGCCAGAATAAGACGCGCATGGTCGTGGTCACCGGCAGGCCGCCGCGCGAGATTCAACCGCTGCTCGCGCTTGAAACGCCTGTCGAAGTGTGGGGTCTGCATGGCGCGGAGCGACTCTTCCCCGACGGCCATAGCGAACTAGAACAAGCGCCCCCAGCGGCCCGCGCCAAACTCGATGAGCTGACTGCATTGTTGAAGCAAGACGCGATGGGCGGCCTGTTTGAAAGCAAGCGCAACGCTGTTGTAATGCATTGGCGCGGAGTTTCGCCACACGCGGCGCGGGAGGTTGAGGCCCACACCCGCGAACTGTTTGAGCCGGCAGCATTGGTTGAGGGTTTGCAGTTGCTCGAGTTTGAACGCGGCCTCGAACTCCGTACCGGGCGCGATAAAGGAGGTGCGGTTGAGGCGGTGCTCAAGGAAATGAAGGTGTCTGAAACCTCACCGTTTCCCGCGGCCTATCTCGGCGACGATTTGACTGACGAAGCCGCCTTCCGCGCCATCAACGCCGCAGCCGGTCCGCACCTGAGCGCGCTCGTCCGGCGCAAAGTTCGCGAGACCGCAGCGGATGTATGGCTCAAGCCCCCGCAAGAGCTGCGCACATTTCTGGAACAGTGGATAGAAGCAGCAGAGGGTGTGTAGTACCGCCGGTTTCCAGTCAATTGGTAGCGCCGCGCTCCAGCCCGAAGTCCCCAGCGAATGATTTGCATTCACTGGGGTGGAGGCCGGTTGTAGCGCCGGTCTCCTGACCGGCTGTAGTGTGGGTCTCCAGACCCACGCTGCGAAAGAACTCCCCGACGCAAAAACCAACGAGGTTTTGTAACAAGGGCAACGCTTTAGCCGAGCCGATAAAACTCCCAAATGAGTGGGGGGACCTGGCTAAATCGGGCTACGATAACTCTCAAGGAGCAGCCATGGCCACGCGACGAAAAGAGATTCACAACCAGGGCCAGTCGGAACTCGGGCGAGCGGCAGTAAAGTTATTTGCCGCCAATGAGCGAATGAACCAGATGCTGATTGAGCATCTCGCCCCTGAAGCTTGGAGAGCGAACACGCCAGGGAACATCCGCACCATCGCCGCGATCTTTACGCACGTACACAATGTCCGCACCAAGTGGATCAGGCTTACGGCTCCGCACCTGAAAGTTCCGCGGCAACTGAATCGCACGCACTGCGCTCCGCAGGAAGTGAGCGCGGCATTGGCAGAAAGCGCCACGCGCTGCCAAGAAATGCTGGCTGAAGCGCTCGGCGAAAGCAGCGGCCGCATCGAAACTTTCCTGCGTGACGGCTGGGCCAGGCCCATGCCGGCTGGCCATGAGATGCTCTGCTACATGATCGCGCACGAAGCTCATCATCGCGGCCAGGTGTGCATGCTGGCGCATCAGCTAGGTTTCAAGCTGCCCGGCAAAGTAACGAGTGAACTATGGAACTGGGAGAAGCTGTTGAAGTAACTAATGTCTTGCGTCGTCGGACCACGAGCTCTGTAACAGGGCACGACTTCAGTCGTACCGATTGAGCCCCCAAAATGACTCGGGGCTTCAGCCCCTGCGGGAGGGTTTCTCTGTTCCCTGTTCTCTGTTCCCTATTCCCGCCCCTTTTTCTTGATCTCGATATTCAGCCGCTTGATTTTCTGGTTCAGCGTCGAAAGCGGAATGCGGAACTGCTCGGCCGCGTCGGTCTGGTTCCAGTTGCAGCGCTCCAGCTTCTCAATAATGATGCGTTTCTCTATAACCTCGAGAATGTCGAAGAGCGACGCATTGGGGTTGTGATCGAGCAGCGCATCCTGAAAGCTGCGGCCGGTGATGTGTCCCGGCAGCAGGTCGGCGCCAATGATTGGACCCGACGAAAGCACCACGCCGCGCTCGATTGAATTCTCAAGCTCGCGCACATTGCCCGGCCAGTCGTAATCAATCAGGGCGCGCAGGGCGTCGGCTGACAGCTTGCGCGGCGGCATCTCGTTTTCATTTGTGTAGAAGTCAAGAAAATGCTGCACCAGAAGCGGAATATCTTCGCGCCGTGAGCGCAGTGGCGGCAGCTCGACCATGATTACATTCAGCCGGTAGAAGAGATCTTCGCGGAATTTGCCATCGCGCACTGCCTGGCGCAGGTCGATGTTGGTGGCCGCAATAATTCTCACGTCCACCTGGATCTCCGACACGCCGCCCAGGTGCATAAACCGCTTGTCCTGCAGCACGCGCAGAATCTTGGCCTGCGTGTCGAAGCCCATGGTGGCAATTTCGTCAAGAAACAGCGTGCCGCCGTTGGCAACTTCAAACAACCCCTTCTTGCTTGCGATGGCTGAAGTGAATGCGCCCTTCACATGACCGAAGAGCGTGGACTCAAGCAGTTCCGACGGCATGGCGCCCGTATTCACCGGCACAAACGGCTTGTCGCGCCGCGGCGAGTTGGCATGAAGCGCCTTCGCGATCAATTCCTTGCCCGTTCCGCTCTCGCCCTGTATCAGCACCGTCGACCGGCTCGGCGCCACCTGCGCCACTAGGTCGAAAATCTTCAGCATCGGCTCGCTCTTGCCCACGATGTTTGAAAAGTTATAGCGCTGCTTCAGCGTGCGCTTGAGCTGCAGGTTCTCTTCTTCAGCGTGGTGCCGCGCAACCGCCGAGCGAATGTCGGCCAGCAGTTTCTCGTTGTCCCATGGCTTCTGAACGAAGTTTTCCGCGCCGGCGCGAATGGCTTCAACCACGTTGTCGACCGTGCCGTAGGCCGTAATCATGATGACCGGTAGTTCCGGTTGCCGTTCCTTGATCTGCGGCAGCAGTTCAATACCGCTTTGCCCGGGCAACGCCAGGTCAAGCAGCACCAGGTCGTAGCTGCCCGCATCAATCATGCGCAGGCCCTCAACACCGTCGCCGGCCATGTCTATTGCATAACCCTCAAGCGACAGCAATACCTCAAGGGATTCGCGAATGCCGGCTTCGTCGTCGATCACCAGGATGCGGGCTGGTGAAGTGCTGCCGCTTCCGAGATTCGTCGCAACTGGCGCGTTCAATGGGCTTGCAACCTCAGACATGTACAGACTTCCTTAAAAGGGGAAATTCAAGATGGAACGTTGTTCCCGCCCCTACGGCGCTTTCAACGTGGATTTTTCCGGCATGTTCCTGAATGATTCCGTATGAAACCGAGAGCCCCAGCCCTGTCCCGCGCCGGTCGCCGGGCCTGGGTGTGGTCTTGGTGGTAAAGAACGGATCGTAAATCCGCTTCAAATGCTCGGGCGCAATTCCGCTGCCCGAGTCTGAAATCTGCGCCACAACCTGCCCGTTCACCGCGGTAGCCACTCGCAGCCTTCCACCGCTTGGCATTGCCTCCTTGGCGTTCAACAGCAAATTCAAAAACACCTGCTGCAGCTTGCCGGAGTTGCCATGAATCGGCGGCAGTTCCTCGGCCAGCTCAAGATCGACATCGATCTGCGCCGTCTTGAACTGGTGCTCAAGCAGCGAAAGCGTATCGCGAATCACCTGGTTCAGATTCGTATCGCGGAATTCGGTAGTCGAAGTGCGCGAAAAGTTCAGTAGCCCGTTGGCAATCTCGGCCGCGCGAAAACTCTGCTGCGTTATCTTGTCGAGCACCGGCCCCAGCCGCGCATCGCCCCGCATTTGTTTTGACAGCATCTGCGCATACGACGAAATCACCGCCAGCGGCGTATTGATTTCGTGCGCCACACCCGCCGCGAGCAAACCGATAGAGCTCAGCTTGTCGGCCTGCGCCAGTTGCGTTTCAAGGCTCACCCGCTCGGTAATATCGTCCACCAGGATGATGCGGCCCACCGGCACAAAGTCGCGCGACAGCAGCGGCGCCACTGCGATATTGGTGGTGCGCTGCTCGCCGGCCCGCGTCGTAAGCGGGAACTTGTAAAGATGATGCACGCCCTGCTCGTTGCGAAACTCTTCAATTGCCTCTACAAAATCCAATGGGAATACGTCGCTAAGCGCCTGGCCCAGCGCCTCGGCTCGGCTCTGCGCATACATCGCTTCCATCTGCGCATTCCAGCTCTCGATGCGGCCTTCCAGGTCCACCGCCAGAATCCCCACGTTGATTGATTCAACAATGTTCTCGTTGAACTCCTTCAGCCGCTCGAACTCCACCATCTTCTCTTCGAGCCGCGCATAAAGGCTGGCGTTCTGCAACGCAATGCCAATGTAGCTGGCCAGCGACTCAAGCAGTTCCACATCTTCGCTCGATAGAAAATCGCCGCCCAGCGTGCGCCCAAGGCCGATAACCGCAGTCGTGCGCGCAACCGAAGAACCATCGGCACTCTCAATCGCCGCCACCCGGCAGGGCAGATAGTAGTTCAGGTCAAGCAGCGCCGCAGTACGCTGCTGATCCTCGGGAAGATGCATCACCTGTTGCGCGTTCTCGAAGAAGATGTGCGAGTGATCGTCGTTCCGATCGAAATCCAGAAATCCCAGCGCCAGCGTCGCACTACCCGGATCTTTGTCGAGCGCGCCCGGCAGCCCGTGGGCGGCCACCAATTCCAACTGGCCTTCGCCGCCGCCGTTGGTGTGAGCAAGAAACACGGCAACCCGCGCCACCAGCAGCGTTCGCGGCAACTGTTCCACAATGGACTTCAGCAGCGCCTGCACATTCGTCTCCGAGCTCAGGCCGCGGCCAAATTCCACCAGCGCTTTGCGATAGTCGTAGCGATGCCGGTCAAATGCCTTGTCCACCCATCCCTGAATTCTGCGCTTGAGCGGATCGAAGATTGCCGCTGTCACCAGGATGCTGACGAACCAGGCCCACTCGCGCACCGCTACCGGCATGCCGTTGTGCACCATCAGCGCGACGAGCGCAATCACGCCAAAATACGCGCCCAACAGCATTCCCGTTGCCAAGGTGTAGGCAACGCCGCGCTTGAATATCAGATCGGTATCCATCAGCCGGTAGCGCACAATCGCCCAGCTGAATGTCAGTGGAAGGAATACCAGGAACAGCCCCGCCACATCCTTCACAAAGTCGTTGCGCGTGCCGGTGAGATACAGAACCGCGTAGATGGTGAACGGCACTACAGTCAGAAGCGTGCCGCGCGTCACCCACTTCAGTTGCTGGCGCAGCAGCGGAGTATCCGCGCGCCGGTAGCTGAGCATAAACATCACGGCGGCCAGCGCATAAAAAATCGCGTCGTACCCGGTGGCGACCTGGTTCAGCTTGTCAAGCAGCAGCTTGGTGGCCTCGCGGGTGGTAATTGACCACACCCACAACCCGAACAGCCCGGCCCCCGGCGCATACACTACCGGCAGCAGCCAGCGGCGAAGCCGCCTGTACCGCTCCTCGGGGAAACTGAGCGCAAAGTGCAAAAACAGCGCCGGCTGCAACGACTCGGCCAGCACATTCGCCCAGAAAACCGTCCAGTCGAGCCAATCGAATTTGCCCGTGTACTTGAGCGCATACAAGGCAAACGACACCAGGCAAAATAGATAGAAGTGCGTCGACCGCGGCGATCCCCAGCGGCGAAACAGCACATAGAAACCAATTACGAGATAGATGAAGCCGATAACCCGCAGTCCCAATGAGAGGCTGCGGTCGAGCGGAACCAGGGTGACCGGGACCGGCGTATCGAGCGGAATGCCCTCGCGCGTGATGGCATAGCTGACCTTTTCGTAGGAACCGGTGCGGTAAAGCTCATGCTCGAGGTCACTGACCCGGCTGATAGTCCTGTTGTCCGCCTCGGTCAGCAGGTCGCCGGGCTGGATTCCCGCGCGTTCGCCCGGACCCCCTGGTAAAACCTTGTCCGCCTGCAGGCCGCCCGCAGTTTCATGCCACCAAACTCCGTCGTCGGGCTGCTGGTACTGCTGCTGCTGTTGAAGATTCAGAACCGCCAACACGAAAAGCACCAGCGTGGCTATTGCCAGCAGCGTGGCCTGCATCCGGTTGAGCAGACTTGTTTCCATGAGGGGACTTTCTACATCTAGAGATTCTATTGCACGTCGCTTGCCATCATCCGGTCACGGATGAATTTGAAGCCGCAACCCCTAATTTCCTCAAAAATCATGAGATATGGATGGTTTGGGACTGGAAACGTCAACCGCGGCCGACTCCGTTCACGCCAGAAAATGTTGAAATTGGTAGGCTTATTCTGCGGAACCGTATCATCTACATGATTTAGTAGATGCTTGGCGCCATACGGGTTAAATGCAAAACACCCTCCGCAATGGCGTGCAAATTCGACAGAAAAGCCATAGCCAGTGGAAATGCGGAGATCAGGTCAGACGTGGATTTTGATGCGTCCAACGGGCGTCTCCAACCCCAGGAGATGAAACTGTGCCCCATTCATCGAGCACTTCTTGATTGATGAGTGGGACTCCACGAAGGTCAACAATTGGGAAATCTGGCTTTGTTTCTCTCTAGCCTTCCACCGACGTTGCCGACCCACGAGCGATGTACCGTGCCCCATCCATCGAGCGTCTTTTGCTCGATGGGTGGGATACCACGAATCTCGGAACAGCCACAGTCCGGTTTAGTTTTCTTCTAGTTTCCGCACCCGAATCAAGCCGGCAACGCGCCTCCCGGCAAACAGCAAATTCGCACCACAATTCCTCGCGCCTGCCGTGTTATTTGCAGTGTATACTTGCGTCGCTTGCCTACATTGCACCGAATGCCGTTCTCTCTCTCGAGAAGACCGGACCGGTTTGAAATCGATCTATCTCTAAATTTGAGGATGCCATGAGTCACATGAGAATTGTCACCGCGTCGATCGCCGCAGTTTTTGGGCTTGGAATCATCGCTCTCGCCGGATGCGGCGGAGGCAACAGTGGTGGAGGCGGTGGCGGCAACACTCCGCCCTCGATCAGCAGCTTCACTTCCAGCCCGGCGATTGTCACCGACGGAGCCACCGCCAAGCTCACCGCGACCTTCGCGAATGGCACTGGCGTGATTACGCCTGGCAGTACCGCTGTAACCAGCGGCACGGCAGTCTCAGTCACCCCTCCCAATGACGCTACCACTACTTACACTTTGACCGTAACCGGCTCCAAC
>Ga0265314_10003696_pt1 | contig 14663 bp, 10 predicted proteins | sample 4126metaG_FD_203106 | JGI IMG/M metagenome (GOLD analysis project Ga0265314, IMG submission 203106) | Rhizosphere microbial communities from Carex aquatilis grown in University of Washington, Seatle, WA, United States - 4-1-26 metaG | ecosystem: Host-associated > Plants > Roots > Rhizosphere >... | reverse complement strand
CCCACGGCATGGTCGACTCCTCACCCACGATTGAGGGAGCCGACGTTTGTGGCCTGTGCCAAAGCCCGCTCCTAGAGGGGCGGTTCGTACGAGCCGAAGCGTCGTCTTTCTACGTTCTGTGTTCCCGGGAGTGTTCCCAGGCCGTCGCGCGCGCGCACCGTCGGGAGCGCTGGGCCGAGCGCCGGCGGTCGGTGCGGCACCTCACCATCGGCATCATCTTTGCGGGCGCCTACCTGGCGCCCCACCAGGGACCGCCGCGGGCGGCGAAGCCCCGGCAGGCGACGCGCGCCACGATGGTGGCGATGCTCGGCGCCGCCCACAACACCGGGGGGCCGGCGCCGCTGCCCGACGGATGGCTCGGTCCCGACTGGGAGAGCGACGCCGCCGCGCTCGCGGCGCTGGGGCGCGACACCTGGATTCACCCGCTGGCCGGTCCGTTCCGCCGCATGCCGATCCGTGACTCGCGCGTGTTCGGCGCCGCGCGGCCCGGTGATCGCCCGGCGGAGTGCCGCAACGGCCACTGCGGCGTCGACCTCGGCGGCGAGATCTGGGGCGAGCACGTGCACGCCGTTCACGATGGCGTCGTCGACTGGGTCAAGCGCGGTGTGAACCCGGATCGCGGCGGGCAGTTCGTGCGCCTCTCGCATCGCGGCGGCACCGTGTTCACGCAGTACTTTCACCTGGCGGCGATCCCGCGCGGCCTCGAGCGGGGCTCGATCGTGAAGAGCGGCGACGTGATCGGTCTGCTCGGCGACACCGGCGTGAAGGAGTCGGGGCCGCACCTGCATTTCACGATCGCGGTGCGGCCGGGCAAGGACTGGCCCGAGCGCTACATCGATCCCGAGCCGCTGATCGCGCTCTGGCCGCTGCGCGTGCCCGTCGACGGCAGCGAGGTCGGGATGGTGAACACCGTCGCTCCCGTCGGCGCGCCGCTGGGGTCGGCGCCGCTCATCCCGGGCCGCAAGCGCGGCAAGCTCGCGAAGGCGGAGCGTGGCAAGGCGGGGAAGGCGCGCCCCGCGGAGGACAAGGACAGCGACGAGAAGGAGAGCGCGGCGCCGGCCGAGACGACCGGCGGATCCGAATCGGCCGAGCCCAGCAGTGACGAGTGAGTGAGACGAGTGAGGACGCCGTGAGGAAGACCAGGCCCGCCACCAGCTGCGCGACGTGCGGCCACCTCTTCGAGGACGGCGAGGAGCGGCTGCTCCTGGCGCGCGGCTGGTGGGTGCACGACTCGTTCTGCTCCGAGGCCTGCTTGCGCCGCGCGGTGCGAGCGAGCCAGAAGGCCCGCTCGGCCACGCAGGTGCGCTGGCTGCTGCGCGTGGCGGTGGCCGTGCTGGCGGTCGCCGGCGCGAAGACGCTCTGGCAACTCTACGAGCGGTGGCAGCCGCAGACGATCTCGTTCGAGCCGCCGGCGCCGACCGTGCATTCGACGGCGCCGGTCAGGCGCTTGCACTTCGGGCCGACGCTGGGGCCGCTCTGGCCGCCGTCCGACGAGGAGTGGATCGATCTCTTCGGGCGCGCACCGTGGGTTTATCCGCTGCCAGGGCCCGTGCGGCGCGTGCCCGCGAACGATCGCCACATATCCGGGCCGCCGGCGCCCAAGGATCGCCCCGCGGCCTGCCGGCCGACCGGCCATTGCGGCGTCGATCTCGGCGGCGAGCTCTGGGGCGAGCACGTCTACGCCGCGGCGGACGGCGTCGTCGATCGCATCCAGCGCGACGGCTCCGACGATCCGGGCGGCGCGTACGTGCGGCTGGCTCACTTCGGCGGCTACGTCTTCACCCAGTATTTTCACCTCGCCGGCATTCCGCGCACGCTGGCGCGCGGCTCGGTGGTCAGGGCCGGCGACGTGATCGGCCTCGTCGGCGACACCGGCAGCGGCCGCTCGATACGGCATCTCACGTTCACGTTGTCGGTCCTGCCGTCGCACGAGTTTTCGGAGATCTACTGGGATCCCACGCCCTGGATGGCGGATTGGCCGCTGCATGTGCCCGTGCACGGGACGGTTGCCGGCCTGGCGCCCGAGCGCAAATCCGAGGTCCACGCCGGCGGCCATCGCCGCGGCGACGCGCGTCCGCCGCTGTCGAATCGCTGAAGAGGCCGCGATACAGGAGCGGGGAGTGGGCGGTGGCGCACATGCCTGGACCTGCCCCCGCATCGCCCGACTTCATGCGCGCTTCGGATCACACCATCAAGTCTTCGCGCGATCCACCGATCGGGAGACAGCTCGTTCCACGCGTATAGCCGCCAACCGCGTATCATGTTCGCACCCCGCCATCGCCGCCGATTCACTCGTTCGATCGTACTCTTGGCGTTCGCCTGCGCGTTGCTGGCGGGCGCGCGGAGCACCGCGCGCGCCGCGACACCGCCGCCGCCCCGCAAGAACGTCCTGATCCTGAATTCGTACGAGCCGACGTATCGCTGGACCGCCAACATCGTGCGCGGCGCGCAGTCGGTCTTCGAGGCGCGCGACGACGTGGAGCTCTTCATCGAGTACATGGACTCGAAGAAGGCGTTCACGCCCGAATACGCGCGACTGCTGTCGGAGATCTACGCGCGCAAGTACCACAACCTGCGCTTCGATCTGATCGTCTCATCGGACGACGACGCGCTCGACTTCCTCAAGACCTATCGCGACCAGCTCTTCCCCGGCGTGCCGGTGGTGTTCTGCGGCGTCAACGGATTCCGCGATGCGCGCATCAGCGGTTTCTCCAACGTCACCGGCGTCAACGAAGAGGGCGATCTCGACAAGAACTTCGCGTGGATCGCGAAGCTGCGCCCGGCGACCAAGCAGCTGGTCTTCGTCTTCGATCAGAGCGCCACCAGCGCGGGCTACGTTCATCGACTCGAAGAGGTCGAGACGCGCTGGCGCAACCGCTTTGCGTTCCGCGTGATCTCCGGCGTCACCGTCGCCGAATTGCAGGCGCAGCTGCGCGCGCTCCGCGACGACGCGGTGGTGTTCTGGGGCATGTTCATGCGCGACCGGGCCGGCACGCCGCTGTCGATGGGCGAGTCGCACCGGATCATCATCGACGCGGCGCCGGTGCCGATGTTCGGCCTGACCGACGTGTCCGTCAGCCACGGCGCCGTCGGCGGCTACGTAGTCAGCGGCGCCAGTCAGGGCGAGACCGCCGCGCGCATGGGCCTGCGCATCCTCGACGGCGCGCGCGCCGCCGACGTGCCGATCGTGCGCGAGAGCCCCAATGTCTACATGCTCAGCTACCCGGCGTTCCTGCGCTGGCACCTGGACGTCGACCAAGCGCCGCCGGGCGCCGTCGTCGTCGACCGGCCGTTCTCGTTCTACCAGCGTTACCGCGCTTACGTCTGGGCGGCGCTCGGCGGCATGGGCGGTGAATCGCTGGTGATCCTGGCGCTGATCGCCGCGATCCGCACATTGACGCGCAAGAGCCGCGCGCGCCTGCGCGAGAGCGAGGAGCGCTACCGATCGATCGTCGAGGACGGCTCGCAGCTGATCTGTCGCTCCGACGGCATCGGGCGCGTCGTGTTCGCGAACGGCGCGCTGGCGCGGCTGCTGGGCGTCACGGCGGCCGAGGTGGTCGGACGCTCGGTCTGGTCGCTGTCGGGTGGCCCCACCGGCGAGTCCGACCGCGCGCGCGTCGATGCGCTGACCGCGCAGGCGCCGATCCTCGAACGGGAGCAAGAGATCGTCGCCGGCGACGGCGAGCGGCGCTGGGTGCTGTGGACCTACCGCGCGCTGTTCTCGCCCGCCGGCGCCCGCGTCGAAGTGCAGGCGGTCGGCCAGGACATCACCGGGCGCCGCCACGCCGAGCTGGCGCTCGCTCACGCCAACCAGCATCTGCAAGGTGTGCTCGACAGCGTGAAGGAAGGTCTGGTGGTCTGCGATCGGCACGGGCATCTGACCAAGGTTCACTCGCGCACGGCCGCGGAGTGGTTCGGCGCGCCGCCCGCCGGCGGGGACCTGTCCGACTACCTGTTCGGCGCCGACAGCCCGGACAAGCTCTGGTTCCGCGCGGCGCTCGAGCAGGTCGCCGACGAGATGCTGCCGTTCGAGGTCGCGGTGGCGCAGCTGCCACACACCCTCGCGCGGAACGGGCGAACGTACAGCCTGACCTGCCACCAAGGGTCGCGCGACGGCGCGTTCGCCGAGCTGGTGTTCACGCTGGTCGACGTGACACAGCAGCTGGAGCAGGATCGCGTGCAGCAGCTTCATCGCGAGCTGCCGGTGATCGTGCGGCAGCTTCTGCGCGACCGCGAGGGCTTCCAGGCGTTCGTCGACGAGACCGAGCAGATGCTCGCGCGCCTGAACGTGTCGGCCGACCGCGCCGAGTGGCGCCACCTGCTGCACACGCTCAAGGGCAACGCCGCGGTCTACGGCTTCGAGCTCTTCGCCAGCCGCTGCCACGAGCTCGAGGACCTGTTCGAGATCGAGGGCGATCCGGCGTCGGCGCGCGTCGCGACCGCCGTCGAGGCGCTGGCGATCGACTGGGACCTGATGCTGGGCAGCTTCAGCGTCTTCCTGGGCGACCAGGCGCAGGCGTTCATTCGCCTGGACGAGAGCGAGCACAGCGAGTTCCTGCAGCTGCTCGAGTCGCGCGAGGATCACGCCGAGCTCCTGCGCCTGGCGCGGGGCTGGAGCGAGCCGCCGATCGCGCACGCGCTGGGGATCTACGCGCGCACGATCCGCCAGCTGGCCACGCGCCTCGGCAAGGAGGTCGAGCCGCGCATCGTCGACCATCGCGTGCGGCTGCCGAACGCCGAGATGCGCTCGTTCCTGGGTCTGCTCGTGCACGTCGTGCGCAACTGCGTCGACCACGGCATCGAGGCGCCGGCGGAACGCGTGCGCTGCGGCAAGGCGCCCGCCGGGCAGGTCACCATCGAAAGCCGCGTCGAGGGCGCCGAGTTCGTCATCGCCGTCGAAGACGACGGCTGCGGCATCGACTGGGAGTCGATTCGCGCGCGCGCCGAGCGGCGCGCGCTACCCGCGACGACCAATCGCGATCTGATCGAGGCGCTCTTCACCGACGGCATCAGCACGCGCGACGTGGTCTCGGACATCTCGGGCCGCGGCGTGGGCCTGTCGGCGGTTCAACAAGTTTGCCATCAGCTGGGCGGCACGATCCAGGTCGAGAGCTGGCCGGGGCAGGGGACGCGCTTCGAGTTCCGGTTCGTGCTCGCGACGCTGATCGAGGCGCCGCGCGTCGAGTCGGCGGCGCGCGCGGTGTAGCGCCGACGCCTGTCGGCAGGCGTTGGTCACTTTCCGTTGTTCCGATAAGATGGTGCGCCAATGTCGATCTTGGTGCGCGTGGGCGTCCTGGCGGCGGGAGTGTGCGGTGTCGCGTCGGTGGTTGCGCCGCGCGAGGCGCGGGCGGCGGTTGGCGCGTTCAGTCTCAGCAGCCCGGCCAACGGCGGGTATGTCAACGCGACGCCGACCTTGAAGTGGACGGCGTCGACGGGCGCGACGTCGTACACGCTGACCGTGACGCCGATCAGCGGAACGCCGCTGGTGAAGACCGCCTTGACCGCGACCTCGTACACGGTCGCCGCCGCGGAGAGCTTGCCGGAAGCCGGCAGCCCCTACACCTGGCGGGTCCGCGCCACCGACGGCACGCTGACCCTCGACAGCAGCACCTCGTCGTTCTTCGTCGACACCACGCCGCCCTCGGCGTTCGGGTTGAGCGCGCCGGCGGCGGGCGCATTCGTGCGCGGCGACAACTCCGGCTTCAGCTGGGCCGCGGCCACCGACGGTGGAAGTGGTCTCTCGAAGTATCACTTTTATGTCGACGGCGCGCTGTGCGGCGACGTCACCGGCGCCTTCTTCTCGTTCCTGCCCAGCACGTGCAATCCCACCGACGGCCCGCACACCTGGGCGGTGTCGGCCGAGGATGTGGCCGGCAACATCCGCTGGTGCAACGAGGCGCCGGGCGGCGTCGGTGGCCGCGCCTTCACCATCGACGACATCGGTCCCGCGGCCGGCAGCGGCGGCGTCTTCCAGCTGGACAGCAACAACACGCCGGACATCATCAACTTCCCGACCGATCGGATGGTGAACACCGGCATCAACGTCCGCCCGGGCGATCAGATCTCGGTGACGTCGACCGGGATGTGGTGCTTTCTCGGCTGCACCAGCGCTTGCTTCGACACCAACGGGTACGTCAACCAGGTCAACATACCGACGCAGAATTGCAACAACGGGACGTTGATCGCGCGCGTCGGTGGCGGCGGCACGCAGTTCGTGTGTCTCGGCAAATCGGGGACGTTCACCGCCGGGATCACCCAGAGCGGCATCCTCGAGCTCGGCAGCAACTCGGAGACGGCCGGGTGTAACGACAAGACGGTCACGGCGACGGTGACCGGCGGGCGCGTGTTCGGGCTCATCAGCCCGGCGGACGGCGTGGCCACCAGTCAGCAGTTCCCGACGTTCTCCTGGCAAGCGGCGGCCGATCAGGGATCGGGCGGCGTGACGTACCTGCTGAACATCGACGGCGTGACCGTCGGGTCCAGCAACACGAACCCTGTCGGCACGGTCCTGACGACGACGACCTATACCGTCTCCGACAGGCTCACCGACGGCGCGCACAGATGGAACGTGCAGGCGCGCGACGCGGTCGGCAACGTCACCAACTCGACGACGCGCACGTTCACCGTCGACACGACCAAGCCCGCTCAGTTTCGTTTGTTCATGCCGACCATGAACGGCTGCTCGAGCACACCGACGCCGAATCTGTGCTGGAACGTCGCCTCCGATCCGGGCGGCATCGCCAACTATCAACTGTGGATCGACGGCGCGCTCGCGTTCACGGGCGCCGACTCGTTCACCACCTGTGGGACGCCGTCGGTGGCGCTGGCGCCGGGAATGCACACCTGGTACGCGGTCGCCATCGATCGCGCCGGCAACACGCGGCAGTCGATCGAGACGTTCAACTTGCTCATCGACTACACCGCGCCGACGGCGCCGGTGCTGGTCGCGCCCGCGAACGGCTCGTCCAGCGCCGACCAGCCGCTGTTCACCTGGATGGCGGCCAGCGACGCCGGCGGCGTCGCCAAGTACGAGATCTACGTCGACGGCAACCTGACCCAGACCGTCGACGGCAAGACCTCGAGCTGGCTCGTGCCGTCGGATCTCGCCAATGGGACGCACACCTGGTACGTGCGCGCGATCGACAGCTGCGGCCAGTCCGCGACGTCGGCGATGAACACCTTCACCATCGCCGCGTGCGCGCCCGACGGCGGGCTGGCGCACCGGTGCAGCGGTTACAACGTCGGGCCATGCGCGCCGGGAACGCGGACCTGCGTGTCGGCCGGGGCCTGGAGCGCGTGCAGCGGCGCGGTCGCTCCCGGAATCGAGGTCTGCAACGGCATCGACGACAACTGCAACGGCGTCGTCGACGAGGGCATCAACAACGGCTGCGGCGGCGTCTGCCAGTTGCCGGTCTACGTCTACACGCCCTGCGACGGTGCCGACGCGGACCTTTGCCAGGAAGGCGTCTATATGTGCGACGGCCTGAACAACGTGGTGTGCGTCGAGACCACGCCGGTCGAGGTCGAGGTTTGCAACGGCCGCGACGACGATTGCGACGGCGTCATCGACAACGGCTGCATCGGCGGCTCGAACCCTGACGCGGGCGCCACGCCCGACGCCGGCGCGGGCGGCGGCGGCGGGCGCGGCGGGACGAGCGGCGCGGGTGGGAACGGCGGCGCGGGCGCTGGCGGTCGCGATGGTGGGATCACCGACGGTCCCGTTTCACCCGGCGGCGACGGCGGTGGCGGCGCTCCTGGCGACGCAGCGTCGATCGACGCCAGCGGGGGTGGAACCGGCGGGCATCCGCCGGGGCTCGACAGCGGCGCCGGAGGAAGCAAGCCCGACATGACCAACAAGACGCCCGGCGGCTGCGGATGCGCAACCGTGCCACCGGCAGGTCAACCGCTCGCGAGCGCACTGATCTTCCTTGGGCTCGCGCTTCTGGTCGGACGCCGCCGCCGCCGGTGAGCGGCAGTTCGAGTTGGCGCACCGATTGCTACGTTGCTGGGGGACATGAACAAACAACCCGCGATCGATAGGGGGCGCCGGTGAGGGTCCTCGGTCTGGCCACGACAGGCGTGCTGGCGGTGAGCGTTACGCTCGCGACGTTGACGCTCGGGTGCAGCTCTCAGAACCCGGACCATCCCGACAGTCCATCCGACGCGGGGGCTGACGTGACGATGGGGCAGCCGGTGTGGACGACCGCCAGCCGGCGTATCACGCTGGCCTGCCAATCCTTCATATCTGGCGTGATGGGGTTCGACGCGGATCGGGCCCAGCTCACCGAGCAGCAGCTGACGCTCCTCGATGCGCTGCGCACCGGACCGCTCGGCACTCAGATCGAGGATGGCATCGGCTGCTCGGTCGAGATCACCGGCGCCGACGGCAACATCACCGCCTACCTGGCGGTGCAGCAGGACGGAGCCGCGAATGACAACACCCCGCTCATCAACTACGCGACGTTTCAACCGTTCCTGGCCGCGATCCCATGCCTGTTCTCGGCCGACGAAGGCGCGCAGCACGCGATCGCGCCCGACGTGCGCTGCGTGAACGGAATCTATCTCCGGCCGTCGCCGGGAAACGTCGATCGATTCTTGACGATCACCGATCCGGTTCCTCAGCGGCACTTCGAGCTCGATCAGTGCGACGTTCCGGACGTCGCCGGACTGCTGCATCTGCAGGTGCTCGGCGATGACGGGGCCGACGGTGGGACCACGACTGTCCTCGGGCAAGCTACGGCGCCACCCGCGCCGACATCTGTGCACACGTGTCAGATTCTCGACGTCACTTTCCCCGCTGCAGGCACCTACCGCCTCCGGGTCGTGGTCGATGCAGGTGTCTCGGCGGCCACCCTGAGCCACTCTGCGTTTCGTTTCTTCTGAGGTCGGAGACGAGACCGAGCTACGACAGAGCTGTCAGGGCTCGGAGCCCGGTTTTCGGTGGTGGTGTATCCAGGTCCCTTGGAAGGGCGAGCGATCCGCGAGTGAACGGGCGCGCCGATTGCACCGTCCGGTCAATATGAGCAAAGAGCCGACGACGGATGGGGCAGGGGTGTTGCCTACCGGATGCGCGTGGTGATGCCACAGGGCTGGCCGGTCGACGGCGCCACGTTCCGGTTCTTCTGAGGTTCCTCAGGTCTGGTGGCGCAGGCGACCGCCGAGCGGCAGCGATCCGTCGGACACCGCGGTGTTGAGGCGGTGCATGCGGAACCCGAGCGCAATGAGCAGCCCGCCGAAGATGATGGCGTACGAGCCGATCCACCAGACCAGGGCCAGCGCGCCGGCCCCCGGATGCATCCAGACGATCACACCGAACGCGACCGACAAGATGCCGCCCAGCGCCAGCAACCATTCATTCTGGATCACGCGCCGCAGGCGGATCGCGGTTCCGATCTCGAGGAGGCCGGCCAGGATCGCCCACGTCCCCAGCACGTACAGGAACGCCAGGCCCACACGGCCCGGCCAGGCGACCCACGCCACCGCGACGAGGATTCCCAGCACGCCCTTCAGGAAGAGAAGCCCCCAGGGCCGATCGCGCGGCGTTTCCTTGGACAGAGCCTCTACCAGCGCGCCGATGCCGTCGATGAGCGCGTACGCCGCAAAGAAGCCCATCAAGATGATCCAAGTCATTCCCGGCATCAGCAGCGCGAGCAGCCCGAAAATGATCGCCGCCACCCCCCGCGCGATTGTCCATCCCCAGTTTTTCAGCCACATGGCTCCCTCCAGCGATTTGGTTGTTTATGCGTCTCCGCCCCAGGGAAGCCCGGTCATGGGCTCGACGATCATGCTCGCGTCGCCGCGCATGCCTCGCAGCAGCGCCTCGGCGGTGTAGGGGCCGTCCCACCGCGTTCCGTTGATGAACAGCGTCGGCGTGCCGTTGACGCCGCTGCGCACGCCGTCGAGGAAATCGCGCCGCACCTTGGGCAAGAAGAGATGCTGGTCGAGGTCGAGCGAGACACGCTGGACATCGAGCCGCAGCTGGCGCGCGTAGGACAGCAGCGCGTCCAGCGCGAGCGCGCCCTGGTTCACGAACAACGTGTCGTGCATCTCCCAGAACTTGCCCTGCGCGCCGGCGGCCTCGGCGGCTTCGGCGGCCAGCGTCGCGTGCGGGTGCATCTGCGACAGCGGAAAGTGGCGGAACACGAAACGGATCCGGTCGTGCAGGCCGCGCTCCAGCCGCTTGAGCTCGTGAAAGGCGCGCCCGCAAGCCGGGCACTCGAAGTCGCCGTACTCGAGCAACGTCACGGGCGCGCTGGCCGGTCCGCGTGCCCAGTCGCGCGCCTCCACCGGGCGCTGAAGACGGCTCACAGCTCATCCTCCGCCCGGGCGCGCACCACCGACCCGCGCGACAGCTCGCGGCCGCTCAAGCGTTCCAGCGCATCGAGCACGCCGTCCGCCCCGGGGTTGAGCTCGATCGGCGAGACCTCGCTCCAGAAGATCGCGCCGTCGCCATCGACGACGAACAGCGCGCGCTCCGACGTGCCGATGTCGTCGCGGTAGACCTGGTAGCGCTGGGACAGCGCCCCCTTGGGGTGAAAGTCCGACAGTAGGTCGATGCGCAGCTTCAGCTCCCCGGCATACGCGCAGTGGGTCCAGAGCGAGTCGCACGAGATGCCCAGCACCGTGGCGCCCAGCGCTTGCAGGTCAGGCAAGAGCTCGTTGAAGAGCCCGAGCTCGCCCGTGCAGACCGGCGTGAAGTCACCCGGGTAGAAGATCAGCACGAGCGGCGAGCCGAGATAGTCAGCCAGCCGTGCGCGATGACCGTCGGGCGCCGCGGGCGCGTCCAGCTCCGGCGCCCGCGTGCCTGGCGACAACCCAAACGAAAGGATGCCCGATGCCGGAGGAGGAGGCGCGATGGTGACCATGTTGCGAGGCCCCTTTCACCTGCAAGTTGGGTCGCTCCCGCATTCGCGCCAGTGTGCGGGGGACCCGTGCAAAGCTCTTGCGCAGGCTGACCGGATCGCCTCAACTGAACCGCACCGGAACGAGATTGCCGTCGGAGGTTCGTCGTGGAATCAGCAACGCCATCGCTGTTCGCCGCCTGGGAGAGCTTCTACGTCATCGTCGGGTCGTCGGCCGCCGCGCTCACCGGGCTGCAGTTCGTCGTCATGGTCCTGGGCGCCGAGCTCAGCACCACCGCGACCGTGCACACCACGCGCGCCTTCGGGACGCCGACGATCGTGCACTTCTGTGCGGTGCTGCTCAACGCGGCGATCTTGAGCGCGCCCTGGCGCCGGCACGGCAGTGCCGCGGCCGCGATCGTGTCGTTCGCGCTCGTTGGCGTGATCTACACGCTGGTCGTCTTGCGCCACGCGCGCCGGCAGACCGACTACAAGCCGGTGCTGGAAGACTGGATCGCTCATACGATGCTCCCGCTGACCGCATACCTCGCGTTTCTCGTGGGCGGGATCTTCTTGCCTCGCGATCCGGGTCCCTGGCTCTTCGTGATCGCGGCGGCGTCGTTGATCCTGCTCTTCGTCGGAATCCACAACGCGTGGGACGCGGTGACGTACATCGCGATCTTCCGGCGGCGTAAGCCGGAAGGCGAGGGCTAGCTCGCGCGCTACTTGGCGCGAAAGGCCACCATCTGCATGACCCACGCTCCCGCCCACGAGAGCGGAGCCGCGGCGGTGTACGTGCCGACCGTGGTGACCACGCGGTCCTCGGCGATGTCTCCGTCGGGGGTCGTGATCATGCGTGAGGTGAAGCCGGCTCCGGGGCCGACGTTCGCGGTGAACACCGTGTTTGCGCCGACGAGCAGATCGATAGCGCCGGTCGTGGTGATCGAACCGCTCCCGCTGGCCGAGGAGCTCCCGGCGGCCGAGGTGGCGCCGTCGAGCGGCGTGCTGGGGTCGATGCCCGAGTATTCCAAGATCCGAACGTCGGGGTACTGCGCGGCCGCGCTGAACTTCACGGTTACCGCGTTCCCGGCGCTCGAGCTGGCGATGTTCTTGGCGTAATAGATCGACTGTGAAACCGCATTGGCCATCGCCGTGGGGCCGGCCGCCAGCGTGTAGCTGCTGCCGTTGCCGTCGGTGACGGAGGTGACTCGCGCGACGGAGTCGTTCCAGCCGACGATCACGACGTTGAGGTCGCCGGCCGCTTGCGCGCGCGGATAGATCACGACGACCGCGGACTGCGGCACCTGGGGGGTCGCGGAGATGCCCTGGACGAACGCGGGCGTCGCGTGCGGCGGGGGCGGCGGCGGAGGCGGTTGCGGCGGCGGAGCAGCGGTCGGCGGCGCGGCGTCCTCGGGCGCGCCGGCATCCACGAGGGCGCCGGCGTCCGCGAGGGCGCTAGCATCTGGCGCGGCGCTGGCATCTGGCGCGGCGCCGGTGTTGACGACGATCGTTCGGTTGGTCTGCACCGCGGCCTCCCGGATCTGGCTTCCGTCGGGGAAAGTGACGCTCACGTCCACGCTCGCGCGCGTCCCGACGCCGAAGTGATAGACCTTGCTGGCCCAGGCTTGCCCGGTCCGCAGCACCCTGGGCGGCGTGACGTAGTGACCAACGTCCCCGGCGAAGCCGGCGTCGAAGATCTCGATCATCGCGGTGCCGGCGAAGAATCCGGTGATGGCTGGCGCCTGGACTTTGATCCAGTTGTTGCTCGTCGTCAGATTCGACGTCCAGAGCGCGATCCCGTTGTCGGTTCCGGGGATCGACGCCTGCCCGGCGCCGGCCAGGTCGATCTTGCCGTCGCCATTCCAATCGTCGATGCTGAGCTGGTCAGCATAGAACTCGGTGGGGTTGGTTCCGTCGATGTTCGTGCCCGCGGCGCCGAGGTCTTGGTACGCGCCGCTCGGCAGCCGCCGAAAGATGTGAATGCCGCCGGCCAGACCGTCGGAGTTGTAGCCGACGTGCGCGATGACCACCTTGTCGAGGAGACCGTCGTTGTCCACGTCGGCGGTGTAGTGCTTGAATCCGGGATAGTAGGGCAGGGCCGATTCGACCGTCGCCATTGACGTCGGCGAAGTTCAACGCTTCCCACGCCGGGTAACAGACGAAGCTCGGGCCGGTCCAGTCCGCGTGTACCGCCGTGCCCTGGTTGACGCAGAGGGCGCCGAGGCCGCTCCAGGCGAGCAGGTACAGATCGACCTTACCGTCGCCGGTGAAGTCGCCGACGAACTGCATCTCGTTGCTGAGCCCCAAAGTGACGTCGTTGTGCTGCGCCGGCGTCACGGCCACCGAGTAGAGATTCTTGCTAAACGCCCCGGCGCGGTCGTTGAGCCAGAGGCCCGAATGGTGGCAGGTCTGTCCGTGGTTAACGTCGTAGACGTCGAGCCATCCGTCGCCGTCGAGGTCGGCGAGCCACGTCCCGTACGCCAGGTCCCCCGTCCCGAGCGGCGCGCAGCCCGACGCCGACGGCGGCTCGTTGGCGCGATCCAGGCCGACGGCGAGCGCATCCTGCGTGAACGAGATCAGTGGATTCGGATCGGCCGCGTTGCTCGTCAGGCGCGCCGTCTCGTTCGTCAATCGTTCAGCGTGCTCGCCGCAAGCGACCGACAGCCCAAACATCACCATGAAACCGAATAGCTCGTGTCTCCGCGTCATGTCCTTTCCCCCCCTTGCCTTCCGGCAAGATCAAGGAACGGTCATGGTGACGAACTTTCCGAACCAGAACGTCATGCACTTGTTGCAAAGGCGTTTGCCGGCTTCGCGTACGGGCACCTGAAACTCCGATCGGCTGCTTGGAAGCCAACACTCGAAGATCAAGGGAGGCGCCCATGAGACATGGATTGGGAATGACAGCGCTGTTGTCGCTGATGGCGACGGGAATCATGGCGGATCGGGCGGACGCGGCGACGCCGATCACGTTCAACGTGACGATCGGTTCACCGCTGGCGTACGTGTTCAACGGCGGTGCGCCCGACCAGGTGTTGGGGCTGGTGCCGGGGAAGACCTACCAGTTCTCGATGAGCGCGGCCGACGCTGCCGCCCATCCCTTCGTCATCTCGACGACGACGGGAGTCGAGCCGCCCACGCCGTTTGTCGACCCCGGCCTGACCGGCAACGGAACGGCGAACGTCATGTTTACCGTCCCGACCACGCCGATCCCGCAGATCTACTATCAGTGCGCCGTCCACAGCTTCATGACGAACAAGATCGTGCTGAACGCGACGGCCGTTCCTGCGCTCGACGCGAAGAGCGTGGTGGTCCTGGTGGCGCTTCTGTTGGCGGCGGGTGTCGCGGCGATCCTGTGGCAGCGACGCAAGCGGGGAATGGCCCTGGCCGGGTAACCCGGGCGTCGGGCGCACGCGTTGTCGACGTGTGCGCCCGGTAAAAGCCGGTTGATTCAGTCCGATGGGTCTGCTGCAATCGGCTCGTGGGAATCTTTGCGCGTCGGGCGGGTTTATTGGTGGTGGTGGGCGGCCTGGCCGCATGTGGAGGTGAGCGCCGCGCTCTGACAGATGCGGGGGCGGACGGCGACGCTCCGCCCGAATCGGCGGACGGCGCCGCGGAGCGCGCCGAGGCGAGCGGCGACGTCCCGCCGCCTGCGATCTGTCCCGTCGGGTTGGCGCCGGGCCAGACGGACCAGGCCGGCTGCCCGGCAGATCCGAACGCGATCGCCTCCTGTCCGCCAGCAACGGTTTGTGTCTACCCAGACTTTGTCCTGGGGCAACAAGCCGTGATCGACTGTAACGGTACCAATTCGCTCATGAGCCT
>Ga0265314_10003695_pt1 | contig 14665 bp, 13 predicted proteins | sample 4126metaG_FD_203106 | JGI IMG/M metagenome (GOLD analysis project Ga0265314, IMG submission 203106) | Rhizosphere microbial communities from Carex aquatilis grown in University of Washington, Seatle, WA, United States - 4-1-26 metaG | ecosystem: Host-associated > Plants > Roots > Rhizosphere >... | reverse complement strand
AACGACGCACTGCGTTTCGGACATGTCGTTGGAAATGCGGCGCGAATGCAGCTTGCTCCGTTTCGGTGTGCCACTGGGGGCTTGACCCCCAGTGCGGTCTTTCTCTTTCCTTTAGCAGCACGGCTACAACCCCACGACAAGAGGTGACAACCCGCACTGGGGGACAAGCCCCCAGTGGCACGCACGGCCCGATGCAAGCCTACGTAATGCTGCATTGCCCACGGCAAACTTCGCTGAGGCCAACGGCCACCTGACGCGCGAATCGACACCGATTCGCGCGGAGGATTTTGGAAGTACGCACGCGACCTTGCGCGCGAGCGGGTGAAGCTCGCGGAAAAGTTGAGCGTAATGAAAACGAGAAGCGCCGCGCGAAAAGCGCGGTCAGGCTGGGTTATTTAGTTCGGGGTATTTTCCTTATAATTGGTGGGCGCCCGGTTGGGCGATAGCCCCAGGATTTCAAGCGCTCACCGAGGGGATTAAACCCCGCCGAACGCGCGCGGTCAAGAAAAATGATCCGATTTATTGAAATTATTTTACATAAAATGTACCAGGGTGTGCAGGCAGGCTGCGACCCCGGAAAATATACCAGGGGACGCGACCCTTCCGACCAAACAAAGAACAGCGACAACTTGCGCGGCTTGCGCCGCACTTGCCCGATGACCACCCCGAGAGGATTTCCTCTTATTGACGGCTTTACCCAGGCCGACGGGCCGCTTCGCGTCCCTTGGCCTGGGCTATTTCAGCCGCGACGGCGACGACGCACGACCACTGGCTGAGAACGGCTTCAGCCAGTGGCACCACGGCCACGGCGGGCAAGCTATTGCGGACGAGTAAGGTCAACGACTTCGCACTGGCTGAAAACGGCTTCAGCCAGTGGCGCCACGGCCACGGCGCGCAAGCTATTGCGGACGAGCAAGGCCAACGGCTTCGCACTGGCTGAGAACGGCTTCAGCCAGTGGCACCACGGCCACGGCGCACAAGCTGATGCGGTGAGCAAGGCCAACGGCTTCGCCCTGGCTGAGAACGGCTTCAGCCAGTGGCACCACAGCCACGGCGAGCAAGCAGATGCGGTGAACAAGGCCAAAGGCGAATGGCGCGAGTCTGTCAAAACCCCCGCTGTTAATTGAACAAGCTGGCGACGGCGGGGCCGAGGCGGCGCGCGGCGGCTTCGCCGAGGGGATTATTCACATAAGGTTCGTCCGGGTTGTCGTTGCGCTTCCAGAAACTCGTCACGTTGGGGCGGTCGACCGTGCTGCGGTTGAGTGTCGCGCTGTGCCAGAGGTGCCCGTTGAAGATAGCCACCGATCCGGCGGGGATGATCAAGTTAACTTGGCGCGGATGGGGCGCGCAGAGGTCGGGCATTTCTTCGTGGCAGTGCTTGCCGCAGAGATGCGAGCCCGGGACGACGCGCGTCGCGCCGTTCAATTCGGTGAAGTCGATAAAAGGCCAGAGCGAATTGCAGGAGAAATATCTGCCGGGGCGCGGAGGCGGGCCGCCGCAGTCGGCGTGCATGATCTGCTGGCCTTTGCCCGGCGGGTTGGGGCGCGAGCGCACGCCCTGCGATTTGAAATTTTCCTTGAGCACGTGCGCGATGGCCGCGAGCAGGCGCGGATGCGAGACGCACGGATCGAAGGCCGGCGACTGGTCCTGCATGTTGAGCCCTTCTTCGGGTCCGCCGGGCTGGCCGGTCTGTTCGCGCTCGAATTGCGCGGACATGGCCTCGCGCATCGCCGCGACCTGGGCGGGGGAGAGCATGTCGTAAAGCACCACGAAGCCATCGTGGTCGAGCTTGAACTTTTCTTCATCGCTCAGGGTGTCGGGACGGACGCCAAGGGCCAAGAGCGCGGACTGCGTATGCATGGGCGGGTCTCCTGTTCGTGAAGGCAAGATACCCCAAGCGCGGGGCCATTGCTTTCGTCTGTATATAGTGTACAAAATCAAACATGGCCAAACGCAGGCGCATTGGGCGCTTCAAGCCGGAACGCGAGGGCGGGGCGGGGTACTTCGAGCCCGCGGCTCCGCCGGTTCCGGGCATCGCCGAGCTGGCTTATGCGGGCACGATCATGGTGCGCCGCGCGGTGCCGCTGCCCGCGCACCGGCATCCCACGCTGGAAATCTGTTACATCGAAAGCGGGATGGCGCAGTGGTGGGTCGAGCGCGAGCGCGTGACCGTGCGCGGCGGGCAAGTGATTCTGATCCGGCCGCACGAACGCCACGGTGGGATCGGCGCGGTGCACCAGCCCTGCCGCTATTATTTCATCGGAATTCGTACGGAAATTAAGTCGCGCGGCGATTTGTTCCTGGGGCTGCCGCGCGCGGAAGGGCGCGCGCTGCTCAGGGGGCTTGTGGCGTTGAAGGAACGCGCCTTTGACGGTCCTGCTGAATTGGCGCGGCATTGGCAGGGGCTGCTAGCGGTGGCGGACGAAGGCCCCGCGCAAGAACCACTTTCACTCTTGCGTGCGCGGGCGGCGCTTTTGGTGCTGTTACTGGCGGTGGTGCGCGCGGGCGCGCAAAGCGCGACGCCCACGCAATCGGTGCTGGTGCGCGAAGCGGTGAAATTGATGGAGGCGCACCTGGAAGCGCCGCTGTCGCTCGACGAGATCACGCACCGGCTGGGCTGGAGCATTTCGCATTTTAAAGCGCGTTTTCGAAAAGAATTGGGCATCGCGCCCGCGGATTTCTACCTGCGCCGGCGCATCGAAAGAGCCTGCGAATGGCTGCGCGAACCGGCGCGATCGCTGACCGGGATTGGCGTGGCGCTGGGGTTTTCTTCGAGCCAGTATTTTGCGACGGCCTTCAAGCGCATTACTGGCGAGACCCCCAGCGCGTATCGCAGAAGGGTACTCGACGGCGCTTGAGGATTAACGGCGCGCTTTTTTGAGAAGTGCGGCTGCTTTGGGGTACAGATCGTGGACGCGGCGGCCTTTGGCGTCCTCAATTTCAGGGTCGGCACCGGCTTTCAATAAAAGTTTAAGAACCGGGAGCGGGTCGATGCTTTTGCCGGCCTGAAAGGCGTAGAAAAGCGGTGTTGCACCGGTCGCATCGCGCAGGTTCGGATCGGCTTTGTGCGCGAGGAGCAGCTTCATGCTTTCCACAAAGCCCGCCTTTGCGGCGAAGTGCAGGGGGCCTTTGCCCCAATGCCGGGTCTCGTTGACGCGCGCGCCGTGTTCCAGCAAGGCCTGGGTGAGTTCCGGGCGGTCGCGCTTGCCTTGGTTGCCGCTGAGCGCGAGCCAAATCCATGAGGCAAAGGGACGCTCTGCGTAGTTTACGTCGGCGCCGTGGGCTTGCAGCAAGTTGGCGAGTTGCGGATGCAGGACCCATTCGCCGGGCCCGATGGTCGTGGCGTCCGCGCCATTTTTCAGCACCAGTTCCAAAAGTTCCAGGTCCTGGTGTGCGGCGGCCCAGCGGGCCAGCGGCGCGCTATGGCGATTCACCCGCGCACCGTGTTCAAATAGGAATCGCGCGGCTTCGCATTGGCCCGCCGCGACGGCGTGGTGCAACGGCGTGAGCTGGTAGATGTCGTGCGCGGGATCGCTCGCGTTGGCAAGTTCCGGGGCGAGCTCAAGTTCGCGCTGCAGGCCAGCGAGGTCGCCTATTGCGGCAAACGTAAAGATATCGTCGCGCGCGCCATATTTTCTAAGCATCGCGGCGGTTTCGGTGTGGCCCTTGAGCAAGGCGTGCGCGAGCGGCGTATGCAGTGGACCGGCCCAAGCGGTACACGATGCCTGATTCGGATCGGCGCCGGCGACGAGCAGCGCGCGCACGACTTCGTTGCGGCCGCGCCCGGCGGCGCAATAGAGCAACGTTTGCTGTCCGCGGCCTCGCTGGCTTAAATATTCGGGACGCTTTTCAATGGCCAGCGCGACCTCTTTTATTTTTCCACTTTGGGCGCGCAGGGTCAGCGTGTCAAAATTGCGGTCCTGCACGCAGCGCTTTTTGGCATTGGCCGAGGGCTGGGCCTGGTTGGTAAGGCCCAGGGCCAGCGGCTGCAGCACCTTTAAGAGCTTTTCCTGGAGCGGGCGCGCAGCGCCGATGGCGTTCAGGGCGTCGCGAAAATGCCCAAGCCAGCGCGCGGCGTCCTGTTTCGAGATGTGGGTTTCATGATGGATCTGGACGAGGCCGCGGGTCGCGTACTTTTGTGCATACAGTGGCGCGCCACCGAACCATTCTTCGAAAAATGCTTTCTCGCTCACGAGCGAACCGCCGAAGTGAGGCGGAAACATGCCGCGGAGCTGGGGATCGGCGAGCAGGCGGCCGTATAGTTCTTCGACGAGGCGTTCGATGCCGGGGCGTCCACCGAGGGACTTGAAGAGTTCGCTCGGCGGCAGGAGCGCGCCGGTTTTGATTTCAAGCCCGCCGCGATGGGCAAGCCGCGGGTGGACGGCCATGCGAGGCTCCGGGTGACGCGCGCAATTTCACCGTTCATGCCGCGTGCCGCCACTTCAAAAAAGTGGGGCATGCGGCGCTTTTTTTGTTGCCACACTCAGTAGAGATGGCAAACCAGCGCTGGCAGCATGCGGGCTTTTAAAGGAGCGCCGGGTGGCGGACGAGTTTCGGTTCAAGCGCCTTCTGATTATGGGTGCGTCTGGGTCGGGGACCACGACGCTGGGCGTGGCGCTGGCAGCTCGGCTGGGCTATCCGGTTTTCGATGCGGACAAATACTTCTGGCTACCGACCGACCCGCCCTTTCAAACTATGCGGCCGCGCGCGGAGCGCCTGGCGCAGATTACCACCGAGCTGGCGCGGGTTCCACAGAGCATCGTGTCGGGGACCGTGCAGGACTGGGGCGCGGAACTGGAAGCGAGCTTTGACCTGGTGGTTTTTCTGCGGATTCCGCCTGACGTGCGCATGGCGCGGCTGGAGCGGCGCGAAGTGGAACGCTACGGGAAGCTGGGCAATCCTGAATTTCTCGAGTGGGCCCGAAAGTACGACACCGCCGGCATGGAAGTGCGCAGCCTGGTCAAACAGGAAGTATGGTTGGCCGCGCGCCGTTGCCCGGTTTTGCGTCTCGAAAATAATGAAAGCGTTGAGGACCGCGTGCTGGCGGTCCTTGAGTTTGGGCAGTAGCCGCACGACCACTTCGAAAAAAAGACGCGGCACGAGACGCTGTTGAGCGCGTCCCGTGCCGCGTGACGGCCCGCAGCCGAATAAAACTCACGCGGTCTTGACCGGAATGCGGCGCGGACGCGCGGCTTCGGCTTTGGGCATGCGTAGTTCGAGAACGCCAGCCTTGAATTCGGCCTGGAACTTCGCGGCGTCGAATTCATCGCCAAGGCGGAACGCGCGGTAGTACGAGCCAACGACGTATTCCTGGCGCAGCGCGCGGGCGTTATCCCAGTTGCGCGGGAGTACCGCGGCCTTAAGTGAGAGCACGCCGTCTTCGTAGCGGATCTCGATGCTTTCGGGTGTCGCGCCGGGCAGATCGGCGTGCAGGACGAGTTCGTCCTGCGCGTCGAGGACATCGACCGCGGGTGTGAAATACGGACCGGGGTCAGCGGCCTGGGCCTGCGCAAGCGCGGCGTTGTCGGGCAGGTTCTGCGTGTGATTCATGGGACGGGCTCCTTTTAATGTGCAGTCCAATCGAATTATTTACGCGGGCTTGATGGTCAGTTTGTGCGGCGCGTTCTGGGCCGACTTGGGCAGCGTGATGGTCAGGATGCCGTTTTGCAGCGTGGCTTCGGCGCCGGCGGCATTGAGTTCCGTCGGGAAGCGCAGGTTGCGGGTGAATTCCAGCGCGGCCCGTTCTTTGCGGTGATACGCGGCGTCGGGCTGCGCGGAATCGCGGCGCGAACCTTTAATGGAGAGTTCGCGGCCGCTGATGGTGATTTCAAGATCCTCCAACTTCACGCCCGGCAATTCGGCTTCGGCGACATAGCGCTGGTCTTCTTCCCAGGCATTGAAGAGCGGATACGCCGGCGCAGCGGAAGCCGGAGCGAAGAAGGATGGATTGAGGAAATCGCGAAAGAGCGATTCGAACGGCGATGTGTAACTGGCAGCGCGACTGAGCATGCGAAGGCTCCTTTTTAACTGGTTTCGCAGCCCTTGAATGGGGCTGCTTTAGACAAAAGAAGCATTCACAAAAACTGTGCCAAAGAAATTCATGGCAATGCAGGGCGGGGGATTCATGCTGAAGTTTGGGTGGTTATTTCCTTCTTGGTGTCCTTAAAGGGCTTACGAAAACGAAAAGAAATTAAGGGGAATCTAGAGCGGGAACCTGAAGGGATTTCGGGCCAAGTCAAAAGAACAAAGGCACGCCAAAACGACAAAATGAAGCTCCATAAATTAATTCACTCGCCAAATCTCCAAATTATGCGACTTGATAGACGACTCATTCAGCCCGGTATTCCACTTATGTAGGAGGTCTCCGGCATGACCCAGCGCCCCAACATTTTGCTCATCACCAGCGACCAGCAGCATTGGAACACGCTCGGGTGCATCAACCCAAAGATTAAGACGCCGGCCCTCGACCGGCTGGCCCGCGAAGGCACGCGCTTTGACCGCGCCTACTGCAACAATCCCGTGTGCAGCCCTTCCCGCAGCACGATCATCACGGGACTCTATCCTTCCTGGCACCACTGCTGGACCATCGGCGTGAAGCTGCCTGAGGACGTGCCGACCGTCGGCGAAGTTTTCTCAAAGCACGGCTACGACACCACGCTGGTCGGCAAAGCGCACTTTCAGCCGCTCGCCAGCCGGCCTGGGATGGAATCCATCGAGTGCCAGCCGCTGCTGCGCGATTTGGACTTCTGGCGCAAGTTCCACGGGCCCTGGTATGGGTTCCAGCACGTTGAGACCGCGCGCATGCATGGCGACGAATCCCACGCTGGGCAACATTACGCGCTATGGATGGAAGAGCGCGGGCTGAAGAACTGGCGCGACTATTTCTGGCCCTGGCCACATACGCCGGAAATGAAACGGCGCCATGGCGCCTGGGACCTGCCCGCGAAGTTCCACTACAGCACCTGGACTGCCGAGCGGACTATTGCCAATATCGAGCGAAACGCGAAAACCGGCAGCCCTTTCTTCATGTGGTCGAGCTTTCACGATCCGCATCCGCCGTACGTGGTGCCTGAGCCTTGGGCGACGATGTACCGTCCGGAAGACATGGAGATCGGCCGGTACACGCCGGGTGAGTTCGACCGGACGCCTCCGCACTTCGGCAAGACGCAGGAACGCAATCCCGATTTTTCCATGTATGCCGAAAGCGGCTTTGGGAATCATGGTTTCCACAGCCATCTTTTTGACGAAGCGCGCCTGCGCGAGGACATGGCCATTTATTACGGCATGACCAGCTTCATGGATCAGCAGATCGGGCGGGTGCTGGATTCGCTAGACCGGCTGGGCCTTGCCGAAAACACGCTGGTGGTGTTCAGCACGGACCATGGGCATTTTCTCGGGCAGCACGGTCTGACCGCGAAGGGCGCGTTTCATTACGAAGACCTCCTGCGTGTGCCGTTTTTGGCGCGCTGGCCGGGCCAGGTTCCCGCGGGCCGCGCCAGTTCCGCGCTGCAGGCGCTGATCGATCTACCGTCCACGTTTTTGTCTGCCTGTGGAATCGAAGTTCCCGGTTTGATGCAAGGCGTTGACCAGCTCGACGTCTGGCGCGGAAGAAAGCCGGAGGCACGCAGTGAAGTGCTGGTGGAATTCCGGCATCAGCCGACCAAAGTCCATCTGCGCACCTGCATTGACCAACGCTACAAGTTAACCCTGTATCGTGATCAGCCGTACGGAGAACTCTTCGACCTCCAGGAAGATCCCGGCGAGCTGCGTAACCGCTGGGACGATCCGGCCTATGCCCGCATAAAGTCGGAAACGATGCATCGATTCTTGAATGCGGAAATCAAGCGCGAGCCCATGCGCATGCCGCGCATTGCTGGAGCGTAGCGGTGCGCGACCCGCAGCTTTACCTTGGCCGCTTGCGCGATTCCCTCAAGCCCCACGTGCATTAGGCCGATGTATAGCCCATGGGGGAAGTCATCGACTTGTCCGGTGCGGCGGTCCCGGCAGGCAGTCTTAGCGTTGCGACGCCGTCGGGCGCGTGGGCCGAAGTAGCGCCCAAGCCAAGCTCGACGCCGACTGTGCGCAGCAAGCGTGCGACGGCGGGCCGGGTGATTCGCGCGCAATTCGGCGAACTCAAGTTCCCCAAACTTCTTCAGCCTCTTTTTGAAGCGCACGCCGACGCCACGAGCGCCGACTGGGTGCTGGCCGCGGCAGGCGCGCTAATCGGCGCGAAGCCCAAGCCCGGCCCCAAGCGTTGGTTCGAGAAATTGCGTCTGAGTTTTGTTGAAGCGGTCGTGTATCGCACCGAAGCCTGCCGTGATGCGCTCACCCAGGCCCTCCCCGAAGCCGCGTGGCGCGACGAACGCCTGCTCGGCACGCTGCTGTTGTCGTCCCGTGAACGCATGCTGGCGCCGCGCGAAGGGCGTTCGGGCCGCGAGAGTGCGCCCTGCGTCTACACGCCGCCCAAGCTGGCGCGGCACGTGCTGTCCGGATTGCAGATTGGCCCGAAACGCGTGCTCGATCCGGCGTGCGGTGCGGGTGCGTTTCTCTTGGCCGCGTTTGAACGCGGGCTGCAACGGCGTCTCGAAGGCCGTCAGAAGCCGCGCGAGGCCGCGCGCCGCGTGCTTGCTCACGAGTTGGCCGGCGTCGACACCGACGTGCAGGCATTGGCGCTATGTGAGTTCAGCTTGCGCATGGCCGCCTTCAATGTGACAGGATTTGAAGATGAAGTTCCGCTGGACCTGCGCAAGGCCGACGCGCTAGGGCCGCTGCCGGGTCTGGAAGGCCAGTTCGATGTCGTCGCGGGCAATCCGCCCTATGTCGAAGGGCGCGGCCTGAACGCCAAGCAACTGGCCTGGCTGCGCGCGTGCTATCGCAGTGCGCGCGAAGGCAAGGTGAATCTGTTCGCGGTCTTCGTCGAACGCGGCCTGACGCTCCTAAAGGAAGGCGGCGTGCTGAGCTTCATCCTGCCTTCGACGTTCCAGCGCAATGAACGCTATAAGGCGCTGCGGGAACTGCTGCTCGAATACACGCTTGAGACCCTGGAACCGCTGCCGGCGGATTCGTTCGAAGGCCGAGTGCTCGAACCGGTCCTGCTGCGGGTGCGCAAGAGTCCGCCGGGGCGCGGTTCGTGCGTGCGCCTGCCGGGTGGGACAGCGTCGCAAGGCGACTTGGCGCTCGGCCCGACCCTGCGCTTCTGCCAGAACATTCCGGGGCCTTTGCGCACGCGCGTTCAGGCGCTTGAAAAGCTGGGTACGCCGCTGGGCGACCTCTTCGATACGCGCGATGGGATTTCGACGGGCTTTCAGCCGTTCCCGCGCAAGCTGCTTGGCCAGGTCGAAGGTAATTTCTTCATCGCTCTGGACGGCACCAGGCGCGCGTTCGATCCGAAGCTGCATGTGAAGATCATCGATGGCGGGGAGTTCTCCGCGTTTTCGCCGATTAAGTGGGAAGGCCGCTTTATCGAGTACGACAAGACGCACGAGCACCACCCGCCGCATCCGGGCAAGCCCTTTAATTGCCAACTGCGCGAACGCGCAATCTTCGACCGGCCTGAGAAGCTGCTTTCGCGCCAAACCGCGCGTGGGCTGATTGCGACCGTGGACCGCGAAGGGTACTTCACGCGCAATTCGGTACATGTGACCGCGCCGAAGGAAGGCGCGTGGGGCGGGGGCACGCAGCCAAGTTTTGCGGCGCTGTGTGCGTGCTTCAATTCGCGCTTGTACAACGAGTATTACCTGACCGTGACCGGCGAGAACGGGACGGTCTTTCCGCAGGTTCATATCTCCGACTTGCGGCGCCTGCCGTTGGTTCCGGAGCTGCTCTTCCGTGGCGGACGCATGGACAAGCTGGGCGAAGCGCTGCTGAGCGTGGCGACTTCGGCTCCCGAACGGGAGCGCGCAAAGGTGGAAGTTGAGCGCCTGCTTGAAGAAGCATTCGGGATTTAGGTCAAAAGTCGGCTAATTTACAAAACTCTTCCAATTCAGCCATACTCCTGTAAGACCCCAACTCTAAACAACTTAAGGCTTGTTTTTCACGTTTGGTTTTCGTGAAATTCGTGCTTTAATTGCCTAATCACCAAGGGACACTAGCAAAAACCAATCATGCACGTCATACTTGAAGAGCTACGCATCTTAGGGAGAGGTCCATGCCTTCGCTTCGCAAGCTGATAATGGCGTGTGTTTCGTGCGCCTTGCTCGCACTGGTCTTCACCGGCTGCGAGACAAAGGCGTCGCGCATGGCCATGAACAAGCCCGTTGACGAGTCGCCGTACTCGGGCTTTGACCAGAAAGAAGAGAAGGATAGCGAGCGCAAGAACAAGAAGGCCGAACCGGTGGGCCACGACTTGGAGCCTGAAAAGGCCGTCGCGATGCTCGTGGATCAGTTGCAGCGCAAGGACCTGGCCTATGTGATCGACGCAGAGACGCAGTTGCGCGTATGGGCCAGCAAGCAGGGCGTGGCGGAGATCGTGGTCGGTCAGGTTCGCGAACTGTTGAAGAGCCCGCGCATTGAAGTCCGTGCGCCGGCGCTGCGCCTGACGATCGCGTATGGCGCCACCAGCACCAACGGCGATTTGATCGAAGTCCTGACCGACACGGAATACGGCATGCGCAAGACGGCTTTTGATGCGCTGCGCAAGCGCACGCAATCGGACTTTGGGTACAGCCCGGGAGATTCGGCGGTTGCGCGGATGAATTCTGTCGACCAGTGGCGCAAGTGGTGGTCGGAAGGCCAGAATCAGATGTTGGCGAACAAGACGCCGCCGGTGCGCCTGGAAACGCCGGAACCGCCGCAGGTCACGGGTCCGGATCAGCGCGAGAACAGCAGCGCCCAGACGGCGGACGAAGTGAAGTTCATCAACCCACCGCCGCCGCCGAAGACGAAGAAGACGGCGCAGGATTAAAGTTCCAAACCAAAATTAAATTTGATCCGCGCGCGTGAGTGAACCTCACGCGCGTTCATTTTCGTAGAAAACTCGGACCAGACTCAAGCCCTGTGGCGGCGCCGTGGGGCCGGCCTGGCGGCGGTCCTTCGAAGCCAGTGCCTGCGCAAGCCACGCGGGCTCGTGGCGCCCGCGGCCGACATCCACCAGCGAACCGACAATCGTGCGCACCATCTTGTAGAGAAAGCCAGAGCCTTCGACGGTGAAGCGGACTTCGCCCAGAAATTCAGCATCCAACGGTTCAGGGGCGTCGATGCGCACGTCAAAGATTTCCTTCACCGTGGGCATCTCAGGCTTGCCTTGGGCGGCGCGCAATTCCTGGATTTCCGTGGTGTTGGTAGCGAAGGCTGCGAAGTCGTGCGTGCCGACCAGAGCAGGTGCGGCCTCCCGCAGCAAATCGAGGCGCATAGGGTAACGCACATGCCAATGTGTACGGGCGTGGCGCGCCGAACGTGCGCGCGCGTTCCAGACACTGTAGACGTAGCGCTTGCCGGTGGCCGACGCGAGCGCGTGAAAATCGGGCGCGGCAACGGAGGCCATGCGCGCACTCATGTCGCGTGGCAGCAGTGCGTTCAGGGCTTCGGGCAATTTGTCCACGGGTAGGTGCTTGGGCCAGTCGAAACTGGCGACCTGGCCGTCGGCGTGCACGCCTTCGTCGGTGCGTCCGGCGCCGGCGACTCGCACGGGCGTTCCCGCGATGCGTGCGAGGGCGCGTTCGAGTTCATCCTGGACCGTGCGCACGGCGCCCTCATCCTCGCGGCCCTGGCTTTGCCAGCCGTGAAAGTCGGTGCCGTCGTATTCGAGGACCAATTTTATGCGGTGCGGCGCGGCGGCCTCGGAAGGCGCACCGGCGGACTCAGCGGAATTGGAGTTCATAAAAATTCACTTCGATGGGGTCGTTGCCCTTGAACTCGCGGTCCGTTGGCGGCCCGGTCTGCGGAAGCACCGTGAGCGGGCCCAGTTCATTGATGAAGGGGACTTCGCGGCGGAACGTGCGCACGCGGAAGCCCGCTTCCTGCGCGCGATAAACGAAATTGCGCGCGGCCCAACGGTCGGGATCGACAATCACGGCGCGGGCTTCGGCGCGCGGGTCGTCATCGAGGCCCCGCCGGAGGAACGCGGTGATCTGGCCATCGGCGTCCGGATCGTAGAGGCAGTCGGAGATGATGATCAGGCGGTGCTTGCGCGGATACGGGTCGCGCCAGTCGAAGACCAGTTCGCCGACGCGGTCCTTCACGCCGTTGCGTTCGGCGTTGCGCAGCGTCAGCGCCAGCGCGAAGGGCTCGAGGTCGCTGGCCAGCACGTGGGTTTCCGGCGTGCCCTTGATCGCGGCGGCGATGGCGGGCAAGCCCGCGCCGCAGCCGAGTTCGAGAACCGCCTGTGGCCCGGGCGGCAACCAGACTTCGCCGTCCAGAATCGCATCGGCCAGCGCGATTGCCGCGGGCCAGAGTTCGCCCCAGTAGACTTCGTTGTTATCGCCTTTGGCGTGCTGCGAATTTTGAAACGCGATCGCGTCCTGCAGCACCAGCAGCGAGATGGGCTGGCGCTTGAACGGCAGGACCAATTCGCGCAGCGGCACGTTGGCGAGGAGATCCGGAGACTTCGGGGCGTCCATGTATTGAGTATAGCGGGTCGGCGTGGTAACGTCTGTTCCTAAAGGGAGAAATGAAGCAAGAGTGGGCTCGGGACGTCTATCAAAGGTAAACCAGTGACAGGGTATGCAAGCCGCGCCAGTTGCGTGAGCAATTTTAAATGACTCCTTTTTTCGACTGCTGCGTCGTGGCGGACGACGAGCCGTTCCACGAAGAACCGGTGCTGGCCCCCGGCGCCACGGGCGCGATCCTTTTTGGGCCGCACGCGCTGGCGCGGCGCCGCGAGATTTCAGGCTGGGCGCCGGACCAGAATTGGGCGCACGCCGAAATCCTCGACCGCGTCGTCGGGCAGGCGCACGCGGTCTTCCCAACGCAGTCCGCCCAGGTCGTCGATCTGCACCTGGCCCCGGATCTCTTCGATGAATTTTTAAAGCGGCCGCGCGAGTGGTGGCCCGTATGCGATGCGCTGCGCAACAGCAAACGCGCGCTGCGGCTTAAATTACCGCCGGGCCAGGGCTGCGCCGCGGGCATCAAGCAGGTCGTAAAACATTTCTTCGACACGTATTTCTGGATTGATCCGTTTGTGTTCGGCCCCGTGGACGGTTGGCAGGCGCAGGTGCGGCTGGCCACGCAGGTCAACGTGAGCGTGACCACGCTGGGGCTGTTCCCGGGTCCCAACGGTTTGTGGAGCGAAGATCAGGCGCAGGAAGCGCTGCATTATTTGGTGGGCGAAGTTGGCGCGGCGCGGCTGCTGTTTGCTTCGGGCGAACCTTGGGCCGGCTACTTGGGCGGGCAGAGCGTCGCGAAACGCGAATGGCTGGAGAAGTCTGGCGCGTTCGACAGCCGCGAGCTGGAACTGGTTTTCCAGCTCAACGCCAAGCTGCTCTTCGTCGAAGACGACACGCAGAGTTTGTCGGCGGATTTGTAGAGCGGAGGTTAAGCACGCTAATTGAGGTTTTGAAGCTCTACACGGATGGCTTCCAAATAATCTTCATCCGTTGAAGTCCAACCGTTACCCAGCGGCGTGAGAATCAGGAGTTTGGGATCCCATGCTTGTGGAACTTTTGTTTTCAGGCCGAATTCATTAATCATAAAAAAAGCGCAGGCCCGGCGCATCTCTTTGTCGTCGCTGGAAAGCAATTCCAGCAACGTCAATTTAAAGCGTTTGAGTTCCTTTTCTCCCACATAGCCGAATCCCGAAAAAAATTGGAGGCATGCCTCGCGGTCGCCTGATTCGATAATTCCAATCGCAATATTGACGCGATCATGCGGCGTTAGATCATAAAATGTTAGTAAGCCGGTGCAGAGCAGGCTTTTCAGTTGGGGATTGTTATCGTTAAGCATGCGGCGCGCGACGGCCAGTTTGTGATCAAGTGGTGCCGCGCGGAGCAGAGATTGTAACAAGAAGGTATTAAAGATTTTACTTTTGAGCGTCCACTCCAACGCAACTGCGTGGTGTTTGGAATCGATTTGACAACCCATGGCCGCAAGGTGCGCCTGATATGGAGCGGAAAGCTCAAATGTATTTTTTTCCAACCACTGCTTAAACGTATCGACCGAGTGCTGATTGGCCGCGATCACACAGGCCACATCAAACTGATACCCCGTTGGCTTTTCTTCGCCCCTCAGAATTCGCATGCTTCTTGGCAGCAAGGATACAGGCTGGCGCTCAAAAAGTCGTGCTGTCGCATTGTCCGTTTCCAACCCACTGCCGCTCATGCCTGCGATGTCCATAAGTTGGTCCGGTGTGGGCCAATCTAATTCGATGGCAATTGAGAGCGCATCTGAATAGGACTTTTCCTTCAGCGTAATCAGCAGATTAACCAATCCAGTTTTGTAAGGCCGAGGCAAAGTTTCAGATGGCCACGCCATCCAAGAATTTTGGTAGGCTACCGGGCTGTAATGGACACTGGACCAAAGGATTCCATTAAGCGGTAGAATCAGGAAAGACGCAACCAGCATTACCGGCAAGGTGAGGCCGAGCAGCCAACACAAGACCAGCCGAATGCGTTGCGACCCGGTCCAGACACCGCCGATTTCAGCCAATGCACGTCGTTTCGAACGCCTATGCCGCCAAATGATAACGGGCAGAGTCAATAACAAAGCCAATGCTCCGGCCAGCATGAAGGTT
>Ga0265314_10003694_pt1 | contig 14665 bp, 7 predicted proteins | sample 4126metaG_FD_203106 | JGI IMG/M metagenome (GOLD analysis project Ga0265314, IMG submission 203106) | Rhizosphere microbial communities from Carex aquatilis grown in University of Washington, Seatle, WA, United States - 4-1-26 metaG | ecosystem: Host-associated > Plants > Roots > Rhizosphere >... | reverse complement strand
CCGATCGTCCGCGCCTCGACTTCCGTGCCGACGTTGGAGACCTGGTGGTCGCCGAACGCGATGTGCATCAACACCTGATGCTGCGGCGTATTGGGTAGCGGATCGGTCGTCATGTGGCTCGACAGACCGCTGGGATCCGAGCGGTCCCACAGCATCTGAATCAGCGCCAGGACCAACGGGCGCTGCAGCTCGTTGGTGTAGGCCGGATAGAGGATCGAGGAATAGGTCGCGAAGTCGGTGCTGCGGGTGAGCAGCAACGAGTAGTTCATGCCCGGCACGCCGAGCACGCCGCGCGTGATGTCCTGCGCGATGGTCATCACCATGCCGCCGAAGATGCCGCCCTGGCTGTTGCCGTCGTAGAACACCGCGCTCGGATCGATGACCGAGTTACCGGACAAGTCTTGGAATGCGGCGTTGGACGCGAAGCCGTCTGGATGGATCATCAAGCGGGCGAGGAACAGCTGATTGATCATCGACTGCTGCAATCGATCGGTCAGCTCGGGGAACTTCGAGATGTCCTGCAGGATCGAGACGGCGGTGAGGACATCTTCGTCGGACATGCCGATCCACTTCGCGGCGCAGAAGACGAAGTTGTGCTCGTTCGACATGGACTCGACGTTGCCGCCGGTGACTTCCGTGTTCGAGCCGAGCAAGCCGTGACCGTAAATCGAAGGGCGTGCCGGCACCGCGGTCGCCGCGGCGTTGGCCATCGCGGCACGCGGGATCTGGCAGATGAAGGAGGCCGGCTGTGTGGTGGCTTGGTGCGTCGGCAAGCCGTTCGGATCGAGCGCAAAGCGCGCCGGCGGCGTCGTGCTGTCGACGTAGCGCTCGACCTGGAATGTACCGGTGATCTTGCGGAAGATCTTGCTGTCGACTTCGTCGGTCACCGAATCGACCGTGAACGCTGGCGCGCTGGTGCCCAAGCGCGAGAACGCGTCGTCGCGCATGAACAGCAGCCGCTCGGACAGATTGCGCTGCGAGGCCACGGTGAAGTCCCAGGCCAGATAGAGATCGCTACGCGGGACGCCCGCGGCGGCCAGGGTGGTGAACAGCGCCTCCATGTGCGGGCGGCGCGCCTCCTTCACCGGATCGCCGGTCGGCGTGCCGTCGCGGTAGGCCAGGAAGTCGGCAGACGGCGGCAGGATCGCGCCGCTGCTGTCCTTCATGTTGCGCAGCGCCACGATGTAGCGCTCGCCGAGATCGAGGTTGATCGCCGGATGGATGATCGTCGCCTGCGTCGCCGCGCTGGTGGCGTTGGAGTCCTTCTCCACCCAGCTGAGCTGATGCGCCAGCGTCGAGGCGTTGACCAAGACCACCGGCGTATTGCCGTTCAGCGACTGCGCGATGTCGGTGACCGGCGCGACGCCGGTTTGCACCAGGTCGACGTTGGGGATCTTCACCAGGATCGTGGAGCCGGGGCTGAAGCCGTCGTTGAGGTTGTAGTCGGTCGGCGTGACCGTGACCATCGACGCATTGTGCGGCATCGTCGCGCTGGCGAAGTGCACGCGCCGACCGGTGTCGGTGGTCGGATCGGCGATGGTCAGATAGTCGCTGGGGAACGGAAACAGGCAGTCGGCCGTGTCGAGGAAGTCGCACGGGCAGGTGTGGTCCGCTTGGCAGAGCGCGCCGCCGCCGCAGGGCGAGCCGACCGGGTCGCATTGCTCGCCGGCGTCGACGAAGCCGTTGTCTTCCGGATGGCAGCTGCCCTCGGTCGTCGGTTTCGACATCTTGAACTGGGTCGCGCCCTTGTTCTTGATGTCGCCGTCGCCGAAGCGAACGCTGTAGTCGTCGCCGCCGCCGAGCGACAGCAGACCGCAGCCGCCGATGCCTTCGTTCGGCGGTACCAGCGTCAGCGGGGCCGTCTTGCCGGTCAGAATCGCCTTGATCTTGAAGACGCCTTTCGAGGTCTTCTTGATCTGCAGACCTTTGACCGGACCGTTCTCCGCCTTGGTGTCCTTGTAGGTGTAGCCCTTGATCGCGTCGCCCTTCCAGAAAGGCTTGCCGGCGGCGTTCAGCGTTGCGGGGAGCGTGTAGGTCTCAGCGCTCGCCGAGCCGCCATACAAGGCGATCGTCAGCGTTGCGCCGCCCGTCGTCGGATCGCCGACAATCGTATTCGAGCTGGCCGGCTCATCCGCCTGCAGCAACACGGAGCGCTTTTGCGGCGAGCTCGGGTCCTTGGCCGCGATCTGTTTGCCGAGGATGGTTTGGTCGGCCGCCTGCGCGGCGAGCGGAACCGAGAGCAACAGCAACGAGGTCAGCAACAATCGACGCATGACGCGCTACTCCGTCGAACACTTGGGTCGCTGAGTCGGCGACGTGATCCGCAGCGCCTGCGCGACTCCCACGCAGGCTGTCCCCCCGGGCCCGGGCGCGCAAGACGCACCGGATCCATTAGGGACGCTACCCAGCGCGCTCGAATGTTGTCAATTGATTAAGCGAAGCGCGGTCAGGGAACAGCCGAACGGTCGCTTCGCCGCGGCAATTCCGGCGGGCGTCAGCGGCGTCCGGGCACGGCCGCCGCCGGCGGCGATTCGGCGCCGGCGATGACGTCGAGCCGCAGCTCCGCCAGACCGGCTTGCGCCTGCGTCGCCGCCGCAACCAACGCCGCTTGTACTGCCGGGGCGCAGCGCTGCGGCACCCAGCTCGGCGGCCCGAGCGCAACCAGCTCGCCGAGATCGATGCTCGCCGCGGCGCGCGCCAGCAGTAGGCGTCGCTGCGCCGTGTCTTCGACGGCGAGCCAACCGCGTTCCAGCAGCACCGCGACGGTCTCCTGTACGACGGTTGGATCGAGATACAGCGCGCGCGCCACGCCGAGCGCCGTCGGCGCGGCTTCGCCGCCGCTGAAGGCGCGCGCGGCGCGCACCAGCACCTCGAGGGCGACGGCGCGGCGATCGACCGGCGCCTCGCGCGCGCTGACCGCCTCACCGCCCAGCTCGAGTACCGCCGCCAGCTCGGCGCCGGTCAGCACGATCGCCCAGCTGACGTAGAGCCACGCCAGCGTCACCGGCAACTGCGCCATGGCGCCGTAGATGGCGTTGTAGTTGGCGACGCCGACTTGCAGTTGCAGGTACAGCGCCTGGGTCAGAAACCACGCCGCGCCGGCGAACAGCGCGCTCGGCGCGATGGCGCGCCAAGCGGCCCGCCGGTTGGGCATTACCGCGTACAGCACGCCGAGGGCGATGGCGTTCATGAGGATCGGCGCCAGTCCCAGGAGGCGCACCGCGATGCCGCCGAGATACCCGTTGCTGGTCACCCACTGGAGCACCGACTGGACCTGCGCCGCCGAGGTCAATGCGCCGCCGGCGAGCAGCATGAACGGCGTGACGAGAACCACGCCGAGATAGTCGGTCACTTTGCGCCAGACGGTGCGCTGTCGCTCGACGCGCCAGATGAGATTGAAGCTTGCCTCGATGGTGCCGAGGACGCTGATCACGGTGAAGAGCAGCGCCGCGGCACCGATGCTGCCGAGCGTGCCGACGTTCACCTTGTCGATGTAGCCGATGATCTGGTCGGTGGTCGCCTGATCGAGCGACAGGCGCGACAGCAGCAGCGGCTCGAGGCGATTCTGCACCCCGAGCCCCTTCAGCACCGCGAACATGATGGCGAACAGCGGCACCAGCGAGAGCAGCGACGTGTAGGCGAGCGCGGAGGCCCGCACCAAGCATTGGTCGTCGTAGAAGCGGCGCGCCGCCAGCCACAAGAGCACGCCCGTTTGCTGCAGTCTCTGCATCGCGCGCCGGGCCTTACCACCGTCGCGGTGACCTGTCAGCGGTCGGTATCGCGAGGCGGCCCGGCAGCGCCGGCCGCGCTCAGGCCCGCGTCTGGAAGCTGCGCCAGGCGCCGATCGTCTTGCGCATGAGGATCTCGCCCTTTCCCGGCAGGAAGAGGTCGGGCAGAGTTCCGATCTCGGTGTAGCCCATGCGCGAGTAGAAGGCGCGCGCCGCGCGGTTGAAGTCGGAGACGCACAAGTAGACGTTTGGCCAGCGCTCGAACGCGCGCGCTTCCAGGGCTTGCATGAGCAATCGGCCGATGCCGCGCGCGCGACAGGCCTCGTCGACCGCGAGCAGCTTGAGATACTCGCCGAGCAGAAAGCCCGGCGTCGACAGCGCGAAGCCGACGACGCCGCCATCGGCGGAGGCGATGAGCAACTGCTCGGCGGCGGAGCCGGCTGCGATGCGCACCGCCTCCGCCTCGCCGTAACCGAGCGTGACCCACGGTTCGCTGGCGAGAATCAGCCGCCGGCAGTCGTCGACCGACAGCTGTTCGGCGACGGCGATCTCAATCTCGCGCGACATGGCGCCGGCCGATCATGCGAGAGCTGTAGCAACGCCGTGCGCGCGCGCCAATCGTCGCAGCCAGGGCTGCGGATCCGACAGGGCGGGAGCGGTTCGGTGAGCGAAATAGCCACCGAACTTCGCGGAACGGGCCAGTAGGCTAGGCGGCACCCTGCGCCGCTGCTCCAAAGGCCTCGCGGCGCAATGCCTCGGCGCGTTGCCCGAGCTCGCCAGCGCCCTGCTGGTCTTGCGTCGCCATCAAATGCGTCAGTCGGTCGAGCGCGTCGATCTGCAGTCCGACGTGGTCCGCTTCGCGCGCGAGCTGCAACGCCAGGGCGTAGCTGGTGCGCGCCGCCTCGCTGCGCCCCATGCCGGCTTCCAGGTCGCCCAAGCCGAGTGCGACGCGCGCCGCGCCGATCGAGTGGCGTTGCTGCGCGTAGATCGTCTGGGCGGTGCCGTACTGATCGCGCGCGGCCTGCTCGTCGTGCAGCTGCGCCGCCACTGCGGCCGCATCGAGATGGCTGAGCGCTTCGGCGGCGCTCGCCGAGCGGGCGCGCGCCGCGCGCACCGCCAGCTCAACGGTACCGCACGCCGTCTCGACGCGCCCGATCTGCCGTTCGTAGCGCGCCCGGTGACGCAGCGCGCGCGCTTCCAGTCCGCCGTCGCGCGCCGCGCCGGCCAGCGTGATGGCGCGCTCGTAGGCGCGTTGCGCCGACCCGCTCTGTGCGGCGGCCACTTCGAAATCGGCGACCTGCAGCCAGACGCGCGCTTGCGTCGCCGCCTCGCCCGCGGCCGCGAGGCGCTGCGTCTCGTTGAACAGGGCACGCGCCGCGTCCGCATGGGCGAGCGCGCCTTCGACGGCGGCCAGGCGCAGCGTGAGATCGATGCGGCTCTCGACGTCACCTACCTGCTGCATGAGGGCCAATGCCTCGCTGTAGGATGCGTGCGCGTCGACCCAACGCCGCAGGGCGCTTTCCGCGTCGCCGCGCTTGCGCAGCGCGCGCGTGCGGCCGGCGTCGTCGTGCAGATCGGCGTAGAGCGTATGCGCCGTATCGAAGCGCTGGCGCGCCGGCTCCGGCCGGTGGGTGATCAGCAGGACATCGCCCAGCGACGTCGACACCGCCGCCGCCGGCGCCATGTCGGACGTCGCGCGATACAGGTCATAGCTGCGCGCCAGCAAGTTAGGACGACGAGCAACGCGTGACCCAACGACGGCACGGCGACGAAGGCGAGGGCGCCGAAGACGAGCGCGATCACCGCCAAGCCGGCCGCGGCGCGGCTCGCCGAGCCCGGCGCGGCGGCGCGCAGCGCCGCGGCTGGCGTCGCGGCTCTCGCTGTCTCGCCGGCGACCACCGACGCCTCGAGCGGGCGCCGCGGCGGCGACTCCGGCGTCGCAATGTCCAATTCCGGGTGCAGGCGGGCAATCTCGCGCTCGGCGACTTTGGCCATGATCCAAGCGTCTTCTCGACGCGGATTGACGACGTGGCTCGGCAGGTGCGGATTGGCCAGCCGCAGGCCGCCGGCGGCGCGGTCGCCCGCCTCCGTATAGCGGGCCGCGGCGCGCGCATAGTGCCGCTCCGCGCGGTCCGGGTGTGCCGCGTCGGTCAGCCTGCCGAGATGAAAGAAGCAATGCGCTTCGGCAAACGGATCATCGAGCGCCGCGAAGCGCCGTGCGGCCAGCTGGTACACCGGCGCCGCCTGCTGCGGGCGCGCCAGAGCGCCATGCATGGCGGCCGCGCCGAGCAGCGCCTCAGCGGCGTCCCATTCCGCCCCGGCCGGCTCCAACGACGCGGCGGCCTGCTCATAGTATCGCAGCGCCGCGTCGAACTGCTGGGCGCTCGCGTGCACGTCGCCGAGCCCGCGTTGCAGCAACCCCGCTGCGCCGCGTCGCACGCCAGCCGCAGGCGGCGCTGCAGCTGTGCGCAGCCCGCGTCGACGTCCCCGGTCGCGGCCAGTGCGAGCGCCTCGCGCACCAGCGTCTCGATTTCTCGGCCGACTCCACCGTCCGACAACCCCGCCATCGCATCCCCCCAGATCGAGCCCGGGCATGGTGCCAGCAGATCGGCAGTCGATCTACATCGATTTCATCACGCCAGACCGCATTTGCTTTGCGGATCGCGCTACACGACGCCGGCGCACTCGGTTACTGCGCTTTGTCAGACGCCCCCCGGGCCGCGGTGCGGTGGTCGGGGGTGGCGTCTGATCGCGACCCGAAGGTCGACCCCGATCGGCCGCGCCCTCAGGCCGCGGCGTGCGGCGCGGCGCTGCCGAATGCTTCGGCGCGCAGCGCCGCCGCACGTTGCAGATACTCGTCGGCCGCGGCCGGCTCGCTGGCCAAGAGCAGTTTTGTCAGGCGCTCGAGGGCATCGATCTGCAGCCCCACATGGCTCGATCGCGTCGCCAAATCGAGCCCGCGCAGATACTGCGCCTGCGCCGCATCGGCCTGATTCAGGCTCGCCTCCAGATCGCCGAGGCCCAGGGCGACGCGCGGCGCACCGGCGAGCTGCGGCTGTTCTTCGTACAGCGCCTGCGCGCCGGCGTACTGGTCGCGGGCGGTGTCGAAGTCGCGCATCTGGATAGCGAGCTCGGCGGCATGCACGCGGCACAGCGCCTCGGCGCTCGGCTCGTCGCGCGCGTGTGCGAGACGGATGGCAACCTCGTAGGTCCCGCGCGCGATGGCCAGCTTGCCGCGCCGGCGCTCGTAGTCGCCGCGGCTGCGAAAGGCGCGTGCCTCCAGGCGCGCGTCGCGTGCCGCGCCGGCCAGCGTCACGGCGCGCTCGTAGGCGCGTAGCGCCGGACCGTCGCGGTCGAGCGAGGCTTCGAAATTGGCCACCGCCAGCCAGACGCGCGCCTGCATGGGCGTCCCGGCGTCGTTCGACAAGCGCAGCGCCTTGTCGAGCAGCGCGCGCGCCTCGGGCGTGTGTCCGAGCGCCTGCTGGGTCGCGGCCAGCCGCACAGTCAAGCGGATCTCGCCGTTCGGGTCGGCGAGGCGCTGCGCCAAGGTGAGTGCGTCGCCGTAGGACGCCTGCGCATCGGGCCAGCGCTGCAACGCGGCTTCAGCATCGCCGCGTCGTCGCACCGCATGGCCATAGCCCGGCGCGTCGCGCACCTCGCGGTACAGGCGCGCCGCGGCATCAAAGCGCTGGCGCGCCGGCTCTGGGCGTTGCGTGTGCATGAATGCATCCCCGAGCTGCACCGCGACCGCTGCCGCCGGCGCCGATTGAGCCGCCGCGGCGTAGAGATCGAAGGCGCGCGTCCAGAGCTCCAGTGCCTGCTGCGGTTGCTCGTCGTCGCGCTCGAGCTCACCGGCGTCGCGCAACACGTCGGCTTGCCGGCGGACGTCGCCGTCGGCCTCGGCGGCCTGCAGCGCCTCGGCCAGTGCGGCGCGCTGCACCGCGGTCGATGTCGGCGCCGACACCGCGGCACGGGGTAGCGGCAGGGGCGGAGGGGCCGGCGCCAACGAGTCCGCTGGATTCGACTGCAGGCTCGGTAACGCACCGCTGGCCAGCATGAGGGTCCCGGCGACGCCGGCGGTGGCGAGCTTCAGATACAGGGACATCCGCTCCGAGCCCTGTACGAGGGCCAGGGTGGTGCCGACGGCGACCACGATCAGCACGCCGGTGATCAACCAGGCATTCTCGCTCCATTGCAGCGCCAACCACACCAGACCGCAGATGCCGAACAGCAGCGCGCCCAGGAGCAAGAAGGTTTGCGGATCGATCGCCGATGCGGTCGCGCCGGCAACCGGCGCATTAACCCGCGTCGCGCGCGGCGATGGCGCATACACCGCCGTCGGCGCCGCAGCCGCCGGCGAGACCACCGCGTCGGACGGCGGCGGCTGCACCGGCCCGCTGCGCAAGCGCTCCAAGTCGCGCTGCGCAACCGCCGCCATCGTACGTGAATCGACGAGTCGCGGATCGTTCACCGCCTCAGGCAGCGCGGCGGCATCGTCACCCGTCGGGTCGTCGGGCCGCGGATGCAGCGCCGCCTCTTCGTACAGCTCGACGGCGCGCGTGTAGTGCTGCTCGGCGATCTCGCGATGCACGCCGCTGGCCATACCGGCGAGCAAGAACTCGCCGTGCGCCGCGCCGCGCGCGTCGTCGAGCGTGTCGAGCAGGGCCACCGCGGCGCTATAGCTCTGCGTCGCCGCACCAATGCGCTGCAGCGCGCGCTGCGCGTCGCCGCGGCGCAACAGCGCGTCGGCTTCGGTCGCAGCGTCACCCGCTTCGTGTAGCGCCGCCACCGCCTGGTCGTACTGCGCACAGGCAGCCTCGAAATTGCCGCCGATGCGATGCAGGTCGCCGAGGGCGCGCTGCAGGATTCCCTGCGGGCGGAACGCCAGGGCCTCACGGGCACGGGCGATGTTGGCGTCGAGCAGGTCGACCGCCGTGTCGGTCGCCCCGGCGTCGAGCAGACGTTGCGCCTCGCCGAGGACTTCGGCGAGATAGCCCGTCGCCGGCTCAGTCGCGCCCCTGTCGGTCTCCATCATGTCCGCTGCGCTCAGTCGTCGGTGGCGCGCAACGCGCGGCGCATCATGTCACGCAGCGCCCGCAGCATCTACTCGAATCTCATGTCGCACAGGACCTGCCAGCCTCTGCGCCGACGTGGCGTGCAGGGCGGTGTGCGCATCGCCATGCGGCATCGACGGGTTGGGCCACCGCGCCCGACACACCGTCGATCCGTCGATGCTCGCCGACACGCGCGCGCGCCGGCGAATCGCGGATCGGCGCGGCGCTGCGGTCACGCCGCAGCGTCAGCGGTCCTACTGGTCGGCCAGCTCGGTCAGCTCCGGCGGCGGTCGCTCGCTCCAAGCCCGCACCCTACCGAAGTCGATGCCGTCCGAGCCGTCCGCCTGGCTGGCCGAGCGCGGGTTCACGAAGTCGCCGACATACTGCACGAAGTTGCAGCTGAGGATCATGAACGGCGAGTCGTTGGGGAACACGATCAACTGCGTCCCGCCACCGGCCAAATCGACACTGCCGGCCGTCACGTGGGTCGTCTGAAAATTGTTCGACGACCAGCCCGTCAGATGCGCGTGCGTGTCACTGTCTCGCTGGGCGGCGAAGCTTACGATCGACGGATTGGTCTGGGTGGCGATCGACACCACCACCAGCGATCCATCGACCGCGAACGACGCATTCAGCGCCTTGCCGCAACCGAGGTTGAAGTTGCCGTTGAACAGACACGTGTTGCTGGTGTCGCTGAAGTCGCGCGTACAACGCACCGGCGTGCGCGTCGGCGTCGCTGGATTCGTCGGCGTCCCGGAGGGAACGGCGGTGGGCGTCGGCGTCGCGTCGCTGCAGCCGTCGAGCGCGTTGCGCACGGCGGTCACCAGATCATCGATCGTTACCTGACCGTCGCCGCCGCAGTCGCCGCAACACTGCGCCGACGCGTTCGTCGACAGCCACGAAATCAGGGCACACGCCAGTAAGAGTCCACGCATCGCTCCACCCCAGCTGGATCTGACGAGCAGTGCAAGCGGCACGAGCCTGCGGCGCGGCCACCGTACGCACGGGCGGCGAAACAGGCCGTGCGGCCGGCGGCCGAAGGTGTTTGGAATGCCGCGGCGCATCGACTACAGCTCAACGGTCATGGCCGACGCGAATCAGCGCCAACAGGCGCTTCAGCAAGCGATTCAAGAGCGCATCCTCGTCCTCGACGGGGCCACCGGCACGGCCCTGCAGGCCATGGACCTGACCGCCGACGACTTCGGCGGCGAGGATCTCGAAGGCTGCAACGAGCACTTGGTGCTCAGCAAACCAGACGCCATCCGCCGTGTGCACGAGGACTATCTCAAGGCCGGCGCCGACCTGATCGAGACCGATAGCTTCGGCGGCACGCGCATCGTGCTCGCCGAGTACGCCCTGCAGGACAAGGTCTACGAGATCAATCACAGCGCGGCGAAGTTGGCGCGCGAGATGGCCGACGCATACTCGACCGCCGATAAGCCGCGCTTCGTCGCCGGCTCGATGGGCCCGGGCACGCGCACCATCTCGGTCACCGAAAACGTGACCTTTGACGAAGTACGCTCGGCGTACATCGACCAGACCGTGGCGCTGGTCGAGGGCGGGGCGGATTTACTCTTCGTCGAGACCCAGCAGGACACGCTGAACGTGAAGGCGACGCTACTCGGCATCGACGACGCGTTCGCCAAGCTCGGCCGCAAGGTGCCCGTCGTGCTGTCGGTGTCGATCGAGCCCTTCGGCACCATGCTGGCCGGCCAGCCGATCGAGTCGCTGTACGTCTCCGTGGCGCAGCGCGATCTGTTCGCCATCGGCCTCAACTGCGCCACCGGGCCGGATTTCATGACCGACCACCTGCGCACGCTGTCCGAGATCTCGCGCTTCCCGATCTCCTGCTTCCCCAACGCCGGCCTGCCGGACGAGGAGGGGCACTACAACGAGCTGCCGCCGATGCTGGCGGCGAAGATCGAGCGCTTCTGCGCCAACGGCTGGATCAACATCATCGGCGGCTGCTGCGGCACCACCGCCGAGCACATCCGCATGATCGCGCAGATCGCCGCGAAGTATCCGCCGCGCATTGCGCGTCCGCCGAAGCGCAGCGTCGTCTCCGGGCTCGAAACGCTGGTGATCGATCAGGACACGCGCCCGGTGATCGTCGGTGAGCGCACCAACGTGCTGGGCAGCAAGAAGTTCAAGCGGCTCATCGCCGAGGGCGCCATCGAGGAGGCGTCGGAGATCGGCCGCACGCAGGTGCGGCGCGGCGCGCACGTGCTCGACGTCTGCCTGCAGGATCCAGATCGCGACGAGCGTGCCGATCTCACCACCTTCCTGGAGATGCTGGTCAAGAAGGTGAAAGTGCCGCTGATGATCGACTCGACCGATGCCGGAGCGATCGAAGAAGCGCTGAAGCGCGCGCAAGGGAAGTCGATCATCAACTCTGTAAACCTGGAGGACGGCGAAGAGCGCTTCGAGCGCGTCGTACCGCTGGCGCGACAGTATGGCGCGGCATTGGTCGTCGGCTGCATCGACGAAGACAAGCAGCAGGCGCAGGCGATCACGCGCGCGCGGAAGCTGGCCATCGCGCAGCGCTCGCACAAGCTCCTGACCGAGAAGTACGGCGTCGACGCCAGCGACATCTGGTTCGACGCGCTGGTCTTCCCGGTCGGCACCGGCGACCAGAACTACATCGGCTCGGGCGTCGAGACGATCGAGGGCATTCGCCTCATCAAGCAAGCGCTGCCCGAGACCAAGACCGTACTCGGCGTCTCCAACGTGTCGTTCGGCTTGCCGCCGGCCGGGCGCGAAGTCCTGAACTCGGTGTTCCTCTACCATTGCGTGCAAGCCGGTTTGGACGCGGCAATCGTCAACTCCGAGGGGCTCGAGCGCTACGTCTCGATCTCCGAAGAGGAACGGACGCTCGCCGAAGATCTCATCTGGTGGCGCGGCACCGATCCGATCGCGGCGTTCGCGGCGCACTTCCGCGGCAAGGTGCTGACCGAGACCGTCGACGATCACAAAGACCTGCCGCTCGACGAGCGGCTTGGACTCTACATCCTGGAAGGCACCAAGCAGGGTCTTTACGACGACCTCGACGAAGCGCTGAAAGAGCGCGGCCCGCTCGAGATCATCAATGGTCCGCTGATGGCCGGCATGGACGAAGTCGGCCGCCGCTTCGGCAACAACGAGATGATCGTCGCCGAAGTGCTGCAGTCGGCCGAGGCGATGAAGGCCGCCGTCAGCCATCTCGAGCCGCACATGGAGAAGGGCGACAGCGCGTCGAAGGGGAGCATCGTGCTCGCCACCGTCAAGGGCGACGTGCACGACATCGGCAAGAACCTGGTCGACATCATCCTCAGCAACAACGGCTTCAAGATCATCAATCTGGGCATCAAAGTGCCGCCGGAAGAGCTGGTGCGCGCCTACAAGGAACATCTGCCCGACGCCATCGGCCTGTCCGGACTGTTGGTGAAGTCGGCGCAAATGATGGTTGCGACGGCGCAGGACCTGAAGACCGCCGGCGTGACCTGCCCGATTCTGGTCGGCGGCGCGGCGCTGTCGAATCGCTTCACGCGTCTGAAGATCGCGCCCGAGTACGACGGCGTGGTCGCCTACGCCAACGACGCCATGACCGGCCTCGATCTGGCGAATCAGCTCATGGATCAAATGCGCCGCGGCGCCCTCGCCGAGCGCCTGGCGCGCGAAGGCGCGCTGTTGCAGGAAGAGGCGACCAAGAAGGCCGCAGCGGCCGGTAAGGCGACCGTCGCGCCGCGCGCCGTGGTGCGCCAGGATCACGACATCCCGACCCCGCCCGACCTCAAGCTGCACGTCATCGACGACTACGATTTGGCGGAGATCTTCGGCTTCATCAATCCGGCGATGTTGTACACGCGCCATCTCGGCTTCAAAGGCAAGATCGCCGACGCCATCGCGCGCGGCGACGCGCGCGCGCTGGAGTTGCAGGCGCAGGTGCGCGCCGTCGAGGACGTGATGCTGGCGCGTCCCGACATCGGCGCCAAAGCGGTGTACAAATTCTTCCGCGCCGCATCCGACAACGAAACGTTGCATATCCTGTCGCCCGACGGCGCGCGGGTGATGGAGTCGTTCCAGTTCGGCCGTCAAACGGTGAACGAAGGGCTGTGCCTGGCGGACTACACGCTGCCCCAGTCGAGCGGCCGGGCGGACTACGTCTGCATGTTCGCCACCACCGTCGGCCCCGGCGTGCGCGCTTTGGCCGATCAATGGAAAGACGCCGGCGACTATCTCCGTTCACACATCTTGCAGATTCTCGCGCTGGAAGGCGCCGAAGCGTTCGCCGAGCTGCTGCACCAGAAGATCCGCGAGATGTGGGGCTTCGGCGATGCGGCCGGCACGACGCTGCAAGATCTCATCAAGGTGCGCTACCGCGGCATCCGCGTCTCGTTCGGCTATCCGGCCTGTCCGCGCCTGGAGGATCAAGCGCAGCTGTTCCGCCTGCTCGACGTCGAGCCGTCGATCGGCGTTCACCTCACCGAAGGCTTCATGATGGAGCCGGAGGGCTCGGTGAGCGCGCTCGTCTTCCACCATCCCGACGCCAAGTACTTCAGCCTCAGCCCCGACGACGCGGAGCGTCTCGAGCGCGATTTCGAAGCCGACGAACGGCCCGGCACAGCGCCCTGAAGCGCCGCGCCGGGCGCCATTGTCGCGTCAACGACGGGGCGTGATGGTCGGACAAGACCCGGATGGCGGGAGCCTGGGCGGGCGGCGAGGCGCTCGCTCACGTCGCGCCGGAACAGGGCCACGCCGCGTAGACATGGTCGCCGACCGCCGCGTTGAGCCGCATCCCAGCGCCTCCCGCCGGCGCCCTGATCCCCTGGATATACGGGCCGCATAACACCCTCATAGTGTCGATCATGCATCGTGCACTAAGTCGTTGAACACATGCTGAATCCAGTTTATCGAGCCCCTGTGGATACTTTCGTACGAGGCGCTGAACGCGCCGCGTCCCGTCGGACTAGGCCGCCTGTCTAATTCGCGTTCGGCGGCGAGCTCACAGTGAACGAGCGACGGTTCTACAGACTTTGTGCGATCCTTCCACTGGCGCTGCCGCTCTTCGCGGCGCTGCTCGTCGTGGTCCTCCCAGGCCGGCCAGGCCTCGTTTTCATGTATCTTTATCTCTTCGCTTGCTCTCTCCCATTCGCCGGGATTCCGTACGCAATCTTCGCCCTTGTAGCTCTCCGGTGGTTGAGCCCTCGTTCACCAACGGAATACCGACGGTTCGGATGGATGGCCCCAATCTACTTCGCTCCGGTCCTTTGGCTCTGCTTGCATGCGTTGCTCGCGATCGACAGCATTCGCTCGGGATCGGGACGGGACATCGGTGGTGCTCTTGCTGCAACCCCAGCACTGATCCTCTTCGTGCTTGGGTTTGGCTACGCGTATGTTGCGCTCAGTGAGCTGCTCCGTTTGATCGCCGTTCGAACGGGCTGCCTTGCGATGACAGACAAAAGTGAGCCGCCTAACAAGCCGCTGCAGCCGACGCGGGCCGCGTTGCCGAACGGACAAGGGGAGACGTCGGGGAGCGGCCCGCGCGGCTGAGCGCCGGCGTTAGGCTCGGCCTTGGGTGCGGGAATCGTATTGCCCGGTGTGTCGCGGGCCGACGCAGGCCGCGGAGTCGAACGGACAACGCGAAGCTCTGCGTCGCGGCCCGCGCCGCTGACCACTGCGCTAGAACGCGGCCAGGCTATGCGCCGGACGCGCGGCGGCGCAGCGCCAGTGCCGCGACGGCGCTGAGGACGACCAGCCCAAGGCCGATTGCCGCGCCGGAGAGCGCCGGCGCCGGCGCGAGCGCCAGGGCGGGCACGAGCGCTTGCAGCTGCCGCGTGATGGTGACGCTGCCGTTGGGCGCCAAGGTGATGTCGTTCTGGAAGGCGCCCGAGACGTCTGTCGGTC
>Ga0265314_10003693_pt1 | contig 14667 bp, 6 predicted proteins | sample 4126metaG_FD_203106 | JGI IMG/M metagenome (GOLD analysis project Ga0265314, IMG submission 203106) | Rhizosphere microbial communities from Carex aquatilis grown in University of Washington, Seatle, WA, United States - 4-1-26 metaG | ecosystem: Host-associated > Plants > Roots > Rhizosphere >... | reverse complement strand
GGATCGGCGCGTCGAGGTAGCCGAACGACATTTCCTGCACGCTTGCGGCAAGTTCCGCGCCCCAGCCGGCGGTGCGGTGGGATTCTTCGACCAGCACCAGGCCCTGCGTGCGCGCGGCGCTCTGCGCGACGGTCTCGCGGTCCAGCGGCGCGAGGCAGCGCAGGTCCACGACTTCGGCCTGCACGCCCTTCTTGGCCAGCTCGTCGGCGGCCTGCAAACTCAGGCTGACCATGTAGGAGTTCGCGCAGATCGTCAGGTCTTTGCCCGGGCGCACAATCTTGGCTTTGCCAAGCGGAATTTTTTCGCTCACGAGCGGGACGGGGCCCGTGGTCCCGTAGAGCGCTTTGTGTTCGACGAAGACCACCGGGTCGTCGAGCTCCAGGGCGGACGCGAGCAGGCCCTTGGCGTCGCGCGGACTCCACGGCGTAACCACGCGGATGCCGGGGATGTGCATGAGGAACGCGTCGAGGCACTGGCTGTGCGTCGCGCCGTAGCCGCGGTAACCGCCCATGGGCACGCGCAGGACCATCGGCACCTTGATCTGGCCGTTGTAGATGTAATGGAATTTCGCGGCGTGGTTCAGGAGCTGGTCGAAGGCCAGCATGATGAAGTCCATGAACATGACTTCGCAGATCGGGCGCATCCCGCCCATGGCCGCGCCGATGGACAGGCCGATGATGCCCTCTTCGCTTACTGGCGTATTGATGATGCGGTCTTTGCCGTACTTCTCCAGCATGCCGCGCGAAACCTTGAAGCAGCCGCCGTATTCGGCAACGTCTTCGCCGAACAGATAGTACGCGCGGTCGCGGTCCATGGCTTCGCACATGGCTTCCTGAATCGCCTGCCAGTAGGGCTTGGTGGCGAAGGCGCCTTCGGCCAGCGGTGTCTGCGACGGGTCCGGCGTGTTGGGATCGATCGGACTGGCATAAATTTTGGTCTGCGCGGTGTCGAGCGAGACCAGCTTGAGCGCGCGGCAGCGTTCCTGCGCGTCCTTAATTTTGTCCTGGGCCTTCTGCTCGGCGTTCTTGAGCGCCTGTTCGTTGGCCAAGCCCCGTTTAAGTAAAGTTGCGCGGAATTTCAGAATCGGGTCGCGCTCGTTCCATTCCTGCTCTTCTTCTTTATCGCGGTACAGGTTGGCGTCGCTGCGGCTGTGGCCGCGCACGCGCCAAGTGCGGGCTTCGATCAGCACGGGCGCTTCGCCGACCTGGATCATGGTCATGGCCGCGCGGACCTGGTCTAGGAGCGCTTCGACGTCGTTGCCGTCGACCTTGTTGTACAGGATGCCGTAGGCTTCGCCGCGGTGCGCGATCGAAGGTCCGGAGGTCACCGCCTTGGTCGGCGTGGACATCCCCCAGCCGTTGTTTTCACAGATGAAGATCACGGGCAGGCGGTAGATCGCCGCCATGTTCAGACTTTCGTGGAAGGCGCCTTGGTTGGCCGCGCCGTCGCCAAAGAAGGAGATCACCACGTTGTCGCGCTGCTGCATCTTCAGCGCCATGGCCAGCCCCGAGGCCACCGGAATGCCGCCGGCGGTGATGCCGTTGGAGCCCATGAAGCCGCATTCGACACCCGCGACGTGCTGCGTGCCGCCCTTGCCGCCGGAGTAGCCTTCGCCGCGCCCATACAATTCGGCCATCAATTTGAACGGGTCGCCGCCCTTGGCCAGGAAGTGCCCGTGGCCGCGGTGGTTGCTAACCACATAATCGTACATGGTCAGGCTGGCGCAGGCGCCGACGGCGACGCCTTCCTGCCCGATGGAACTGTGGAAGGTGCCCGGCAGGCGCCCGGCCTTGGCTTCCTCTTCCATCGTGCTTTCAAAAGAGCGAATCAGGCACATGCGCTCGTAGAGCACCATGGGCGGAGGCGGGTGGGGCAGGATGAAGGTCTTACGCATCGGCAAATCCGTTTGAGCCAGAGCGTCAATCGGCTAAAGTCTTGGTTGCCATTTCGTGCGAGGGAGTGTATCTGCCACGCCCTCAAAGAAAAGAGAGGATGCCCGGCTTCCATGCCCAAGTGTGTGTTGGCCTTCTCGGGTAGTCTCGAGACCCTGATCGCGATTCCGTGGCTTAAAGAGCACGGCTACGATGTCGTTACGCTTTCCGTGAACCTGGGCGGCGAGCCGGAACTGGAAGAACTGGGCGAACGCGCGCTGATTGCCGGCGCCGCGGCCGCGCGCATCGAAGATTTGCGCGACACGTTTTTCAGCGATTTCGTCGGACCGCAATTGCGGGCGCTGGGGCATTACGAAACCTACCTCCTCTCGACGGCGCTGGCCCGGCCGCTGATCGCGCGCGAACTGGTGCGCGTGGCGCTGGAAGAAGGCGCCACGCATGTCGCGCACTGCAGCTCGATCCAGGGCAACGACCAGGTGCGCTTTCAAAACGCGTTCGGCGCGCTCGCCCCGATGCTCAAGATCGTCTCTCCGCAGCACGAATGGGACCTGCGTTCGGACGAGCAGCGCATCAGTTTTGCCCGAACGCGCCGCCTGCAAGTGCCCACGATGTCGCGCACCACATTAAAGTACGACAAAAATTTATGGGGTCAGTCGATCAAGTGCCAGAGCTTTGACGACCCGTCGTACACCCCCGCCGAAGAAGTTTACACGCTGACCAAACCGCTGCTCAAAGCCCCCGATGTGCCGCAGGAAATGCAGATTGAATTCAAGGGCGGGCATCCGGTGGGTCTGGACGGCAAGCGCACGTCGCCGGCGACGCTGATCGAGAAACTCAACCAGGTCGCGGGCTCGCATGGCATCGGCCGTGCGGATTTGATCGAAGACCGCGTCGTGGGCTTCAAGTCGCGCGAAATTTACGAAGCGCCCGCCGCGACGGTCCTGTACGCGGCCAAGCGCGCGCTCGAGCAGATGACCTTGTCGCGCGAATCGCTGCAGGTGCGCGAGGGCCTGGCGGTCGCCTACGGGCGCTTGGTTTACAACGGCCAGTGGTTCTGCGATCTGCGCGAAGCGCTGGACGCCTTTTTTGCGCGCATCAACCAGAGTGTCTCGGGCAGCGTGAGCGTGCGGATGTACAAGGGCAACACGACGGTGATTTCGCGCTCGAGCGACTTCTCGCTCTACTCGACGCCGGATAAATCGGGCATCGACCACGAGACCGCGCGCGGTTTGATCAAGGTGATGAGCCTGCCGCTGAATCTCGAAGCGCGCCGCAAGAAGGCCGAGTCGTAAACGCTGGCCGCGGTTACTTCTCAATCCGCAAGTTGGTGAGCTGTACTTCGCCGTTTTCCGAGTGATTGTAAATCAGAATCATCAGCCGCGTGGTCTGCGCGCGCGCGTTGAAGGGCTGATCGTATTCCTTCCAGTTGGCCAGCGAACTCTTAAAATCGTCGAGCGCGAGCGGGAAGCGCAGATTCTTGTTCCAGCCCGGACGCACAAAGACCGGGCGGCTTTCGTAGCCTTCGCCGCCGCGCGCATTGAAGAGCAGCGCCACGTTCACGCCCTGCCCAAAAGCTGAATGTAAATCGAGCACGATGGACTTGGCCTGGCTTAAATCGACTTCGAAAACCCGCGCGACCGCGCCCTTGAATTTCTCGCCCTTCTCCAGTTTCACGCGCAGCGTGCGTTCACCGGGCTTGCCCGCGGGCGCACTGGTCGTCGGGTTGCCCCAGTCCTGCGCGACCCAGATCGGATCGCCGTCGGCGTTCGTGGCGCGCTCGAAGTCGTCGAACGCCTTCAGCGCGGGGCCGTTGTAGCGATAGAGCTTAGCGGCCTGCAGCGCGGACTCTTCCGGCGGCGGCAGGCGCGGCGCGTTCACGCCCAGTGCGTACCCCGTCACATTGAGACCAAAGCGCACCGAACCTTCGAGCATCTCTTCGGGGCTCAGGTCGGTCAGCGATTTCATCCCGGCGATCGTGCGCGGATCGATTTCCAGGCCGTCGGCGTAATCGTTGCGCGTGTACAGCAGGCCGATGCGCGGGCCGTTGGCCCCGGGGACCATGACCGCCTGCACGGATTCTTCGCGGTACTTGTCGCCGGGCGGAATGCGATAACCCTTGTACCCCTTGGACAGGTCGTAGGGGAATTTGAAGAGCGGGTGCGTCATCTCGAGGTGTTCGAGCTTGTTTTGCGGGAAGAGCCGCGCAGCTTCCGCGATAAAAGACGGATCGAAGATCTTATCGTCGCTCGATGTCGAATCGTTGACCCAAAGCAGGCCGCCTTTTTCGATGTACGCGCGCAGCGTCTTCATTTCGGCGTCGGTAAATTTCACGGGTAAATTGGATGTGATGAAGACGAAGCGGCATTCGGCGAGCGCCTTGGCGTCGTCTAGTGCCACGGTGCGCGAAGTGACTTCGAGGTCCGGGACGCCGGAGCGCTCGCGCAGCGCGGACGCGAGGTGCGGCATCGCGGTGGGCGAAGAATTCCAGTCGCCGTTGTGCTTGGCCAAGCCCAGCACGACTTTCACGTTGGTGCTCGTCGCTTCGCCCGGCAGACCGCGTTCGCCGAAGCTGCGCTGCGGCAGGCCCGGCGCGCGCATGGTTTCTTTGGTAAGGGAATTCCCGAGGCCGGCCAGCGACGCCGGCTTGGCCGAAGTCCCCGCGCTACCCGCGCCGTCCGCAGTGCCCAAACCGGGCAGCCCATTCGCAAAACCGCCGCCGCCCGGGCCGATTCCAGTTGCACCGAGGCCGGTGCCCGTGCCGCCGAGGCCCGCGGGCGTGCCGCGTTCGCCGGTGCCATTGCCCGTGCCGGCTCCAGGGCCGGGCTTGGTGCCGGTGCCCGTGCCGACGGCCGGACCCGGCGGGCCCGCGGAGAGCGGCCCATCGCCGGGCGCGTTGCCGGTGCCATTTCCAGTGCCGCGCGCGGTCGACGCGCCAAGGCCGTTGCCATTTCCTCCGGGCGCCGCGACGCTGCCGCCGCTTCCGTTGTAGGGATTTAATCCCGCGCCGCGCGCTGCGGGGCCTGCATTGCCGGATGCGCCGATGCCCGTACCGGGCGTGGGCCCGAAGCCGTTGCCCGCGATGTTTGAGCCCAGCCCCGTGCCCGTCCCGCTGCCGGTGCCCGCCGGCGTGGTGCGCGCGCCGTTGCCGGGTGTTGTGCCGGTGCCCGTGCCGGTTCCGTTGCCTTTGCCGGCGACAGGCGCGCCGCCACCGGCATCGAGCGCCGGGTCGCCGTCGTTGCCCGCGCCGCCGGAAGGGCGCTCGGTCTTGCCCAGCGTGCCGCTGGCGGCGGGGCCGCGTTCGATACCAAAGCTTCCCGAAACTTTTGCGGTCGCGACTTGCGATTGTCCCGAGCCGCCCGGCCCGGCCGCTCCGACTGTCGCCGACGGGCGCACATTCAACGCGGTGCCTGTGCCGCCGGTGGGGCTGGTGAGCGTGACGTTGGCCGGCGCGGGCGTGGCTTGCGCGCTTACCGGTGTCTCGCTGGCCGTGGAAGACTTGCTTGCAGGCGTGGGCTCAATGGCCAGCGGGCGGTCTTCGGTCGCGAGCGGTTCGGCGGTGGGATCGGGACGCGTGGCCGCGGGCGCGATCGTTTGCGGCGCCTTTTCAGAGGGCGTCGCGATTTTTGGGGCCGGCGCAGGCGTTCGCTGCGGCGCCGGGGCGGCGTCTGGCACCGGCGCAAGTTCAGGCGACGCGGGCGCGGGGCGCGCAGGCGTGTAAGCGACGTCGCGGACCTGTGGCGACGGCTCGGAATTCTGTTCGGGCTTTTGGGGCGGTTCCGGCGCGGGGGCGTCGGGCGCGAGCGCGGTGTCGGCCGCTGCGGCGGCTTCGGAACGTTCGGTCTTGAGGTCCTGCGGCTTGGGCGCGTCTTCGCCGCCCTTCATGCCCGCGGCTTCGGCTTTGGCCGCGGCGCCGGCGTTCTGTTCGCCCGGCTGCTGCAACTTGGGTTCCGGCGCGGCCCCGAGCGCGCCCTGCGCAGGCGAATGCGGTGCGGCGTCCGGCGTTGCCGCGACTTTTTCCTGCAGTTCCTGCAAGCGTTCCTTTTGTTCTTCGGTGAGCTGCGGGCCGAGCAGTTCTTCGGGATCGAGCAATTCCATGTCGATGCTCGGCGGTCCGCCGCCGATGATCGTCTGCGGTGGCAGCGCGACCAGCAGCGCGGCCACGTGGATGCCCACCGCGTACGTCGTGAAGCGCACCCAGCGTTCCTTGAAGAGCATGCGCATCAGCAATACGAGCAGAATGATCGCCAGCAGCAGGAGCAGCCGCAGCCAGTCGAGGTACGAGATGCCCGCAAGCTTCTTCGCGTGCAGCGTGCCCAGCGCGGTGCGTTCCTGCGTGATGCCCGCTTCGACGGTCTGCTTTTCGCCCACGGCTTCAAAAACGATGCGCGCGGTTTCTTCGTTCTGCGCGTCGGGGTCGGCGCGCACCCAGACCACGATCTCGCTGCGCGGCGGGAGCACCACGTCGCGGTCAATGGCGAAGTCGCCGTCCGCACGTTCGCCCGAGAGCGCGCCGGGCCGCGCGTAGCCCGCGCCGGGTTCGGCGTGGACTTTCAGCGTCAATTCGCCGTCGGAATGCGAGCGCACGTGCACGCGCTGCGCGGGGCCGGGCTGGTAATCTTTGACGTTCAGCTCGACGGAAGTGGGCGTGACATGGAACGCGGGCAGCGGCACCGGCGAGAGCACATTCACTTCAAGCGTGATCGAGAGCGGCCCCGCGCGTGACGCGACCTCGAAGCTCGCGCGGTACAGGCCGTCCTGTGCGCTTTCGGGAACCTTGAGCGCGAGTGTGAGTTCCGCTTCGGCGCCGGGCGCCAGTTCCGCGCGGCTCAAGTCAAAGTGCAGTGCGGCGTCGGGCAACTGGATTCCCGGCACGGTCGGCTTGGCAAAAGATGCGGCCAGCCGCGTGGTTAAAGGCAGCGGACGTGCCCCGGTGAACTTCACGCGCAGCGAACGTGTCGCGCTTTGGCCCGGCAGCAAGCCGCCGAAGTCGAGCGCCGTGGCCGTGGGCGCGAGGACCGGCGGAATGACGTTGGCTTTCCACGCGCCGCGCAACAGCGCGGGCCCGGCGCTGGCTTCAAGCTCGCCCGAAAGCGCGCCCGCCGCGGCGTAAGCATTAACCGTGAGCCGCGCGGTTTTTCCATCGAGCGCGACGACAGCGCGGTCTGGCGCAGCACTGAGCGCAACATAGCGCGGCGCAGCGGCGCGCTCGGGCCAGCCCGGTCCGGCAAGCGTCGCGACCCAGGGCTTCTCGACCGCATCGCCGGGCTCCAGCGCGCCAAAATCCAGGTCGCCGCCGCCTTGCAATCCGGCCAGCGCCACGCGCCCATATAAAGGAAGGGCCGCGCTCGGTCCGCCGGGTGAGCGCGCGAAGAAGTCCACGCGGCCTTCGAGCCAGCCGGGCCGCGCAGTCGATGCGACAGAGAAGAGGAGCTCCACGTCCACGCCGCGTTCGTCGAGCGCGAGGACCGCTTCGCTGGGCCGCGCCAAACGCAGGCGCTCGGGCCACGCAAAGCCGGAAAGCAGCGGCGCAGGCTGGCGCAGATCCGGTGCGTAAAGTTTGGTCGTGCCACCGCGCGTGGCAAGGTGCACCTTCAGCGTCGGCGTGTCGCCAATTTTCCGTTCGCCCAGATTCAGCATGCGCGGCGTGACGATCAACTCCGGGCGCTTGACTTCGACGCGCCAGGTAACGGTCTTAGAGACTTCGGGCAGCGTCGAACCTTCCGGCGGTCCAAGCGTGAGTTTGAGCGCACCGCTGTACACGCCCGGCGCTAGGCCTTCGGGCAGGTCGAGGCGCAATTTCACCTCGCCCGCGCCGCGGTTGGCCAAGCTGGCCGGGACTTGTTCGAGTCGTATCTGTACGGCTTGGCCGAAGACATCTTTAGCGGGCGCGATTGCCGAAAGGCTTGCGCTCAGCTTGCCGCCTTGCCCGCGCACTTTGACGCTGAACGCCTGCGCCTGGCTTGCGCCCGACCACGCGGCGCCGAAGTCGATCTGCTCCGGCGCGCTCAGCGCACGCATGCCCGAACGTTGCAATTTCCAGGTGGCGTGCAGCTCGCGGCGGAAGACATCGCCCGCGGTGCGCGTGCCGGTCACGATGGCCGTGAGCGTGCCGGAGGTTTCGAGCGGCAGTGCGTGTGCGGCCCAACCGTTGAGCGCCGCGCTGAAGACCCCGTTTTTATCGCCGGGCCGCAATTGGATTTTCAGCGGCGGCGCGCCGGGTCGCTCCAGGGTTAATTCAACCTGCGCGGCCTTCCAGGCTTCGGTTCCGCGAGGGCCTTCACCCAGCGAAAGCGCGACCCACGGGTCGTCGGGATCGATCTCGACGGGCGCGTCGACAGCCGGACGTGCGCGGAAAAAGAGCGGATAGAGCGGCGTCGCGGCGCTGATTTCCAGCCGCGCGTCGGCGCCGTTGCCCGAATGCGCGGCTTCCCACGCCCCGTCATCCGGATTCTGCACGTATTGAAATGCCTGCTTGGCCAGGCGGATTTTTTCAGGCTGCCCGCCCGGTGCGGTCAGGGTCAGTTCGCCGTCACCCGCGCCCGGCGCGCTAATTGAGAATGAATTGATGCTCCCATCGATGGGAAAGCGCGCCGCGCCGCCCGAAAGCGGCGCCGCCAGGACCAAGCGCCCGCCCGCGATGCGCCCCGCGATGGCCGCGTAAAGCTGCAACAGGTCTTGGCCCGTCTTCGCTTCGAACGTCAGGCCGCCGGTCTCGGAGGCGATGCGCGCGAGCAATTTCAAGTCGGCATCGCGCCCCAGCCCGATCGTGTGCACGGGAATGCCCGCGTCTTTGGCCGCGCGGTGCGCGTTCTTATATTCGCCGGGCTCCTGCTTCCCGTCGGTCAAGAGCACGATCGCGCCGGGGTTGTGTTCGGGGCTCTGCTTCAGAATTTCGAGCGCCTTGCGCACGCCGCCGTCGATGTCCGTCTGCCCGTTTTCGGAGATCGCTTCCAAACCCTTGGCCAGCGCCGTGCCGTCGTTGATCGAAGTCAGCGGCAGCAGCACGCGCACGTGGTCATCGAATTGGACCATGGCCACGCGCCCGATGCCGCCCGAGCGCTGGCCTTCGATCAGGAATTGGCGCGCGGCTTCGACGCGCTTGCGTTCCGGGTCGGAGACTTCCATCGAGCCCGAGCCGTCGATCAGCAGCACGACATCCGGCGAGGCCGAGCGGAAGCCCAGCACGCCTTTAAAGCGTTTAAAGTTTGCCGGACCGCCCGCACGCCAGCCCAGGCCCAAATCCCAGCTTCCGGCCTGCGCTTTTTCCGGCGGCTTCAGCCCGCGCAGATGCACGATCCATTCGCCGGGCCGCGTGGGGGAAGGCAGCACTTGGGCCAGCGCGCCGCTGGGCTTTTCAAACGCCGGATTGGCTTCTTCGCCGCCGAGCACCCACGCGCGCAGTTCAGGCGCGGCGTCGGCTTCGCCAGCGGGCTTCAGAACCAGTTCAAGGGTGTCGTCGGGGCCCAGCAGAATCTGCGACTGGCCTTCGCCGAGCGGCAGGATGACTTCGGCTTCGCCAGCCGCGGCAAGCTGCGCGCCGGCGCCGCTGGCCAGAAGCATCAACACCAGTGCGCTGCGTTCGCGGAACGATAAACGGCCACCTGCGCGCCGGGTCAAGCGCGCTGGTACGGGGTGCGGGTCCCGTTGCACCATTTTTCGCTATGGATTCTAACCGGCGATGCACCTGGTAGGTCAACGGAAAGTTAGGGGGAGGGGACCTCTGGCGCTAGCAGTAGAAGCCGTGGGCCATGCCCGCTGGGAAGCAGCTTACTTCGCCGTGGCACCACGACGAAGCAAGCTAATTCGACGCGCATGCCCAATGGCACTTCTTCCCAACTGCATTTGGCAAAGATGATTAGAATCACAAAGCCAACGGCAAATCAGGGATTTACTTCTTTCGTCCGCCGTTGCGGGAGGCTTCGCCTGCGATACCGACGCCGTCGAAGAAAAGCTGGCCCGAACGACCGGCGTTATAGATCACCAGATTTACCGCGCGGCATTCGGCCGCCGGCAGGGCGGCCGCGTAATGCCATTTCACAGCACGGGCCTTAAATGAGCCCGCGCCCTGTGCGTACTCGAGCTTGTTCCAGCCGGGCTTCAGTTCCTGCGTGGGCGATTCGAACCACGCGAAGTCGTCGCCCATCGAAAAGGCCGCGCTGACGCGCAGCGGCGCGGTGGTGTCGTTGAAGATGTAGACGCTGGTCTGGTCGTCGTCGCCGTTCTTCAGGCTCCAGCCGCCTTCGCAGCGGATCGCGGTGTACTCTTTGCGCCCCGCGCTTAGTTCCACGGCCACGCGCGTGCGGTCGCCCAGCTTCACCGTGTCGAGTTTGACCGCGTTGCCGTCGGGATCGGCGCTCCAGTCGAGCAGACGCAGGCCCCTGAGCTTGCCGCCGTCGGGGGCTTCGGGAAGTTCCTTCGCCCGGCTTTGCGCACTGGCAGGAAATTCCGGGCCGCCCGATGTCGTCGCCGTGAGCGGCGGCAGTTCCGGCGTCACTGGGGTGGGGGGCTCGGAACAGACCGCCCGCCCACCGATTAGCAGGAGCGCCAGCAGGACGGCGTTTGCGTGCCGCAGACTCCGCGGCGTTACAGCTTCGACCAGTCGAAGTGCACGCCCATGGTTTCGGCGCGCTTGTGGAGCACCAACTGGTAGGCCTCCTGGGCTTGCGCCGGCGAGAACGCGTGCGTGTTGAGTTCGCCCACGTTCATGCGCCCGCTCTTCAGGTATTCGAAGAAAAGCTGGATCATGTTCTCGCGGGTCCAGTGGGCCCACGGCGTGTCCTGCGGAGGGGTATTGGTCGCGTGCGATGCAATCACCTGGAGGCTTTTCGTGATCAGCGCGCCGGTCAAATGCTGCCCCGCGGGCGTGCCGGTGTCGCCGATCAGGACCAGTTTGCCCAGCTTGCGCAGGTAATCCAGCGCCCGCGCGAAGACTTTGTCGTTGCCGGTCATGTCGTAGACCGCGTCGGCGAGCCGCCCGCCGGTCAACGCCTGGGCCTGCGGCAGCGCTTCGTCCACGCTCATACCCAGGACGTGCGTAGCGCCGAACTTCTTCGCCCAATCGAGGCGCTTTTGAATCGGATCGAGCGCGATCAGGCGCCGCGGCCCCAACTGCTTCACGAATTGCACCGCCAATTGGCCCAGCGGTCCCAGGCCAATGACCACGACGTCCTCGCCCAGCTCGTGATGCGCGCGGCGAATGCCGTTCTGGACGATGTACGAAAGCGTGAACCACGCCGCGTCGCGCTCGGAGATCCCTTCGGGGATCGGGTAGAAGGTGTTGGCCGGGCCGCAAACATGCAGCGCATGCCCGTGAATGCTGCAGACGCGGTCGCCGGGCTTGTACGCCGTCACGCCCGCGCCCACGGCTTCAACCACGCCCGCCTGGCTGTAGCCCGTCGCGAAGGGATACTTGACCCAGTTTTCCCAGTGCGTGCCGGGATCGAAGCGCCGCCCATAACAGATCGTCTCGGTGCCGGTCGAAATCAGCGTCCAGGTGCTGCGGACGAAGACCTCGCCTTCTTTCGGCGCGGCCACCGGGGCTTCGCGCAACTCGGCCTGTTCTTTCGCGGTGAAGAAGACTTGGGCGGTCTTGGACGGCAGGGACATCGAGTGCTCCTCTTAGACGGCTTGGGTTAATTGGTTCTCATTGGTACACGCGACTAGATTAAACCCTGTAAACGCCCAAACTGCACGCAACTAATGCCCAGAATCCGCGAGTTTCGAGCCACTCGTCTAAACAATCGAGTTCGCATTGATTCCTGGTTCGGTGCGTGAACCATGTCCCAATCGGCGCGCCTCGGCCAACGTTCTCTTATGAATGGAGTTGTGGTCAGCTCAATCAATGCTAGATCAATAGCATTCGAATTCGCAACCGAAGCGCTTTTGCGCGGCAAGCAATCTTTGACTTAGCATTCTCCTAACACGCGGGATGGTGGATCGGTCGGGATAACCATGAGCGACGAAGCGCCCATACCGCCAGCCGGTCCGAACGATCCGAGCCCCTTCAAGAGTTCCTTCGTCGCCGACAAGCTGGCCGAAGACCTGCGCAAGCAGATCGAATCCGGCGCGCTCAAGTCCGGCGAATTGATCCTGCCCGTCCGCCAGCTCGCCGAGCGCTACAAGATCTCCTACAACTCGGTGCGCAAGGCGCTCGAAGTCCTCGCGCATGAAGGCCTCTTAAGCCTCGAACGTGGCCGCGGGACGTTCGTACGCGGCGGCACGCCGGCCCAAAGCCCGTCGGATTCCCTGTCGGCGCCGCGCGGCGGCGGCGGGCTTTCCGCGACGCCCAGTCGCCCCACGACACCACCGCCTGCTCCAAGAGCTACGCCGGCCCCCGCGAAACCCGCGCCGCAACTGCCACCGCCCACGCCCGCTCCTGCGGCGCCGGCCGGGATGCTCTTCGATCCGCAGGCCGAACCGCCGCGCATGCTGGGCTTGCGCGCGATCGCGGGACGGCTCTCGATGGGCATGATCTTCCCGGGCTCGCCGGATGCGCTCTTTTCGTCGCCGGCCTGCCGCGGCGCGTGGACCGAAATCCAGCGCCGCGTGCTCGAAAATGGCGACTTGCTGACCGTGGTCAGCGGGCACGGGCGCAAGTCGCTGCCCGCGCCGGAACAGCTCGCGCAATCGGGCTTCAGTGGCGTGCTGCTGCTCGGCGTGCGTGAGCCGCGCCTGCTGGCCGAATTCGCCGCCAATCCGCTGCCCTGCGTGCTCTTGGGCGCGAGTCCCGAAGGCATCGCGCTCGATTCGGTCGCGCTCGACAATTTCAGCGCGGGTTATCTGCTCGCCAAGCACCTGATCAACTTCGGCCACCGCAGCTTGGCGTTCCTGCGCGTGCCGGGGAATTCGCTCGAAGCCGCCGGCGACTTCGCCGATCCGGGCGGCCTGGAACGCGAGGCCGCGGTCAAGCTCGCGCTTAAGGAAGACAACCTCACGCTGCAGGATTCGCACATTCTGGAATGCGCCCCCGACCCGGCATGGATGGAAAGCCTGGTCGAGCGCCTGCTCTCGCTGCATCCCGCGGCGACCGCGGTGCTGGTCAGCGAAGAACGCCTCGCGCGCATGCTCTGCGAAAATTTGCGCGCGCGCGGCGTCGATGTGCCGGGGCGGATCTCGGTGGCCTGCTTCGGCGCGAAAGACGGCAGCGACCCGGTCTTCTCGGCGGCGCGCGCGGACTACGGCAAGATGGGCGAAGCGGCGGTCTCGCGCCTGCGCCAGTTGATCGCCGGCGGCGCCGGTTCGCGCCTGCGCATCAACATCCCGGTCGAAATCCAGAAGGGCCGCACGAGTGGCCCGTGGCGCGGCTAGCGCGCGCCGGTTCCTTCACCCAGAGCGCGCGGCACCATGGAAGAGCTTCTGATTCCGCTGATCCAGTTCCTGCTGGAAGTGCTTCTGGAAGTCTTCGTGAACCTGCCCTTCGAATGGCCCAATTTAGCGGCCCGCAAAAATAAACGTGATGAAGGCTTCGGCTACCTCTTCTTGATGTTCCTGGGCGGTTGCCTGCTGGCCTGGATTTCCACGTTCCTCTTCCCGAAGAGCCTGATCACTTCGCCGGCGCTGCGCATCGCGAATTTAATTGTGGCCCCGATCCTGTCCGGCGTGGTGGCGTGGCTCATCGCGCGCCACCGGGCCTTAAGCAACGCGGAAGTCCGCCCGCGCCGCAATTACTGGCGCGCCTTCTGGTTCACCCTGGGCATGGTGCTGGTCCGCTTCGCCTACACCCAGCGCGGGTAGACACTATGGCTTCGCAGGCACTTCAACCACGATACGAAACCCAATATCTGAATATTGTGCCTCTGAATTAAACGGGCCGCGGTTCGCCGCTCTGCATTCCAAAGTTCCGTCACAACTACCACCGCGAATAACACGAGCTTCTCCCTTGTCAGGCCCAGCCGGATCAATATTAGGACTCCATGCATAATAGGTTGCTTTATACCGGTCCCTGCACATCTCCCAGACATTGCCATGCATGTCGTAGAGCCCAAACGAATTGGGTTCCTTTTCTCCGACCGGATGGGTGGTGCCGTTGCTATTCCTCGCGTACCAGCCAGCTCGATTCAGGTCGGCGTCTTCGTCCCCGGAAGAATACATGGTTATAGTGCCGGCCCGGCAGGCATACTCCCATTCCGCTTCGGTGGGCAATCGAATGGCCTCACGCACTACGGCGCTTAACTTTAAGTTAAACGCTTCTGCGTCTTCCCAAGAAACCCGTTCAACGGGATTTTTCGCGGCCTTGTAATAGCTCGGATTCAAATTTTGAATCTGTGCGTATTGTTCCTGGGTGACTTCATACCTCCCCATGTAAAAAGGCTTCGATAGCGTCACGGTATGGGCGGGATATTCATCCCTTCGAGACCATTGGGTTCGATTATTTTTTACTTCATTATCTTTAATCTCCTGCAGGGCTCGGGTTCGCATGGAGCCGCCATAGAAACCCAGCGCGACAAGGCCCGTCAAAATCAGGACTGTGCCCAGAGAAATCTGGGGCCTCTGCCGACGCCTAACCAAGTGCACAATCCATACGATCAGCAATAGGACCAGCGTTAAAGCGCAAAGGCCGCTCAGCGCGATTCCGAAACCAATTTGATCGTTCAGCGCGGCAGGGTCTCTTAGCGGCACATGGTCCGGAGTGCCCATGACAAATGTACCGGCGGGGATCAGCACAAGTTCCAGCATCACTCCATTGCCCAAATCGAGGGTTTTGGTTGCAGGCAGACCGACGCGCGCAGCGTATTCGTTGCTGGTCTCCCTGCCGTCCCAGAGAGGCCATTCGCGC
>Ga0265314_10003691_pt1 | contig 14680 bp, 10 predicted proteins | sample 4126metaG_FD_203106 | JGI IMG/M metagenome (GOLD analysis project Ga0265314, IMG submission 203106) | Rhizosphere microbial communities from Carex aquatilis grown in University of Washington, Seatle, WA, United States - 4-1-26 metaG | ecosystem: Host-associated > Plants > Roots > Rhizosphere >... | reverse complement strand
TCCGAGGGGTTGAAAGACGTGAACAGCCAGGGCAGCAGGGTCATGACGATCATGAACAGCACAATGAACAAACCGACGAGGAAGATGTACCACTCGGCGCCGTACTTCTTTCCGGCAGTGCCAAAGGAGTGGAGCGCGCGGCCCAACAAGCCAGCGGGGGTAAGAGGTCTAGTCATAGGGCAAACTCCGGGAGAAAAAGGAAAAGAGACAGGATGACGGGATTTTCAGGATTCACAGGACAGAGAGAATCAGAAAGAAAAGACGAAGGAGCCGGCATTTTCGGGACTGCCTTCCCGACTCCCTTTGCCTGGATCCTGTTAATCCTTCTCTTCATCCTGTAATCCTGTCACATTCTTTCATTTCAATACTTCACTCTGGGATCGATCAGGGCATGGAGGATGTCGACGACCAGCGAGATCAGCGACACAAACAGCGCGAAGATCACGATGATTCCTTGGACGGTGGGGTAGTCGCGCAGGTAGATGCGTTCCAACAGCAGGCGGCCCATTCCCGGCCAGCTGAAGGTGGTCTCCGTCAGAATGGCACCGGCCAGAAGAACGGCGAACTGCAGCCCGAGCATGGTCAGCACGGGGACGAACGCGTTGCCCAGGGCGTGACCGTAGACGACCTTTCCTTCCGACAGCCCCCGGGCTCTGGCGGCAAGCACATAGTCGCTCTTGAGCGAATCGAGCATATTGGCCCGCGTGAGGCGGAGGAAAACACCCGAAAGCGTCACGCCCAGGGTCAGCGCCGGGAGGATGAGGTGCAGTCCCACGTCGGCAAACGCCTCAAGGTTCCCTTTCGCGAGGGTGTCGAACAGGTAAAACCCCGTTCCCTCAAAATCGGCTGTCAGCACCCGGGACCCCACGCGGCCCGCTACGGGAAGCCAGTCGAGGGCAACGCCGAAGATCATCTGCAGGATCAGCCCCATCCAGAATACGGGGATGCAATACACGATGTTTCCGTAGAGGCGCACGGAATAGTCACCGAAACTCCGGCGGTGCCGGGCGGCCCAGGCACCCACGGGAATTCCGATGCCCAGCGCCACGAGCAGACCAACGAAGGTCAGCTCGATGGTGGCGGGAAGCTTCTCGAAGATGGGCGAGACGACCTTCTCCTTCTGAATCATGGACTCGCCCAGGTCGAACCGGGCCAACTGCCAAAGGTAGTCGCCATACTGCTGCCAGATCGGTTTGTCGAGACCCAGCAGATGTTTTTTTTCGGCGACATAGGCCGGCGGCGCGTGGTCGCCCAGCATCGCTGAAATTGGATCGCCCGGCAAAACCCTGAGCACAAGAAAGACGACAGTCAGAAGGATTAGCAGCATCGGGATCGTCAACAAAATCCGCGTCGCCAGATATTTGAAAAGGTTCTTCATGAGGTACAAGCCGTCCAAAAAAAAAGGAACCTCCCTTAGGAGGTTCCTCGGCAGTCTATCAGCAAACCCAGAGTTAGGAAAGGTCCATTTACTTCAGGGTCAGCTGATCGTAGAGGAGCAGCATGCTGGCGTTGGTCACAACATTGTCCACGTTCGGCTTGGTGAAAACGTAAAGACTGCCCTGCCAAAGGGGAATGGTTGGCACGTCGTCGGTCCAGAGATTTTGGATCTTCTGGAAGGCCGCCTTTCGGACCTTGGTGTCGGCGCTGGTGCGTTCGGTCACATAGAGATCGTCCCACACCTTGCTGGAGAAGTAGACCCCGTTGCCCTTCGAGGCTTCGGTCGAGGTGAAGACCGCGCTGAAGTCGTCTGGATCGATGTAGTCAGGATACCAGCCCAGGAGGAACACGGGCATCTGCTTTTTGTCCCACTGCTGCTTGTAGGTGGCCCACTCGGCGGTCTTCAAGGTCACCTTGACCAGGGGGCTCTTTTCCAGCTGGGCCTTGAGAACCTCGGCCTGGTTTACTTCGGCGTCGCCGTAGTGACTTGTCGTGTACCACAGGTCGAAGGCGAAGGGCTTGTCTTTGCTATACCCGGCCTTGGTCAGCAAGGCTTCGGCTTTCGCGAGATTTCCGTCGCCAAGGGCCTTGAAGGTGGGAGACCTGTACGCCAGTCCTTCAGGGATCATCGAATAGAGCGGCTTGTTCTGGCCCAGATAGACCTTCTGGTTGATGTCCGGGCGGTTGATCAGGTAGGCGAACGCCTGGCGGAGGGTTTTGTCCTTGAACACGCTTTCGCTGGTCTCGAACGCCACGTAGCGGATGAACACGCCGTCGAGCTTGAAGGTCTTCACCTTGTCGTTCTTGCTTTCGGCGGCGATGTCGGCCGGGTTCAGGGTCTTGAACGCGAGGTCGACCTCCCCCTTGTCGAGGGCCAGGCGGAGGGTGGTGGCGTCGGCGTAGTATCGGATGATGATCCGTTCGACCTTGGCCTTGGTTCCGTAGTAGTTGGGGTTGATCTCGAAAACGGCTTCTTGGTCACGCTTATACGAGGTCAGCTTGTACGGACCCGAGGCGGGGAAGGGCGCACCGAGGTCGTTAGGGTCGTGCGAAATCTTGTCGGCGGAGAAGGTTTTGGGATCTTGGGGGAAGTAGGGCGGCGTTGCGATCAGGGCGGCAAAGTAGCCGGTTGGGGCTTTCAGCTTGAACACGACGGTCAGAGGATTCTTGACGGTGACGGTGTCGACGTAGTCGGTCACCAGCGACACCGGGTCACCTTTGAGGGCCACGACGCGGTCGATCGTCCATTTGACTGCTGCGGCGTCCAGGGGGTTGCCGTTGGAGAACTTCAGTCCCTTGCGGAGGGTGAACGTGTACTCGTCTCCGGCCTTGTTGACCGTGTATTTTTCGGCCAGGGCGGGAATCAAGTCGGATGACCCATTCTTGTAGGTCAGAAGTCCGCCAGAGATGTTCTGGAAATACTCCCAAGTGTGGAAGTCCCAGGTACTGGCATTGTCGATGTCCGTAATCTTTTCGGTCGTCCCGTAGACCAACGTCTTGGGGGCAGCGAAGGCTCCGAACGGAACGAGAGCCATGGCCAAGAAGAAAACTGTGAGTTTCTTCATAAAATCTCCTTTGCTTCCCCTCTTCGAGAGGCGATGCCTCGTGGAAAGGGAAAACAAAATTATGGAAAGGAAGTCCGGACGCGTCAATCGACAGAGCTGTTAAGATTGAATGAAATTTGGGAATGCTTTCGCCTGCGGGAACGCAAAGGACGAAAGAAGTGACAAAGAGTCGAACCAGACCACATTTTGGCTAGGCCTTTTGCTGTATTTGTTCTATATTCGTGTTCCATCGGGCCGGTCCCTAAATGGGGATGAACATGGCCCGACTGCCAAACCGGATTCCACCCTTCCGAAGGACGTTCATGGCTCCTGAAAAGTGCTTCTTTTTTCTCCGCCAAGCCCTCCGCTTGGCCCTGGGGCTTCTTGTCCTGGGAACCAGTTCCTGCTCGGTTAACCGTATTGCCTTGAGCATGACCGCCGATGCCATGACCGGCGTCGGGCGAAGTACTGTCTTCACGGGCGACGACGACCCGGAACTCGTGGGCGACTCTCTGCCGCTCCTGATCAAAATGTTCGAGACTCTGCAGGAACAGCTACCCGATCACGCCGGACTGAACCTGCAGACCGGCAGCCTCACCGTCATGTACGCCAACGCCTTCGTGCAGACTCCCGCCGAGTTTCTGCCGCCCCAGCAGGCCGAGCGCAAGAAGCAGCAGCTCGAGCGCGCCAAGAAACTATACCTGCGCGGAGAACGCTTTCTCATGAAGGAGCTGGAACTCAAATTCCCCGGCCTCAGGAAGGCGCTAGCCGCGGATTCGGCGGCACCGCTGCTGGCCAAGGCCACCAAGGCCGACGTGCCCTTCCTGTATTGGGAATCGGCGGCCATTATGTCGGCTTTTGCCCTCGCGCCGTTGGATGTCGGCCTCTCGGTGAGGGTCAAGGAGGCCCGGGCGTTGATGGCGCGGGCCTACGCTCTCGACCCCGATTTCGGCGGCGGCACCCTCGATGAATTCTACATTTCGTTCTACGGAAGCCTTCCGGCAGGGATGGGCGGGAACAAGGCCTTGGCCAAAGAGGCTTTCGAGCGGGCTCTGAGGAAGGGAGGCGGAAAAACGGCGGGTCCCTACGTTGCTTACGCCTTGGCCGTGTCAATTCCGAACCAAGACTATGCGGAGTTCAAAAGCCTGCTCGATGCGGCTCTGGCCGTCGGTCTCGATTCTCCCTTCAACCGCCTCGCCAATATCCTGGCCCAGCGGAAGGCGGCGTGGCTGATCGCGCATCAGGACGATCTGTTTGTGGACATCCCGTCTCCATGAAGAAACCCCTCAGTTTCTTTGCGAACAAGGCCGAAAACGGCATCGTCTTCTTGTTTCTGCTGCTCCTGGCCGTGCTTCCTGTGGCCGAGATCATCGCGCGGATCGGCTTCAAGACGGGAATTCCCTCGGAAGTCGGCCTGATGGCCCAGATCGTTTTGGTTCTGGGTTTCTTTGGTGCCATGGTCGCCGCCCGCGAGGGAGAGCACCTCAACATCGCCTTGGTCAATCATCTCAACAGCGGAAGGGCGCGCGTCATCGTGGGTTTGGTGAGCTCAACCATAGCTACCACCATCCTGACCATTTTCGCGTGGAGTTCGATTTCGTTCGTCCTGCTCAGTTTCAACCCGTGGACCATCATCGGCTTCGTTCCCGATGGGCTTGTCGCGCTGGTGATGCCACTGGGCTACTCCGTCATGGCCTGGAGGATGGCGGTCTTCCGCACACCGGGGGGACGAAAACTCCGCCTACCTGCCGTAGGAATTCTTGTCGGGACAGTGTTGGCCGTCCCGGTCATCGTCAAGATCTTCTGGGGTGCCAACGTTCCGCCCGGGCTTGCGGTCATTTCGAACCTTGTCGATGCCTTCTACCGCGACTACAGCCTTGCGGCCGTTCTTGTCATCATTGCCTCGGCCTTTGCCGGCACGCCCTTGTTCGTGGTCATCGGCTCGGTCGCACTGTTCTTCATCAAACAGGCCGGCGGTGAGTTCGAAATCGTCGCCAACCAAGCCTACACAGAATTGTCGCTGACCACCCTCCCCGCCATTCCCCTGTTCACCGTTGCCGGGTTCATGCTCTCGGAAAGCCAGGCAGGAGCCCGGTTGATCGGCGTTTTCCGCAACCTGTTCGGCTGGATTCCGGGCGGTATGATCATTGCGACGGTCGTCGTCTGCGCGTTCTTCACCACCTTCACGGGCGCCTCGGGGGTGACCATTATCGCCCTGGGGGGTTTGCTTTCAAAGATCCTCGTCGACCACGCCAAGTTTCCCCGCGGGTTCGCTCTTGGCTTGATCACGGCGGTGGGGAGCATAGGCATTCTGTTCCCGCCCAGCCTGCCCATCATTCTTGTAGGAGCCTCGACCCAGACGAGCATCCTTCAAATGTTTGCCGGCGGCATTGTCCCGGGGGTGCTCCTTATCCTTGCTATGATCGGCTACGGAATCTTCTTTGCCATCCGGCACAAGGTGCCCGTAGAAACGTTCTCCTGGAGGCAGACCGCCTCGTCGGTGAAAGCCTCCATCTGGGAGATTCTGTTGCCGGTTTGGCTTGTGGCTGGCTATTTCACAGGACTTCTGACCATCGTCGAGACCGCGGCTTTCGCCGTGATCTACACCATCGTGATCGAAGTGTTCGTCAACAAAGACATCTCGTTGCGCTACCTTCACCGGGTCTTCATCAAGGGTGTGCCCATTATCGGCGGGGTGCTGGCCATCTTGGCCGCGTCGCAGGCCCTTTCGTACTTCATTGTCGATTCCGAAGTGCCGCAAGTTCTCACCAAGTGGGTGCAGTCGTACGTCACCTCGCCCTACCTCTTCATTCTCCTTCTCAACTTGGCGCTGCTTGTCGCCGGCAGTTTGATGGACATCTTTTCGGCCATCATTGTGCTGCTGCCTCTTGTCGCGCCGCTGGGAGCGGCCTACGGTCTCAATCCTGTGCAGGTCGGTATCATCTTCATCATGAACATGGAGGTCGGGTTCCTCTTGCCGCCCATCGGCCTGAACCTGTTCCTGGCCTCTTACAGGTTCAGGCGGCCCTACCTCGAAATCGCCCGCAACGTATTACCGTTTCTGGTGATTCAGATTGCCGTCAACTTGCTGGTGTCGTACGTTCCCTGGTTTACCACGGCCCTTGGGGCCTTCTTTCAACCCCACGTCTAAAGCTCTGCGATGAGCAAAGGATACCCAATGAATCTTTCAATTTTCAAAACACTTCTGGCGGCCGCCCTCTGCACCTTTCTAGCCTTGCCGGTTTCGGGACTCACCCTGAAGATCGCCTCGGTAGCCCCGGAAGCCACCCCGTGGGGCGCCGCTCTCAACAAATTGGCCGCCGACTGGGAACGCATCACCGGCGGGCAGGTCGTGGTCAAGATCTACCACAACGGCATCGCCGGCAGCGAGGCCGACATGCTCCGCAAGGTCAAGATCGGTCAGCTTCAAGGCGGCGTGTTCACGAGTTTCGGTTTGAACTCGATCACGCCGGAAATTCTCACCATGAGCGCTCCCCTGCTTATCCACAACAATGAAGAATTGAACTTTGTCCTCGACAAGAACCGCGCGACCTTCGAAAAAAAGATGCTCGACAAGGGTTTTGTCGTGCTGGCCTGGTCGAAGGCCGGCTGGGTGAGGTTCTTCTCGAAGAAGCCCGTCTTCGTCCCCGCGGACCTGAAGAAGCAGAAACTGTCCACCGACCCCACCGAGGTTGCGCTCTCGGGAGCCTTCACAAGCCTGGGTTACCAGTTGGTGCCGGTCAACCTTTCGGAAACTCTTGTGGCCCTGTCGAGCGGCATGGTCGATGCCATCTACATCAGCCCGCTGGCGGCAGGCGGCATGCAGTTTTTTGGGGTGGCGAACAACATGGTCAACCTTGACGTCGCCCCGTTTCTGGGCGCCATTGTGCTGTCAACGTCGGTTTGGAACAAGATTCCCGCCGACCAGCAGGCCAAGCTCATCGAAAACAGCCTTTCGTTGGAGAAGGAACTCGATTCTCAGGTCGTCGACCTCGAGGCCAAGGCGGTGACTTCGATGCAGAAGTACGGACTGATCGTCAACAACCTGACACCGGCGCAACGACGGCTTTGGGAGCAAGACGCGAACGAAGGGCTTCCCCGCGCCATGGGAACTTCCTTCGACAAGGAGACCTTCGACCGCATCAGCGGACAGTTGAAAGACTTCCGGGCGGCACAGAAGAAATAAGGGACAGGATTGCAGGATTTTGCGGATGGACAGGATTGGGGAGATCTTTGGGGAAATTCTCGGACCTCCCCGAGGCTTCTTGGTCCGCCTTTTTCATTTTCTCCTGGGAATTCTCCTCAATCCTGTCATCCTGTCACATTCCTTTCTTCAAATTACCGAGAGGATCATCCCGGCGCCCAGGCACTCTTCGCCGGAATAGAACACCGAGAACTGGCCGGGGGCGATGCCCAGGTCGCCGGTTTCGAGGTGGACCGCCAGACGACTCTGATCGGCGCTCGGCTGGACCCGGCAGCGCACGAGCTCAGGTCCGTGGCGAAGTTTGCAAGTGAGCGGTTCGTCCGCCGTCGGCGGCCTATGAATCCAAGTCAGCTCGCCAACCACGAAATCGCTGCGGTTCTGCTCGGCGCGGTGTTCCTGATGACTGACGAGCACCACGTTGGTCTCCACATCCTTGCCGACGACGTACCAGGGGCCGTTTCCTAGTCCTAGGCCAGATCGCTGCCCGATGGTGTGAAACCAGTACCCCTTGTGCTCCCCCAGTTTCTTGCCGCTCTCGCGATCGACGATGGCTCCTGACTTTTCGCCCAAGTAGTATTTGACAAAGTCGTTGTACTTGATCTTGCCGAGGAAGCAGATTCCCTGGCTGTCCTTTCGCGCCTGGTTGGCCAAGTTGTACTCGTGAGCCAGTTCGCGGACGCGGTTCTTGAGGAGTCCCCCAATAGGGAATTCGATCTTGGAGACCTGAGCCTGGCTGAGATGGCTCAAGAAGTAAGTCTGGTCTTTCACGGGGTCGGGAGAACGCAGGAGGCGGACGGGACCGCCTGATCGGTCGACGACGCCATAGTGTCCGCTAGCGACCCGCTCGAAGGACTCGCCCACCTTGTCGTAGAAGGCTCCGAACTTGACCCTCTGGTTGCAGAAAATATCGGGAGAGGGAGTGTGCCCCACCCTCAGTTCTTTCAAGGCGTACTCGACGACTTTTTCGTAGTATTCGGCCTGAAGGGGAACCACCTTCAGGGAAACCCCCGCCGCATCGCACACCGCGCGGGCGTAACCCAAATCCTCTTCCCACGGGCAATCGCCTAAGTAGCTGAGTTCGTCTTCCAGCCAAATCTTGAGGTAGTAGGCCGTCACATTGTTACGGCCTTGCCGAAGGAGCTCGTAGAGCGCCACGGAACTGTCGACTCCCCCCGAAAGGAGCACAGCGGTCTTCATCGCGACACCATATCAAAGACCTCGGTTCAAGGCTACTGCGTCTGCCTACCGACTTTTCGGGCGAACGCGGTTTAGGTATACTGGAGTGCATGCCTCTCCCTCCCGTTGGAATCCACGACCTGGCCTTGGCCGTTCCTCGAAACCGCATCGACTTGGCGGAGCTTGCGGCGCGGCGGATCGCCGATGATCCCTCGATGGAGAAGCGGTTGGCCCGCGCGCTTGCAACCACGGGGCAGCGGACCATGCGCTACCCGGGGCCGACGGAGGACACGGTGACGCTTGCCGCCGAAGCGCTGCGGACGCTCCTGGACGCCAGGCCCGACCTGGATTCCAAAGGGCTCCGGTTTTTGACGTTGGGAACGGAGACAGGAGTCGATATGAGCAAGGCGGGTTCGTCCTACGTCCTGGGACTCCTGCAGAACTCCGGGTACCCCCTGCCCAGCACACTCTCGACGTTTCAGGTGCAGCACGCCTGCGCCGGGGGAACCTTGGCGCTGCTGACCCTTGCGGCTTTTCTTCAAGCCGCCGGCCAGGAAGGCGACTGCGCGGCGGTGCTGACCAGCGACATCGCGCGCTACAAGGCGCCGTCCACGGCCGAGATCACTCAAGGAGCCGGCGCCAGCGCGCTCTGGGTGGCCAGGAATCCCGATCTGCTCGAACTTGACCTGACGACGGCGGGGTTCGCCAGCCATGACGTCGACGACTTCTTCCGCCCGCTGGGTTCGACCATTGCCAGGGTCAAAGGGGGCTACTCGCTGGCGTGCTACCACGAAAGCCTGGACCAGGCGTTTGAAGACCACTGCCGGCGGGCTGGCGTCTCTCCGGCGGACGAGCTGGCCTCTGTGGATGCCTTTTCCCTACACGTTCCCTACGCCACGATGCCTGTTTCGGCCATGGAGAAGCTCCTCGAAAAGCACCTGGCCCTCGACGCCGCAGCGTCGCGCACGTTTTTGGAAGAACGCGGTTTCTTCGCCGGTCTGGAACCAACCGCCCAAATAGGAAACCTCTACACGGGAAGCCTTTATCTGAACCTAGTTTTCGGTCTGGCCGAAAGGGCCAGCGTCTGGGGCGCGCACACGGCGGGCAAAAAAGTTCTCTTGGCCAGCTACGGTTCGGGCAACACCATGGCCGTCTTTGTCGGGCGTCTGGCGCCCCAGGCCCTGCGGACCATCTCAAAATGGCGTCTTGAACCGCTTCTGACCGATTTCGACGACCCGTCCTTCGATTTCTATCAGTCCTGGCTCCACACCGAGAAGTCGGCCCACAACTACGCAGCGCTGTACGCAGCCAATCCGCCGCAACCGGGCCGGTTCGCACTGACGGGCATAAGGGAGGACGGTTACCGTGAGTACAGACTCCTTTGACGAGGCGCGTGACGCCGACCGCGACCTGAAAGGCCGAAAGACCAGGCACATAGAAATCTGCACAAGCCCGGACTACGACCCCGAAGGAGGTTCGGCGCTGTTTGAACATTTGAGCTTCCGTCACCGGGCTCTCCCCGAAATGGCGTGGGACGAGGTCAAAACCGAGACAGAGTTCCTGGGCCGCAAGGTCAAGCTGCCCCTGTTCATCAGCTGCATGACGGGGGGTTCCGACTCGAGCTATGGGATCAACAAAGATCTAGCGAGGGCGGCCCAGAGCGTGGGGGTGCCCGTCGGAATGGGTTCCATCCGCATCCTGTTTCGGCGACCCGAGGCATTTCCCGATTTCCACCTGAGGCCGCTAGCTCCCGATGTTCCCATTTTGAGCAACCTTGGCGCCCAACAGCTCGTGGAAGAACGGCTTCGGGACAACTACAAGACTCTGCGTGGCTGGAACGAAAAACTGGAAGTCGATGCCCAGGTGATTCACCTCAACCCCGGGCAAGAGGTCTACCAAGATCACGGCGACCGCGATTTCCGAGGCATCAAGGACACGTTGGAGGACTTCATCGCCAAGAGCCGGATCCCCGTCATCGTCAAGGAGACCGGCTTCGGTCTGGCGCCCGACGAGGTTGACTGGCTACTCAAGGTGGGGGCTACAGCGGTAGACCTGGCGGGGGCCGGAGGAACGAACTGGCTGACGGTCGAGGCCTACCGCCTCGACGAAGTCGCGTTCGAAAGCGCCGAAGCTCTCAGGGAATGGGGGTGGCCGACGGCGTTGCTTCTGGCGGCGGTTGGACACCGCAAAGGCCGCATTTTGGCCTCGGGAGGGCTTCGCTCGGGTGTCGACCTGGCCAAAGCCTTGGCCTTGGGGGCGCATTCGGGAGGGTTTGCCCTCCCCGTAGTGCGCGCAGCAAAAGAAGGAGGCGTCGAGGGCGTGGTCTCGCTCTTGTCGGGTTACACCCGCGCCCTCAAGACGGCGATGATCCTGACCTCAAGCCGCACCCTGGCTGAGCTGCGCAAGGCTCCCCTTGACTACTCGCGCGAGTTTGAATACCGGCTCAAGCGATTGGGGAAGGCCTGAGCCGTGGACAAACCCGACCCGCCGCTGCGAAAGCGCACCATCGAGGAACGTCGGACCTGGTGGCTCGACGCCTGCAAGGCCGACCCGGAGCAGACCCGTTTTTTCAAAGAGTCGGGGTCCGACCTCGCGCTCGCCGACAGGCTTGTCGAAAACGCCGTCGGCTGGATGCCGATTCCGCTTGGTGTGGTTTCCGGCTTGGTCGTCAACGGAACTTCCTACCAGGTGCCGTTGGCCACCGAAGAACCTTCTGTGATCGCCGCGGCCAGCGCGGCAGCCTCGGCCGCAGCACGCTGCGGGGGTTTCACCGCCGGGGCCGCTATGCCGGTCATGAGGGCGCAGGTTTTTTTGGAAGGGTCTGCCGCCGACGCCGAAGTTAGGCTCGAGGGTGCGCGCGGTGCGCTTGAAGCCGAGGCCAGGCAGCTTCTTACGTCGATGGAGCGCCGGGGAGGCGGTCTGCGGGGACTCTCGATGGCGAGGCTTGAGGGTCTGGAAGTGGCGGTCGTGCATCTCGACGTCGACGTGCGCGACGCCCTGGGAGCCAATCTTCTCAATACACTGGCCGAGACCCTATCGCCTTCTTTGGAAGCGTATTTGGGGGGAAAGAAGCTGATGGCCATCCTTTCCAACGATGCGGGGTTCCGGCCCGCCTGGGCCGAAGTCTGGCTGACGGTCGACCCCGAACGGGCCCGACGAATCGCGCTCGCCTCGGCGGTGGCGCAGATCGATTCCCAACGGGCCATCACTCACAACAAGGGGATCATGAATGGAATCGCTGCTCTCGCTTTGGCAACGGGCAACGATACAAGGGCCCTGGAAGCCTCCGTCCACCAGTTTGCGGGTGCCTCGGGGACGTATCGGGGGCTTACCTCCTGGACCGTCAGCGCCGAAGGACTTCACGGCAGGATCGACCTTCCGCTGGCGCTGGCCACCGTTGGCGGTTCGGTGGGCATTCACCCTGCCGCCCAAATGGCCCTGCAACTGCTGGGGAATCCCGATGCGCCCGCTCTGTGCTCGATCGCCGCAGCCCTGGGACTGGCCCAAAACTATGCGGCTCTCAACGCCTTGGTCGGTGAAGGCATCCAGAAGGGCCACATGGCGTTGCACTCACGCCGGACCCAACGGACCGACTAAGCCGCCACCCGCGAAACTTGGCTTTCGCCGGCGCAATGAATTACCCTTAAGCGTATCATGCCGCCGCCATCCTCCGGCCACGATCCCGATGCCTCCTACCGATGGAAGAACCTTTTCGACTTCGCCGCCGATGCCATTGTGCTTGGCAGTTCCGAGGGTATCATCCTCGAAGCCAACGACGAGGCCTGCCGTCTCACCGGCTACTCCACCGCAGAACTTGTCGGAAGGCCGATCGAAGATTTCTTCAGCCCCGAGGAACAGGCTCGGGTTCCTCTCAACTACCGCGATCTGATGAAGGGACTGGTCATCCGCAATAGCCGGATGCTGAACCGGCGGGATGGAACCGTCTTTCCCGTCGAAATGAGCACCAAGCTGATGCCCGACGGGGTGTTTCAGACCTACGTTCGGGACATCACGGAGTCGCTTCGAGCCGAAAGGGAACTCAAACTCAGCGAGGAGAAATTTGCCAAAGCCTTCCGAACCAGTCCGGACTCAGTCGCCATCAACCGGCTCTCTGACGGGATGTACCTGGAGATCAACGACGGCTTCGAAGCGATGACAGGCTACACTCCCGCCGAAGTCATCGGGCGACGTTCCGTCCCTGGCGATTTGGGGATCTGGGTTAAAAAGGAAGACCGCGAACACGTGGTGGCTTTGCTCAATCGGGGAGAACCCGTCCGCGGCTTGGAGGCTCAGTTCCGCAGAAAAGACGGGGGAATCATCATCGGGTCGTTCTCGGCTCGGCAGATTGAAATTCAGGGAGTCCCGTGTCTGCTGTCGATCACCCGCGACATTACCGAAAAGAAGCACACCGAGGAAGCGCTTCGCAACGCCCAGAAGCTCGAATCCTTGGGGGTCTTGGCCGGAGGAATTGCCCACGATTTCAACAACTTGCTGACGGGTGTCTTTGGATATGTCTCTACCGCCAGAGAACTTATCGATGATGGACACCCTGCGCGCCAAGGATTGGACCGCGCGTTGGACGTCTTTGACCGCGCTAAGGCCCTGAGTCATCAGCTGCTGACCTTTGCCAAAGGGGGAGCTCCTGTCAAGACGCTCCTTGTGCTTCCGGCTCTTCTCCAGTCGAGTGCCCAGTTTGCCTTGAGCGGTTCCAACGTCAAAGCGGAGCTTCGGATGGAAACGGGACTCTGGGCCTGCGAAGCCGACGTTTACCAGATCGGGCAGGTCCTCGACAACCTCATTCTCAACGCCCGGCAGGCGATGCCCGAAGGTGGAACGGTCACCATTGCGGCCTCGAACGTAGCCGACCCGGCACCGGTGCCGCTTGGCCCTGGGCCCTGGGTGAAGATCGAGGTCGGGGACAGGGGAGTTGGTATTCCGCAGGCTCACCTTTCCCAGGTCTTTGACCCCTTCTTCACCACCAAGGCGCAGGGAACCGGCCTGGGATTGGCGACGGCGTTTTCCATCGTCAAGCGGCACGGGGGCCTCTTGAAGGTCGACTCCGAGGTGGGTAAAGGTTCCAAGTTCACGTTCCACCTTCCCGCATCGCTGGACACTGTAGAAACGGCTCCCCAAACGCCTCAGGAAAGGCATGTGTGCAAGGGCAGCCGCATCCTCCTGCTCGACGACGAGCCCTTCATTCTCGAGATCGGACGGCGGCTCTTGGAGAATTGGGGATGCCAGATCAGCGTCGCGGTCAACGCCTTTGAGGTGCTCAAACTCTACACGGCGTCGCTGCGCACTGGACCGCGGTTCGACCTTGTCATCCTCGACCTGACGATTCCTGGCGGAGAAGGAGGCGTTCAGATCCTCGAACAACTCAAGCGTCTGGATCCGCGGGTGAGGGCGGTGGCGTCGAGCGGATACTCGGACGATCCGGTGATGGCTGTTCCCCTACGCTACGGTTTTCTGGGCAGCCTTCCCAAGCCCTACCGCTCGACCGAGTTTCAAGAGCTCCTGGATCGGCTCCTGTAACAGTTGTCACGACTTGGGGCCGGTGCTAGGGTGACACCGTGAAAACCACAGGCCACGCCCTTGCCGGCCCCAGCTTGGCTCTCATTAAATACTGGGGCAAAAAATCAAGCGTCGACAACACTCCTGCGACCGGCAGTTTGGCGGTGACCCTTGAGGGTCTCGAATCGCGCACAGTGGCGAATTTCGACGACCGCGACTCTGTCGTGGTCAACGGCCGCGAGGAACCGCCGGCCCGTTTCTCGCCGTTTCTCGACCATTTGCGCGCGAAACTTGGCCTGGCAGACCAAGGTCTGGAGGTCGCTTCGACAAACAACTTCCCGACTGCAGCGGGTTTGGCCAGTTCCTCCTCGGGATTCGCCGCGTTGACGGGAGCCGTTGCGGCCTTGGCTGGGCAGGAGCTTGCCCCCGCGGACCTATCGGCGCTTGCTCGTCTTGGCTCGGGCAGCGCGACGCGTTCGGTCTTCGGGGGGTTCACCGTGTTCGAGGCCGGCGCGGCGGCGGCCCAACCTCTGCACGACGCGTCTTTCTGGGAGGACTTTCGGGTCGTTTTGGCCATTGTCCGCGAGGAAAGCAAGCCGACCTCCAGCCGCTCCGCGATGGAGTCAAGCCGCCTCACCAGTCCGTACTACGACCGCTGGGTCGAAACCTCGCCGGCCCTTCTTACCAAGGCCCGTTCGGCCGTCGCCGAGCGCGATTGGTCTCAGCTGGGTCCGCTGATCCGGCAAAGCTACCTGCGGATGTTCTCCACGATGTTCAGCGCCGAGCCGCCTTTGATCTACTGGCAGCC